>Ga0114921_10000742_pt1 | contig 14005 bp, 13 predicted proteins | sample BentaG_FD_87016 | JGI IMG/M metagenome (GOLD analysis project Ga0114921, IMG submission 87016) | Deep subsurface microbial communities from South Atlantic Ocean to uncover new lineages of life (NeLLi) - Benguela_00093 metaG | ecosystem: Environmental > Aquatic > Marine > Oceanic > Sediment ...
GCATCTGCCGCTATCTTCATCTCGTCCAGGCCCTTGTTGATGGCGTCCTGGTGGCTGCCGGAGAACGCGGCGTACACCAGATCGCCGCCGTATGGATGACGTTCGTGCACAGGCAGCTGGTTGCAGTACTCGACGGTGCGCCGGATCTCGTCGACATTGGAGAAGTCGATCTGCGGGTCGATGCCGCGGCTGAACAGGTTCAGGCCCAGTGTCACCAGGCACACGTTGCCGGTGCGCTCACCATTGCCGAACAGGCAACCCTCGATCCGGTCCGCCCCGGCTTGATAGCCCAGTTCTGCTGCAGCGACGGCTGTACCGCGATCGTTGTGCGGGTGCAGGCTCAGGATGATTGCATCCCGGCGGGCCAAGTTGCGGCTCATCCATTCGATGGAGTCGGCGTACACGTTTGGGGTGGCCATCTCGACGGTCGCGGGCAGATTCACAATCAGCGGGTTTTCTCTGGTGGGCTCGACGACGTCCGCGACAGCGTCGCAAACCTGCTTCGCGTACTCAAGTTCGGTGCCCGTGTAGGACTCCGGTGAGTATTCGAAACGCCAGTGTGTGCCCGGGTACTTGGCGGCCTCTTCGACGCATTTGCGCGCGCCGTCGGTGGCGATCGCCTGTACCTCCGCCCGGTCGGCTCGAAATACGATCCGTCGCTGCAGAATTGACGTGGAATTGTAGAAATGGATTATGGCGCGAGGGGCCCCTTGGCAGGCCTCGAACGTCCGCTCGATTAGCTCCGGCCGGCACTGGGTCAGTACCTGGATTGTGACGTCGTCGGGGATCATATCTTCGGTGATGATCTCGCGGACGAAGTCGAAATCGGTCTGGCTCGCCGACGGGAACCCGACCTCGATCTCCTTGTAGCCCATCCGGATCAGCAGATCGAACATGCGGCGTTTGCGCGCCGGGCTCATCGGGTCGATCAGCGCTTGGTTGCCGTCGCGCAGATCCACCGCGCACCACATAGGCGTGTTGTCGACGACCCGGTCGGGCCAGGTCCGGTCGGCCTGCCGGACGGGTTCGACTTCCTCGGCGAACGGCCGGTACCGGCTGACCGGCATCGACGATCCGCGCTGGGTGTTCCACCCGGGCTGGCCGCGCTGCAGCGGGCCCGACGGGGTGGTAATGGAGCGGGCCGAGACGTAGGCATCAGGCGAGCCGGTCCGAGAAGCCTCAGAAGGAGAGGTATTGGCCTCAGAATGAGAGTCAGAAGAAGTTGTCACGATGGTTGCTCCGGGATATGAAGGGCGCCTGCTAAGGCTCAGACCGGCGCATCGCGAACACCCGCGACGAGAAGCCGGTCTGGATCAGACCCCGTCGCGGCGTCCGAGGAGGAGCGCACGCTGCACATTTAGTACTCTACCGCGCTCGGCCTCGGTACCAAAACCCCAGGCTAACCTCTGGCTGCGGCCGACCGGCTCTATAACTGAAACGGCTGTCCGGGTGCTCGATCGGTGCCGGCCGCAAACGGCTGTCCCCATGAGCCACTGAACGCGACGTCCTCCAACGCCAACCGATGGCGCGGAATCCCATCCCGCTCGGCGATCTCGTCGGGCACCTCGGCATCGTCACGCAATGATCCGACCGCGACGACCGCCAGCGGCCGCGTGCCGTCGGGAATCGTGAACACTTCGCGCGCCGCGTCGGCGTTGAAACCGGCCATCGGGTGGGCGACGAGGCTGCGTGACACCGCCTCGATGGACAGGTTGGCCATCGCTGCGCCTGCGTCGACACCCGAATACAGTGCAGTCTTCTCGTCGGGCCCCTCGTCGGCGCACACCAGGATCAGCGCGCTGGCAGCATGGGCGTAGCTGTTGCCGCGCTTGAGAACTCCGGCGATCCTGGCGAAGGTCTCATCGCCGCGACGCCCGACGACGAAGCGGATCGGCTGGCGCCGCCCCCAAGTGGCGGCCCAACGGGCGGCCTCAAGCAGCGCGACCAACTGCTCGTCGGTGACGACCGCGTTCGGGTCGAACGCCCGCGGGCTCCACCGTGCGGCGATGGCGGGGTGAATCGGCACCCGGGTGTTGGCAAGCCGATCAGGGGGGATGTCGGGCATCGGTCGACGGTACCGGCTGGCGCCTGCGTGGGACGCCGGCCCGGAATCGAGAAGAAGTCAGATGGGCGCAACCCCTATTCTTGGTGGAACCCCTGCTTCTTAGCAGGACAAACCAGCGGGACAACCCTTGATCACCTGGAAGGACGACGGTGGCGCTCGTCGTGCAGAAGTACGGCGGATCTTCGGTGGCCGACGCCGAGCGGATCCGCCATGTCGCTGAGCGCATCGTCGATACCAGCAGGCAGGGCAACGACGTGGTGGTGGTGGTCTCGGCGATGGGGGACACCACCGACGACCTGCTCGACCTGGCCAAGCAGGTCTGCCCGGTGCCGCCGGCGCGCGAGATGGACATGCTGCTGACCGCCGGTGAGCGAATCGCCAACGCGCTGGTCGCGATGGCGATCGAGTCGCTGGGCGCCCAAGCCCGGTCCTTCACCGGCTCGCAGGCCGGCGTCATCACGACCGGAACTCATGGCAACGCCAAGATCATCGACGTCACCCCGGGCCGGCTGCGCTCCGCCCTGGCAGACGGCCAAATCGTGCTGGTCGCCGGATTTCAGGGGGTCAGTCAGGACAGCAAGGACGTCACCACGCTGGGCCGTGGCGGCTCGGACACCACGGCGGTCGCACTGGCGGCCGCACTGAACGCGGACGTCTGCGAGATTTACACCGACGTGGACGGCATCTTCACCGCCGACCCCCGGATTGTTCCCAACGCCCGGCGGCTGGACACCGTCAGCTTCGAGGAGATGCTGGAGATGGCAGCCTGCGGCGCGAAGGTGCTGATGCTTCGCTGCGTGGAATACGCCCGCCGCTACGGCGTTCCGGTACACGTCCGGTCGTCGTATTCGGACAAGCCAGGTACCTTCGTGACCGGATCGATTGAGGACATGCCCATGGAAGACGCCATCCTGACCGGAGTCGCTCACGACCGCAGCGAGGCCAAGGTGACCGTCGTCGGCCTGCCCGACGTTCCGGGTTACGCCGCCAAGGTGTTTCGCGCCCTCGCCGATGCCGACGTCAACATCGACATGGTGTTGCAGAACATCTCCAAGATCGAGGACGGTAAGACCGACGTAACGTTCACCTGCTCGCGGGAGAGCACCGCGGCCGCAGTGGAGAAGCTGGACTCGCTGAAAGACGAGATCGGCTTCACCCGGGTGCTCTCCGACGACCGAATCGGCAAGGTGTCACTGGTCGGCGCGGGGATGCGCAGCCACCCTGGGGTGACGGCTACGTTCTGTGAGGCGCTGGCCGCTGTCGGGGTCAACATCGATCTGATCTCGACCTCGGAGATCCGGATCTCAGTGCTGTGCAAGGACACCGAGCTCGACAAGGCCGTCGTCGCGCTGCACGAGGCGTTCGGCCTCGGCGGCGGCGAGCAGGCCGTCGTCTACGCGGGAACGGGTCACTAGATGGTTTCGAATGGTCTCTCCCTGGGGGTAGTGGGCGCCACCGGCCAGGTCGGCCAGGTCATGCGCACGCTGCTGGAAGAGCGCGACTTCCCCGCTTTTCGTTCTGGGTCGGTACGGTTCCTCGCCTCGGCCCGGTCGCGGGGCCGGAAACTGGCGTTCCGCGGTCAGGAGATCGAGGTCGAGGACGCCGCGACCGCCGACCCGGCCGGCCTGGACATCGCGCTGTTCTCCGCGGGTGCGACGATGTCGCGGGTGCAGGCCCCGCGGTTCGCCGCTGCGGGGGTGACGGTGATCGATAACTCCTCGGCGTGGCGCAAGGATGCCGATGTGCCGCTGGTGGTTTCCGAGGTCAACTTCGACCGGGACGTTCGAGACGCCCAGCCTCTCCGGAAAGGCATCATCGCCAACCCGAACTGCACCACGATGGCCGCGATGCCGGTACTCAAGGTGCTGCACCACGAGGCCCAGCTGGTGCGCATGGTGGCCTCGACCTATCAAGCGGTCTCGGGCAGCGGCCTGGCCGGTGTTGCGGAGCTGGCCGAACAGGCCCGTGCGGTGATGGACGACGCCGAGCAGCTGGTGCACGATGGCCGCGCACTGCAGTTTCCGGCACCGCGGAAGTATGCCGAGCCGATCGCCTTCAACGTGCTGCCGCTGGCCGGTTCACTGGTCGACGATGGCTCCGGGGAGACCGACGAGGACCAGAAACTGCGCCACGAGAGCCGCAAGATTCTCGGCATCCCCAACTTGCTGGTCAGCGGCACCTGCGTGCGGGTCCCGGTGTTCACCGGGCACTCACTGTCCATCAACGCCGAGTTCGCCCGGCCGTTGTCACCGGCCCGTGCTATCGAGCTGCTCGACGGTGCCCCCGGGGTGAGACTGGCTGACGTGCCCACTCCGCTCGCTGCCGCCGGAGCTGACGAATCGCTGGTCGGTCGGATCCGCCAGGATGCCGGCGTATCGGATGGTCGCGGCCTGGCTTTGTTCATCTCAGGTGACAACCTGCGAAAGGGTGCGGCGCTGAACACCATCCAGATTGCCGAATTGCTGGCCGCGCAACTGTGATCCGCGGGTGAGCTGCGCCCGCCGTGCCGTACTGGCCGTGCTGATTGGCGGTCTTGTGCTGCCACTGTGGAGTCAGTCTGCCCACGGGGGTTTGTCTGCCCACGCCGATCCACCCGAGCCGGCTCCGAAGCCCATCTTGCAGCCGCTGGTACCCGGTCAGGTGGTGCGGATCGGTCCAACCGCCGGTACCGGCACGACCACGAGGGACTACGGCATCGGGGGCACTGACCTGTGTGAGTTCATGGAGTTCCCCAGTCGACTGCTGCAGGTCTGCGGAGACAGCTTCGCCGGGCAGGGCGTCGGGTTCGGAGGTTGGTTCTCCCCGATCGCGCTGCACGTCGATGTTGATTCGGTCGACGACCCGGCCGGGGTGCGCTATCTTGGCGTCACTGGCGGCGGCCTCGGCGAACCGTTGCTGGCCGAGGCGGCGCCACCGGGTTCGGCGCAGCTGCCGGCCGGAGTCGTGCAGATCAACCGGCAGAACTATCTGTTGGTGACCACCACCCGCAACCTGGTGCCCGTCACCTCACGGCTGGTGAAAGCCGAACCCGCCCAAGGCAACTGGAAGACAATACCGGGGTCGGCACGCGACGCCTCCTTCCAGGGTGGTCGGCAGTCCCAGGTCAGCGGATACTACGACCCGATCCCGACCGCGGAGTCACAGACCGGGTGGGTCTACATCGTCGCCAACAACTTCGATCGCAGTGCCCCAGCACTGTTGTTCCGGGCCACGCCCGAGGCGTTCACCGACCGGTCGCAGTGGCAGGGCTTCAGCGGGCTGCCCGGCGCCGAAGGTGGCTGGAATAGGCCGGCGACCCCACTGTGGGGCGACGAGATCGGCGAGATGAGCATCGGGCAGATCGAGGGCAAGGTGGTGCTGTCGTATTTCAACGCCGGCACCGGGAACATGGAGGTCAGGGTCGCCAACGACCCGACGTCGCTGGGCACGGCCCCGGTGACCACCGTGGTGCGCCACGACGTCTGGCCCGAACCCGCGGAGCGACTGCCCTTGCCGGAAGACAATCGGCTCGCTCAGCCCTACGGTGGCTATATCTCGCCGGGATCAACGCTGGATGAGGTGCGGGTGTTCGTCAGCCAGTGGAACGCCTCGCCGCGCGATCGCGCGCCGTACCGGGTGATCCAGTTCGCGGTCAACCCGTTCAAGCCTTAGCGCCGGCTCACAGCAAGTTCACGGGAACGCCAGGCAGCATTGAGGCCATGACTGACACACCCGAACAGACTGATGAGGTCTCCGCCCCGCCACCCCCGCCGCCCGCGCCTGTGCAGCCCCCGCAACCCCCGCAGCCGCAACGGACTAACCGGCTGTACGCAGCCGCAGCGTGGGTGGGGATCACCGCCGGGGCGGTGTTCATCGTCGCGGTGATCTTCGGCAGCGGTGTCATCGTCGGCAAGCATTCCGGCAGCCTGCGGGGCGGCTTCGACGGGCATCACAGGATGATGCATCACAAGATGATGATGGAGCGCGGCGGACCGCCGATGATGTTCCCGGAAGGCCCCGGAGGCCCGGGAGGCCCCGGTAGCCAGAAAGCCCCGGGTGCCCCGAAAGGCCCGGGAGGCCCCCCCGGTAGCCACAAAGCCCCGGGTGCCCCACGTGGTCCGGGCGAGCAGCCGCAGCGGCCTGCGACTCCGTCCACCTCTGCACCGCCGCGGCCGTAGCCGGATCACTCCGAGATTCTCTTGTTGACCAATTCCAGAAGAAGGCCACACCGGGGCAGGTGATCCCTTCCGCACCTGACGACGACCCTGGCGCGCTGTCGCAGGCCGCCGCGCCAGGGTCAGTGTGCCGCGGAATGCCGGACTGAAAGCTGTTGAGGAGAAGGCGAAATGACCGGCAACTACACGACGACGGATGCCGGTATCCCGGCGCCCAGCGATGCGCATTCGCTGACCCTCGGTCCCGACGGCCCGATTCTGCTGCAGGATCATTACCTGATCGAGCAGATGGCGCAGTTCAACCGGGAGCGCATTCCGGAGCGCCAACCGCACGCCAAGGGGGGTGGCGCGTTCGGTCACTTCGAGGTGACCAACGATGTCAGCGCCTACACCAGGGCAGCGGTGTTTGCGCCCGGCTCCACAGCAGAGACGTTGATCCGGTTCTCAACGGTCGCCGGCGAGCGGGGCAGCCCAGATACCTGGCGTGACCCGCGGGGGTTCTCGCTCAAGCTCTACACATCGGAGGGCAACCTCGACCTCGTCGGCAACAACACTCCGGTCTTCTTCATGCGCGACCCACTGAAGTTCCAGCACTTCATCCGCTCGCAGAAGCGCCGCGTAGCCAACAACCTGCGCGACAACAACATGCAGTGGGACTTCTGGACGCTCTCGCCCGAGACGGCCCACCAGGTGACCTGGCTGATGGGCGATCGGGGCATCCCGAAGACCTGGCGGCACATGAACGGCTACGGCAGCCACACCTACAGCTGGATCAACGCCGAAGGCGAGATCTTCTGGGTGAAGTACCACTTCAAAACCGATCAGGGCGTCGACTTCCTCACCCAGGATGAGGCCGACCGGCTGGCCGGCGTCGACGCCGACTACCACCAGCGCGACCTGTATGAGGCGATCGAGCGCGGCGAGCATCCGAGTTGGTCGCTGAAGGTACAGATCATGCCGTTCGAGGACGTCAAGACCTACCGGTTCAACCCGTTCGATCTGACCAAGGTGTGGCCGCACGGCGACTACCCGTTGATCGACGTCGGCACGCTGACATTGGACCGCAACGTGGCTGACTACCACACCGAGATTGAGCAAGCGGCCTTCGAACCGAACAACCTGGTGCCCGGCACCGGGCTGAGCCCGGACAAGATGCTGCGATGCGGGTCGAAAATGCCTCCGATCCGGTGTATGCGCCGAACTCCTACGGCGGCCCGCAGGCGGACCCGTCACGCGCTGCAGAGGTGGCGTGGTACGCCGACGGTGAGGTGGTCCGCGCGGCGTACACGCTGCGCGCAGACGACGACGACTGGGGTCAGGCCGGTAAGATGGTCCGCGAGGTCCTCGACGACGCCGCGCGGGAACGCTTGGCCGACAACATCATTGGCCATGTGTCCAACGGTGTGCAGCAGCCGGTGCGCTCCCGGGTGTTCGAGTACTGGCGCAACGTCGACCCCGATCTCGGCAAGAAGGTCGAAGAAGGCGTCCGCGCCAACCTCGGGACCTAAGCCGACCATGTTCAAGGAGAAGCCAGGGCCGTGCGATTCACTCGAATAGCGGTCCTGGCTTCTGTTTTGACTACCGGGTTGGCATGATCGGTCACATGACTATTGAAGCCGTCTACACCGCAGAGTCCACCGCGACCGGAGGTGGCCGCGACGGGCACGTGAAGTCGTCGGACGGTCGCCTCGACCTCGACACCCGGCCTCCGAAGGCGATGGGCGGCAGCGAAGAGGGCACCAATTCCGAGCAGCTGTTCTCCGCGAGCTATGCAGCCTGTTTCCTCGGCGCTCTGCGCCTGGTCGCAGGCAAAGCCGACGTTCAACTCGACGACGCCACCGGTGTCACCGTCCAGATCGGTATTGGCCGCACCGCAGCGGGAGGCTTTGGTCTGACCGGTGACATCATCGGCTACCTGCCCGGTCTGTCGCAGGAGGTCGCCGAAGATCTCGTCGCGAAGGCCCACCAGGTTTGTCCCTACTCTTGCGCCACCCGCGGGAACGTCGACATCGACCTATCGGCCAAGGTCTAGCCGGTGCGGATCGCCGCCGCGATCGGTACTGGTCTGGCCGTCGCCATGGCGACCGGTGTGGCGGAAGTCCCGGTCGCAGCAGCCCGCCCGTCCGATCCGGGTGTGGTGAACTATGCGGTGCTCGGTAAGGGGTCGGTGGCCAATATCGTCGGCGGTCCGATGGCGTGGGAGTCGGTGTTCACGTCGCCGTTCCAGGAGTTTTGGGTGGACATCCCGGTCTGCAACAACTGGGCCGACATCGGATTGCCCGACGTGTACAACGATCCTGATCTGGCGTCGTTCAACGGTGCCGCGGCCAAGACGTCGGCTACCGACGAGGCGCACTTCGTCAAACAGGCGGTCGGTGTGTTCGCCACCCCCGACGCCGCGGACCGGGCGTTTCACCGCCTGGTCGACCGGACGGTCGGCTGCGCTGGGCAGACCACCGCGATGCACCTCGACAACGGCACCACACAGGTGTGGTCCTTCGAAGGCGGCCCGGCTTCCGCTGCCGATGCGGCCTGGACCAAGCAGGAGGCCGGTACCGACCGGCGCTGCTTCACCCAGACCCGCAAGCGGGAGAATGTGCTGCTGCAGGCCAAGGTCTGTCAGTCTGGAAACGGCGGCCCGGCCGTGAACGTGCTGGCCGGCGCCATGCAGAACACGCTGGGCCAATAGTCGGCGGCATAGTGCGGGCCGGGAGGGATGGTTCATGACGTACGCCATCGCGTCGCAGTCGGACCATGCACGGCAGGGGCACGCCTTAAACGCCTTAGACACCGAGCTGACCAGCTCGTCGGCCGCCGCGCAGCACATCGTCGACGAGTGCCTGTCTGACGGCCCGCTGGGCCGGGTCGGGCTGGAAGTCGAGGCGCATTGCTTTGACGTCGCCCATCCGCGCCGCCGGCCGGGGTGGCAGGAGATCACCGAGGTGATCGACTCGCTGCCGACGTTGCCCGGTGGCAGCGCGGTGACGGTCGAACCCGGCGGCGCGGTCGAGCTGTCCGGGCCGCCCACAGACGGCGTTCTGCCGGCCATCGAGGCCATGACAACCGATCGCGCGGTGCTGTCCGCAGCGTTCGCCGAGGCAGGCCTGGGATTGGTGTTGCTGGGCGCGGACCCGTTGCGCCCCGCCCTGCGGGTCAACCCCGGGGAGCGATACCGGGCCATGGAGCAGTTCTTCGCCGCCAGCGACACCGGCGTCGCGGGTGCAGCGATGATGACGTCGACCGCCTCGGTGCAGGTCAACCTGGACGCTGGCGACAAGGCCGGCTGGGGGTCGCGCGTGCGGCTCGCGCATGCGCTGGGGCCGACGATGATCGCGATCGCGGCCAACTCCCCGCTGCTGGGCGGCGAGTTCTCCGGCTGGCGGTCCGCCCGCCAGCGGGTGTGGAGTCAGCTGGACGCAGCTCGCTGCGGCCCCATCCTTGGGGCCAGCGGCGACGACCCCAGCACCGACTGGGCGCGCTATGCGTTGAACGCCCCGGTGATGCTGGTGCACAATCCGGATCCCATTCCGGTGACCAACCACGTGCCGTTCGCCGAGTGGGCCGACGGCCGCGCGTTGCCGGGCGGCCGTCAACCGACTGTTGCCGATCTGGACTACCACCTCACCACGCTATTCCCGCCGGTGCGCCCGCGCGGCTGGCTGGAAATCCGCTACCTCGACAGCATCCCGGATGCGATCTGGCCGGTGGTGGTGTTCACGCTGGTGACGCTGCTCGATGACCCCGCTGCCGCCGACGTTGCCGTCGACGCCGTCGAGCCGGTGGCCACCGACTGGGACACTGCGGCCCGGATCGGCTTGGGCGACTCGCGGCTCCGCGCCGCGGCCAACCGTTGCGTGGCCGCCGTGGCGGCGCGGGTGCCGCCGCAGCTCAGCGTTGCGATGGACGAGCTGGTGCGAACGGTCGAGAGGGGCCGCTGTCCCGGAGACGACTTCTCCGACCGGGTAATCCGGCACGGGATCGTGCCGGCGGTGGCGCAGTTGGCGGCGGGCGAGCTGTGAGTTCACCGCAGACGCTGGCCCGCGGTCTGACGTCGGCGCGGGAGCGGACGCTGGGGTTGGTCGACTTCGACGACGCCGAACTGTGTCGCCAGTACCACCCGCTGATGAGTCCGCTGGTGTGGGACTTGGCGCACATCGGCCAGCAGGAAGAACTGTGGCTGCTGCGCGGGGGCGACCCCCAGCGGCCCGGAATGCTGCCGCCGTCGGTCGACGGCCTCTACGACGCTTTCGTTCATTCCCGCGCGAGCCGCGTTGAACTGCCGCTGTTGTCCCCGACCGAGGCGCACGCCTATTGCCGGACCGTCCGGTCTGCGGCGTTCGATGCGCTCGACGCGCTCCCCGCTGACAGCTGCGTTGACACGACGTTCCCCTTCGGACTGGTTATCAGCCACGAAAACCAGCACAACGAAACCATGCTGCAGGCGCTCAACCTGCGCACCGGTGCGCCCCTGCTGCGCGGGGCAGCGACCCCGCCGGCGGGTAGGCCAGGGCTGGCCGGCACGGCGGTGCTGATTCCCGGCGGCCCGTTCGTGCTGGGTGTCGGCGGGGCGACCGAGCCGTTTTCGTTGGACAACGAGCGCCCCGCACACGTCGTCGAGGTTCCCGCGTTCCGCATTGGCCGCGTGCCGGTCACCAACGCCGAATGGCAGCACTTCATCGACGACGGCGGTTACACGCGGCAGCAGTGGTGGTCGCCGCGAGGCTGGAACCACTGCCGCCGGGCCGAGCTTTCCGCACCGGACTTCTGGAGCGTCGACGGGAGCACACGCACCCGGTTCGGCCACGTCGAACCCATTCCGCCCGATGAGCCGGTGCAGCACGTCACCTACTTCGAGGCGGAGGCCTACGCTGCGTGGGCCGGAGCTCGGCTACCCACCGAAGTGGAGTGGGAGAAGGCGTGTGCGTGGGATCCGCGGACCCAGGCGCGCCGCCGCTACCCGTGGGGGGCGCCCGAGCCGAACGCCGGGCTGGCCAATCTCGGTGGCGGGGCGCTGCGACCGGCGCCGGTCGGCGCATACCCGGCCGGCGCCTCTGCCTACGGGGTCGAGCAGATGCTGGGCGATGTGTGGGAATGGACCACGTCGCCGCTGCGGGGATGGCCGGGCTTCGTCCCGATGATCTACGAGCGTTACTCGCAGCCGTTCTTCTTTCGTGACTACCGAGTGCTACGTGGGGGATCGTGGGCGGTCGCGCCGGAGATCCTGCGGCCCAGCTTCCGTAACTGGGACCACCCGATGCGGCGGCAGATCTTCTCCGGGGTGCGGCTGGCGTGGGACGTCGCAGAAAACGGGGTTGCTGGGGTGCGCACCTGATGTGCCGCCACCTCGGCTGGCTGGGACGGCCGGTGTCCGTCGGCTCGTTGGTGATGGATCCGCCGTGTGGGCTGCGGGTGCAGTCATATGCACCGCGCCGGCAGGAGCACGGGTTGATGAACGCTGATGGATGGGGCGCGGGTTTCTTCGACGGCTCTTTGGCGCACGGGGTGCCCCGGCGGTGGCGCAGTGCATCGCCGCTGTGGGGCGACGTGTCGTTCGCATCGGTGGCACCGGCGCTGCACAGCCACTGTGTGGTGGCGGCGGTGCGGTCGGCCACCGTAGGCATGCCGATCGAGCCGAGCGCCTCGGCGCCGTTTTGCGACGGTACCTGGTTGCTGTCGCACAACGGTGTCGTCGACCGCGCGGTGCTGCCCACAGATGCAAGAGCGGAGTCGGTGGTGGACAGCGCGCAACTGGCCGCCCTGATATTCGCCCGGGGCCTCGATGCGCTGGGCGACACCGTCGCCGGCGTCGGCGCAGCCGACCCGAAGGCGCGGTTGAATATCCTGGCCGCCAACGGGTCTCGTCTGCTCGCCATCACTTGGGGCGACACACTGTCAGTGTTGCGGCGAGACGACGGCGTAGTGCTGGCCAGCGAACCCTATGATGATCACCCCGCCTGGGAGGACGTACCGGACCGGCACCTCGTCGAGGTCGCCGCCGATGGGGTCACGTTGACCGCGCTGAAAGGATCGGAATGACGGTGTCGCTGTCCAATCATCTGGCCGCTGATTCCGCATACCGGGCGCTGTGTCGCGATGTGCTCGACGGCCTACAGCAGTCGCCGAAGTCACTGCCGCCCAGGTGGTTCTACGACTCAGTGGGTAGTAACCTATTCGACCAGATCACGCGGTTGCCCGAGTATTACCCGACCCGCGCCGAGGCGCAGATCCTCCGGACACGCGCCGAGACGATCGCCTCGGTCAGCGACGCTGACACCTTGGTCGAACTCGGGAGCGGCACGTCGGAGAAGACCCGAATGCTGCTCGACGCACTGGCCGACCGGGGGAAGTTGCGCAGATTCGTTCCGTTCGATGTCGACGCCAGCGTCCTGGAAGCAGCGGGCGCGGCGATCCAGCGTGACTACGTGAGCGTCGAAATCAATGCGGTGTGTGGCGATTTTGAGGAGCACCTTGCTGAGATTCCGGCTGGCGGCCGGCGGTTGTTCGTGTTTCTGGGCTCGACGATCGGCAACCTCACGGCGGGTCCGCGCGCCCAGTTCCTGGCGGACCTGACCGCGGTTATGCAGCCCGGCGACAGCCTGCTGCTGGGCACCGATCTGGTAAAGGACATCGGCCGGCTGGTGCGGGCCTATGACGACAGCGCCGGTGTGACTGCCCGGTTCAACCGCAATGTGCTGGCCGTGGTCAACCGCGAACTCGACGCCAATTTCAACGTCGAGGCCTATCAGCACCTAGCTCGCTGGAACCCTGACGCGCAGCGCATCGAAATGTGGTTGCGTGCCACCAGCTCCCAGCAGGTCGGAATCGGTGTGCTCGACTTGGTCGTCGACTTCGCGGCAGGTGAGGAGATGCTCACCGAGGTGTCGTGCAAGTTCCGGCGCGAGGCGGTGGCCGCCGAACTGGCCGCCGCGGGACTGAAGACCACTCAATGGTGGACCGACAATGCCGGCGACTTCGGTCTGTCGCTGGCGGCGAAGTGAACGGCTTCGACTCGTGCGCCGAGCGGTGGCGGGCGGCCCGCCCGGCCGCCGCGGGACTGCACCTGGACAGCGCGGCTTGTTCGCGGCAGAGCTTCGCTGCGATGGAGGCGGCGGCCCGGCACGCCCGCCATGAGGCTGAGGTCGGGGGGTATGTCGCCGCCGAGGCTGCTGCACCCGTGCTGGAGGCCGGTCGCGAGGCATTCGCCGTGCTCACCGGCATGAGCGGAGCCGACGTCATCTTCACCAGCGGGTCTCATCACGCGCTGGACATGTTGCTCGGCAGCTGGGGAGGGCCGTCCCGCGCACTGGCCTGACTGCCCGGCGAATACGGCCCCAACCTGGCTCTGATGGCCGCGCATGGATTCACCCGGCGCCTGCTTCCCGTCGATGGCGACGGCCGGGTGGTGGTCGATGAAGCCGCCGCGGGCCTGGCCGCTGATCTGCCTGACCTGGTGCATCTGACGGCGGTGGCCAGCCATCGTGGTGTGGTGCAGCCGGTCGCCCAGATCGCGAAGCTGTGTGGTGAGCTGGGGCTGCCGCTGTTCGTCGACGCCGCCCAGGCGGTGGGCCAGATCGACTGCAGCACTGGGGCCGACGCCATCTACACGTCCTCACGCAAATGGCTGGCCGGCCCACGCGGTGTCGGATTGCTTGCCGTTGGGCCCGTGCTCTTGGGGCGGATCCGCCCACGGCTGCCGCCGCCGGACTGGGAGTCGAAGCTGTCGGTGTTGTCCGGGCTCGAACTCGGTGAAGCCAATGTGGCGGCACGGGTGGCTCTTTCGGTGGCA
>Ga0114921_10000743_pt1 | contig 14005 bp, 11 predicted proteins | sample BentaG_FD_87016 | JGI IMG/M metagenome (GOLD analysis project Ga0114921, IMG submission 87016) | Deep subsurface microbial communities from South Atlantic Ocean to uncover new lineages of life (NeLLi) - Benguela_00093 metaG | ecosystem: Environmental > Aquatic > Marine > Oceanic > Sediment ...
ATATTGGGGTAAAGGAATCATAGGAGAAGCTACTAAATTATTAATTAAGTACGGTTTCACAGAGCTAAATTTTCACAAAATTTACGCAGAGGTGTATTCACCAAATGCAAGATCGCTTCGTGCAGCAGAGAAACTAGGGTTTGAAAAAGAAGCGATCATAAAAGAATCAATGTACGTCGATGGGCAATATCAGGATGAACATAAATTCGCTCTTTTCAAGAGAGACTGGATGAAAGCAAACGAAAAATAATATTAAATTGTTTGTAAAATTATGGAAGATTCTCAAGTTCCTGTATTTATTAAGGGAGAAAATATCGATTTATTACCACTAAATAGCAAAAATATTAACCTATATGTAAAGTGGGAAAATAAACCTAATGTGCGAATATATTCTCGAAACATAATTCCAAATACCGTTGAAGATATGAAAAAATTTTTTGAGCCATCGAAAGATAGAATGAAAAGAGAGATAAACTTTGAAGTGTGGCACAAAAAAGATGAAAAACCAATTGGGTTTGGAGAAGTTAATGAAATTGATTGGTATGGTCAAAAAGGATGGTTAGGCTTAGTTATAGGCGAACCTGAATATTGGGGACAGAAAATAGGCGAAGAAGTAACGCGTCTAATGGTTGAATATGCTTTCAACGAATTAAACCTTTACTTAATTTATGCCGGAATAAATTCTGTTAACATCGGATCTTGGCGTTGTGCGGAAAAGAATGGGTTTACCCGCGAAGCTACATTTAAAAAAAATATGTATGTTAATGGGAAATATTTTGATAGCTTTGTTTATTCGCTATTTAAAGAAGATTGGTTAAAAACCAGGAATAAATAGATAATTAAAGAAAAAAATAAAAAATTTTTAAATTTTCATTATCCTCCCGCAAGTGGAGGGAAAATCGCTACGATGTCACCATCTTTTACAATAGTATCTCTTTTTTGGTGGGGGTTTCCATTTATTAGAATTATCAATTTTATATCTTTTGGAATACTGAACATTTCTAATATTGTGCTTACTCTGCTTCCGACAGGTAACGAAACTTTTTTTTTGGGAGGGGCTTTACTCCTTAAATTAGCGAAAAATTTTACCGTTGCTGCAATGTTGTTTTTATCCTTCATCCTCATTTCTCGTAAAGTACCATTTGTATAGTAGCGACATATTCTTAGGAAATAGGCCAACCTTATCGCCATCTTTTACTTTCTTATTGAATCCTGAATATGTCCCATTCACAAATAGGTGGCTAGTTTCTTCTTTTTTGATTGCTAATTTATTTAATATATCAGCTATAGTCTCGATTCCATTACTTTCAATATGCTTACTTATGGGTAATGAGTTTGTAACATTAGATCCTTCAATTTTTTTCCGTAAATTTCCAAAAATTTTCACTAAGATAGTCATTTTAGGAAGCTACTCGCCCCAAACCTTATCTAGTTCTTCGTCAGTAACACCAAAGACTACATTGTGAGGTGGTAATGGCTCCTTTAAGAAAAATTCTGGTAGTCTATCGTGTTTTTCTGTAAAACCTGCTGCCTTGTTAAAAGCTCTTTCTGTTTTTATGATTTGCATACCATAACCAGGGACATCAGCAACCGTAAGACTCGTTCCTAGAACCCCATTTAATGTGTCAACAACACCTTCTAAACCTTCAGGAATATCCAATACTGCAAATGCAATAAAAAGGCAATATCCTGTAGCATCAATAGCAGCAGTAGCAACTTGCAAGTTGCGCGATAAATCTGCCTTTTTAGTGTCTTTAGGATCTGCTGTTCCTCCAACTCCCATAATTTCAGTTGCAATAGCATATCCTGCTGTGTGATCTGCTCCCATAGGTGTCGTCGCGTAAGTAACCCCTATTCCTTTTATTGCTCGTGGATCGTATGCAGGTAATCCCTGTCCTTTAACAACTGGAACTCTAGTTACTCCAAATGCTTTACCTACATATGCGGTGCCATTAGCTAAAATTCTACCCAAAGGGGTTTTATTCTTAACTTCGTCCATTAATTTTAAGGTTCCTTCACCATTTCCAAATTCGGTTAAACCTCCTTCCATTGCTACTCCAAGCAAATCTCCTGCTTCAATTGTATCTAAACCTAGATCGTTACACGCTCTATTTAATTCTCCAATGACATCTAAATCGTAAATACCACAATTTGGACCTAGTGCCCATACACTTTCGTATTCTAATACACCAACGGGATCTTTTCCATCTGGTTTTGTCCACACTTCAGAACATTGGATAATGCATCCGGGACTGCAGAAATGAGGACGAACTCCCCCTCTCTTCTTAATTTCTTCAGCTTTTACTTCTCCAGACACTTTTTCGGATCTATCGTCTTGACCAGAAGAAAAGTTACGTTGTGGCAAACCACCAGCCTCGTTTATAATGTTAACAAGTACGGCAGTACCGTACGAGTTAAGACCTCCACCTGGTTTAGTAACGTCATGGCTCGTAAGTGCATTGCTTAGTTTCCTCACTCCCATATCGAAAGCTTCTTGGTTTAGAATTTCTACGCCTGGTGCTCCAGTTTCGTCAACTATCATGAATTTTAAACCTTTTGAAGCCATTACAGCTCCAAGCCCACCTCGTCCTGCATATCGACTAGGTAATCCTTCAGGATCGTTGAAACATATACCAGAAGCAGCTCCCATTATTTCAGAAGCAATGCCAACTCCGCAAACACCTACTTTATCTCCAAACTCATTAAATAAATCTTTATAAACCTCGTAAAGTCCCTTGTTTAACCACTTGCTAGCATTCATAAATTCAGCGCTATCCATTGTTATTTTTAGCAGATAATAATCGTCTCCAGCGTGTTTTCCTTCGACTACTATCGCCGCTATCCTCATTCTCCCCAATTTCTGAGAAAAATTAGTTCCCGCATTTGCTTCTTTGATACCCCCTGTTAATGGAGATTTTGCTCCGACCGAAATTCGCCCCGAAGTCGGAGCATTTGTTCCAGTCACCAAACCAGGAGCAAATACAAGCTTATTATTCGGACCTAATGGATGGCAAAGTGGATCAACTTCTTTTGCAACAATTGTAGATGTTAGAGCGCGCCCACCTAGTGCTACGAAATCTGATGGTAAGTCCTCAAATTTTGCTTCAAGCTTACTCATATCAACTCTTAATATTCTTTTTGACATAATTTCACCTCTATTTTTAGGCATTTAATATATGTGATAGGCGATTATATAAATTTATGTTATGTACAATAACGCATAACGCATAATTACGCAATATTAATTAGCTAAATAATAATAAAACAGGCCCGAGGGGATGTGTTCAAAAATCGCGAAATGCGAATTAAATTGAACCCCCGACCTTCTGCTTTCCCCATAAGGATTATGTAGGAGGCAGCTGCGATATCCATGCTTCGCTACGAGCCTTTATTTCTAAGAAAATTCTAAACATCTAATACGTATATGCTTATTGATTCTTAATAAAGCATTTTTTAAAAATCCATCTAGCTCTATTGTATTTTTTGCTTTTTATATTTCTTAATAGTATGTTCATTAAGAAAAAGAATCTAAAAAGAACCAGACTTTACAATGATGGAGAAAGAAAGGAATGTGGAGAATGTCATTATAGATATATTTTTTTTGATTCTATATAAACAAACAGTATGAACTGTTAATTATTGTGATCTTTTTAAGTATGTTAGAATAAATAAACAAAAGGTTTTAATTTAAATTAGTAATAATTTAATATATTAGATTTTTTTGAAATAGTTTTTTTTAGTGTTAAGAGAAATGGAAAGGAGAAATTACCAAAAGGGTAGACCTAACAGACCTATAGATTATTTGAAGAATTCTGTTAATAAGGTCATATTGATAAAAGTTAAGCGAAATCGGTTGTTTAGAGGTATGCTTATGGGATTTGATGAGCATCTTAATCTATATCTTGAAGGAACAAGTCAACTTTTTGAGTATATGGATGAGGATGGAGCCATCAAAGAAGAGCATGAAGACTTAGGAAATATAGTCGTCCGTGGAGATAACGTAATATTTGTTAATCTTCATTGAACGGTTCTACCGATTCCCATTTTTGGAAGAGAAGAATAATCTTTTTTCATCAGCGGAAAAACGCTGCTAATCAATAGAACCCTGATTTTATTAAAATTTGCGATTGCATTTTAATAATAAGCTTAAGGAGACCTTTAGTTTCATATAGATCAAATAAAAACTTATTAGGACTTGAGTCTTCTTAAATAAGTAGGAATTTAAAAATTAATAGATGATTAATGAATATTGATTGAATCAGAGAGTATTCGACCCAAAAATGCCTTACTGATTAGCCCAAATTTGGGGCATCCTCTATTTTTAAATATAGATAATGAATTGAAGAATCGTGAATTTGAAATAAAATTACTATTTGTAAACAATCTTGAATCTACAGCACATTTTGAGGAATTCATCAAGGATAACATAAATTTAATCCCCGTTCTGGAATACAAATGGAAATTGCTAGAATATCTTAAGAAAGAGGAACAAAAACGCCTAATAAAGCTTGAAGAAGAGAAAAAAAAAGGTATTTGGAGTAGAATAAAAGGTATCTTTTCTAAAAAAAAGAAGGTTGAAGAAGCAATACCAATCGTAGGTGAACTTACAGATTCTAAAGGAGATAAATTCGATATTATTCATTATGAAAAAATAACGAAGTTAAGACCACGAGCCTTTCGGGGAGATGTGATTAACCCAATTGTGCTGAAAGTCGAAGCAGCGAGCTTTTATGAGATTGATAATCCAAGGTACGATAACTATTATAATCCTCAAAATTATCTAATCAAGCACGAAATTTATGGGAGTTTGAAAAAATATTACACAGCGACGATTTACTTTAATCTATCTAATGAAATTAATGAATTTTTAAAAAGTTTTAATTTCGTAATGCTTGACATTGGAATTAAACGACCCGATAAGAGCGAATGGACAAATTATCATTCCATAGTTATCTCAAAAAATAAATGGTCAGATTTCAAGTTTTTTCACGCAACAGATTTACACTTAGCTGAACGCAATGATAGGATTTATGAAATTGTAAAAAAATGGAAGACTTTAGTAAGAAAATCAGATGTCAGCGAAATTGTTGCTCAAAGTGCAAAAGCACTTTCATTTTTCCAGCGATTATTGATGAGAAAACCAGAGGAAAAAGTTAGGACTAGAAAACCTCTCCACAAGCGATATATAAACCCTAATAATAACTTTAGAAATTTTATTAAGCTTACAAATAAACAAGTAATGCAAAATGATTTAGATTTTATAGTTCTGACTGGGGATCTTATCGATTTTGCAGTACTCTCAAAAATTGACAAAGAAAAAAGAAAAAATTTAGATTTTGAATACGAGTTTAGTAATTGGCGTATTTTTAAAGAAATTGTATTAAATCTACCCCAAGAAAAAAAAAGAGGGATGGTTTCTGGAGAAGAATTGTTATGTCCCATGTTTACCATTCCGGGGAACCATGACTTTCGCCCTTACCACTACGATCTTCGCTGGGGTAATTTATACAAAAAAATAGGGTTAACTGGAGACGAGGCAATCGCTTTAAATAAGGAATTGTTGGCAAATCCAATAAGTTCAATCGTTAAAAGTTTTCGATCACTAAAGGCTTACTTAAGGGAAATTAACTCCTCATTAGATTATTACCTGAAGTTAGGCGAAAATAATCTCATTTTCTTAAATTCAGGTTCAGACTCTTTTAAAAATATAATAGATTTCGTGAGCGGTCACCCTTCCGTTACTGGACTTACTAACAAACAAATAACATATTTAGAAAATATAGCTAATACTGCAATTAAATCAGGAAACAATACATTTCTTCTAATTCATGGCCCTCCAATTAATCCTAAACAAAATATTAGCTCTCTTAAACGCTTTTCGTTATCAAAAACCCCTCAAGATATTTTGACATCAATCGATCAATTTAAAGAATCGTTACTTGCGAAATTAGGCAAAAAAGGTTCTTCAGCTCGAATTGACAATAAATTTGATCTGAAATATGGAAGTATATCTTCAAACTGGGCTAAACTTCTTAAATTCTGTCTTGATTTTTGTATTCTTACACTTTCGGGACATACCCACCAATTAAAAGAGTTTCGATTAAGTCATCCACAAAATATAATTAATAATACATCAAACCCAGCTCCTTATAGTTTAGAAAAGTTGGAAAATCCCGCAGCAGTATTTTACGATGATTATTCTGAACAATATGATACGCAAAAAGAGGTTGAACTTAACGCACCTTATGTAGTACAAACCCCCGCATTAGGTTTAGGGAGCTATTTTAAACCAGCTTTGGCAGGGGCTTTTCGGGAAATTATAGTTAAAGAAGGAAAATTACTCTCGTTTAAAGTTGAATACATAAAACGCTAATTCTAATAATCCAAAGAAAATTTAATCATTTAGTCTTATGGGTCTTGATTTCTTGTGAATAGCCATACCAAAAACGTCTTCCATACCTTCTAGAACCATTTCAGATAAAGTTGGATGACTGTGTATTGTTTCTGCAACCTGATGAACTGTCAATCCATGTTTCATGGCTAGAGCGATTTCAGCAATTAATTCTGGTGCTTCTGCTCCAATACAAGAGGCTCCTATTATCTTATTCGTCTTTTTGTCAGCTAATATCAAAATAAATCCGCGCTCTTCTCCGATACACTTCGCTTTTCCTAAAGCCTCGTAAGGGAATCTACCAAATAATACATCGTAACCCATATCTTTAGCTTGTTTTCTGCGAATTCCTACTGAACCGATATTTGGAGATGTAAAAATAGTCGCTGGAACGACAGTGTAATCAGTGGACTTTTCTTTTATAGAAAAAACGCCTAAACTAGCTAAAGCGTTTGCAACTGCGACATCACCTTCGTGTCTAGCAACGTGAGCTAACATTATACCACCAGTAACATCTCCAATTGCATATATTCCTTTTTCAGAAGTTTCTAAAGTATTATGATCGACTTTAATTGCGCCCCGCATGGTCTCAATTCCAAAATTTTCTAAACCTAAATCACTCGATTCTTTAGCGCGGCCAATAGATATTAAACAATAGTCTGCTTTAAAATAGGTTTTTTCAATAGAATCGATTTGATCTCTTGGAATATCAGCTGAAGAAGTAGTCGCTTTTACTCCCGAACCAGTATTTTCAATAGATAATACGTTTTTAGAAACATGTATTTCTATTCCTAAGTCTTTAAATTTTTTTTGCAGCTCTTTCACGACCATTGGTTCTTCTGTGGCTATTGGAGAGGGAAGATATTCTAACATAATCACTTTACTTCCAAAACTAGCGAAGATGTTAGCAAATTCACATCCTGCTACGCCTGCGCCTATAATTAATAACCGCTCCGGAACAATTTTAAAATCGGGATCTAAAATATCGTCGCTCGTTAAGATTCTATCGTGATCTATGTTGAATGATGGAATCAAAACAGGGGTGGAGCCCGTAGCGATTATGACTCTTTTTGCTTTGATAATGTCTTTATCCTTTCCTTCTATGGAGAGTGTAAAACTGTCTTTAGCATTACCACTTAAAATCTTACCATGTCCTATGAAAACATCGTTCTTCCAACCCTTTTCTAACATAGCAATTCCGTCTGTTAATTCTTTTACTACTTTGTTTTTTCGCTCAACAGCTTTAGCAAAATCTACCTTAAAATCGCTTATAATCCCGTGGTCAGCTCCTGTCTCTCTAAGTTTCTGTATAAGCTCCGCAGATGCGTATAACGCTTTTGCTGGGATACATCCCCAATTTAAACACGTACCTCCTAACTTATCTTTCTCAATTAATGCAACTTTAGCCCCATATTGGGCAGCTCTAATCGCTGAATGGTATCCTCCTGGTCCTGAGCCTATAACTGCTAGATCATATGTTTTAGAATCCGACATCATACTCTTGAGTTCTCTAATTATGATTAAATACTTATATAAATGAGATAGATTCTACATACAATATTAATTTTAATTTATTACACAGCCGAAAACAATAAAAAAAAAACCTACCTCAATAAATTCGTGTTTAAAGTTGTATATCAAGAATCTAATACAATTAACTTCTAACAGCATTAAAGAAGAATCTTTAACGTTAAGAAAAACGGGATTGAACGCTTTAGAGATAGCCCTCAAATCAGTTGAACCTAAAAAATTAATACAAAATACCGTTAAGATTGTCAATGATAAACTCATAATTCGCAACGATGCGTTTGATCTTAGTACTTTTAGGGAAATTTTAGTTATTGGGGGTGGGAAAGCTTCTGCACAAATGGCTCGCGCAATCGATGAGCTCCTAAAAAAATACCATAAGATTAACTACAACGGATTGATAAATGTCCCAAATAGTTTGGAAGTAAAAAACCATTTTGTTTCAAGCAGAATAAAAATAAACTTAGCTGCTCATCCAATACCCGATGAAAATGGAGTTTATGGCACACAAATGATGTTTAAACACATTGAAAATACGACCAAAGACGATCTAATTATTATTTTATTATCAGGAGGTGGTTCTGCTCTATTACCTATGCCTAAGCAAAAAGTTACTTTAGCAGATTTACAGGCAACTAATTCCTTATTAATAGCCTCCGGAGCTTCGATTCATGAAATCAATACTGTCCGAAAACACCTATCCGACTTTAAAGGTGGAAACCTCGCTAAAAAAATATATGATAGCAGTAAGGCTACGGCAATAAATCTCATAATATCAGATGTAGTTGGGAATAATTTGGACACTATTGCATCTGGGCCTACTGTTCCCGATCTGACTACTCTTGAAGGCACTTACGATCTTTTAGAGAAATATCAATTGGTAAATAAGGTACCACGTTCAGTTAAACGCCTTATTGAAACAGGAATGAACGATCCCTCATTAAATAAGCCTTTAGACCAACCCAATTACTTTAAAAATGTTCGTAATTATTTAATTGGAAGTGTCGAGTCAAGCGTTAATGAAGTCTCTGGTTTTTTAAAAGAATTTAATTTTGTAGTTGACTATTTTTCAAATGAAATTGTAGGAGAAGCCGCTGTTTTTGGAAAAGGTTTACACAATTTTATTTCGCATAAATTACAAGATTTTATTGAGAATTCCAAAAAACAGAAAATTGCGCTAATTGGGACGGGGGAATTAACTGTAACAATAAAAGGGAAGGGAATTGGGGGGAGAAACCAAGAAATGTTATTAAATTTCTTAAACGATATAAAAGATAAGAATGTTGATTATAATTTCCTAATTATTGGAGTAAATCTCGATGGAATTGAAGGTAACAGTAAGGCTATGGGTGCTTTAGTAGATAATATTCTTCTTGCTCAATTAGCTAAAAATGAAATTAATTTTGAGAATTATCTAAAAAATAATGATTCGAATAGCTTTTTTAAAAAACTAAATACTGAGATTATAACTGGAGCTACAGGAATTAATGTAAATGATTTATTGCTTATTTTAATAGATCTCAAAATTTAATCTCAATTCGGGGATAAAGTAAAAATTTAAACGAAAATGACTATAGGATTATTGATAAATATGAGTTCTAATCTTATAATTACATGCCCATTGTGCGGATACTCATTTAGAAATGAGAATTTAGAACCAAAAAAGAAGAAAATTATCTGTCCAATGTGTCGTTATCAATTTAAAGATCCAGACATACCTCATAGAAGATTAGATGAGTTCTTAATCTGATTTAATAATGACAAAAAATTAAAGAATTATTATTTCAGTTGTTTCAACTTCTAGTAAAAGAATCTTTTTTAACTATCGAGAGTTAAATTATTATTAATCCATAGATATAAATGGATATTTATGAAAATGAAAAAAATATGGTAACTTAACATGGCACGTAAAAAAGATAAAAGGTCACGAGAAGAACCCAAACCAAAATATGGTTTTGCTGCTGAAGAAGAAGCTGAAGAAAAGCTGGCTGAGGGACTGAAAAGGTCTGACTTAGACGAAGGAAAAGTGACATTAGTTGATCGAGATATCTCTACCCCAGTAATCGAAACTTATGACGCAACTACAGGTGAATTAGAAGGATCAATACTACTTAAAGATGGAAATCGCGATGGTTTAACTGGTTTAGTAAAAATCGTTGAAAATGTTAATGTGGAATTAGATCACGATTCTAATATAAATTCCATTAATTTTAAAGGAGAATTATTAGTTGAAAATCAATCTAAAAAGGATCGATTATGGGATCTCGATTTATCGCTTAAAAATATCGATACGACAAATCTTAAATCGAAAGATATTAAGATAAGAGAGCTTGGAACTGATAAAAACACCAACTCTTATTCAGAAGATTTTGTAATTAAAGAAGAAATCAAAAATCTCCTCTTAATTCAAGAATATGTCAATACACTTCCTGAAGCGGATGGTGTTTTAAACATCAGAGACATTGAAACTAATCTATTAAAAGCTAAAGACAAAACAAGTAAAGCTGGAGCTAAAGTGAAAGAAAGAGTAGCATCCGTTGAAGAAGAGGAAGAAGAAGAAGAGGAAGATGATTCTTACGAAGATGGAGGAACATCTTCGGATGAGTTTTCACTACAATCTTTTGGTATCTCTATTGACAAGGAGAATACGGTTACATTTGCAATCGCTATGAGAAGTTTATTCGAAAAACCAATAAAGAATGTTAAAGTCGTAAAAAAAATTCCTGGTGATTTTAGCAATCCGGTTATAAGAGACACTTCAGTTGGAAGCGCAGATGTCGAAGGGAAAACGGTTGTGTGGAATATAGAAAAATTGATGCCAGAACAAACTGCTTTACTAAAGTTTACTTGTGGTATCATGGTAACTGACATTACAAAGAGAAAAACAGGTACTATCGATGTAACCTATGAGGCAGCATCTTCTTTTGCCGAAGGTTTAGATATCGATAAATACGATGCGTATACAAGAAATAAATTCTATGTTGATACAGTAGAGAGGGATGAAGAACCTGGTGTGTGGGATTGTAAACTAGTTTTTGAAAATCCGTCTGAATTTATCATTCAATTATTTAACGCAGATGTATATTCCCCAGAAAACGAATCAGTTAAATTTGTCGATATCGATCCAAAAGATGTTCCATTATTACCTGCAGGCGCACAATGGCATTCTAGAATATGGAAGTTTGAATCCGAAGAATATCCTGCTTTTAGAAAGAAACTTGAATTTCGAGTTATGCCTGATTTCCAAACTAAAGTATTTGGAACTGCATCAATTTCAGATGTAATATTAGAAATTGCTAGCATAACGGGTGACATGGAATACGACATCGATCAAGTTCCAACCTACAAAAAAAAAGATGTAATTGCCACATTGAAAATGGTCAACAATGGTTCTGCTCCTTTAAACGAAGTAACAGTAGTTCAACAGTATTTCACTGACGAATTTCAACCCCCTAAGGCGAATGAAATAAAACTATTATGGGATGGAAGTGAAGTCGAACTCAATTCAGGAGCAGTTAATTTTGATGGAAACATATTCAAAATCACACTTAAAGACCTTAGAAACTCAAGTAATGGATTGCTTATGTCTGATTCTTCTTTAGAATTTCAGTACCCAATTCATTGTGTTAATCCGGCTCAAGAATCCAAATTTGAATCTGAGATAGTGTATTTCACTAATACTTTCCCCGTTTCACAGGAATTAGAATTTAGACCAGAAGTACCGGTAATAGAAGCTCTACATCTTAGAAGAAGATTCAGAATTGGAAAGGAAGTCCTTCCAATTGGTGCTTTAGGCAATTACGAAATAATTTTAACAGTAGAGAATATAGGAACGGCACCTCTTCAGAATCTCGTTTTGATGGACAAGGTCCCTGATAGTTTCGAATACTCTGATTATTCGATGAAACCAGAGATCACAGACGAAGTAGGACAGGATACGCTCAAGTGGACAATTGACAAACTAATGGCTGAAGAAAAAGTAGAAATCACCTATAAAATTAGTGGTACCGGCGCTTACAGTCCAAGTGACGCCCAACTTGGTTTATAAAATTTTAAACCACAAATTATTTTTTTTTATATTATTTTATATTATCATAATCATTTAATAAAGTTGAAAGAACTTCTATATTTAAGATTAGTATAACATAATTATGTATTATTTTGGATTAAATTCATAGAATCTAATAGTAAGTGAAAGTTTGCATGTCAACACTCAAAAAACGCTTTAATTTGAATTGGATGTTTGAATGTCCCGATGCTGTTTTAACGTGTTCAACTCTAAAATGTGGAGAAAAATCATATATAGTATTTGGAGGCCACGATAAGACTTTATATTTGATGGACGAAGATTTAAACATTCTTGATAGTGTTACCTTTGATGGGTGGGTAAGAACTACTCATGCTGTAGATATCACCAATGATGGTTGTGAAGAAATACTCGTAGGTGCTGGAGATGGTAATTTCTTGGTGGTGAAACTAGTAAAAGGAATTGACAAATTAGCAGGTATAATGAATTATAAATCCAAAGGCAAGGTTCTATCTGTCACTGCTGGAGATTTTACTCGAGACAAAAACATAGAACTGATTTATGGGAGCGAAGATAAAACTCTTAAAATTTTCGAAAACATAGATTCTACTGAACCAAAATTCACTCTTTATTACGATTCCTGGGTAACAGCATGTACATTAGGTTATTTGAAGTTACCTGATGTCGACACACCTATTTATGGTTTATTATCAGGTACGAAAAATGGCATGCTTCAATTAATTGAATTTACAGAAAATAAACCTGACATAGTTTGGCAAAAAGAATTAGGTTCACAAGTTAACACAATCGAAGTAGGTGATGTTACTAACGATGGATATCACGAGATAGTGGTTGGAACTGATGATTCCTTTGTTAAAGTATTTAATAGTAGCGGTGAGGAGCTAAAAGCAATAAAAATGGAAGATAGTCGCCCGATTTCTTTAAAAATCATTGATATCGATGGCGATAACGCCAAAGAAATTATTGTGGGGTGTGCTAACGGTACGTTAAATATATATCATAATCCAAAATTAGATTCGTTAGATATTGAATTGAAATGGAAGACATCTGCTTCAAATTCGATAAAAATAGTCTCCTCTATTGTTAATCCTGAAGATGGTACAACAAATATTTTGTTTGGAGGATACGATCGAAGTATTAGGTGTATAAGCGATCTTGAATGTGGTGAAACTCCTCCTTTAGAAGTTCCAAGTAATATAATTGTTCCAGAAACTCAAATAGCAGGAGCAGAAGAAACAGCCAATAAACCGATCGTATTTGAAACGGTACCAACAAACATTAGAGAATATATTTTCAAATATTTAATAGATAATAGAATTATCGAGGGAATTGGAGCGGAATTAGAGAAAAGAGGATATCTTACCGATAGCGTTATCGAAGAATTCCAACGAATGATCTCAGAAAAAGCTGATTCTTACGAAAAAGTTACTTACTCTGTTTGGACATTACCCGAAGATCAAATTGGTGAAGGAGGTACCACCGGAGCTCCAACTAAAGCTTCTGCGAAAAAAGCTAAGAAACTTAAACCCGTCGTAATAGAACAAGAATTACCCAAACAAAGAGGGGGAATGTTACTTGATGCTTTGCAATCAGATTCTAACAAAGGAAAAGGAAAAGTTGAAGAACCAAAATCAGTAGCAGGTACGGCAGCAGAAGGGAACATTAAAACCATAATCATTACTCATTTAGAAAAATTTAAACTAATACCAACAAAAAACAAGCTGATAGAAGATTTAGTTATACTCGGATACGAAAGAGACATGGTAGAAGCACAAATAGAAAAGTTACGAAGGGAAGGTGTACTCCTTTATTCTCGCTCAGAACCAAAGGGTTGGAGACTAGGGACTTACTAACTTTATTTTATGTAAGAATAAATTCTTTTATTTCGTTTTGAAAAGGCTCAAATTGAGTAATTTCGGAAAAATCTTTATTAGCATATCTAGAAATAAACAGATTTAAAATAGGGTCGATTTTTGAAAGAAATTTTTTAACTATCTTATCGGTATCCTTCTTCTTTTTATCTAACAAACCGTATAAAA
>Ga0114921_10000744_pt1 | contig 14002 bp, 13 predicted proteins | sample BentaG_FD_87016 | JGI IMG/M metagenome (GOLD analysis project Ga0114921, IMG submission 87016) | Deep subsurface microbial communities from South Atlantic Ocean to uncover new lineages of life (NeLLi) - Benguela_00093 metaG | ecosystem: Environmental > Aquatic > Marine > Oceanic > Sediment ...
CTGGATTTTACATTGGCCGGACAATGAAATAACTTTTAATTCAGGGGACTGCACAGAAACAAATGAAACAGATTCAGACGGTAGTCCCGGGAACACTGAATGCCATAACCTAACATTTCCATTCATCCCAAGTTATCAGTTTAGATATGCACCGGGAGATGGTTCTTGGGAAGATGGTCCTGGTTATAATGATACTTGGTCTTGGAACTTCAATATAACTGTGGAAGACCAAAGTGGTTACAAGTCTTATGACAATCCTATTATTGGTGAAACAGTTGATGAGTTTGGAGTTTACAGTTATACGGAGATAGTAAGTGTTGGATGGCCTACTATAACTGGTAACCCTGGAACAACTGCAATAGCAGATAGTAACATTACCATTGAAACTAGATCAAATGGCAACTACTCCCTAGCTGTAGATTTGGATCAGTTAGATCATACTTCTAATCCTACTGCAAACATGGCCAATACAACAGTATCATTGAGAGGTGGAAACCTAACCTCAGTAACTCCATTCCCAGGTACCGGACCTTTATATATTTGGGGAAATCTAAGTGTTCCAGATTACCAGGATGCAGAAGACAACGATACTCTCAAAACAACCAACGATATAGAGTACAGATGTGCTATTCCACTTGCTCAGTTACCAGGTGATTATACTGGAACCATTCATTATCATCTAGTAACACAAACATCATAAATAGATAAATAAAAAAAGTTCTATTGAAGTATTTTTTACATGAGAACGTTACGTTAATACAAAAACTTTAATAGACTTTAAAAGATAAGAAATACAGTTAAACATAATATATAATTTAACGCTTTGAGGTGATGGGATGGGTACCAAAAATTGTGTGATTCTTTTTGCAGTGTTTATGATAGGATTATTACCTTTTTTTTCATCTGTTTGTGCCGATGATGATGTAACTGTAAACATATATATATTAGGAGAAGATGCCCGAACACGTTTTGGCAACCCCGTGATTGTAGCTGGTATTTGGCATTACATAAACGTAACACTTGAAAACCAGGTTTCCCAAGAGTTAATTCTTAAATTCTACATGGGAGGTTCTATGCCTGCAATATGGGAGAGAGATGAGACCAACTATTATGAATGGAGATATACTGCAAGCAACCAGGAATGGACTGATATAAATGAATATGGAGGATATTCATATATTAATGATACAAACTGTCAAAAGATGGGGAACATCCACTCTTTTTGCGTTGGTGTAAAAGACACTTTACCTGACATTGCAGATTATTATGAAAACTGGACATTAGAGATTTACAAAAACAATGACGCGGATAAATTATATTCCGAAAATGTGGTATTGGAAAAACCAATGGTTGGTCTTGCAAAAACTCATGCTGATGTAATTAAATTTAATGTTGATCCTTTTACTGAGATGGATGTCAAAGGTGACGATTATTTCATAATTGGGAACACGGGCAATATTCCACTAGATATAGCTGTTGTTTATGGAGCTTATAATGACGTTATTGAAGTCACTGATTCTGGTAAAAAACTTTCTCCTTATACTACTTTTAATCATTATGTTACTCTGCATTCAGGATCTTGGAAACCAGGTATTTTAAAAATACCAGGAACAGAAGGTTCAACCGGATCTATCCCAAGTTATCTTGTTATTACCACCGCGGTTATCACTTTTGAAATAACTACAATAATAAACGCTGCAGATTTGGAAGTATATATAGGACATAGTAACTACACGATAGAGGAAATACCTGGGACCCATATTGTCTTTCAGTATGAAGAACAACTTGAAATGAATGAAGGTCAAATAAGGGATATAACTGTCTACATCTCTGGAGAAGGTAATGCAACATTAGATATCTCGGGTGATGAAGTAAATGTAGCCGTACTAAAGATTACCAGTGAAGATCAAGAGGGAACACCATTAATTATAACCTCTACAAATACTTCAGAATATGCTGTGACTATTAGAGTAGAGGCATTAAGAGAAAATAAGGTAGGTGTAATTAATTATGAGCTAGAAGTAGATGGAGAAATCCAGACTTTCTCTACACAAATAACTATCGGGCCGCCTCTGCAACAAGAAACATCAGAAGAGATTAATATACCTTCTACCACGATCATTATAGCTCTATGTATTATTTTTGTCATAGGATACATGATTTTTGCTCAGATTAGGCATAGGAGGAGGTAAAACACTTACATGAAAAGGGGAAGGGTAATCTTATCACTAGTAATTTCAACAATAATTTTGTTTATCACATTTTCTCCTATCAATGCAAATGCAGGAAATAAAGGTCAGACAGGAGTAGGAGTTTTTAGTGCCCCACCACAATACAGCATAATACGTTTAGTGCAACAGGGCGATGACATCAGAGTATATATTACTGTTTCTGACATCAATTCTTGGAAGGATATATACTCGGTTAGCATAGTTTTAGAGGACTTAGGTGTAGAAAAGGCTGAGTTTCTATATAAACAATATGAAGATGAAACAGATTGGGAGATAATTAATGAATTTAGCGAAAAATCAAAAGAAAATAATTTACTAGTGACAAAAAAATGCTCCTATGATCATTCAGATAAGGAGGAGATACTAACAGGGTGTTACCTAAACATACTATTTGTTTTTCATACCACTTGGTTCACACGTTTGAATATTATCGCGAGTGATAGAGGAGGAGCAACATCAACCTTGCAATTAGATTACACATCTGAGGATTTGATGAGACGCGGTGATATTATTATAATTCCTGGTTTGGATGAATCAATGGCTGTAGAAATACCCCCATATCTTCTGGATATAATAGCGTTAATTATAGCAGCAATCGGAACCCGGTATGTTGTTAAAAAGACAGATGTTGGAAAAATAATGAGAGTAATCTATGAAAAAAGTTAACTATTTTCTCTGGTATTTTCCGCTTTGTTTTTTTGTGTTTCTAGCTATATACATGACTGTTAAATTTATTTTTATTTTCTTTTTTAAGGCAACTTTTGAGCCAGGGTTCATGTTTGATTTAACTCCATATTGCCTCCTGTCTGGAGTAAATAATTTACATTTAGTAGTTTTATCTCTAATTGTGATCTGGTTTGATGTTTATCTACATGTGAAGGTAAGTAAAAGAAATCTCCTGTTTTCATTTTTGCCCACTGGAATAATGTTAGCTGGTTTAGGAGTACAGATTGCAAGTAAAGAGATGGTTATTTCAAATGTTTTTCATTATCTCGTATTTGGTTGTTTACTAGTTATTATTCTTATAGATCATAAACACATTTTGATGTTTCCAGAGATTATTGTTATTCCTAGAAAAAAGCCGGTAATTGCTGAAACTGCATGGGGTAAATCTATCATCACTAAAGCAGAACCTGAAGCTGCTCAGGTTTCAGTGATCGAAAAACCTATTCGTATAGAGGGTATTGATGAAATTTTGACACTTCATAAGGAGACACTATCTGACCTTAGATCATTAATCGAAGACGATTTACAGAGAGCAGAAAAAGTGATGGAATATCTTGAAAGAAAAACTAAAAAAATTGACCGTTTAGGAGAAGAAATTGAAGAGAGAAGGAAGAATCTAGTTCAAGAGGAGAGATTATTCAGATGGCGTTTTATTTCTTCTTTGGATAATAGTATTAATGTTGAATCTATTAGGAGTGATGATGGATTGACTTTTGTTGTCAAGAAGGGCGAAAAAACCAGCGGACATCAAAAATTTCTTGATAAAATCCCGGAGTGCGCTGCTATTGTTCGGCGGGGTGTTTTGAAGCAGGTTAACGGTTCTTTTGCTGAGTTGCTTGGTTATGATATTAAGGAGATGGTAGATAAGAGTTTGTTTGATTTTGTTGTTCCTGAGGGACTTTCAGAGATTGAAAAATATTATTTTAACAGGTTGAAGGGTAAGGATGTTTCTTCATACGAGACAATATTTTTAACAAGTGATGATGAGAGGATACCTGTAGAAATTAATATTAAACCTGTGCTATACGATGGTGAGAAGGGAGATATAGCCATTGTTAAGAGTTTGGCAGCGCAGAGCAAGAAAAAGACAATTAATCAATAAAAAGTGGTTTATAACGAGGACGACCACTTCATTACATATTTAGAGGATTACCTAAAGTACTTGCTGTTAACTTGTTGGGTGTTAAATCTATGGTGTTAATTTTATGGTGATGAATAAAAAATTTTAAACTAAAGAGGGTTGGGCGTAAGTCGATATAACCTGAATTGTTTTGTAATCTGCTTTTGCTAAATCATTTACTAAATCATCGCAAGAACGCTCATTGCTTCAGCTATGAGATGAATTGCGATAATTTTTAGACAGCTTAAGGTATTTCTATTTATAGGGAGACAGCCGTCGTCTCCCTTAAAAATACGAGAACTTCGCTGGTATTCTGTATTAGTGTAGGCTCTCAAAAAATTTTCGGAGATGTTTTGAAAAAATGTCAATAGGATTAGTCCATAGTAGGTCAACAGTTGGAAGTAGTAGCGTCCACTTCCAATTCACACCAAAATACAGGCGAGAGGTATTTGAAAATGAGAAAGTAAGAGATGTTTGTGAGCAGGCTTTTAAAAAAATCGCTCAAAAACTTGGTTTGATTTTTCCTGCTCATGAATTTGGACCTGAGCATGATCATCTATTTGTTGGAAACACTGTAAAATATACAGTGTCATATCTTGTTCAGAGGTTTAAGGGGTATAGTTCATGGAAGATTCGACGGGAATGTTGGGATGAGATTAAGGATAAACTTTGTGGAGACTCATTTTGGCATGATGGGTATTTCCATGAGTTTATCGGTAGGTTCACCAACGATTCGATGAGATATTATATTGAAGGACAACAGGAGAAGCACTGGAACAAGGAGGATTATGACTACCATAAGTATAAGCAGGAACAACAAGAAAAGGTAGGACGACACGCTGCCAGACCATTGACCGTCGCAGACTGGATGTGATGTGGCTGAATTCGCACGCTACTTTCCAAAATGTACATGCTTTTAAGCATGTGTAGTTTACAAAAAAACCTGTTTTTCTAAACTTTTATTTCTACATTGCGAGACACAGGGGTAGTGCTTGTTTTAGTTATAGAAAAATCGTTCTGTTTTCCCATTTTTTATGTATTTTTCACTAATATTTTATATTAAAATCGTATTTCAGTTTTTAGTTTAATTGAATTTGCTGAAGAAAGGGTCTACTTTAAATTGTAATTATGGTTTAGATGCCCTCCTGGAAGAGAGCAGAAATGGAAAATAAAGTAATTGAAAATGACATCACCGAGTGTAAAAGAGCAGAAAAAGAAATCAAATACTTAAAAGAGTATAATAAGAACATTCTTGAAAGCAGTCCGAATCCAACATTAGTTGTTAAAGGAAATCAGATTGAGTATGTTAACAAATCTTTTATCTCTACTTTTGGAAAAACCAAAAATGATTGTATTTCAAAAGCTCTAAAGGAAGTAATGCCTGTTGAGGTAATTCCTGTTTTTGAAGAATTACTACAAGATTGTGGTACGATAAAAGAACTGGAAATTAAAGGCAGGAGCTTTAGTGTTAGTTCATTCGTTGTGAAAAAAGCAGAAGCAGAAGAAGGACGGCAGGTGATGATAACAATATCTGATATCACCGAGCGTAAAAAGATGGGGGAAGAAATTCGCCGTGCGGCAGCCTATACCCATAGTCTGATTGAGGCAAGTCTTGACCCACTGGTAATCGTTGGTTCTGACGGAAAGATAACAGATGTGAACGAAGCCACGGAAAACGTTACAGGTAGAACACGAGAAGAATTAGTTGGCTCCGATTTTTCTGAGTACTTTACCGAACCCGCAAAAGCAAAAGAGGATTATGAGCAGGTATTTGAGAAAGGTACTGTTAGAGATTACCCCTTGGAGATAAGACACAAAAATGGCAGTATAATATCTGTGTTGTATAATGCGTCTGTGTACAAAGATGAATCAGGGAAGGTTATCGGCGTATTTGCTGTGGTAAGGGACGTCACCGAGCAGAAGAAAGCAGAAGATGAATTGAGAGAAGCTGATAAGATGCTTCGCATAGTAAACAAAGAGCTTGAGAGAAAAGTCAAAGCGAGAACCGCCGAAATAGAAAGATTGTTGAAACAGAAAGATGATTTTATCAATCAGCTTGGTCATGATCTCAAAACACCGTTAACACCACTTACAATTCTGCTTCCTATAGTAAAGAAACGTGTAGATGATCCAAAGTTAAAGGAAATATTGGACGTAACTATTGAGAATACCGATTATATGAAAAATCTCGTGATTAAAACCTTGCAGCTTACGCGTCTTGATACACCAGGCACAACGTTTGAAGTTGATGAAGCTACAGATCTTTCTGGGGAACTCAACAAGGTTATCAAGAGTAACAAACTCATTCTTGAAAAAAAGGATATCAAGTTAGAAAACAAAATAGATGAAAAAATCATTGTAAGAGCAGATAAACTACGACTTAGTGAACTGTTTGACAATCTGATCACTAATGCTGTTAAATTCACCCCTGATGCTGGTACCATTACTTTCGATGCAAAAGAGGATAAAGATTTTGTCACAGTATCAGTTAAGGACACAGGTATTGGTATGACCCAGGAACAAATTGATCATATCTTTGATGAATTTTATAAGGCTGATGAATCTCGACATCGGCATGATTTTGATTCCAGTGGTCTAGGATTATCTATTTGTAAACGAATTGTTGAAAAACATGGCGGTAAAATTTGGGCTAAAAGTTTTGGGGAGGGAAAAGGTTCTATCTTTTATTTCACGCTTAAACGCGGAAGACAAGAGAATCATGTAGAAAATAATAAAAATTATAGAGGGGGATGAAAAAAAGATGATAAAAACTGTCTTGGTAGTTGATGATAGTCCTGATGTAATATATGCTATTAAACACGTATTAGAAAATTTGGATGATGAGTATAAAGTAATAGGTGCTGATGGTGGTATGCAATGCCTTGAACTATTGGAAAATAACCAGATTCCGGATATCATATTGTTGGATATTATGATGCCTGAGATGAGTGGATGGGAGCTTTTTGACAGATTAAAAGAAAAACATTCATGGAAAAACATTCCAGTGGTTTTTCTTACCGTGCGGACAGATCGGCTTGCTAAAAACGCTGGTAGGTTTTTAGGTGAAGATTACATAGAAAAACCTTTTCAAGCTATTGATGTAAAGGAAAGAATTAATAATATCTTGAAAAGGTGAAGACCAACAGTCGATGAAGAAAAAATTTTGATAGTGGACGACAATCCATACATAGCATCTTCAATTAAAAAAACAGGATTGATAAAATCTTGAAAAGCATGTAAAAAATTATGGGGAGACGGTGTAGGATAAAGAAAAAGGTTATGATAGTGGACGATGATCCCTCTATTCTGATTGTGATTAGAGAACTCTTGGAACCTGAAGGTTTTGAAGTTACTATTGTGGACTGTGGAATGGATTGTATTGAGGAGATAAAGAAGGGTTTCAGGGGTGTTATACTCATGGATATTATGATGCCAGTTATGGATGGATGGGATACTATAAAAGAGATCGTGGATCGAGGATACGCTGCAGGAAATATAATTGCTATACTCACAGCAAAAGACGTACCTGATCAAAAAATGGAAGGCCTGAAAGAATACGTAATAGATTACATGACAAAACCATTTGATCCAAAGGAACTCGTAGCTAATGTTAAAGAATATTTCGCATATCTAAAATGATATTTGAAGCTTAACCTCGCCACTTTGATTCTTTTTGCAACTAAGAAATCGGCATAATCTAATTTGATAGTTAGGGTTTCACTACCTTAAATTCAGTGTTTTATCCCAGTATTTCCACACAAAATCGCCAAACAATCCCAATATTTCTGGTGAAACATTGCCTATAAACTGAAGGTACATATATGTCCAACATAATAATTACACAAAGCACAATTTCACAACCCAGTTACGTAGATCATGCCAAAAACAACAGCCTCGGTAACTCCCTATTTGTTTGAAGTATTTATCCCTAGGTGGAATCCTTTGAAAATTCTATCAGATTGTCAAAATGAAAAAATAGTCAGAAGTCATTATCTATAAGACAATAAAAAGACAATAAAAGGGAAAAAATAGGAAAATTATTATAGTCTTTATAGATATCTATCTACGATGGTGATTTGGGGAGAAAAATCAACATATTGTTTGTATTTGATAGATATCAATAATTATTTTTTAACGTGTAAGCCACGCACTTATTGAGAGGTAAATTATGAATGATAAAGATAAAACAAAAGGGAAGCTCGTAAATGAATTGGCTGTGTTGCACCGACAGATTAATAACTATAAAAGAAAAGAAAGTAAGTTGAAAAAGATAAAAGAAGAAATGTGGGTCAAAGAAAATGCAATGGCATCGTCTATTAATGCTATCGCCGTTGCTGACCTTGATGGTAATCTTACTTATGTGAACCAATCTTTTCTCAAAATGTGGGGATATGATTCTGAAAAGGAAGTTCTAGAAAAACCCATAGTAAAATTCTGGAAGATGAAAGGTAAATATGTAGAGATAATGGATACCTTGTTTGATAAAGGAGACTGGATTGGAGAACTAGTTGCTGAACGGAAAAACGAATCAACATTCAACGTTCAGCTTTCAGCAAGTATGATTAAAAACAAATCTAATAAACCTCTCTGTATGATGGCTTCATTAGTTGACATCACTGAACATAAACGAGCCGAAGAAGAAATCATTCAAACAAAGAAACATCTACAGAACATAATTAACAGCACATCTGAAGCCATCATTTCGTTTGATAAGGATAACAGAGTATCTATTTGGAACAAAACTGCAGAATTCGTTACAAGATATAAACAACGAGAGGTCATCGGAAAGCCGATAACTAAGTTGGGAGTTTTTGATAACTCCAATGAAATAATAGATCATATAAAAAGTGTACGTGAAGGGCATAAAGCATGCCGGGATGAACTCATTTTAAAAACAAAAGACGGATCTAAGAGAATTTTAAGAGTTTCCAGCTCAGTGGTCGAAGGCGTTAAGGAGGGTGGTGCGGTTCTTTTTGTTGGCAAAGACATAACCTATGAACGCGAAAGTCATAGGAAATTGCTAATGGGAAACAGCTATCTTATCTCCGATAAAGATAATACTCCTGCATTGGATCTTTTTATGGATTTAACAAGATCAGGTTATAAGGGTTTATTTATCACTCGTGCTAACCCAGAGATTATAAAAAGTATGATTTCCTTCGTAGGCGTACAAATTCTATTGATGAATCGAGATAAACTGGGGGGATTTGGCAACATCTCAGATCTTGACGGGTTAATAGCTAAGATAAAAGAATTTATCATGAAACATACTAATTCAGTGATATTATTAGATAGGGTTGATTATCTTATAACCCGGTTTTCATTTGAACGATTTGCTGAGTCTTTATATCAAATTAATAATATAGTATCAGAGAATAACTCTATATTGTTGTTACATTTAAGTCCGTCGGTTGTAGATAATAGACAAATGTCCATTATTGAAGCAGAATTACAGCCATTGCCCAGTCAAAAAATAGAGGACATACAAATTGAAGACGAGCTATTTGCCATTCTAAAATATATTCAGGAACAAAATCAGAATAATGCCGTGGTTTCTTTTAAAAAAATTAGTAAAGAGTTTTCACTAGTAAAGTCAACTACTGCTAAACGACTTGGAATGCTGGAGGATAAGGGTTTGGTTTTCATAAAAAAACAGGGCAGATTAAAAACAGTTCATATCTCAAAAAAAGGAAAAATATTAATCCATAAAAGAAAGATTGTTTAAACCTATATTTTTCCTTTTTCATTCCTATTTTTTGCCAAATTTATAAATAAGAGGTTGTAGTTCTTATTTAGTAGGTTAACCTGTGAGTTTAGTGTGCAGGAGGGATGTGATCAAAAGGAGGGGTAATAAATAAAATTAAAGTTTGGAAAAGGTAAAGAAGATAAACTTGCAGAGGATACAACGGAAAAAACTGATTCTAAAAATAAAATAATTAAAGATGAGGAAGCTAAAGAAGAGGTGGAGTCTGAGGAGCAAAAACCTACGGAGGAGATGCAGACTAAGGATCCTGATGTGATAAAAGAGGAGAAGGATGACATCAGGAAGATTATCAAATTTGAATCAACAGAAGAAACTCCAACTGAAGAGGAGGAATCAACTCAAAAACCACAAGAACCCCCAAAAAAAGATTCAGATGATAGGCCTGATATAGATATATCTGGTGAGATAGAAGAGGTAGCTGCCGAAGAAGGTGCTACAACTACAACAAGAGAGAGTCTGGAACATAAACGTGAATTACTTCAGCATATAAAAGACTTTGAATTCCAAATAAAGAAAAACCAGGAGGATATAAATGGATTATCAGAAAAGATTGTTGGGGTGACAAAGGATCTTGATGATCTTGTTAGTTTGTATGAGATTGTATCAGAACAAATGAATCCTTTTGTTGGGCTTTCAAAAGTTACTAAAACGAGGCTTGATGCATTAGAGAATTTTATTAAGGAAATTGATTTATTAAAGGAAAGAACAGCGGAATTGGAGTCTTTTGCTGAGCGGTCTGGCGCAAAATTAAAGGGGCTTGGGGAACAAGAGGTGCATGCAAAGACTATAGATACTGATGCTATTCTGGAGGGGGCAAATACCGTAGGTACTAATACTTTAAGAAAGCCATCTGATGGAGATTTAGATAAAATAATAGAGAAATCTTTAGGTGTATTATCTTTAGATGATAGGATTGATATGGCCATAGATGAATTTGTAGAAAGTTTAAAAGGTTAGAATGTAAAAATTAGGTGAAAGCATATGGGAGATGAAAAGAGAGACAGCAAGGAGGACATTTCAGAGGAATTTGATCTGAAAAAAGAGCTATCCGCCCTGATTGCCGAAGATGTTATTCCTTTAAGAATTGCGGATAAACTAGAAGAGAAGTTGAAGGAAAAGCAGATAGAAATTACTAAAGAACAGCTTTATATGCTTGCAGACAAAATAAAAGATATTATAAGTAATTATATTAAATCAGAACAAGCGAGTTGGCATGATTCTACGACAAAAGTAGAACAAACTATAGACAAAAAATCAGATGCGAATATGCAAAAACTCGTTGAAACTATAGAAAAACTGCAGGAGAGAATCGACAACATCGAAAGGGGTGTATCTTTGAGTGATGTTGCCATAGATGATAAGAAGACAAGAGATTTAGAAACAAGAGAAGAAAAAACGTTATCTCCCAAGGCTGTTACGACAGAAGATATACAAGTTTCTGAAAGAATCGCAGTACCTTCTCAAGGATGGGGATTAGATCCATTGACAAAGCTTCCTAGTGACCCTGAGAGCATAATAGTTTTGATGAAATGGCTCCAATATCTTATTGATAAATGCGGACGTTCACATCTTCCAGAAATACTAGACTATTATGTTGATATAGGATGGCTTTCTAAAGATGCTAAGATAAGTTTACTTGATTATTCCAGCGGTATAACTGAAGAAAGTAAAACAGGAGAAACTGTTGGGGAAGGAGTATCTGATTTACCATCTAGAGACCATATACAATCACTACTATTCATACAGAAACTTAAAGGAACTAGCTTTGACAAACATTTCCTAGATAGGATAGATGAGGAAGTATCTGAAATAAGTAAATCCCTAACCAACTACCAGTTTAAATAAAAAAATTTACTCATCATGTTTCATTTAAAATAATTATACTATTGGAAGAGGGGAACTGAAGTGTATTCACACTATAAATCAGGAGGGGATTGCAAAAAATGGGTTTTTCCCTTGTAGCTGCAGCAGCAATTATAGGTGTTTCCTCCCTGATGGTGATAGAGCTTCTAACCGGCGCTGTTTTACCTACACTTTCAGAAGTAAATGACTCATATGATGATATGAAAAATAGGGCTATAACTCAAGTACAAACCGATATAAATACAACAGCTATCTATACTATACCCAATGGATCAAACTATGATCTCAATATTACGGTAGAAAACATAGGAAGTATTACTTTAGAAACAGATCATTTTAATATTTTGATAAATGGAACAAATAGACAATTTAGCTGTTCTCATTCTTATCTTTATCCTGAGAGAAAAATATATTTTACTGTTAATAACTTATCTGGAACCGGAACAAAAAGATTAAAAGTAATTACGAACAATGGCATCTCAGATTATTACGAATATACTGTATAAAAGGAGGGAAAAATGGGATTTAGCCTCACAGGAACACATATAATATTCTTTATTGCAGCTGTAATCGTAGCTGGCTTAGTTTCAGGTATTCTCGTATCTGTCACCATGAATATAAGTACCAGTCTTTCAGAAAAGGGAGATAGGGTACAGGAGCAGCTGGATACAGATTTTGAGATTATCAATGATCCAGATAATATTCCTGATGTAGGAGGTTATTATAGATTTTATCTGAAGAACATAGGAGGTAAAAAACTTGTAACGACAAATGAAACCTTTCAATTATTTGTAGATGGTGATCTTATAGCAACAACAAACTATAATTTCACGGATGAATCCATACAACCTTCAGAAGTAACCGAGATATTTGTAGTCAATAGTACAATATCGTCAGGTACACACACTCTTAGGATAGTGGGACCAATAGCTGTCAGTGATGAATTTACCTTTACAATTTAAAAATGGGATAATATATGATTGAAGGCAAATCGATAGAATTGGAAAGAAGTGGAGAAAAAGATGGTTTCGATATAAGATTCGGAAGAGTTATACCAAACGGATCATTAATGCTTATAGAAGGAAAGGAAGGAGCGGGTAAGAGCATTTTTTGCCAGAGGTTTTGTTACAGTTTTTTGAAAAACGGATATTCTTGTTCTTATGTTTCTACGCAATTTACAATAAAAAGTTTTCTTAGACAAACAGCCTCCGTTAACTATGATGTCAGACACCATTTAATATCAGGTAAGTTTTTTTTTATATCTACTGAAGTAATGTTGGCAGAAACCCTTCCTAAGACTACTTTCCTGGAAGGGTTATTAACATGTAAAAAACTCTTTGATCCTGATATAGTATTCATAGATTCAATTTCTACTCTTTTGAAAGAAAGCCTAAACAAAGATAATTTAGTTGATCTTACCAGTTTTTTTAATCGTTTAACAGGATCTGGGAAGATATTAATTATAACAGCTAACCCTAACGAGTGGTCAGGGGAGATTCAGCGTACATTTCAGATGATTTCTGATATTCACTTTAGAGTTACACGTGAAAACCAACCAGGAGTTGGTATAGTTCATAATATTTATCTTCAGAAGTTTAATGGTGCGCGTCATAAGTATGAACCTTTAACTACGTTTTCTGTAAGACCTGGTTTGGGATTGGCAATTGAAACAAGTGGTGTGGCATTCTAAAGAAAAGGGCGGGAAAATATGACGAAAATGGAAAAAGAAGAGGAGGAAAAGCTGATAAGTGAAATTCCTCATCTTAATAAGTATCTTAAGAAAAATCAGAATAAAATGGATGCCCCTGTTTTTTATAGTACGGTGCCTCGTGATTTAAAAGAAGAGAAATATCCTAATATAATTTATCCTGCGAAAGGGCTTGTTTTTATACATATTTATAGGACAAAGGATATGGATGAGATAGAGTATCATGCTATTGAGCCTGTGTTGAATGAGGTGGAGAAGGAAAAACGTGATAAGATTTTGGAGTTGATTTATGAAGAAGCTCCTCAAAGGAAAGATGTTAAAACTGATGAAGAAATAAGAGAAGCTACTAAAGAACTTATGGATAATATTGTTGTTGTAGATGCGGAGGCATCTGCTATTGATTCGGCAAATAAAGGTTTTTTAGGTAAATTAAAAGGAGATAAGATAAGACTTACTCCTGTTGAACGGATGAATATTGAGTATGATATAACTAAGGATATCATTGGTAGTGGTCCACTTGAGCCTTTTATGAGAGATCCATATATCGAAGACGTTCACGTTATAACTGGAGAAAAAGTTCATCTTATCCA
>Ga0114921_10000745_pt1 | contig 13991 bp, 14 predicted proteins | sample BentaG_FD_87016 | JGI IMG/M metagenome (GOLD analysis project Ga0114921, IMG submission 87016) | Deep subsurface microbial communities from South Atlantic Ocean to uncover new lineages of life (NeLLi) - Benguela_00093 metaG | ecosystem: Environmental > Aquatic > Marine > Oceanic > Sediment ...
CCCCCAAGCCTGCTGAAGCATCTTTGGAAGTCGACACTCGCCTCGGGAGTCCTGGCGGTGATACTCGGGGCCTTGGTGTTGGCCTGGCCCGGCAAGACCCTCGTCGTCGCCGCCATTTTGTTCGGCGCGTATCTGTTGGTCACCGGCATCGTCCAGGTGATCTTCGCGTTCAGCCTGGATGTCTCCGCCGGTGGCCGGGTGCTGCTGTTCCTCAGCGGCGCGGCCGCCCTGATCCTGGCTGTTCTGTGCTTCCGAAGCCTGCAGGATTCGATCCTGCTGCTGGCCATCTGGATTGGTATCGGCTTCATCTTCCGCGGCGTGGCCACCACGGTGTCGGCGATCAGTGACCCGACGCTTCCTGGCCGCGGCTGGGAGCTCTTCATCGGCGTGATCAGCCTGATCGCCGGCGTGATCGTGCTGGCCGCACCGTTCGAGTCTCTGGGGACGCTAACCCTGGTCATCGGCATCTGGCTCATCGTGCTCGGCGTCTTCGAGGTCGTATCGGCGTTCGGAATTCGCAGCGCCAGCAAGGACGTGGCCGAAATCAAGGACAGGGTCGCAGCCGCTACTGCGGAATGACAACCCAGCGTCCAGTTCGTGCAGCCCCGGCTGAGCGTGCGGCTATCTTCACGCTCGCACCCGGGCGTGACGTCAACAGCACGTTCGGCCACTCGGCATCTCGGTGTCGATCGCTGACCAGGAAGGCGTTCGGCGAGTAACCTCACCGGTATGAGCGAACCGCCGCAGCCTCCTCAGTACGGCGCCTACCAGGGCAGCTATCCGCCCCCGCCACCGCAATACGGCGGGTATCCCGGCGGCTACCCCCCACCCGCCGCAGCCGCCCCGAAGAACGGCCTGGGTGTGGCGTCGCTCGTCGTTGCCATCATCGCGCTGTTCTCGGTCGTCGGGGGCATCGTGTTGGGAGTCGTCGCGGTCATCCTCGGGTTCCTGGGCCGGGGAAGGGTTAAGCGCGGCGAGGCCGACAACGGTGGCGTCGCGATCGCGGGGATCGTGCTGGGGTTGCTGAGCATTGTCGTCTCGATCGTTGTGATCGCCATTGCGGTATGGGGCTTCAACGAGGTCGGTGGCACCGACTACGTCGACTGCGTGAGCCGTGCCGGTTCCGATGAGCAGGCCATCCAGGAGTGCGCCGACGCGTTCACTCAGCGTGTGGAGGACCAATTCTCCATCACGGTCACGCCGACACCGTAGGCCCTCCCGGGAAGTACTTCACGATTCCCTCCTGCACGACGGTGGCCAGCGGTCGGCCCGACCGGTCGAAGAAGTGCCCGGTCCCCAGGCCGCGCGAATCCGCCGCCACCGGCGACGTTGTCGAGTAGAGCACCCAGTCGTCGAACTGCAACGGACGGTGAAACCACACCGAGTGGTTGGTGGTGACCGCGAAGATCCGGTCATATCCCCACGACAACCCATGCGTGGTGATGATCGAGTCGAGGACCGTGGTGTCCGAGGAGTACACCAGCGCGGCACCGTGCAACACCGGATCGTCGGGCATGACGCCCCGGGCCTTCATCCAGACCCGATTGTGGGTCAGCCGCTCACCTTTGTCATGCATGACCCAGGCCGGATCGTTGGTGTAGCGCCATTCGATGGGGCGCAGTGCATTGGCAAAATGTGGGACCACATCCTCGTATCCGCGCAGCAGATCGTCGATCGGTGGCAGCGTCTGCGGATCGTCTGGCGGCGGCTCCACCACGCCGTGCTCAAGACCGTCGCCACCGACCAGATAGGACACCAGCGCGGTCGTCAGTAGTCGCCCTTGTTGCATCACGTCGACACGACGGTTGGCGAACCGGCGTTCGTCTCGCAGCCGCACGACATGGAACTCAAGATCGCGCGTCGGATCGCCGCCGGCGATGAAATGCGCCGACAACGCGCTGGGCGGGAGAGGCTTATCGAGGCTACGGGCAGCCGCGACGAAAGCCTGCGCCAGCATCTGACCGCCAAAGGTACGGATGGGGTTCTTGCTCGGATGGGCACCGATGAAAGTGTCGCTACCCAAGCTCTCGAGTTCCAGCACTGCCAGCAACTCACTGAAATCGCTGCGCGGGGACTTCGGGTCACACGCCGACTCAAACAAAGGAACTCCCCTGATCAGATGGACGGACTCCGCGCTACGCCCGTCCCTCGCCGCTTGATCGCCGTCCGACTAGACGTCGTCCTCCCCGATGCGGTGAACATGGATCAGATTCGTGGAGCCTACTGTGCCCGGCGGGGCGCCTGCGACGATGACCACCAGGTCACCCCGCTTGTAGCGGCCCAGGTCCAGCAACGACTTGTCAACCTGCCGGATCATTCCGTCGGTGGTCGCGATGTGGGGGACGATGAAAGTCTCCGTTCCCCACGTCAGCGCCAACTGGCTGCGCACCTCGGGCAGGGCAGTGAATGCCAGCACCGGCAGCGGCGTGTGGAGCCGTGCGAGCCGGCGTACCGTGTCACCGGATTGAGTGAAAGCGACCAGCGCCTTGGCGTCGAGCCGTTCACCGACATCGCGGGCGGCATAGGAGATCACTCCGCGCTTTGTTCGAGGGGTGTGGGTCAGCGGCGGGGCCTCCACCGAATTGTCCTCGACGGCCGAAATGATGCGGGACATGGTCTTGACCGTCTCGAAAGGGTACTTGCCCACCGAGGTCTCACCAGAGAGCATCACGGCGTCCGCCCCGTCGAGCACGGCATTGGCCACGTCGGATGCCTCGGCCCGGGTGGGCCGCGAGTTCTCGATCATCGACTCCAGCATCTGGGTTGCCACGATGACGGGCTTCGCGTTCTCCCTGGCCATTTGGATGGCACGCTTCTGCACCAGTGGAACTTCCTCGAGCGGAAGTTCCACGCCAAGGTCGCCACGGGCGACCATGATCGCGTCGAACGCCAGGACGATGGCCTCGAGATTGTCGACCGCTTCTGGCTTCTCGAGTTTGGCGATGACCGGTACGCGGCGACCAACCCGGTCCATCACCTCGTGCACCAATTCGACGTCGTAGGGGGAACGCACGAATGACAGGGCGATCAGGTCGACACCGAGATGCAAAGCGAACTCGAGGTCCTCGATGTCCTTCTCCGACAAAGCGGGAGCCGAGACGCTCATCCCCGGCAGCGACATGCCTTTGTTATTGCTGACCTTTCCGCCCTCGGTGACCGAGCAGACCACGTCGTTGCCGTCGATGTGCTCGACGACCAGACTGACGTTCCCATCGTCGACGAGGACGCGGTCGCCCGGCGTGGCGTCCTGCGCCAGGCGCTTGTAGGTCGTCGACACCCGGTCATGGCTGCCCGCGCAGTCCGTGACGGTGATGCGGACCGTCTCACCGTTCTCCCACACGGTGGGCCCGTCGGCGAACCGGCCGAGCCGGATCTTGGGCCCTTGCAGGTCGGCGAGAATTCCGACGGCGCGTCCGGTCGAGTCAGAGGCGGTCCGAACTCGCGTGTAGTTGGCCTCATGGTCGGAGTAGTCGCCGTGGCTGAAGTTCAGCCGAGCGACGTCCATCCCGCATTCAACCAGTTTCCTGACGGCCTCATCGGATGGCGTGGCGGGCCCGAGAGTACAGACGATCTTTCCGCGTCTATTCACGGCTTGAGCATAGTCGTTATTGACTCGAACTACGTCCAGCGCAAGCATGCCGAGCCTGACCGGTGGCATCGCGCCTGTCGAGGGCTGGCTACCCGGCGAGAACCGCAGGGACCAAAGGGAATCCGGGGAGATTTCGTGCGACAGTCCACGTAACGGCGGCAGCGATGATCATTACAACCGCTGGAGTGGTCGACACCGGTTCGCCCCTCTTGCGGCGCACCAATACCCACGCCAACAGCACCGGGAGGCCGATAAGCAGAAAGGCATTGTCCACGAAGGCGGCAGCCAGATCGCCATGCAAGAGGTCGTGGGTCATCCGCAGGCCCCCACATGCCGGACAGTCCCATCCCGTCAGCGCCTTGAATGGACACGGCGGGAACACGAAACTCGTGCTGTGCGGATTCCCCAATCCGACGTAGGCGAGACCGCCGACAACTACCGCGCCCGTTCCGAGGGCGCCGAGCAAGCGTTTGTTGAGTGGGGAGCTAAGTGCCATCGCGCAGCGGACGTCCGACGGGATCCCGCACCTTGTCGGTGAGGATCAAAACGGCGTCGATGATCCCCCAGATGATGGCACCTATACCGCACGTGATCAGACCGACCACGAGCTGGGCGATGCCGAAACCGGTGTACCCGAGGTAAATGCGGCCGATTCCGGCCAGGCCCATCAGCCCGAGCAGCTGGAGGAGCCCGGCAACCACCTTGGACTTTTCCGAGAACGGCTTACCCGTTATGGGATGCCGGCCATATGGCGCGGCAGGGTCCATGTATGCCGGCGGATACCCGCTCATTGGCGGGGGATACGGCCCAGGCGAAGGGTACTGACCCGACGGCGGATAACCCGGCTGCTGCGGTGGCGGCGGTTGTGAGCGGTCGCCCTCGTTGCCGCCGAACTGGGGTTCGGTCATGCCGACCAGCATGCCAGAAGTACTGACCGGGCAGAAGTGCAGAGGTTCGTCGGTTGCGCCGGCTCGGCCCAGCAGCGCTATCGAGATAATCCTCGGCTTGGACCATGGGTACGTTCGGATCGACCACTGGTGCGACAGGCTCCGGGCCGGTCCTGCCGCAGGCGGCTGGTTGTTTGAGACCGGTCGGTGTTGCCAAGCTTGCTACCAGGTAGCCCCTTCAGCGGTTGGGCTCCCGACGCATTGCTGTTGATCATTGCGCCTCGGGCGTCGGTGGTCGCCGGGAGCGGAGACTCGATGAGGTTCACCTGGCAGTCGAAGCTGCCTCCCGCAAAGGCATCACCAAGGACGTCGCCAGGAAGTAAAGGGCAGCGGATCCGGCTGGAAGGGCTGGGCCGCGGCGAACAATGGCGTGGCGAAAGCCGGCCGTGCGGCCAGTACCGTCGCCTTGATCATCCGATGCTTCGCCGACATTGGTCGCCCCAGATCTTGATCGGGTCGCCGCAGATGGCGAACTGGGTGTGTACCACATCCGTGGAAACTCGCAGATAGCCATAGGACCGGATGGTTGCATCGCTTCCGGAGGCATCGGCCTTGATGTGGATGTTGTCGATATCTATCTCGCGTGGATAGCCGACGTAATCCCGTTCTCTGCCGGGAGGAGCCAGCTCAACGGCTTCGGCGCCGACGCAGCCACCGACGGAGTCCCCCAGCGGATTCGGCCCCGTCTTCCTCAACCTGGTCTTCCTCAACCTGGTCTACCTCAACCTGATCGCCATCGGCCCCATCGGTGTCGCCAGCTTCGGCGTCCTCAGCGCCATCAGCTGAAGCCTTGGCATCGGCCTCAGCCACCGAGTCGCCCTCAGCTACCTTCTCGACGGACTCAGATTCCTCGCCAGCATCAGCGTCCTCACCGCCATCAGCTGAATCCTCGGCGTCGGCCTCGGCTACCTCCTCGACAGACTCAGATTCCTCAGCATCAGATTCCTCGCCAGCATCAGTGTCGTCAGCTTCTGCGTCCTCATCGCCATCAGCGTCGTCAGCCTCGGCGCCTTCCCCGCCATCAGCGTCGCCAGCATCAGCGTCTTCCCCGCCATCAGCTGAAGCCTCAGCGTCGGCCTCAGCCACCGAGTCGGCCTCGCCTACCTCGGCGTCGGCTACCTCCTCGACAGACTCAGATTCCTCAGCGTCAGACTCCTCAACCTCAGATTCCTCGCCAGCATCAGCGTCCGCAGATTCGGTGTCCTCAACGCCATCAGCGTCGCCAGCATCAGCGTCTTCCCCGCCATCAGCTGAAGCCTCAGCGTCGGCCTCAGCCACCGAGTCGGCCTCGGCTACCTTGGCGTCGGCTACCTCCTCGACTGACTCAGATTCCTCAGCGTCAGACTCCTCGACCTCAGATTCCTCGCCAGCATCAGCGTCCGCAGATTCGGTGTCCTCGCCGCCAGCAGCGTCGCCAGCCTCGGCGTCTTCCCCGCCATCAGCTGCAGCCTCAGCGTCGGCCACAGCCACCGAGTCGGCCTCGGATTCCTCAGCCTCAGACTCCTCAACCTCGGCGTCTTCGCCAGAATCGGCGTCGCCAGCTTCGGCGTCCTCACCAGCGTCGCCAGCTTCGGCGTCCTCACCAGCGTCGGCAGCTTCGGCGTCCTCCACGCCATCAGCGTTGGCAGCTTCGGCGTCCTCCGCGTCATCAGCGTCTTCCCCGCCATCAGCTGAAGCCTCGACGTCGGCCTCGGCTACCTCCTCGACAGACTCGGATTCCTCAGTCTCAGACTCCTCAACCTCGGCGTCCTCGCCAGCATCAGCGTCACCAGCCTCAGCGTCCTCACCGCCATCAGCTGAAGCCTCGGCATCCGCCTCAACCACGGAGCCAGCCTCGGCGTCTGCCACCATCGCCGCCGCGACTAAGCCGGTCGTGGACGCGCCAACGGCCACTTCCTCGGCGATCTCCTCAACGCCGGCCGTTTCCTGGCCTTCGATTTCCTGCGTGTCCTCAGTGTCCTGCCTGCCACGCAGAGTCGCTGGATCATCGCGGCCCTTGGGCGCGGCCATGATGTACACAACCGCACCGATGAAAACAAAAGTGGCGGTGAATGAATTGACTCGGATGCCCGCTAACAGGGTCGCGGCGTCGCTGCGCATCAGCTCGATCCAGAACCGCCCCAGGCAGTACCCCGCGACATACATGGCGAACAGTCGACCGTGCCCGATTTTGAACCTGCGGTCGATCACGATCAGCACGACGAAAATCAGCAGGTTCCAAAGCAATTCATACAAGAATGTCGGATGGACCACTGCGAGCAGCTGTCCGGTCGACACCCCATTGAGCGAATCGAGCGCGCCGGCGGCATTGCGTCGCTCGTAAATCTCCAAGCCCCAGGGCAGCGTAGTCGGGCGACCGTACAGCTCCTGATTGAAGTAGTTACCAAGCCGGCCGATTGCCTGGGCGAGAACGATTCCCGGCGCGATCGCGTCGCCGAATGCAGGCAACGGTATCCCCCGCCGCCGACATGCAATCCACGCTCCGATGCCTCCCAGCGCAACCGCGCCCCAGATGCCGAGCCCGCCGTCCCAGATTCGTAGCGCAGCGACGAATCCTGCTCCGCCCGGACCGAAGTAGGTAGGCCAGTCGGTGAAGACGTGATAGATGTGGCCACCGATGAGCCCGAACGGCACCGCCCACATCGCGACGTCGTAGACGACGCCGGGTTCGCCTCCCCTGGCCTCCCATCGCCGATCGCCGATCACGAGCGCGGCGATGATCCCCACGATGATGAAGAGTGCGTACGCGCGCAGTGGCACAGAACCCAACTGCCAGACGCCCTGCGCCGGACTCGGGATATACGCAAGGACGGTAGTCGTCACGCCGTGATCCTCTGCCGCACTCCGTCAGCGAGTTCCTCGGTCAACGTCCGGAGTGCGGGGATACCGTCCTTGAGTGCGGACACCAGAGCTGACCCGACGATCACGCCATCTGCATAGGCGCCGATCTCTGCCGCCTGCTCACGCGAGCGCACCCCGAGTCCGACGCCGACCGGAATATCGGAGATCGCTCTGACTCGGCCGACCAGCTCAGGTGCAGCGTTCGACACGGCGTCGCGGGTACCGGTGACGCCCATCGTGGATGCCGCGTAGACGAATCCTTTCGATGCCGCTACCGTCTCGGCCAACCGCTGCGGCGTCGACGACGGTGCAACCAGGAAGATTCTGTCCAGATCATGGGCTTCAGATGCGGCAAGCCATTCCCCGGCCTCGTCAGGGATCAGGTCGGGAGTAATCAGGCCGAGCCCGCCGGCCGACGCGAGATCACGGGCGAAAGTGTCAACTCCCTTGCGTAACATCAGGTTCCAATAAGTCATTACGACGGCGCGGCCACCAGCATTGCTGATCGCCTCTACCGCGGTGAGTGCATCACGCACCCGAACACCCCGACTGAGCGCCGTTTCCGTCGCCGCCGCGATGGTAGGTCCGTCCATGCCCGGATCGGAGTACGCGATTCCGACCTCGATCAAATCGCATCCCGATTCGACCAGAGCGGTCATCGCTGAAATCGAGGTGTCCACATCCGGAAAGCCCGTCGGCAGATATCCGATCAGTGCCGAACGGCCTTCGTGGCGACACGAATCGAACAACGTTGCCAACCGACTCATTCTTCTTCGCCTCCGAGCAGACTGAACCACTTGGCCGCCGTCTCGACGTCCTTGTCCCCCCGACCAGACATGTTCACCACGATGATCGAACCCGCTCCGAGCTCGGAACCCAGCTTGAGCGCTCCCGCGACAGCATGCGCGGATTCGATGGCCGGGATGATGCCCTCACTCCGACTCAATAGCGACAGCGCGTCCATCGCCTCACTGTCAGTGATTGGTTCATAGCGCGCCCGACCCACGTCCTTCAACAACGCATGCTCCGGTCCGACCCCTGGATAGTCCAAACCCGCAGAGATCGAGTGAGATTCGATGGTCTGGCCATCATCGTCCTGCAGAAGATACGAATACGACCCCTGGAAAGCCCCCGGCGAACCGCCGGCTAACGTCGCTGCATGGCGGCCAGTCTCGACACCGTCGCCCGCCGCCTCGTAGCCAACCAAACGTACCGATGGGTCGTCGATGAACGCGTGAAAGATACCGATCGCATTGGAGCCGCCACCAACACACGCGGCCACCGCGTCGGGCAAACGTCCTGCCTGATCCAAAATCTGCGCCCGGGCCTCGAGTCCGATCACCCGCTGGAAGTCCCGCACCATCATTGGGAACGGGTGCGGGCCCGCGGCCGTGCCGAAGCAGTAGTAGATGTCGTCGGCGTTGGTCACCCAGTCCCGAAAGGTCTCGTTGATCGCGTCCTTGAGCGTCTTGGATCCGGACGCGACCGGCACCACCTTCGCACCCAAAAGCCGCATCCGAGCGACGTTGAGCGCCTGCCGCGCGGTGTCCACGGCACCCATGTAGATCACGCACTCAAGCCCCAACAGCGCGCAAGCGGTCGCCGTCGCCACCCCGTGCTGACCGGCTCCCGTTTCGGCGATCACCCTGCTCTTACCCATCTGTCGGGCAAGCAGGGCCTGGCCCAGCACATTGTTGATCTTATGGGATCCGGTGTGGTTGAGGTCTTCTCGCTTCAAGAAGACTCTGGCGCCTCCGGCGTACTCACTGAGCCGCTCGGCCTCGTACAACGGTGACGGTCGCCCGGTGTAGTGCCGCTGCAGTCGATCCAGCTCGTCGAGGAAGGTTTGATCACCACGAGCCTTTTCGTAGGCCGCGGTCACCTCCTCGATCACCGCCATCAACGCCTCGGGAACGTACCTGCCGCCGTATGCGCCGAAGTGCCCCCGCGCATCCGGGTCGTGGGCGGTGGGTTCGGCCACTGCCGCACTGGCGCGCGGCAGATCGGGGCCGGCGTTCGCGGCCACTTAACGGGTGGTCTTCGGGCACGACGGATGCGTACCGGCGGTAACCAAGTCGGCGACAGCGCTGCGCGGGTCACCACTGGTGACCAACCCCTCGCCTACCAGGACTGAGTCAGCCCCCGCCCCGGCGTATGCGAGCAGGTCGGCAGTCCCCCGCACCCCCGACTCGGCAATCCGGATCACATTGCTGGGCAGGCCCGGGGCGATCCTGCCGAAGCAGTCCCGGTCGACCTCGAGAGTCTTGAGGTTGCGCGCGTTAACCCCGATCACCGAGGCGCCGGCCTGCAGCGCACGGTCCGCCTCCTCCTCGGTGTGCACCTCGACGAGCGCCGTCATGCCCAGCGATTCGGTGCGCTCGAGTAGCGAGACCAGGGCCGGCTGCTCGAGCGCCGCGACGATCAACAGAAGCATGTCGGCCCCATGCGCACGAGCTTCGTGGATCTGATAGGGCCGGATAATAAAGTCCTTGCGCAGCAGGGGAATCGACACTGCCGCGCGTACCGTGTCCAAGTCGGCAAGCGACCCATTGAAGCGGCGCTCTTCGGTCAGAACGCTGATCACCCGCGCACCGCCGTCCTGATAGGCGCACGCCAGCTTCGCGGGATCGGCGATCGAAGCCAACTCGCCGCGCGACGGACTGGCCCGCTTCACCTCGGCGATCACACCGATCCCCGGAGCACGCAGTGCGGCCATCACGTCCAGTGGCTTGGGTGTGCGCTTGGCGCGTTCCTTCAAGTCGGCCTGACTGACGACGGCCTCGCGAGCGGCAACATCGGCACGGACTCCCTCGAGAATGGAGTCGAGCACGGTCGCCGAACCCATAGCTGTCGCTTCCCTTCTGCTGACGGCCGCTTGATTCCTAACGAAGGGTAGTCGCCACCACGCCACTGGCTATCACCGCCCCTTGTTGTCCTGATTGGTCGGGTCCCGCCCCTCGTCGAGGGCGTCCCACATCATCCGTTCCGACATCGATGCCGCAGACTGGTCGGACTCTGCGGGACGTCCCCGAGCGTACTTCGCGGCATCGGAGCCCCCCCTGGTCGCCGAGCGCATGAGCAGGACCGAACCCAGCAATGTCAGGGCCGCGGCGACCAACGTGACGATGGCACCGCTGTAATACCGCTGGGTGTCGAGAAGGTCAGCCACCGGCACCTCTGCCAGGCGCGCGGCACGCACGGCGATGTCGACCGTCACCCACAGGCTGATCCCGAGGTAGCCCATTCCGGCGCTCGCCACTGCGACCAGCAGCGCCAGCAACCGCAAGGGCCAACCACGTACGGCTAGCGCCGCGATCGCCGCCGCCGCTACCAGCAGCGCCAGCGGTATCAGCGCCGTCGACCACGCCGCTCCGGTCAGATCGGCCGTCCTCGGATGGCCGAGACCGTCGAACGAGCTGACCTGCACCCACGTCAGCCGTGACGCCACCCACAGACCGGCCGCGGCGAGTAGCAGGACGAGCTGGGCAACGCGGATCACGGGTCGCTCAATGTCTCGGCTGCGGCGATCGCGCTCAGGACCGCGCGTGCCTTGTTCGCTGCCTCGGTGTATTCGTAGGGCCCGTTGGAGTCGGCGACAACGCCACCGCCGGCCTGTACATAGGCGGTCCCGTCTCGCATCAGAGCGGTACGAATCGCAATCGCGAAGTCGGCGTTTCCGGCGAAGTCCAGGTAGCCCAGAACACCGCCGTAGAGACCGCGGCGAGTCATTTCGACCTGTTCGATCAGTTCCAACGCCCGAACCTTCGGCGCCCCTGAGAGTGTCCCCGCCGGGAAGCAAGCGGTCACCGCGTCCAAGGCAGTCCTGCCGTCGGCAAGCAGCCCTGTCACGGTCGACACCAGGTGCATCACATGGCTGTACCGCTCGATGTGGCTGTAGTCCTCGACGCGCACGGTGCCCGGCGCGCAGACGCGGCCCAGGTCGTTGCGGCCCAGATCGACGAGCATCAGGTGCTCGGCGCGCTCCTTGTCGTCGGACAGCAACTCCTTCTCCAGCAGAAGATCCTGCTCCTCGCTGTCCCCACGCCACCGGGTACCGGCGATCGGATGCGTGGTCGCGCGCCTGTCGGTGACGGTGACCAGCGCCTCCGGACTCGAACCGACGATCGAGAAGTCCAGTCCCCCAGATTCATCCGGGACATTGAGCAGATACATGTAGGGGCTCGGATTGGACACCCGCAGCATCCGGTAAACATCGAGGGGATCGGCGCTGGTCGTCATCTCGAAACGCTGCGACGGGACTACCTGGAAGGCCTCACCGGCCTCGATGTCCCCGACCAGCTTGTCGACGATTGCGGTGTACTCCTCCACGGTGCGCTGGCACCGATGCGGCGCCGCGGGCCTGCTGAACGTGGCAACCGTCGACTTGAGCGGTTCGGTCAGCGCGGCCGTCATCACGTCGAGCCGGTGCACCGCGTCGTCGTAGGCTGCGTCGACGCGTTCGTCATTGCCGCTCCAGCGTTCGTCCTTGCCCTTCCAGCGTTCGTCACCGCCCTTCCAGTTGACAGCGTTGGCGATCAAAGTGATGGTGCCCTCATGATGGTCGACGGCGGCGATATCGGTCGCCAGCAGCAGCAACATGTCGGGCAGACCCAGATCGTCGACAGTTAGCTCAGGCAGTCGCTCCAGTCGCCGCACCATGTCGTAGGCGAAAAACCCGACCAGCCCTGACGACAGCGGCGGCAGACCCGGCAGCGCCGCAGTCTCCAGCAGCGTCAGCGTCTTCCGCAGTGCCTCCAGCGGGTCACCGCCGGCGGGCGCATCCTTGGGTGTGACACCCAGCCACGCAGCCTCACCATTGCGCACTGTCAGTGCCGACGAGCAACCGGCACCGATGAACGACCATCGCGACCACGACCGGCCGTTCTCCGCCGACTCGAGTAGGAAAGTCCCGGGACGGTTGGCCGCGAGTTTGCGATAGGCCGACACCGGCGTCTCGCTGTCGGCAAGCACCTTGCGCGTCACCGGAACGACCCGATGCTCGGCGGCCAGCGCCCGGAAGTCCTCACGCGACGTCGTTGCTGCCGGCGATGAGCCCTGGGATGAACCTCCATCGGGCAGGTTGGCGGTCGTCTGCACCCAGACATCCTCCCAGACGTACCGTTGCACCATGACACCGATCAAGCCCGGCCGGCGGGTGGCCGAGTTCGAACTACCGGACCAGACGAAAACGGCCAGAACGCTGACGGAACTGCTCGGCGCCGGACCGATCGTGTTGTTCTTCTATCCTGCCGCGATGACGCCCGGATGCACCAAGCAGGCGTGCCACTTTCGCGATCTCGCGGCGGAGTTCGCCGCGGTCGGCGCCAGCAGGGTCGGCATCAGCGCCGATCCGGTCGAGACGCAAGCTCAGTTCGCCGACCAGCAGGAGTTCGACTACCCACTGCTGTCGGACACCGAAGGTGTCGTGGCGACGCAGTTCGGGGTCAGGCGTGGCCTGCTCGGAAAGCTGATGCCGGTCAGAAGGACCACATTCGTCATCGACACCGACCACACCGTGCTCGATGTGATCTCGAGCGAGTTCAGCATGGACAGCCATGCCGACAAGGCGCTCGAGGTGTTGCGGCGGCGTCAGTCCACCTGACCCTGCGGGGCCTGCACCGCCGGACCCTCCGGGGCCAGCAGGAGGCCTGCGTCGAAGCACGAATGGTCGCCGGTGTGGCACGCGCCTCCGACCTGGTCCACCTCGATCAGCACCGTGTCTCCGTCGCAGTCCAAGCGCACCGAGTGCACATGCTGCGTATGCCCCGACGTGGCACCCTTGATCCACTGCTGCCCGCGAGACCGCGAATAATACGTTGCCTCACGGGTTTCCAACGTTCGGGCCAATGCGTCGTCGTCCATCCAGGCGACCATCAGCACCTTACCCGTGGCACGTTCCTGCACCACCGCGGCGAACAGACCGTTGGCGTCGCGCTTGAGCCGCGTCGCAATCGCCGAGTCGAGTGTCATCAGCGCTGCCCTCGGTGATTTCGGCGTGCTTTCGTGCGCTGAGCGTCGGTAACCACGCCCAATTCACGGACATCGGCGCTCATCTCACCACAATCCCTTCGGCCGCCATCGCCGCCTTCACCTGGCCGATCGTCAGCTCCCGAAAGTGGAAGACACTGGCTGCCAGCACGGCGTCGGCACCTGCAACGACTGCCGGCGCGAAGTCGCCCACACCGCCGGCGCCACCACTGGCGATCACCGGCACCGACACAGCGCCGCGCACGGCACGCAGCATCTTCAGATCGAAACCGGTCTTGGTGCCGTCGAAGTCCATCGAGTTGAGCAGGATCTCGCCCACACCGAGTTCGGCTCCCCGAGCGGCCCATTCGATCGCGTCAATGCCGGTACCGCGGCGTCCGCCGTGGGTGGTCACCTCCCAACCCGAGGTGGTCGGCTGCGCTCGCTGGGGAACGGTGCGCGCGTCGACCGACAAGACGATGCACTGCGAACCGAACTGCCGAGACAGCTCCGAAAGCAACTCTGGACGCGCGATCGCCGCGGTATTGACCGCGACCTTGTCGGCACCGGCACGCAGCAGGATGTCAACATCGGCGACCGAACGGACCCCGCCCCCGACTGTGAGGGGGATGAACACCTGTTCAGCG
>Ga0114921_10000746_pt1 | contig 13991 bp, 2 predicted proteins | sample BentaG_FD_87016 | JGI IMG/M metagenome (GOLD analysis project Ga0114921, IMG submission 87016) | Deep subsurface microbial communities from South Atlantic Ocean to uncover new lineages of life (NeLLi) - Benguela_00093 metaG | ecosystem: Environmental > Aquatic > Marine > Oceanic > Sediment ...
CAAGGTTTTTACTGAAAATAAAAACAAGACCCCAATCACTGGAATTGCCCGAGGTTGACCTTCTTCAAAATAAAAAGAAGGTAGTCGGGGTTCAAAAAGCATAACAGCATAATGGCCTCCTGGTTCAGCATTTTGGGGGACTGAGATTGTGAAATTTATTTTTTTTGCTCCTTCTGGCTCTAAAATAAAATTTGGATTTTCTATCTTAAACCATTTTCTACTGGTAAAAGATATATCTTGGGAGGATTCATCAAATAACATCTCTCCTGTTTCCTCTGCTGCTGTAAAATCAGTAACCCTTACCGCTATGGGCATTGCGACCTTGCTTTTGTTTTTAAGATTAATTCTTTTACTTATTGTTTCGCCAAGGAAAACATCTAATTCAAAGATCTGGGGACTAACGGCTAACCCCAGCTCTAGGGGCTCGTCTTGAGCCCAAGCGAACCCATTAATGGACACCAATGCAAAACTAAGCAACAGGGCTATCTTGAAACGTGAAACGTGAAACTTGAAACCTACTTCTTGAAACGTGAAACGTGAAACGTGAAACATTCTTAAGTTTTTGGTTTTGTTCCCCATATTGTGTTTTATGTTTTATCCTTCAGGTTTTTTATTGTTCCCCACAACATTGCGCCGATGTGGTCGGCTAATTTGATTACTTTTTCATAGTCTGACTTCGACAAAAAGTTTTCAACTAATGAAAAATGTAAGAGATATTTTGGCTCCTTTAACGACCCATAGGAGATCTCAAGGAAATTTTTGTGGACTTTATTTCTTCCTCGGGCGTAACCTTCAATATAATTTAAAACTACCGAGATAGAAGATCTTCGAAGTTGAGAAGTTATACCGTAAAGCTCTTCTTTTGGAAATTCTCTGGTGAGATTGTAGACAAGATGAGCATATTCATCCATCTCTCTTTTTAATTTTTCATGATACGTTTCACGTTTCATGTTTTATGTTTCACGATTTAGTAGGTTACTGTGCATAAATAATACACGCTTGTCTCATATTCTCCTGCTGTCTTGGTTTTCAAGACAGAGGTCTTATAGGTTATTATATGTTCATCGCCTGTTGGTACAGAACTGGTCGCATCGGCAACTATATCACCAGGAGAGGAGGTGGCAAATCCTGCGTATTTATTAGAAACAAAACGGTCACTTTCTCCTCCACCTCCAAGATTGTCATCGTCAGTATTGTAGCCAAATCCACACCACTGGCTACCGTCAATACATCTTGATGTCCAGACAGCCGGGGTTGAATTAGGATGGTCCCATCTTTCAATATAATGGCTCTCATCCAGCCTTAATCTTCCCTCATAACCAGCATAGGCCTTAACTGTATAGCCTCCAGGGTAAGAGGTGGTGGCATAAAGTGTGGTGGTAGCGGTATCAGTATAATCTGGACTATCTAAATCCAAGTTAACCGAGGTCGGAATTATGGAAAATTCCAAATCTGAGCTCATTCCTGCATACCAGGTACCATCATCTGGAGGACTGTTCAAACTTGGTTCCTGGTTATTTACAGTGATATTGTCTCTTTGCCATTCTTTCCAAATACATCTGTCTACATTCTCGGTTTCTGGGCTTGATGTTGAGATAATATAATTCTCGCCTTGGCTATCAAAATAATCATAGTTACTAAAACCGTCAGCAGTAATTTCTAAATTATATTTGTAATAAGTAGTAGTAGCGCCCTCTTTTTTGTATTCCCTGATTCTTATTGCTCCATCTGAACCTGGTTGAGGAATGGTTCCTGAAGCATTGGTTTGAGTAATCTGGGTGGTTGAAGGTGTTCCCCAAACAGAGCCATTGTGTCTCCAAATCGTTGCCTGAGAAGAGGTGCTGTGTTCAGAAATGGTAGTGGTGCCACTAGCAACATCGACAGAAGTGGTTGCAGCATCAACTGCGTGAACCCCCAAATACCAATCAGTATTTAAAGTGGCACCACTAGCTGGAGTGGCTTCGTCATTTAAGGTAGTGTTCAAAACAGTGATAGTTCCCGAATTGACCTTCATATGTCCGATAGTTGCTTCTTGAAAAACTAACTCAGAGCCAGAGTCATTGTTAAGATTCCAGGAGCCGCTGGCAGGGGCATAAGTAACGGTAGCAATATCACTGGATCCATATCCTCCGCCTTTTATTTCTAAACTTTCGCCACTGTCAATAGTAATTAAGGTGGTAGAATTGATAGTAACCTGACACTGACGGTTAGCACCACCCGTTCCATCAAAATCAGTAGCATAGCTCCAGTAATCAGTAGAAGTAGTGTGGAAATCGCCCCAGACGTATAAAGAGCCATTTGAATCGTTGTGGTCCTGAGAATACAACGAGCCAGTAGAGTCAACAGTATAGGTAGTAGAGGTAGAATTCCACATTCTAATATCAGTATCGTCTCCGATCTTTAAGGTGGCGTAAATTTCTTTATCTTGGCTTTTATTACCAACTGTTTGGGAAGTGCCATTTAAATATAATTTAGAGTCGGATTTCCAATCGGTAACAGCAGGAGTAGAAGTTGCAATATTATATTCTCCTTGAACTTCAATAGTAACAGAAGAAGTAGCTATAAATTCTTGAGCATTAGTTATGTTCCAATTACCGGTTGAAGTAGCATCAGCAGTTATTGTCCAACCACCTGTTGAGCTATCGAAGGTAACAATCTTAAATGGAGAGCTTCCAGGGTTGATGGTATGACCAGTATCAGTAGCTTTAAAAGCTACTGTGCCTTCATTATGGTTAAAAGCTCCGTTAGCTTCTACCAACCAATTTCCATTAACTTGTAAGGTTCCATCAGTGGAGGTAACAGTGCCATTGCTAATCTTAAAGTTGTTATCTACATAATGGTCGGTTCCAGTAGCAAAACTCCAACCGCCACCTGAGCCGTCAAAAGTTAGCTTATAGAAATGCTGAGAATTAGTAATAATAGTTTCACCGATACTGGTTGAGGTGAATTTAACTTCTGAGGAAGCAGCAGTGAAAGTTCCATTATTAACCCAGCTGCCATTTATAGTATGTGTTTCAGTGCCCGCAGCCGTAAATGTTCCTTGTATTTCTATATCATGGGTATTGGTGTTTCCTCCTGGAGCAAAGGTGTTATTGGTTAAAATATAGAGTTCTTCATCGGCATAGGCACCATCATCATCAACCGTTAAAACCCCGCCTGTTACCTCATGCATTATGTCTTCATTATTCCCGTTAGTATATTGGTCTAAGTTGGTGTTGGTAATAGTTTGTTGATCGTCAGACCCAATGGTCAGATGTCTTTCATATAGCTTCATTCCTGTAATGTTGGTTGAGCCATCATATTTGGTTACAGCAGTCGCCTCGTTAGCAGCATCTACTCCATCAATCCAAACGGTAACTATATCATCTTGGCTTACATCCACCCCAGAAATAGTCCATTCTCCGTTGGAAGTAGTGGCACTTTGAGCTTTCAATGAATTATTCACCGCCACTTTAATTGTTCTTCCGTTAGCGCAGTTGGTGGACTCATCGTATTCCTTGCAGACACCAGTGATGTCAATGCCCACAGGTGCGCCGATTTGCATTTGGGCATAGGTGTCGTAGCTATCCAGGTCAGTTCCATTATCCGTAACTCGGAAACAGTACCACCCCTCGCTGGCTTGAGCCGTGACATAGAATTTATATTCAACTTCAGTATAAATCTCAGCATTTAGGGTTATATCTGTTGTGGTGGCATAAGGATCTTCTACTAATTCTCCGGCAGTAAAGGTGTAGCTATCAGGGTCATTTAAGCGATGAGAAGTGGGGTCTCCCCCCCAGGACTCTCTTCTGAAATAGCTTGAGGTTGCCATCTCAAAAGGTCCGGTACTGGTGGAGATTGGCGTTGGGGTATAGGTCTCACTGGTGCAGTCTCCGGTCTTTGGAGCATATTCTATTTGATAATTATAATTGGTGGCAGCAGTTGTTGTGCTGATATTAGCTACCAAAAACCTTAATCTAACATTGGTGCTGGTGGAAACACCGGTGATGTTGACGTCCTCATCTGCTTTCCAGCTGGCCGGACCATAACTGGTTACTTTTGGATAATTTGTGTAGCTATCTAAGAGCGCTCCACCAGTTTTTACCATCCTGAAACAATAAGTAGTAGTTGAATAAGCAACGTTATATTGAACCACCCAATCCCACTCTCCTGCCTGGTTAGAAGATATGGCATTAGGGTTGACAACTGAATCGTTTTTCTCCTCATAAGATTCCATAACGTCAGAGGAGGTAAGTAGGGTGCTGGTAACAGTAGTTTCGTCGGCTATTGAGGGGTTATCATAACCTCGCCACCTCCAAGCAATAGAGGAGGAGGGTTGGCCAACAGTCGTCCAGTCAAGGGAGGAAGTGCAACTTCCGAGATAAGTAGTGGTAGCATACTCAAGGGTAAAAGCCTGCTCACCAGCCCCCAAATCTTGATTGGTTACTCTTATATTCATTCTAATTCTATAAACCGTGCCCGAGGTGGCATTGGTAATTGCGGTGTTGGTGGCATCCAAAGGAGTATCAGGGTTGAGTGCGTCAACATTTGCGTACCATCTATAATCAAGTTGGATGAGAGCTGAAACACAGACACCTCCGTTGATGGTCCAGTTGGTGTTGTTGTTATAGGTATCAACGGAATTTTCAGCAGTTAGAGCAGTAACAGCATTACTGTCTTTAATGTCAAGATAATTCAGGGTGGTGGTAGCAGTAGCATTAATATACCATTGGGAACCAGGGCTGGCCGAACGAAGTTTGATCGCAGTGTCACAAGCTTGGCCATCTAAAATTAAGGTTCCCGAAATGGTAGTAGTAGCTGAGGTCCCGGTAGCAAACTCCAACCCCTTGTTGGTGGTAGTGCAGGTAAGATTGAAGAAGGTGGTTGCACCAGAAAAGGTTGAGGTAGCGGCACTGTCTATGAAGGTTACGGTCCCACCCTGAGCCTCAAAGGTTCCTGAGTTAGACCAGTTACCTCCTACGGTAATGTCATAATCAGAACCTGAGACATCTAAGATGGAATTAGCACCAATACTAAGATCGTTGTTAACTTTAATAGCGTAGCTGGATAAGGTGGTAGTAGCTGTAGAACTCTTACTAAAAGAGAGATTGTAAAAATCAAAGTTATCAGTGGTTCCTCCTGAGGTTAGAACAGAGGCAGTGCCTTCATCAAAGGTAATGGTAGAGGTAGCATGGACAAAGTTACCTGTGGAGCTATTAACAATCCAGTCAGTTCCTAAGTTAATTAAGGTGGCATTGCCAGCTTTGGTATCTGAGGCATTCAAGGTGCCATTGATGGTAATGTATTCGGTAATATCTAAGTCGTAGCCCCGGGTATTGAAGTTATCACCATCACTTACTGTTAAGCTATCGGCAGTCATATCAGAGTTAAGATTAGTTGTACCAGGAGAGGTACCGATCTGGACATCACCTAAATTCTGTTGAGGGGAGCTATTGTCTTCATAGGTTTGACTACTACCATCAAAAATGACAATACCTGAGCCAGAAGCTTTAATAAAGGTAGCCCCAGTAGTGGCAAAGGCGACATTACCTCCCCAATTAATATTAGTATCAGCATCCTGGGTAGTAGTACCATTGGTTAAGGTAAAGGCATCATTAACATCTAAGGCATCTTGTAATGCCCAGCTGCCCCCTATCCCATCGAAGGTCAAACCCCAGAAAGGATAGCCACCAGAGGTGATGTTATGGCTTTCTGAGGTAGCTGTAAAGGTTACCGTGCCATCATTGTGATTAAAGACTGAGGAGTTTGACCAGGCACCACCCACACTAAGGGTGCCTGCTGTAGAGGTCACTGCTCCATTATCAATAGTAAAGTCATTAGCAACAGTATGGTTACCAGGGGTAGCAAAGCTCCAGCCACCATTTACCCCATCAAAGGTAATATTATTTAGAGCTGAACCTCCGGGAGTGATGCTGTGGCCCGTGGAGGTAGCAAAAAGCTTTAAGGTTCCTGAGTTATGATTAAAGGTTCCTGAGTTATCAAAGTCTCCACCTACAGCTAAGATACCAGAGGTAGAAGTAACCGCCCCTGCAGAGATAGTGAAGTTATTAGAGGTAGTAGCATTAGAAGAGGATATGGTCCAGCCACCTGAGCCATTATTGAATTCTAGGTTATAGAAAAAAGAGGCACCCGAGTCAACAGTTTTCCCAGCTGAGGAGGCAATGAGTTTGACAGTGCCATCATTATGATTGAAGGTGCCGCCAGAACTGTCAAAGTTGCCACCAACAGCTAAGATACCAGAGGTTGAAGTAACTGCCCCGGTTGTAATAGTGAAGTTATTACTCGTGGTAGCGTTGGTGTCAGAAATGGTCCAGCCACCAGAAGCATTATTAAAGGTTAAATTCCAGAAAGGATTATCGTTGACAGTAATGGTTTTACCAGTGGTATTAGAGGTAAACTCTACAGTAGAGGAGGCGGAATTAAAGGTACCACCAGTCACGTCCCAACAACTGGCATTGGTAAAGCCAGCATTACAAGCAACAGATATGGTTTGAGAAGAAGTAGCTGTAAAAGTACCATTAATATCTAGATCAGATAAAGAGATACTGCCTCCTGCTCCACCTGTCTCAAAAGTCATTCCTGACCAAACAAAGAATTCAGAGGTTGAAGAGGCAGTTAAGGTGTCAGTAGATGAAGCAGCAGTAAACAAGATATCGGGGTCATTATCTGAATCATAATAAGCTAAATCATCAATAGTAATTGGTCCTGAATCTTCATGACGGACAATGATACGGTTTTGATAGAGGTGAAAACCGCTAATATTAGCCGAAGTAGAGGTGGCTCGGGTAACAGTCACTGCTTTTTGTGATTCTCCATCAAGAAAAACTGTTATTACATCTCCGGCATTATCAATAATTACACTAGAGATAGAATAATTACCTCCAGATGTAGTTTCGGCAGTACAAACTTCTCCATTACAAGAACCGGCTCCGTTAACTTTCAAAGTAACAGTTTTGTTTACTCCTATACCAGTAGATCCTTCATCAGAATAGACTATTCCAGAGACAGTGATGGCCACAAAGTACCAACAATCATTATTTCCTGAATCATAGTTAGAGGGATCAGTAGCATAGATGTAATCTCCTCCACAAGCATTAGAATCTTTGGCATCAACATTTAAGACAGTCTGACTACTGGTAACTACTAAATACCATTGAGTATCAGCAGATGAACTTCTTAGGGTTACTCTGGTTGAAGTGGCTTGACCATTCCAGTTAATATTGGTGAAGGTAAAGGTAGAGCCAGCATTAAAGCGAAGTTTAACCGAGTCAGTAGTGACTGTGCTGGTGGCAGCAGTAGTGGAAGTAGCAAAAATAACACCAGGGTCAGTTTGAGGATCAGTGCCGGATTGATTGGTGATAGTTAAAATATTGAAAGCAGAAGAACCAGTTAGGGTGCCAGAAAGAGTTTGCTGAGAAGTTCCATCAAGGGTAACGGTGCCATTTCTTGCATTAAAGGTTCCTGAATTGGTCCAATTACCACCAATCACTAAATTGTAGTTATTGGTAGTAACATCTAAGGTGCCTGCAGCAATATTAATGTCATTGGTAGTGGTGGCATTGTTGTAGAGCTGGAAAGTGGTGCCAGATTGATTAAGTTTCAGATTGTAATAGGTAGCTGATTCAATGTCAGTGGTAGTGGTTGCTGTAAATTCGGCTAAAGAAGCTCCTTCATTGAAGTTGCCATTGACAATAAAGGGTCTGGAGGCACCAGTTCCAGAGCCGGTAATAGTGAAAGTATAGCTTCCTGGTCCAAAAGTATTATCTGCACCTATGGTTAGCCTGGTAGCTTTAACATCTGAATTGAGATTGATAGTTTTTGATGAACCATCAATGACTACATTACCCATATCTTGCTTGGTAGCATTATTATCTGTCCAAGTGTTGGTGCCAGAACCATCAAAGGTGGTGGTGCCTGTTCCTTTGGTGAAAGAACCTCCAGAAGCCAGAGTAAGATTTCCGGCCATAGTAATATTCTGAGAAGAAGCATCTAAAGTACCATTGGTAAGATTTAAGTTGTTGTCAACATCAAGGGTGCTGGTAGATAATTGCCAACCGCCACTTACTCCATCGAAAGTTAAGGTATAGAAAGGCGAAGAACCAGCATCAATAGTTTTCCCTCCTGAAGTGTCATCTAAAGTTACCGTACCTGAACTGTGATTAAAGGTTCCAGAATTTGACCAACTACCAGCAACAGAAAAGCCACCTGAATTGGAAGCAGTAAAGGTGGCATTATTTCTAATCTCAAAATCACCAATGATATTTAAAGTTGGGTCATTGGTATTAGCAGTTACAGTTACGGCATTGGAACTGTCACCAATGTATAAATGATTGTTAGTGGTAAAGGTACCTGAACCCAAATAGAAAGTTGGAGAACCAGATCCAGGCATAAATTCTAATTGATAGTAAGCAGCAGCAGTAGCTGTGGCATTAGCAACTGAGGTGTATTTGAAGACTGAACTTTGAGCTTCAAAGTTGCCTGAGATACTGAAAGGAGTGCCAGAACCTGATAGATTCCAGATTTCAGAGCCGGCATTTAAGGTTTGATTTGAGGCAATATTTAAAACACTTTTAACTTCGATATCGCCAGAGCCGATTTTTGAGGTGGTGGCACTTGAACCATCTCCGAAGGTTAAATTATTAAAAGTCCAGGCAGCGTTTGCCCCAAAATTTCCAGTGCCAGCTAAAGTAAATGTACCCCCGGTTAAATCAATCACTCCGTTGGTGCCGGTGGCATTACCACCATAAACACTCAAATCCTGAGTACCCGATAATGTTCCGGTAGCCATTGTCAAATCGTTAGTGGTGCTGGCTGCTGTCATTATCTGCCAGCCACCGTTTGAGCCGTCAAAAACAAGATTGTAAAAACTTTGGCTGTTGGTCCAGATTTTCTTGCCGGTAGTGGTGGCAGTAAAAGTAATTGTTGAACTGGCAGCAGCAAAGGTAGCAGTTGAAGAAGCAAACCAAGAACCACCAATAGAATGAGATTCTGTTCCTGTAGCTGCAAAAGTAGAAGTTGAACATATCTTTAAACTACCATCCCAGCTGTCTCCTGAGCCGCCAGGGTCTAAAGTAATATTACCTCCTGGGGCAAATTCCTTTTCTGGCCAGATATATAGTTCGGCATTGGCATCAACTAAAAGGGCAACTGAGGGTGAAGTAGTGGCTGTAAATTGAATATCTGGATCCTCCCCATTATCATAGTTATCCATATCAGTAATGGTTAAAGCAGTGGCTTCTTCGTGACGGACAATCACTCTGTCTTGATAAAGATGAAAATCAGTAGTACTGGCACCGAATCCCTTACTTACGGTCACTGCCTTTTTACCGCCACCAGTGTCTAAGAAAACTGTGACTATATCGGTAGTGTTTAAGGAAAGATCACTAATGCTGTAAGCCCCAGTTGAAGAATCGCAAGTTGAGCTAGCGTTTCCTGTTCCATTGACCTTAAGCTTTACCACCGGGGTTGTATCATCGCAAGGAGGATCACCAATCGCAGTTGTTCCTTCATTAGAATAAACATTACCAGAAATAGTGATGGCAGCAGGAGGAGCAGTAATCCACTCTACGGTCCAGTCTTGAAGATAGGGGGTACTAGTGCCGGTTCTATCTAATTGGGCTTTAATACAAATACATTTATAAGTAGAAGTAGTTAAACCAGAGATATCGTGCGAACCAGGGTCAGTAAACCAATCAGTTGCGGTTGCATTACAGGTATCACAAGTAGAAGTAGTAGTATCATACCAAAGCTGGGCCTTGACTGTGCCAGTGGCCTCATCTTCTGACCAACTAAATTCGCCCCAAGAAGTCGCCCCAACTAACCAATCATAATCAATGGCTGTAGACATTACGGTGCCTGTGGCCATAAATCCCCCCGTCGCGGCATTGATAACAGCAGCGACCATACCAATCCGGCTTGCGGCAGCCCAAGTGACTTCAGGCGTCTCAGTGCCGTCAGCTGTAATCTGCTTTGTACCCACCACACCATTAAAACTGTTGGATTCGCCGGTGAAGCTGTATCCTATGGTGTAGCCCGTAAAGGTTGGCGGATCAGTGGTGGGTTGGCCGACAAAGGCGGTCGCTACCACCATATCACCATCAACAACATTAACCGGACCGGCACTGACCACAGTTCCGGAGGTAGTGCCTTCATCCTTGTCGGTTTCTCCGATAGGATCGGCCTGATCCACCCCTTGGAGGACAACAACAGCTGCCCCTATATTCGGATTGTAGGCGCCGTCAGGAGCGCCCGTGGGCCAAGTAATATCAGTTTGATCAAAAGTCGTTGCGCCCGCAGGAATGTCGGCGTCTAAAAGATAGCCAAGCCAAGTACTGTTACTATAACCAGTACCGGTTATTGCCTCGCCGTTGGTGGCATCAACCTTGGTAAGAGTCTGTCCGCCAAAATCTACCGAAGAAATGCTGTCCACAACCGCTGTATCTTCAGTCCATATCGCAATCATTAAAAGACGGTCGTTTCCGCTTGTGGGAGTATAGTTCAGGCTAAAAGTAGTCAAGCCAGTTGTGCCCGACCAGGCATCAAGAATGCTAACAGCGCCAACAGAATATGACAGTTGCACACTGTCAGCACCGGTGGTCGCTGTATCATCAAGCGCTCCAGTCCCAAACTGCTCGTCAGTTGTCTGAAACCACATTGGGTCTGCCTCAGCATCATTATAAGTAAAAGACCAGGTGCTGGTAGACCAATTTCCCCAATTACTGCTTGTCGCCGCTCTAGCCCGAACATAATAGGTTAATCCGTCTGTTGTTGGTAGGATTGGGTCCAGAGAAGTAGCATGTAGATTGTACTGGGTTCCTGAGGCATATGTGCTGAAAAATGATTGAGTATGAGTAGCCATGTCAAAAGTAGAGGAGGTGGACATCTCTATTTGAAATTCATCAAAGTCTGTCTCGCATGTTGCTGAAACCCTAAACCTGGGAGTGGTGGTCGCCTGCTTAACATTATTGAAACTTATTTGCACATCATCGGCGTTATAAAGTATGGGAGCATCCGGATTAGTAACTCTTGTTTCCCCGGTAATCACGATATCATCGTAGGCTATATCGCCATAGTAATCACCATTTGCAATTGATCTGAACCTTAATTTAATTGTTCCTGTATAAGCGTCTAGGCTTGTGCTAGCGTTTTTCCAAACATCCTCATTAAGGTATTCTTGATACCAGATATCGTTATGCCAACTACCATCATGGACATCAAGGGTAGATGTACCTATAGTGCTCCCATACATGTGATACCAGAAGTCTATTTCCGCGCTATAGGTATCAGCATCAATATTGTCAGATTCTAATCCGGCATATAGACCAACACCCTGACACCAGCCACTTGAAGTTTCCAAATAGAGATACTTATGGGTGGCATCTCCGTAAGTGTGGTCAACCGACGGACCAGTATCAGACGACGGCGTTCCACCTGAATCTACTTGCATATCACAATCATCCCCGGTTATATTTGACCAAAAAGAGCCGTCTAGAGTAACGTCTGCGTCCGCAAATGCTTCCCAATCTTCGCTATCTATGGTAACGTCGCTTGCAATCTGCCATTGTCTTATTTCTTGAAAATCACCAATTTGTAATGGTCCTAATAAATAGAGATAAGGACTTATATCCGGTGCATCAAACTCATATATAAGTTCGTATATCTCGCCTTTTTTCCAATGAACATCCCAGAAAATATCTTGTATTCCTTCAAGTACATACATCTTAAACCCTGTATTGTTTCCAGGTTTGACTGCAAACCTCGCTGGCACTCTTTCAGAAATCCTTCCCTCAAAATCTTTGTTGGTTTTGACAATCATCCTCATTTCATAAGTGACTGGTGGATAAATCCTGGTTGGACCAATTCTCTCAATGTCAAAAGGTAGAGAATCACGAACTTCAAAAGAGTCAGTAATTTCGTAACTATTATCAAGATTGGTCAATTTCATTTGATAAATTCCCAGTTTGCCAACCTGATAATAGGCAAAATAATCAGGAGTATAAGTTACTGTTTCTGGTCCACACTCCGAGCTTCTCTGAATCGTCCCATCTTTAGTAGAAAGAACCGTCTCTATACCAGATACTAGATACTTAATATTTAATACTAAGTCGGCATCGCAAACAGTATGTCCTTTATCATCTAAAACCGTCATTTGGAGATAAGCCCTATCTCCAGAAAGATAAATCGATTTGTTTGTATTTATTGCCAAAACTCCCCAGGAAAAATCTTGCTCCAATTCTCTAACTTGAGAGACTCCATTCGAGTTATCTTCAATCTTTAAAACAATCTTATAAAGGCCTGGTTGGAAAGCCCGGGCTTTTTCTACTTTTACAAAAAATTCGCCATTGTTTTTAAAAGAGAGGGCTGGCTGGATATCAAGGATTTTTCCTGTGGGGCCCTTAATGTCTGCTTGAACGTTGATGTCTTTCCAATAATCAGTAATACGAAGCGTGTCTTCTACCAAGATTAAAAGATCACTCTCCACTTTTTTGTACTTAAACCTTAACTCTGGTTCTTCGTCCAGCCTGAAATCTTTCTTTTCGGAGATGGGCCGCAGGGCTGTTTCTTCAGACAGACCACCCAAGAGAAAAAAGATTGCTCCACCAATTACTACCAGAGCCGCTACGGTAAAAGCGATTTTCGGTAAGTGTTTTATTATTTTTGCTTTAATTTCTTTTTTCATATACTAAATACTAGACACTAAATACACGGTTATTCCCCGCCATCATCATTTCTCCAGCGGAAGTGAAGCTGTTGAATGTTGGGCATAGCACTGTTATCCCACCTGATTTCTCCTGGGTTACCAGAATCGTTATCATAGGCCTCGCCCCAATAATTACCGGAACAGGAAGTAAACTTCCACCAATTAGTTGTTGTTCCGTTAGCCGTAACATTGTAGCCAGAAGTAATACCGGTGGAGGTAGAGAAACCACAACCGGTAATGATTTTGCTAGAATTTTGGTCAATGGTGGTTGAAGCAACCGTTACCATAGTCCAGTTGTCTTGTTCGAGCAAAAAGTCACCATAATCCAAAGAGTCAATAGTTGAGGCCCCGGAAATATCCAAGCCCGAGGAGTTAATGCTTCTGATTTGGTAATAACTGGCATCTAAGGTGCCTGAGGTTACCTTGAGAGCATAGGTTCCTGAACCCTGATTATCAATAGTAGTGGTAGTAGTGGAAGTACCAATAACCTGCAGCTCTCCTCCATCTACAGTAGTAGTAGCGTTTTGGGCAAAATAAACCTGACATTGACGGCTAACAGTATCGCCATTGAAGTCTTTAGCGTAGCTCCAGTATTCGGTGCCAGAAGATATATAGAAATCACCAAAGATAAATAATTTACCATCATCTCCCGTTCCGTCTCCGGCTTCATCGTGGTCCATTGAATACAAAGATCCAGAAGAATCTACGGTGGTAGTAGCCGCGTAGGAATTCCACGCTTTAATGTGAGTATTAGCTCCGATTTGTAGAGTGGCATAAACATCACCGGTACTGGTAGTATTAATAGTGTGAGAAGTGCCATTAAGATATAGTGTTGAACCGGTCCAGGTGGTAGCATCACTTCCAACTGAATTGGTGAAGGTGCCATTAACTTCTACGGTTCTTCCTGATTGAACAGTAAAGCTGCCAGCTGTTGAGGAAGCAGCTGCAATTTTGAAATCGTATTCTGCTTTCAAATCATAATTTTGAATAGTCCAGCCACCGTTAGAATGATCAAATTCAATATTGTAAAAAGTTTTACCACTTCCTGTTCCGCCAGACTCAATTGTTTTTTCAGTAGTTAAGGCATCAAATAAGACCGTACCGTTTGAATGATTAAATGTTCCAGAGTTTGACCAGGAACCGCCTACATATGTAGTGCTGGCAGTTGAGGTAACTGTACCTTGAGTGATGGTAAAGTTGTTATCTATATCATGGTTGCCTGTGCCAAAACTCCAGCCACCCGGGCCATTAAAGATAAGATTATAGAAAGGATGGGATGTACCTCCTGTGG
>Ga0114921_10000747_pt1 | contig 13973 bp, 13 predicted proteins | sample BentaG_FD_87016 | JGI IMG/M metagenome (GOLD analysis project Ga0114921, IMG submission 87016) | Deep subsurface microbial communities from South Atlantic Ocean to uncover new lineages of life (NeLLi) - Benguela_00093 metaG | ecosystem: Environmental > Aquatic > Marine > Oceanic > Sediment ...
TGAGCGACGGGACGCGACCTGCGCGCTATCGGGGACTGCTGTTGACCGCACGCGTACGCCGCGCGCTTGGCGGGTGTTGGTGGGTTTATCCGCCATCGCCGCCATCGCCGCCATCGCCGCCGGCACCGTGAAGACGACACTGCGTCGACGGCCTGGTGTTCGACTCAGGCTTGCCAATTCCGACAGTGATGAGGCTGCGCACGTGTTTGACTTGCAACGCGGTCGGGACCGCGCTGAGTCACGGCGACGGGAATCTATCGGCCTCAGTTCGAACCAATAGATGGAGCGTGGGATGACTGCCTTGCAACCGAACGTTTTGCTGATCATGGCTGACGACATCGGATGGTCCAACGTCGGGGCATACCACCGCGGGATGCTTGGTGCGCCGACGCCGAACATCGACCGCATCTGCAACGAGGGTGCAATATTCACCGATGCGTATGCCCAGGCGAGCTGCACGGCCGGCCGGGCAGCGTTCATCACCGGACAGACACCGCTGCGCACTGGGCTGACGACGGTGGGGATGCCGGGTGCGCCGCTGGGCCTCCAACCTGAGGATCCGACCTTGGCGGAGCTGATGAAGCCGGAGGGCTACATGACCGCCCAGTTGGGCAAGAACCATCTGGGCGACCGCAACGAGTTCCTGCCCACGGTGCACGGCTTCGACGAGTTCTACGGGAACCTCTACCACCTCAACGCCGAAGAAGAGCCCGAACAGGCCGACTATCCACAGCACATCCCGGCGATGAAGGAGCTGTTCAGCCCGCGAGGGGTGCTGAGGTGCAGGGCAACTGACGTCGATGACCCGACCGAAGACCCCCGCTTCGGGTGCGTCGGCAAGCAGACCATCGAAGACACCGGACCCCTCACGCGGGATCGGATGACCACGATCGAGGACGACCTGCTGCAGAACTCGCTCGACTTCATCGAGCGAGCCCACGCCGCCGACAGTCCGTTTCTTTTGTGGCACAACACGACCCGCATGCACGTGTGGACGCGTTTGTCCGAGGAGTGGGATGGCAAGACGAAGTTCGGCGTATACGCGGACGGGATGCAAGAGCTGGACTGGGTGGTCGGTGAACTCCTCGACAAGCTCGATGAACTGGGTGTCGCGGACAACACGATCGTGGTGTTCGCCACCGACAACGGCGCCGAGAAGTTCTCGTTCCCCGATGGGGGAAGTTCACCTTTCCGCGGTGAGAAGGGCCTGGGTTGGGAGGGCGGCTTCCGCGTGCCGTTCGGCATTCGCTGGCCCGCCAGGATCCCCGCTGGCCAAGTGCTGAACGGGATTTTTGCGCTCGAAGATGTGGTGCCGACGATCATGGCGGCGATCGGCAAGCCTGAGATCCGTGAACAACTCCTCGAGGGTTACCAGGCCGGTGACAAGCACTTCCGCGTCCACCTCGACGGACACAACATGCTCCCGTATCTCACCGGGGAGGTCGACGAGTCTCCTCGGCACTTCTTCTTCTACCACGGCGAGTCCGAGATCTATGCGATCCGCGTTAATAACTGGAAGGTTCACTTCCAGATCAAGGACGATTGGTTCGAGGGCCAACTCGTCTCTCCGACCATGCCAAAGGTCGTCAACCTACGTGTCGACCCGTTCGAACAAACGCTCGATGCCCCCGGCTACCCTCTCTATGCCGGCGAGAAGCTCTGGGCCATCCAACCCGCCGCGGCGATCTTGAAAACGTTCGTCGAGACCTTCGACGACTTCCCACCTCGCCAAGCTGCGCCCGGCTTCAACCCCAGCGCCGTTCTTTCCACGGTCTATCAGGCCGCTGCCGAGCGGCAAGGGAACTAGGCCATGGACTCCCGAAGCTAACCCGAGCCGCAAGGTAAGCGACCGGAAAATTTACTGACTCTGGTCGGTGCGGACTGGGAGTTGGTGGCCCGGCCCGGCGGGTTGCTGATGGGGGATCGTTGCGGGTTCGTGTGCGGCGGTGCTGACGGCGCCGCCCGGCGGCGCCGGGTCTCCCTAACCGGTAGCCCACGGAGGTCAGCCACCCACTGCGGTTCCGCGCGGAGGCCATCACAACACTCCGTCCGGGTTCGGCGGTAGCGGCTATCAGATGCGCCGGTTTCTCGTATCTAGAGAAATGAGATAGGTCTTTCGGGCGTCCGACGCTCACTGTTTCCGCAGCTCACGGTGTCTCGTTTCCTGTCTCACAGGGCGACCCGATGAGTGCGTCAGTAGGTCAGTAGGTCAGTAGAGGATTCGCCTAATTGCCAGTAGCTCGGCAGACGTTCCTCTGACTCAATCCGCCCGAAGGGTGCGGCGTATGTCCTTCATAAGCAACACGAGATGAAGGTCGTCGGTGGGGCTCGGCTCGAACTCGGGTACGAGATGAATGTAGAAGTTGCGGGCGTCGGTGGACTCGGCGTGGACGAGAAGGCCCGGACAACCGATGTCATCGGAGAGCTCAATGATGCGCGCAAAGACGTCTTGGAGCATCCCGGCTCCAAGACCTGCGCGTTCGTGGTCGACGTCGACGCCAAGTCGAGCGAGCAGAGCTACCGGTTGGGGATAGCGGCCGGCGCCCTTCCGTACGCGGCTTGGGACTGCCTCCGTGCGGAGTTGAGCCATGCACCAGGCGTAGTAGGCGGAGACTCGGTGGCTCTGGTGCTCGGTGATGACGAAGACTCGCGTGGTACCGGTGGCGGCTGACTGATGCGCGTACCGGCGCAGCCATTCGGTCTGCTCCGAAGAGCGACACCGGAAGTCGGTGAGGTCGTGGTGATCGGCCAGCAGCTCGGGCGGTCGGTAGGTTCTGCTCACTCGCTGAACGGTGAGGGGCGTTGCATCAGTGCCCGCAGCCCCGGCAGGTCGCGGGCCGGTCGCGCGTTGACGACTTCCCACTGCTTGAGGGCCGAGGGATCAAGGTGGAAATCGTCCCGGTCGGCGAGTATTCGCCGAGCAGCCTCGGATGCGTGGGTGACGACGAAGTCGGTTAGGTCGGTTCCGCTGGCGATCACAGCGCGATCAATCAACTCGCGCTCCTCCGTCGTCGTGCGCAAGTCCAGGCGTCGACTTCTGCGCCGAAACTTCGTCTCCATCGCCCACCTTCCTTGATTCGTACGTCCATTGTACGGCCAGGTTTGCGGGTGCGTCAAAGCCCGCGTTGACTCATCAAGGATGCCCGCGTAGCCCTGTTCGTTGCCTCATTTAGAAATGCCCGCGTAGCGGCGTGTCGATCGCTGGGTGTGTCCGGGGTGCGTTACCGCCGGATGATGGGATTGACGATGGCCGAGCGCCAGTCGGTGACGAAGACGATCGCGACCCGGTACAAGCGTGCGGGCAAGGCTGGTACGGCGAGGATTCTCGGCGAGCTGTGCGCCACGACGGGCCGGCACCGCGATCATGCCCGTAAGGCGCTGCGTGGCCCGTTGGGCCCGCGCGTGGTCCGCCGCCGGGCGCCTCGATCTCCGCGGTACGGTCCGGAGGTCGTTGCGGCCCTGGTGTTCTGCTGGGCGGTGCTGGGCATGCCGGCCGGTAAGCGGTTGGCCCCGATGCTGGCGGAATTGGTGCCGGTGCTGCGCCGGTACGGGGAACTGGACATCGACGACGGCACCGTGGCGCTGCTGGTGGGAATGTCGGCGGCGACCATCGACCGCCCGTTGGCACCTGAGCGGGGTAAGCATCAGCTCAAGGGCCGCAGCCACACCAAGCCGGGCTCGCTGCTCAAGAGTCAGATCCCGATCCGCACCTGGGCTGACTGGGACGACGCGGTGCCGCGGTTCGTCGAGATCGACCTGGTCGGCCATGAGGGCGGCAACGCCGCTGGTTGTTCGATGACCGCGCCGGCAGCGGCGCGGTGCCATTGTGACGCGCGTAGGCGTCTTTCGAGCGGAACCGAGCAGCGTGGGCCGTTTCCCCGATGATCTTTGCTGCCACGAACGGCAAAACAGACAACGAGCGAATCATTCAACTCGCGAATCCGCGACGAATACCTCAATATCAACAGCTTCTGGTCACTGACCCAGCCCCACGTGGTCATCAGTGACTGGAAGCAGGAATACAACCACCACCGCCGGCATTCTGCGCTGGGCTACCTGCGCCGGGCCCGCTACGCTGCCACCTGTACCCACCGATGAACGTGCGCACGAAACCCGGGATGGTTCACTATTTCACTCACCCGCTCGGTAGGCCGCCGAGTGTGTCAGGAAGCCGAGTGTGTCAGGAATGAGTCCGATGATCTACTCGCTTGACTATCAGGGAGAGGCTCCGCTGGCTCAGGTGGGCGGCAAGGCGAAGGCTCTGATGGAGACCGCTCGGGCTGGCTTCAATGTGCCCGGGGGCTTCGTCTTGTCGGTCGACTTCTTCAGGCCGTGGACCAGCGAGGTGACGTCGACGGATCTGTGGCAGAGATTCATGGACGAGCCGAGCAGCCAGGCGTGCCGTGCCCTGCAGGACAGCGCTCGAATGTTGCGCTTCACACCGGAGCAACGTGCTGGCCTCGACGGGCAGCTTGACTCCATACCGGCCGAGGTCAGCTACGCCGTGCGGTCCTCGTCTCCAGAGGAGGACTTGGCCCAGATCAGCTTCGCGGGGCAGTACGAGTCCTTCCTGGGTGTCAAAGTCCCCGACCTGGAATCCAGCATCGCAGCGGCCTTCGCCTCGATGCTGGGGTTCCGGGTCGTGCAGTACAAGCGCCAGCACGATCTGCCGATCGACAAACCCAGGATCGCTGTCATCTGCCAACGGCAGATCGCCTCGGCGGTTAGCGGAGTCGCATTCTCACTGAACCCCAACAACAACGCCTTCGACGAAGCGGTGATCAACGCCAGTTTCGGTCTCGGTGAGGCGATCGTGTCCGGGCAGGTGACGCCGGACACCTACATCGTGGACAAGGTTGGCCGGTGCATCCTCGACAAGGAAATCGCGGCCAAGTCGGTCGGGGTGTGGCTTCAGGAGGACGGCGGGACAATCGAGCGATCCAACGCCGCGCCCGAGTCGGCGGCGCTCACCGACACTCAGATTCTGGACGTTGCGGCCCTCGCCGGCGACTGTGAGAAGCACTACGGCAGGCCGATGGACATCGAATGGGCCATCGAAGACGAAACGTTGTATCTGCTGCAGGCCCGCCCCATCACCACCTACAACCCGCTGTTCCCGGAGATGATCACGGCGCCCGGCGCACAGAAGTATCTCTACCTGGATCTGAACATCGCGACCCAGGGCTTCTTCGAGGCGGTCTCTGAGCTGGGGCTCGACGTGTGGTCGCGGATGCTGCTGGTCGCCAAACAGGGCACGATGCCCAAGGGATTTGACGGTTTATTCTTCGACGTGAGTGGCCGGGAATACATCCACATCTCCAACCTGGTCAAGGCCCTGGGGACGAAAAACTTCATCAAGCTGCTGGCCGCCATGGACGCCGAAACCGCTGACATCTTCAAGTCGGTCGATCTCGTGCGCCAGTACAAGTCGCCGGCCTCGTCGAAGAAGATGAAGCGGGCCGTGCGGCGCTACATTTGGGTGTTCGCGCGGTCGGTGCCCGGCATCGTCGGGGCGATGCTGGATCCGGATCGGGCGACGGCCAAGCTTGAGCGGTCGCTCGAATCGAGCTACCGCTTCTACAAGCAGGATGATCTGTTGTGGCGGGGAACGTTTCGCGACAACGTGGAGCGCGGGGTGGCGGAGTTCGGAAGGCTGGTATCAACCAACTTCGGGGGGGTTTACCTGTCGGCTCTGCTGGCCATGCGCCGCCTGAACAAGATGTTCAAAGGTCAGGGCGTCGATGAGCTGGTCGGGCTGCTCGGGGCGGCCTCGCCGACAAACCCCACCGCCAAGATGGGACGCCAGATGCTCGAGCTGGCGTCCTCCCCGGAGGTGCAGCGCACCGCGACCGAGGAGCAGTTCGCCGAGAAGCTGACGGGCGGAGAGTACTCGGATGCCTTCATTACGGCCTACAGCGACTATATGGAGCGCTTCGGGGCGCGGGGATTCAAGGAGATCGACATCGCGGAGCCCCGAACCTCCGAGAACCCGCGGGCATTCTTTCGCCAACTCAAGGCGTTGAACATCGAGCACAACAACGCGCGGCTGCTCGCGCAGCGCAAGGAAGCCGCCTACCAGCAGCTGCTAGCCCTCGCCGAGAAGCGCGGGATCCAAAGACGGTTCATCCGTACCGCTACGCGGTACACGACCCAGATCGGTTTCCGGGAGGCAGGAAAGTACCTGTTCGTCGTGATGATCGGTGAGCTGCGCAAGAGAGCACTCGAACTTGGGCAGCGGTTCACCGATGCGGGCCGACTCGACTCGGTCAACCAGATCTTCGACCTGACCGTCGATCAGGTCGGCGCCGCCGAGACTGATGCGCGCCTGGACCTTCGGGCGCTGCGCGAACAGAATCTGCAACCGCGCAAGGCTGTCTCCCACGTGCGGGACTGGCCCAAGACCGTCGACAGCCGCGGCAAAATCTTCCGGCACGTCCCGATCGGTGAGGCGGGCGACCTGGCCGGTCACGGCATCTCGGCCGGTGTGGTCAGGGGAAGGGCCAAGGTGCTGGCATCTCCGTACCAAAAGCCCCTGGAAAATGGGGAGATCTTGGTCACCCGGGCCACCGAGCCGGCCTGGACACCGATCTTCATGAACGCGGCCGGCGTGGTCCTCGAGGTCGGCGGACCGCTCCAACACGGCGCCATCATCGCCCGCGAGTACAACCTTCCCGCAGTAAGCGGCATCTCCCAGGTGACCGACCTCATCAAAGACGGCGACCTGCTGGAGGTGGACGGCACAACCGGCCGGGTCCAGATCATCGAGGGCGCGCCGCGATGAAGACCGACCTCCACATCTGGCGTGTTCCCCAAGAATGAATCCGGGGACTCGCCAAACCATTCCATCACCGGCGCGGACCTCATCACCGAACGCGATCGTCTCGCCGCTCAGGGCGGCCACCCTGCGTCCTGTGCTGCGGGAGCGGATCTGAAATAGCCAGTACGGCAAGGGCCGACTGGGCCGGTGACCACGTCGTCGCGCCTGTCATCCCACCCGGCCAACCTCTCTTAACCGGCTAATACTGATGTTGGATTGACTGCGACACGCCGTTTTCCTGCGGTTCTTGACCACGGTGGATTGGGATGGGATATCTACATCTCATGGCGAAGGAACTCTCTGTGGCAGTCGACGACCACGGCGTCTGGCTGCGTGGGCCCGCTGCGGACAAGTTTGGGTTGGTGAACGAGGTCCGCGGAGCTGCGGGTGAATGAATCCGCTCTGACCGGCGAATCGTCGCCCGTGGCCAAGGACGAGGTCGTGCTGCCCGAGGCCACCCCGGTGGCCGACCGCCGCAACATGATCTTCTCGGGAACCTTGGTGACCACGGGCAGGGCGCCGGGATCGTCGTGGCACCGGCCGCGACCCGGACCAGTCGCTGCTCACTCGCGCGTTGATGGTGCAGATTCTGCTGGTGTCCACCCTGCTCGTGGTCGGCTCGTGGTGGCTGTTCGAGTGGGAACTCGGCCACGGTGCGAGCCTGGCCGAGGCGCGGACAGCGGCATTGAACCTCTTCGTTGCGGTCGAGGCGTTCTACCTGTTCAGCTGCCGCTCGCTGACCCGGTCGGCGTGGCGGATCGGCGTGTTTTCCAACCGATGGATCATCGTCGGCGTCACATTGCAGGCCGTCGGCCAGCTCGCGATTACCTACCTGCCCGCGATGAACACTGTCTTCAACACCGCCCCATCGGCGGACAGGCCTGGCTGCGCATCCTGGCCGTCGCCGTGGCAGCCAGCCTCCTGGTGGCCGTTGACAAGCGATTTCGGCGCGTAGGGCGGCACCGGATCCATCGGCGTGCTGGGCGGTTCAGCCACTCCGGCCGCACGGGTCGTGCTGATGCATCTCGGGGCTAGCTGACCCGCTCTTTGATGACTTTCGTCTCTATGGGCGCCGGGGTCGGCGACGAAAGTATGGAGGCGTGGCATGGAAACGAAGGGACTCTGCGATGAGGTCTGCCGGGCAAGTCGAATCAACTCGTGTCGAGGGACGACTGGGAGCGGACGTGGACATCATTCGCAAGACCGCGGAGGACCTCAGAGTCGCGCCCAACTTCAGCGACTACGCGGGTACTCGCGCGGATTTCGACTGGTCTGCCGTCCCTCCGTTGTGTGAAGGCATGGGCGCAGGAGGGTGCAATATCGCCTACGCCGCCCTGGACCGTCATACCGAGGGTCCCGCGGCGACGCGAACCGCGCTGCGCTTCGTCGCCGACAGGGCCTCAGCCGACGTGCCGGCCTCGCGGGACCTCAGCTATTCTGAGCTCGCCAGCCTTGCCCGGCGGTTCACCAACGTGCTGCGTTCACTCGGAATTAACAAGGGCGACAGGGTTTTCACGATCATGGGCCGCATGCCGGAGTTGTACATTGCGATGCTCGGTGCACTACGTAACGGCAGCGTCGTGTCGCCGTTGTTCTCTGCGTTCGGTCCGGAACCGATCGCGACGCGGGTGGCGATCGGCGAGGCCAGCGTGCTGGTCACCACGGCAAGCATCTACCGGCGGAAGATCGCCAAGATCCGCGACGAATTGCCGTCGGTTCGGTGCGTATTCATCGTCGACCAGAAAGACGACGAAGCCGCCAGCGATGGGACCCTGAACTTCTGGAACCGGATGAACGCCGTGGACGACGACGCGCCCATAGAACCGACCACCAAGGATGACCCGGCGCTGCTTCACTTCACCAGTGGCACGACGGGTACACCCAAGGGGGCGATTCACGTGCACGGCGCCGTCGTGATGCACTACATCACCGGCCTGTACGCGCTTGATCTGCACGGCGACGATATCTACTGGTGCACAGCGGACCCCGGATGGGTGACCGGCACCTCCTACGGCGTGATCACCCCACTGCTGCATGGAATCACGTCGATCGTCGACGAGGCCGAATTCGACGCTGAGCGCTGGTACCGCCTCCTGCAGGACCAGCGCGTCACCGTCTGGTACACCGCGCCCACCGCGATCCGCATGCTGATCAAGTCCGGCCCGGAAATCGCGGCCCGCCACCGCTTCCCGGATCTGCGGTTCATCGCCAGCGTCGGCGAGCCGCTCAACGCCGACGCGGTCTGGTGGGGGAAACGCGTGCTGGGCTCGCCGATCCACGATAACTGGTGGCAGACGGAAACCGGCGGCATCATGGTGGCGAACACGCCAGCGTTCGACATCAAGCCCGGCTCGATGGGCCGCCCGCTGCCCGGCGTCGACGCATTCCTGGTGCACCGCAAGGACGACGGCACAGTCTCGGTCATCGAGGAACCGGACGTCGAGGGCGAACTCGCCTTGCGGCCGGGCTGGCCGTCGATGTTCCGCGGTTACCTGCACGAGGACGAGCGCTATCGCCATTGCTTCACCGACAATCTCTATCTCACCGGCGATCTGGCGAAGCGCGACACTGACGGCTACTACTGGTTCCTCGGGCGCGCCGACGACGTCATCAAGTCCTCGGGTCACCTGATCGGCCCGTTCGAGGTCGAGAACGTTCTGACTGAGCATCCCGCGGTCGCCGAGGCCGGGGTTATCGGCAAGCCGGACCCCACCGTCGGTGAGGTCGTGAAGGCGTTCGTCTCTCTGAAAGACGGGTTCAACGCCGACGAGACGTTGCGACGCGAATTGATGGGCCACGCGCGCAAGAAGCTCGGCGCCGCCGTCGCGCCCAAGGAGATCGAGTTCGTCGACGCGTTGCCGCACACCCGCAGCGGCAAGATCATGCGGCGCCTGCTCAAAGCCCGCGAGCTCGGGCTCCCCGAGGGCGACACGTCCACCATCGAGACCGCCGCGCCGGCGCCCGACGAGAAGGTGAGGCTATGACTGATAGTGATCTCGCCCGCGGTTTTCTGTCGGACATGATCCGCGTCCGGCGGATGGAGGAAAAGTGCGCGGAGTTGTACTCCGAAGCCAAGATTCGCGGCTTCCTGCACCTGTATGTCGGTCAGGAAGCGGTCGCTGCCGGTTCACTGCGCGCGCTGACCCCCGAGGATGCGGTGGTGGCCACGTATCGCGAGCATGCGCACGCCCTGCTGCGCGGCATTCCGATGACCTCGATCATGGCCGAGATGTTCGGCAAACAGGAAGGGTGTTCGCGGGGCCGGGGCGGCTCGATGCACCTATTCGACGCGGCCAGGCGCTTCTACGGCGGGAACGCGATCGTCGCCGGTGGGCTGCCGTTGGCGGTCGGCCTGGCCTTGGCGGACGTGATGCTGCATCGAAACCGAGTGACCGCGTGCTACTTCGGTGAGGGGGCAGTCGCCGAAGGGGCGTTCCACGAGTCACTGAACATGGCGTCGCTGTGGCAGCTGCCCGTGCTCTTCTGTTGCGAGAACAACCTTTACGCGATGGGCACGGCACTGGATCGGGAGCAGTCGCAGACCGATCTATCGGCGAAGGCGGCGGCATACACGCTGCCTACCATCGCAGTCGACGGGATGGACGTCATCGCCTGCCATGATGCGGCGAGACGGGGCGTTGAGACCGTCCGCAACGCAGGCGGACCCTTCTTCATCGAGTTCCGGACCTACCGCTTCCGCGCCCATTCGATGTTCGACCCGGAGCTGTATCGGGATAAGGCTGAAGTCGAGCAGTGGCGTCAGCGCGGCCCCATTAAGACGTTCACCGAGCGATGTCTGCGCGACTGCCTGCTCACCGAGGACGACATCAAAGAGATTGAACAGGCAGCTGACGACGAACTGGCCACTGCGGTGGAGTACGCCGAGGCGGGGACCTGGGAGAGCGTCGACGACCTGCAACGCGATGTAATGACACCGATACCGGAGCCCGCGCCATGAAATCGACCTACCGCACTGCTGTCCATGACGGGATTCGCGAAGCGCTGCGCAACGATCCACGCGTCGTATTGATGGGGGAGGATGTCGGCCGGTACGGCGGCAGCTACGCGGCGTCGAAGGACCTGCTCGAGGAGTTCGGCCCAGAACGCGTGCGCGACACTCCGCTGTCGGAGTTGGGCTTCGTCGGCGTGGGAATAGGTGCCGCGCTGGGTGGACTGCGGCCGATCGTAGAAGTGATGACGGTCAACTTCAGTCTGCTGGCGCTCGACCAGATCGTGAATACCGCTGCGGCGCTTCGGCACATGTCCGGCGGCCAGTTTTCCGTGCCGCTCGTCGTACGGATGGCCACCGGCGCCGGCCGGCAGCTGGCCGCCCAGCACTCGCACAGCCTGGAATGCTGGTACGCCCACATCCCGGGAATCAAGGTAGTTGCGCCGGCAACGGTGGCCGACGCGTACGGCATGCTCCCATCGGCGCTCGCCGACCCCGATCCGGTAATGATCTTCGAGCATGTCCAGCTGTACAACACCGCGACAGAGATCGACGAACTGACGCCCACCGACATCTCACGCGCCGCGATCCGTCGCCCCGGATCGGACGTGACGGTGATTGCCTACGGCGGGTGCGTCCCGAAAGCGCTTGACGCGGCCAACGAGTTGTCGATGGCCGGAATCGACTGTGAGGTGATCGATCTGCGCGTCCTTCGCCCCCTCGACACTGCCACGATCATCGAGTCGGTTCGCAAGACCCACCGCGTCGTGGTTGTCGACGAGGCGTGGCGCACCGGCAGCCTGGCCGCCGAAATCAGTGCCCGCATCGTCGAGGATGCGTTCTTCGAACTCGACGCTCCGATCGCCCGTGTCTGCACGACAGAGGTGCCGGTGCCGTACGCGAAGCACCTGGAACAGGCTGCGCTGCCGCAGCCGGCCAAGATCGTCGCCGCGGTGCAGGGCCTGTTCGGGGAAGCGCGATGATTGAGTTCAAGATGCCGGCCCTCGGTGCCGACATGGACGAAGGCACGCTTAACGAATGGCTGGTCAAGCCAGGCGACAAAGTCACCCGCGGCCAGATCGTCGCGGTGGTGGAGACCACGAAGGCCGCAGTCGAAATCGAATGCTGGCAGGAGGGCACTGTTCACGAATTGCTCGTTCCCGTCGGTGACACCGTCCAAGTCGGAACCGTTATGGCGACCCTGCTGGCGCCGGGCGACACGGCCGCGGCCCCGCAGCCCTCGGTTGGGCCGACCGTCACGGCGGCCGAGGAGGCGGTCAAGGAGGTGCCAGCGGTCACCACGGCGGTATCGGCACCGGCGCCGGCCACGATGACAGCGCCGCCCGCGCCGCACCGACGGCGCTGGGTCTCGCCCGCCGCCCGCCGGCTGGCCTCATCACTCGCTGTCGACATCGAATCGGTGACCGGCTCCGGCCCCCAAGGCGCGGTCACGATCACCGACGTCGAGCACGCCGCCGCGTCGGCGCAGAAGCCTGAGCCCAAGAAACCTGAGGCGAAGGCCGCGGCGGCCGACCGGGCCGCTCAAATGCGGCGCTCGATCGCGGCCGCGATGAGCCGGTCCAAGCACGAGATCCCGCACTATTATCTCGCCGACGAAGTCGTCATGGACCCGGCGCTGACGTGGTTGGCTGAGCGAAACGCGGGGCGGCCGATCACCGAGCGCGTGCTGCCGGCCGTGCTGCAGTTGAAGGCGGTCGCACTTGCCGCGAAGCACTTCAAAGAGTTCAACGGATTCTGGCGGGACGATGGTTTCGTGGCTGCTCCCGATGTTCACGTCGGCGCGGCGATCTCGCTGCGCGCCGGCGGCTTGGTGGCACCAGCGATCCACAATGTCTGCACCAAGAAACTCGACGAGCTTATGAGCGACCTCACCGACCTGGTGGCACGTGCCCGGGCCTTCTCATTGCGCAGTTCGGAGATGTCGGACCCGACCATCACCGTCACCAATCTCGGGGATCGAGGCGTCGACAGCGTCTTCGGAGTGATCTATCCGCCTCAGGTCGCGCTGGTCGGCTTCGGCAAGCCAGCGCAACGGGTGTCGGTGATCGACAAGGGAATCCGGGTCACCACCAACGTGCAGGCCACGCTCGCCGCGGACCACCGGGCCAGCGACGGACACCGCGGCGCATTGTTCCTCGCCGCGATCAACGAGCTGCTGCAACGGCCGGACGAACTCGAAGGGTGAAACGCAGTGAACACAACAGACATACGCGGCGAGGTGCTGTCGGTATTGACGAGCATAGCCCCCGAAGTGGACGCCGGCGACATCACCGATGATGAACTCCTGCGTGACCAGGTGGATCTCGACTCGATGGACTGGCTGAACTTTCTCATTGGGATTCACAAGAGACTGAATGTCGACATCCCCGAGTCGGACTACGCTTCTCTGCGGACCCTCGCCGACGTGGTGCGCCATGTCTACGAGCGTCAAACCGCCGTGAAGTGAGGCGACCAGCCTTTCGCCGACGGGATCTGCGGTGAGACCACCTTCGCGCGTTCGAGAAACCGGTTACCTCGACGGCAACCGACCGAGCAGTTGGCCGAATCCGTGCCGATCCTGCCCGACGCGCCACAATGATCGTCACAATGAAGCTGGCCGATTGGGCGCCGGGGGTGGCGCAGTTCCGGTACTACCGTAAAGCCTGGTTGCGTGAAGACCTGGTAGCCGGGCTCACGGTAGCTGCCTACTTGGTTCCACAGGTGATGGCGTACGCGACCCTGGCCGGGTTGCCCCCGGTCGCTGGCTTGTGGGCCGCGATTGTGCCGCTTGCCGTCTACGCCGTGCTGGGGTCGTCACGGCAACTGTCGGTCGGCCCTGAATCGACCACCGCGCTGATGACGGCGGCCGTGCTGGCGCCAATGGCCGCCGGGGATCCGGCCCACTGACCGCATTAGACGCGCTCGACGCACTCCGGGCGGAATTGGCGCGACGCGGGATTGTGTTCGCGACGGCCAGGGTCAAGCAGGACCTGCGGGACTCACTGCTGGCCGCTGGGCTGTTGTCGAGGATCGGCGAAGACCGGATCTTCATGACCCTGCCCACTGCGGTAGACGCATTCAGCCGCCGCTGAGCCGCGCAGGTGTCGCGGTTCGGCGCTCAATCCGCGGTACTCGCCGCCTAGGACATCCGCTTACTGGAGGGAAAGAATCATCGAGCCGGTGTGCTCACCGCGACGAGACGTTCCA
>Ga0114921_10000748_pt1 | contig 13962 bp, 14 predicted proteins | sample BentaG_FD_87016 | JGI IMG/M metagenome (GOLD analysis project Ga0114921, IMG submission 87016) | Deep subsurface microbial communities from South Atlantic Ocean to uncover new lineages of life (NeLLi) - Benguela_00093 metaG | ecosystem: Environmental > Aquatic > Marine > Oceanic > Sediment ...
AATACCTTGATTAGAAATTCCAGATCGCTGATTCCCAATTCTAACTTTCCCATGAATTCAGGTACACTAACTCCCCAACTTCCCCGATGAAACCTGGCGGTGAAGTTATTGGGATCAAGTGAAATCGCCTTATCCCACATATCAAAAGTTCTATCAATAACCTTGGATATTTCAGAAAAGTCATCCATCCTTTGTGCCTGCATACCTATAAACTGACCTAAATATGTATAAGCCATGGAACTATTTGGATATTCTCCAACTGCCTCCTCCATTGTACTTATAGCTTGCTCAAGCTTACCAGAACTTTGGTAATTTTTAGCATCTTTAATGTACTCCTCAAGGGTCTTACTTTGAACAACATTTGCACTGCCTATAATAGCCAGAATTATTAAACATCTCACCAATACCTTCATAGCTTCCTCCTTTTTGAAAGGTTAGAGAAAATCATGGGGACAGGCATAAACTGCTCAAATATTATTTGTGCAGTTCTTGTAGAAATGTGAAAACGGTTACATGGTAAATATTCGACTATGCTGGATAAACACTGACCCTTTTTCGAGTTCTGCTTCTGTTTTCAAACTTCACCACCCCATCAATCAGGGAAAAGAGAGTATCGTCAGAGCCTTTTCCAACATTGAAGCCGGGCCAGATTCTCGTCCCTCTCTGCCTCACTATGATACTGCCTGCCTTCACAAGCTCGCCGCCATATTTCTTAACACCCAAAAAACTGGCATTACTATCTCTTCCATTTCTCGAAGAACCAACACCTTTTTTATGTGCCATCTATACCTCCTTACTTTATTTTTTAAAATTTACTGAAAAATAATCTCCTTGTCAAGTAAAAAAGAACCCACCTGGAAACCACAGATTTTAACTCCTTCCATCCATTCCCCCATACTGTCATAGATAAAGACATTTGGGGTCGGATCTTGGCAAAGTTGACATTTTTCAGACGAAATGAAAAAAATTTTACTTCATGCCCTTGTGAATATAATCAGAAATAAATTTAATATCCTCTTCCGCCATATCTTTGAATTCGAGCCCTATTTCATAGAGAGTGCGATTATCCACCACCTTTGTATACACCCTCATCACCTGACCTTTGCATTTGATGACCTTCTCTCCAAATCTCAAATTGAAGAGAATGGGTTTAAATACAGAGAACGAAATCTTCTCTTCTGCTTCTAAATCCAGTTCAAAACAGGTGCCACCGCCGCTTATGTTCATCAATTTGGCATCAAATTCCCTCTTCTCATCTTCAAGCTTGAATTTAATATTGACACCACGGGTACTTAAACGTTTATACCTTCTTATCTCATGTTTCATAATAAATTACCTCCTTATCAAGAAAAAATGCAACTACAGATTAACACAGAATTTAACTCTTCCAATATATACTTATGCAACCAAGAGAAGAGTTTATTAACATATTTTAAACTCTTTGTCAAGAAAAATTTGAATATTTTTTTTCTCGTATACACTTCCTATCCATACGGATCCGTAGGGAAGGGCCGTTATACAGCATCCTGCCATACGGCCCGTAGGAGCGGAATGGCACGGTGCAGACCCGTATGTGACCCTCCGGAAAAAATCTGATACGCTTTAGGCGTATCGATTTATCTTGACAAATTTGTTAGATTCAGTAAATTAGTTTTGTGCATCTCGTAGCACTAGTCGCATCCTTTCGTAGGAAAGGAAATTCAGAGTTGTTAGCAAAACTGGCATTGCAAGAGGCATTGAAAAATGGTGCATCAGGGGAAGTTGTTTACCTGAAAGATTTTTCAATTTCAGAGTGCACCGGATGCATGAAATGCGTATTTAAAGGCGTAAAATGTCCTCTCGAAGATGATGTGTATCGCTTTTTCGCAAAAGTGAAATCTGCAGACGGGCTCCTTTTAACCGCTCCAACTTATGTGCTCTCCCCTCCGGGTTTGTTAAAGATGGTTGTGGATAGGTATCTTTTGATGAGAGAGTATTTTGAAGAAATCTACAGCCGTCCTGCGGTGAGTATTGGGACTGGAGGACTTCCCAATTGGGGACAGTTCCAATTGCCTATGATGAATATCTTCCTTTTGTCTATGGGATTCAGAATTGTAGACAGTTTTATCGCTTATGGTGCCGGACCAGGAGAGTCGCTGCTGAATAACAAAACTATTTCGAGGTTAAAATCCTCTCTCAGAAATATCTTGAAATTCCAGAACAAACCTTTTCAATCCCAGATTTCAAAACACTGCCCTGTCTGTTTTTCAACACTCTTCGAGAGAATCGAAGGTAAAAGGTATCGGTGTCCTATCTGCTTCATAGAAGCGGAAGAGAGAGAAGATGGATTTTATTTCTCAGAAGATAATCTGAATAACCATCGGTGGACAAAAGAAAAAGTTAAAGACCATTTTGAAAACTGGATTTTAAAAACAGAGGTTATCTTTAGGAAAAAATTGAGAGAGATTCATAAGAGAAAAACCGAACTGGTCGCTCACAGAGTCGTATGACAGATCCGTCCAACGGATCCATAGGGATATGGGAGGTGTTATGAAAAAAACAGGCGTTTTTGATTACTCCAAGGAGATGAAGCATGAAGAGGTTGTCTTCTGCTATGATGCAGAGACAAATCTGCGGGCAATTATTGCTATTCATTCAACAGCATTGGGACCGGCAATCGGCGGTATGCGGATGTGGAGATATAAAACAGAGGAGGAAGCTCTGGAGGCTGCACTTCGTCTTTCAGTGAGTATGACCCATCAGTCAGCGATTACAGAGAGTGATTACGGCGGTGGGAAGGCAATTATCTGGGGTGACCCCAAACGAGACAAGAGCGAATCTTACTTCCGCGCATTTGGTAGGTTCGTCAATTCGCTCAATGGGCATTTCATCACCTATCCTGATTTGGGAACGGATGATGAAGACCTCATCTATGTGAAGCGGGAGACAGATTATGTCCTCTCCCCTCCCCGTGAACTGGGCGAGTCGCTAAATAGTGGGCAGGTGACCGCATACGGTGTCTTCTGGGGAATGAGGGCATGCGTTAAAGAAGTCTTCGGCGCATCTTCATTAGAGAGGCTCAAGGTGTTCATTCAAGGGGTGGGTGAGGTCGGCTCATATCTCTGCGACTACCTCATCGAAGATGGAGCATCTGTGGTAATAACCGATATAAATTATGATACGATAAAGAAGATACAGGACAGACACCAAAATGTGGAGGTAGTGCGTCCGAAAGAGGCATTTGAAGTCAAATGCGACATCTTCTCTCCAAATGCACTCGGTGGAATTCTTGATAAGAATACTATCCCAAAATTGAAATGCAAGATAATAGCAGGTGCGGCGAGTAACCTACTCTATAAAGATGAATATACCGAACTGCTCGACAGGAGAGAAATTTTATTCGCCCCTGCTTTCGTAATCGGTGGGGCAGAACTCATCGTTTCTTCTAAATCGTACAGTGACCTCCCACTCAAAAAAAGATTCGAAAAGGCACAGAAGATATTCGATATAATGGCAGGGGTCATAGCACGGTCAAAGAGAGAAAATATCCCCCCCCTCTATGCGGCTCAAAAGATTGCAAATGAGAGAATAAAGGCAGTCGGTGGTGTGCGGAGGATATTTTAAATGAGAAAAAAATTTTTAATTCTCGTGATAAACCCTGGCTCAACTTCAACAAAGGTTGCACTCTTCGAGAATGAGAAATTATTATTTCAACAGACCCTGCGTCATACCAAGATAGAACTCGCAGACTACAAACATATCTGGGATCAATATAATTTCAGAAAAAATATAATCCTCCAGTTTCTTTCAGAGAAAGGGGTTCTCTTGCAATCCCTTTCTGCAGTGGTTGCGAGGGGTGGACTCTTTAAACCCATTCAAGGTGGAACTTATCGAGTTTCTGAAACGATGATAGAAGATGGAAGGAAATCGATTCAAGGAGAACATGCATCGAATTTAGGTGCAATCCTTGCCTACGGGATAGGATGGGAGATTGGGGCACCATCTTTTATCGTCGATCCCCCCTGTGTGGATGAATTCGAGTCATTGGCAAGATATTCGGGTATGCCCGAAATACCGAGAAAGAGTCTGGTGCACGCCTTGAATATCCATGCCATTGCCAGAAAGGCTGCACACGACCTCAAGATTAAGTATTCAGAGAGCAGGTTCGTAGTTGCACACCTCGGCGGCGGCATCTCCGTAGTTCCTGTTAGAGGAGGAAGAATAATAGATGCCAACAACGCAACATCTGGTGGACCATTTACTCCCGAAAGGACAGGTACACTTCCTGTGATGGATTTCATTGAATTGTGCTTTTCCAAAAAATATACAAAAGAAGAAATAAAAGAGAAGGTTATGGGTAAGGGTGGACTTGTTGCATATTTAGGTCTAAACAGCGCAGCAGAGGTTGAACGGAAGATCAAAGAAGGAGACAAACAAGCAAAAGAGGTTTATGAGGCAATGGCTTATGATATCTCAAAAGAGATAGGTGCTATGGCGACGGTGCTTGAGTGTAAACTCGATGCAATCGTCTTGACAGGGGGACTCGTTTTTTCTAAAATGTTGGTCAACTGGATTCGAAAGAGGGTAGAGAAAATAGCAAGGGTTCTACTCTACCCTGGAGAGGATGAACTGAGAGCATTGGCACAGGGTGCATTGAGGGTGCTTAAAGGAGAAGAAGAAGCAAAGGAATATTAATTTAAGGGGGTATTCATGGAGTATAAAAATCTTTTGATAGAGAAGGAAGAGAAAATTGCTGTTGTCAAATTCAACAGACCCGATGCATTGAATGCGATGAATACAGAGACCACGCTCGAACTCGAAAAAGCGATTCATGAGTTGAATGAGGATGATGAAGTTAAGGTCGTTATCCTTACAGGTGAAGGAAAGGCATTTGTAGCAGGTGCAGATATTAATGAGATGTCAAAAATGGATTCTTTACAGGCGAGGGCATTCGGACAGATGGGTCAGAGGGTACTCGCTTATATAGAGAATATGGAAAAACCAGTGATTGCAGCAGTGAATGGTTTTGCACTTGGCGGTGGATGTGAGATCTCCATGGCATGTGATATAAGGCTCGCATCTGAATACGCAAGTTTTGGACAACCCGAATTGAAACTCGGGCTCATCCCAGGATGGGCAGGCACCCAGAGGATGTCGAGACTCATCGGTATCGGTAAGGCGAAGGAATTGATATTTACTGGAGAGGTGGTGAAGGCAGACGAGGCGTTAAGAATTGGACTCGTTAATAAGGTAGTTCCTGCCGATGATTTAATGAAAGAGGCAAAAGCACTCGCAAAGAAGATGCTCCAGATGGGACCTGTAGCTTTAAAACTTGCAAAGACTGTGATAAATCGAGGCATAGATTCCAACTTCACAACTGCAAGCTCATACGAGTCAGAAGCATTCGGGGTCTGCTTCTCTGTGGATGAGGCAAAAGAAGGGATGTCCGCTTTTTTGGAAAAACGGAACCCAAAATGGTGAGTGGATAATATCAAAAATTATATGAACCCACAGGTGAATATAGAGAAAGAATTTTTTTGTATTGGTGTGTGGGTTTATCTGGGGTTTTTGACAGTACCAAGTAATTGCAAAGGAAGTATATATGAATCTTGATGAAAGGCTTGAGAATGTCTCGGTGCTCGGTGCTGCAGGAAAGATGGGTAGTGGAATTGCTGTCCTTATCGCTTCCGAAATGGCAAAACTTAAAATAAAAAATCCTGATAAACTCTACAGATTGAACCTCATCGATGTGAATGAGAAAGTACTCGACGGTCTCCTAGCGTATATCAAAGCACAGATTACGAAGGTAGCAGAAAAGTCTACCGTTTTCTTGAGGTCTGCTTATGCAGACAGAGCGGACCTTGTAGAGAATAGAGAAATCATCGATGCCTTTGTCTATGATGCTTTCAGTCTCCTTAGACCTGGAACCGACCTTGGTGCTGCAAAGAATTCGAAGGTGGTCTTTGAGGCGATAATAGAGGACGAGAATATCAAGACGAAGGTGCTTACAGAGTTAAACAATCTATGCAGTAAAGATACTTTTTTTCTCACGAATACTTCTTCCATACCCATCGGTTTTCTCGACAAGCGAGTTGAACTCTCTGGCAGGCTCATAGGGTATCATTTCTATAACCCCCCTGTTGTGCAAAAACTCGTGGAAGTAATAACACCATCCACAGCGAATAAGGAATTGATAGAATTCTCCACTGAACTCGGCAAGAGACTTCGTAAAAAGTTAGTCCCTGCAAACGATATCTCTGGATTCATTGGAAATGGTCACTTCATGCGGGATGGTTTGCATGCGATCGGCGAGGTAGAAAAGTTGAAAGGCGAGCACTCACTCCCGGGTGGAATCTATAATATGAACAGAGTGAGTCAGGATTTTCTCATACGACCAATGGGTATATTCCAACTTATAGACTATGTGGGTGTGGATGTCTTCCAGTGTATCTTGAATGTTATGCGTACACATCTTGGTGATGAGAGTTTGAAGAGTGAGTTGATAGACCGACTGGTTGAAAAAAAAGTGTTCGGTGGACAGAGACCAGACGGTTCACAGAAGGATGGTTTTTTAAAGTATGAGAAGAATAGACCTGTCGCAGTGTATGATATTGAAAAAGGGGAGTACATCGCTATTGAGGAAAACTGGAAAGAGAATCTCGATTCCAAAATTGGCGACCTACCTGAAGGGTTCAACCCGTGGAAGAAATTGCTCACAGACCCTAAAAAAGGTGATAAACTCTCATCCTATTTTGAAAATCTAAAAAAAGCAGACACACTCGGGGCAGAACTTGCCAGAACTTATCTTGCCCGTTCCAAAGAGATAGCAAAGGAACTGGTTTCGAGCGGTGTCGCAAAATCAGAGGACGATGTGAACGCCGTTTTAACCAATGGATTCTACTGGCTCTACGGTCCGATAAATGATTACATTTAAAGGAGTTAAAAAATGAAAAAATTAAGAAAAACTGTTTTTGTAATAGCAGGCTATAACACAGTTTCGTTCGGTTCTGGAAGGAAGGAGTTCCATCCCAAGAAGCCAAGACCCGGGCTCGAACATTATGTAAAAGAGGCTGGTAAAGGTGCTATTGGTCAGGTCAACGATGTAAAAAATATTGATGAGGGTGTTATTGGAAACTTTATGGCAGCACGGTTCAATCGTCAGGGAAATCTTCCCGGTTTTTTCCCGATGATCGATGAATCATTTCTGTATAAGCCTGCCACCAGGGTTGAGGGAGCATGTGCTTCAGGTGGACTCGCTTTGGTCTTTTCAATCAAGACAATTCTTGCAGACCTTGCGGATACTGTGCTGAGTATCGGTGTCGAAGTGCAGAATACCGTCAAGTCAATTTATGGTGCAGATATTCTTGGGGGTGCAGGACACTACGCCGGTGAAAGAAAGCAGGGACACGCATACTTCTTCCCTTCCAAATTTTCAGACCGTGCAGGGGCATGTTTTGAGAAGTTCGGTAAGGATAAGATACGAGAGGCTATGTCACTGTGGTATGTTCAGGCAATAAAGAATGCGAGAAAGAATCCAAAGGCTCAAGAATATCACAATTCAATCGAGGACCTTTATGCTGCCGCAATGACCCCCCCAAATCCAAAGGTATTCTGTGAACATATAAATGTGTATGATTGTTCAAAGGTATCTGATGGAGCATCCGCACTTATCTTCGCATCTGAAGAAGGTCTAAAGAAACTCGGAGTTTCAAAGAAGGATGCCTGTGAAGTCGTCTCTTTTGGACAGTCTGAGGGTGATCTGACCAGTCCACCTCCTGATTTGACAAAGCTGGATACTTCGCAGAGGGCAGTAAACTTAGCTTACGAGAGGGCAGGACTTTCGAGCAAAGATATTGGTGTAGCCGAGGTGCACGACTGTTTCACAATATCGGGTCTGCTCTCAGTCGAAGCTGCTGGTTTTGCCGAGTACGGTGAGGGTGCAGAATTTGTCAAAGCAGGGAAAACGAACCCTGATTCTGAAATCCCTACCAATGCCACAGGTGGACTCGTAGGATTCGGGCACTATACGGGTGGCACAGGTGTGAGACAGGCGGTAGACCTTCTCCATCAATTGACAGGAAAGGCAGAGGACTGCCAGGTAAAAATTGACCCCAATCGTCCTTATGGTCTGATGATAAGTATGGGAGGAAACGATAAGACCGTAGCTGCGATGATATTAAAGAAAGCAGCATAGAAATTTTAAACAGGAGGCAGTTATGTCCGGGCATTCTAAATGGGCACATATCAAGAGAAAAAAGACGAAGACAGATGCACAGAGAGGAAGTCTATTCACAAGATTGATAAAGGAGATAACAGTCGCAGCCAGACAGGGTGGCGGCGACCCTGAAGGTAATCCGAGACTGAAAAGCGCTATACTCCATGCAAAATCGTCAAATATGCCAAATGAGAATATTGAGAAGGCAATAAAAAGGGGAACTGGTGAACTTCCTGGTGTATCATTTGAAGAGGTTCAATACGAAGGATATGGATCCGGAGGCATCGCTATTCTGATAGAGGTTGTGACAGATAATAAGAACCGCACCACTGCTGAAATAAGACACATCTTTACCAAACATGGAGGTAATCTGGGAACGGCTGGTTGTGTATCCTGGATGTTTAAGACGAAGGCTGTGGTCATCGTTGAAAGAAAAAAATGTGATGAAGATACCCTGCTTGCTCTCGCATTGGACTGTGGAGCTGACGATGTCCACTCAGACGAAATCTCATTTGAAATAGTCGGTCCGATAGACAGGTTCGAATCTATTAAAAACAGTCTTAAAGAGAATGGTATAGAATTTGAACATGCCGAAATTACAAAGCTTCCGCAAAATCAGATAAGACTCGAGGGGAAGAAGGCAGAGCAGGTATTGAAACTGGTAGAGACATTAGAGGAGAACGATGATGTTCAGCATGTCTATGCAAATTTTGATATACCAGAAGATGTGATGACAAAGGTAGCTGTATGACCATTCTCGGAGTTGACCCAGGGCTCAATAAAATTGGATATGCCGTCCTGAAAACAGAAAAAAGTATGATAGAATTCGTTGATGCAGGAGAGTTCAAGCCATCAGAAACCACGCTTTCTAAAAAACTTAAAAGTATCCACGATAAGATAAAAGACATAATAGAGAATTTCAAACCGGAAGTCTGTTCTATAGAAACAGTATTTTACAGCAAAAACCCAAAGAGCGTAATCCTCTTGGCACATGCTAGGGGAGTTATCCTTGCTCTTTTAGAGAGTTATGGAGTAGAGGTAGTTGAATATACGCCAATGGAGGTAAAGAAAGCGACGGTTGGGCGAGGAAGTGCATCGAAAGAACAGGTCTATTATATGGTGAAGAAATTACTGAACAGAGAAGACCTGAAGTTTGAGCAAGACACAATAGATGCATTGGCAATTGCACTTACCCATGTGTATAAAATACCAAGTTCCAATGCGACATCAGTGGTTAAGAAAAAGGAAACCACGAATTATACTCACCCCGTTAGATAGCAAGCATCTAACGGGGTAGGTTAATTGAATGCACACGAATAATATAAAAAATTCTCAAAAGAAGAAGAAATTCGTGCAATTCGTGTTTATATCTCCATTATAGATTAAAATGGAGGAAGGGATATGAAAACAGCTTTCCTATTTCCAGGACAGGGTTCTCAATATGTGGGCATGGGATGGGAACTGTATGAAAATTTCAAAGAGGCGGCTCTGCTCTATGACAGGGCGAACAGTATACTCGATTTCGATATAAAGAGTCTCTCTTTTAACGGGCCCGAAGAGGAGTTGCAGAAAACTAAATTCACTCAACCTGCTATCTTCGTATGCAGCATGGCTGCCTACGAAGCGATAAGAGACAAGACCAGACCAGACTTCTGTGCAGGACACTCCATAGGCGAATATGCTGCACTGGTTGCATCAGGCAGTATCGGATTTGAAGATGCATTGATGGTCGTTAAATTGAGAGGGGAACTTATGTTTGAATCGGGGGTCAAGAGAAGGGGAGCGATGGCTGCAATAATAGGGCTCGGTGATGAAGAGGTAGAATCAATATGCAAAGATGCGAGTGGGGAAAATATTGTCGTCCCTGCTAACTTCAATGCACCCGGACAGATTGTCATATCAGGTGATGCACAGGGGATTACAAGGGCGGTTCAACTTGCAAAAGAGAGGGGTGCGCGTAAAGCGATACCACTGAAAGTGAGCGGTGCATTTCACTCCCCACTTATGAAAGATGCGGTCGCCAACCTATCTTCTGCCCTGAAAGAAATCGAAATCAAAGCCCCTGATGTGCCAGTTTGCACAAACTATACATCACAAATCCTGACAGATGGTGAAAAAATAAGGGAATCTCTCATCAACCAGTTAGAAAATCCTGTCCTGTGGAGACAATCTATGGAGCGGCTTGTAGAGGTTGGAACAGAGAATTTCGTAGAGATTGGACCTGGAAGGGTATTGAAAGGACTCTTAAAAAGGATTAAAAAAGAGGTGACTGTATTGAATGTAGCGGATAAGAAAACATACGGTGAAGTAGTAGAGTTTTTAAAATATGGAAGACCTGGATAGCCTTATAGCAAGATTGAAGGATGCGGTTTCAGATTTTTTTGATACCAGTGATGTGGAGGTATCGAAAAAATTTGTAACACTCAAGGGAAAATTTCGAGTCTATCCTGAAGATATTATGCCGACATTGAAGGAGAGATTAAACAAAGAAAACTGCATCCCTTTTCTTTCAAAGGAGAAAGATGAAGATATATTGAGAATAGCTTTCTTCCCTCCACAAAAAGCAAAGAAGTCCAGCCCCACAGTCAATATAGTTCTTCTACTCCTAACAATCTTGACAACGGTCTTTGCAGGTGCGATGAACGCAGGTGTAAACCCTTTTTCAAGGGATATAGTATTGGGTATTCCTTTCTCTTTTGCTATATTGACGATACTCGGTTCACATGAACTTGGCCACTATTTTTTCTCAAAGAAGAATGGGGTGGACGCAACCCTCCCATATTTTATACCCTTTCCACATATATTGGGGACATTTGGTGCTGTAATAAAGCAGAGATCACCAATTCCAGACAGGAAGAGTCTGCTCGAAATTGGAGCTTCCGGTCCCCTCATCGGGCTTTTACTCGCAATCCCATTCTGCATAATTGGACTGAGCCTTTCGGAGATAAAGAGTGTGGAGATCATCAAGGGTCAGCCAGTTTTAACCTTCGGCAACTCTCTATTACTCGCGTTTCTCACAAAATTGACCTTACCAACTCTACCTCCGAATTATGAGATATTTCTCCATCCAATTGGGATTGCCGGGTGGGCTGGGATACTGGTTACAGGAATGAATCTCTTACCGTTCGGTCAACTCGATGGCGGACATATCTGTTATGCAGTCTTCGGAAAGTATCATCGTCGGATAGCAAGGATTGCTTTTCTTATCTTAATCCCTCTTGGATTTTTGTGGGTAGGTTGGTTTTTGTGGGCGGGATTAATGTTGATTTTTGGTTTCCACCATCCACCACCGCTGGATGATATTACACCACTCGACAGAAAAAGGAAAGTGATTGGGATCGCATCGCTCATAGCCTTTATAGTTACATTCACACCGGTTCCGTTGAAATACGGCGTACTTACATGAAACTAGATTATGCATTAAACACCTAAAATCACTGAAATGACAAGTCCCTGCGGATCCGTATGGAAAATACATTAGACACAGATTATCACAGATGTTCACTGATCGAATATTCTTTTTATAATCTGCGGTCATCAGTGTAAATCAGTGTCTGAATTGCAATAAGACAAAATGTGCACGTCTGTTCTGTTTTTTATATTATTCACAGCATCCAATGCTGAAGCCATAACCTTGTGGACAGGTGTTGGAGACTATTCACAAGGTACATCACCGTCTTTTGGATTCTCCTACAGTTCGAATTTCACACCAAATTTCACTGTAGAGAGTAGCATGGAATACTGGTTTAAATCTCGTAAAATAGAGGAAAGTAGAAGGGTTCGTTCGTGCAATTTCTCCGATCTCTTCTTCAATGAAACAGCTCTTTTTAAGACACACTTCCTCAAGAATGTGACACTAAAGATTGGTGCCGGGTTCTCTATTCATCTTCTCAAAAATTCTGTTGCTGACAAAACTGAATATCCTTCATTTATCATAACCGAATACTATACCGTGACCGACAATAAAATTGGTCTTCATACACAAAGTGGCATTGACTTTCATATCGCAAAAACAGTTGATATTTCCTCAATGATAAGGTATACTATTATCTTGAATCAAGAAGGCGAATACAACCTATTTTACGATTTCGGAAGGATAAAGTCATACTATCTACTGATGGGAATAGCTTATAACTGGTGAGGATATGAAAGACCCAAATGAAATTGTAGATCTGGAACAACTGATAGCCAATGTCTCTGCTGAGATAGTCAATCTATGTCCTGAATGTGAGGTAAGTTTAGTACGCAACACCAAAAATGATGCTTCTTTGTAGATAAAAATCCCGGCCGGGAGCAAGAAGAAACTCGCTTCGATAATGGCACCGATCAGTCTTTATCTCTCTACAAAATCCCATTCAAAAATAGGCATAGAGATAGTAGAAACTTAATCTGTCTGATCTGTTCATTCAGTTCTACAGGATCCTTATGGATAGGTTTGCTTTTTACTCTCTCTATGCCCGTATGGGCGGAATGAATGGAAGGGGTTAAAATCTGTCCATTCCATACGGATGCTGCGCAACGGATCCAGAGATGTTAATCTGTGCAATCCGTGGATTCTTTTTTCCTTGACAGGTTGCAATTTTTCTACTTTATTTTTAAGATGGCGATATTGATTACAGGCGGTGCAGGATTTGTTGGTTCTAATCTGGTGGATAAACTTCTTCTGCAAAAAAGAGCAGTAGTCTGCATAGATAATTTTGATGATTTTTATGCTCCGAAAATAAAAGAGCATAATATCTCATCCGCACTCAGTAGAAAAGATTTCAAATTGTATCGGGGTGATATAAGAGAGAAGAGATGGCTTTCAGAAATCTTTAAAAGCGAAAAAGTAGAAACAGTTATCCATCTCGCCGCAAAGACCAACCCGATACGGTCGGTTAAAGAACCTGAATCATATATCTCGACTAATGTTTGGGGAACGACCTCACTCCTCGAGGTATGTAAAGATTATAGTGTAAAAGTCATCTTCGCATCTTCCTCTTCGGTCTATGGAAATACTCTTTCAATACCCTTTAAGGAAGATGACCTATCTCTCAAACCTGTCTCACCATACGGTGCGAGTAAACTTGCAGCAGAGGTACTTTGCCAGACCTATAACAAAATTTATGCTATACCTATTTTAATCCTTCGCCTCTTCTCGGTATATGGTCCCAGACAACGTCCTGATATGGCGATACATAAGTTTACAAAATATATTACAGAGGGCAGAGAAATCACGGTCTACGGGAGCGGAAAGGCCGAAAGGGACCACACTTACATAGATGATATATTGAAAGGTATAATCAGGGCAATTGACAAAAAATTCAACTTTGAAATAATAAACCTTGGTGATTCTAATCCAATAGAACTTGACTACATCATCACACTCTTAGAAGAATCTCTTAACAAAAGAGCAAAGGTTAAAAAACAAAAGCGATTACCAAAAGGCGATGTGAAAATTACTTATGCTGACATAGAGAAAGCGAAAAAATTCCTCGACTACTCACCAGAAGTTAAAATTGAAGAGGGGATTAAAAAATTCGTAGACTGGTATATTGGAATTTGGGGACGGGTCTCGAAAGTCATTGAAAATCAAGAAGAACGAGCATATACCATCTCATTTAAACAAGAGTAAATTTTAAAGGTATGACCACAAATCTATTTCTTGAGATGATATGTTAAAGTGTCATGCTTTACTTTTCTAATATGATATGTTACATTAGTAACAAAAGGAAGGAAAGCATGACTAGACCAAACTATTTACCATCGACCTATGATATTTTCATTGG
>Ga0114921_10000749_pt1 | contig 13954 bp, 14 predicted proteins | sample BentaG_FD_87016 | JGI IMG/M metagenome (GOLD analysis project Ga0114921, IMG submission 87016) | Deep subsurface microbial communities from South Atlantic Ocean to uncover new lineages of life (NeLLi) - Benguela_00093 metaG | ecosystem: Environmental > Aquatic > Marine > Oceanic > Sediment ...
CGGCGTGCTGGCGTTTGGACTGGCGATTTATATGTTCAATTGGGATAGGCACAACACGACGCAGCGTGGGCATCCCGCGTTGGCAATACTGGCTTTACTACCTTACGCTGTCGGAATATTCTTGCTCTAGGAACCCGTGGTGTGCCCTTTGCAGGAATCCACGGACATATTAGCGCATGTCGACTGAACTGCTCGATATGCGCTAATAACTTAACCACAATAGAAGAGCAGAGCATGCCAGGTCGCGAGCTCGTGTTCTTGGCATCACCGAATCAGGTATTCTTCAATATTTCCTCCGTTGTTGCACATCGTAGTTAAATCCAAGAGACAAAAACGAGATAGGTCGCTTATAAATGTTATCGAACAACCCTGAAGAGCTTGTCCATCAATCCGCTCAGGTCTTGGCTAGATTTTGGTTCCACTTGGCACGATCGATGAATTGGCGATACAAGAAATGGGATGACATATGGCTCACTGACTCAGGATCACAGGGAAAGATAATCAATAATGCTTCAATGGTTCGATCGATTGATCCATCCAAGTCTGCTGACATTGCAGGAAAATTGCAGGACTTTTATCACGGCTCTCAGGGAGGGGGCTATTCGATCTGGGATCCATGGCAGTGCCTTGACCTGGCTAAGTATGGGTATTCTAGCCACGAGATACCCTTGATGATCCGTCCACCCGTGGGTGAAATCCCCCCGTTACCTGAAGGTTTTGAGATTATTGAAGTGGAAGATGAGAAAAAACTTGCATTGGTAGAGATCACATTAATAGAAGGCTGGCCAGTACCAACGCTTAATCCCTCCATTCCTGGAACGATTTGGGATAAGCGTATTCTTGGAGACGAAGCATTTCGAATCTGGCTAGGAGTATTTGAGGAGCGTCCGGTTTCCTGTTCTCATGCATTTATCGATCGTGACTTAATCTTTGTTGGACCCATTGCGACCGTACCGGAAATGCGCCGCCGGGGTTTTGGAGAGGCTATAACTTGGCAGGCAACAATGGCTAAGCCATTTCTTCCAGCAATGCTCCACGCGAGCGAATTAGGACGACCTGTTTATGAGCGTATCGGATATTATTCAATAGCAGGATTAACTCTCTGGAACAAAGACGATCGCGCTTGATACCTGTGATACAGAATTTTCTGTACGTAAACGCTGTTGACTATCCTTTCGCTGGGACAGACCAGGGGTTTAAGGCCATATCCATCCCCTCGTTTAATCCCCAGCCGCTCCCTAAGAAGTAAGAAGAACGCAGGACTTCACAGCTCTCAACCATTTCACCGTATCCTAATCATCTTTAGACTGTTCTACTTAATAGAACCCTCATTGCACGCCACATCTCCCGATAATATAGACAACGCATGTCTATTTAAATCGCTACTTCTTAGGGGGATTGGTGTTATCCGTATAAGCCAATGTACCGCAGAAGGGGCAAGTGGATGAAAAGACGAGTTGTCATCACAGGCCTTGGTGTGGTCACGCCACTCGGGAATGATGTGTCCACCTTTTGGGAGGGGTTGCTTGAAGGACGCAGTGGAGCTGGTCCCATCACACAGTTCGATCCAGCGGAACTGGAGGTGCGATTCGCTGCCGAGGTCAAGGATTTCGACCCGGTCGTCCTCTTCGGAAAAAGAGGAGCGCGGCGAAACGACCGTTTTACACAATTCGCCCTTGAGGCCGCTCGACAAGCCATCGCCGACGCTGACTTAACGATTGAAGAGGGTGATGGTCAGAGGATTGGTGTGCTCATCGGCACCGCCATCGGTGGAGTCATCACGATGTTGGATAATTTCGAAGTCCTCCAAGCTAGTGGTCCTCGAAGGGTGAGCCCCTTCATGGTGCCCATGATGATGCCCAACGCAGCCTCGGCAGCAATTGCCATCACCCATGGATTACATGGCCCCAGCCTAGCCATCGCTTCCGCCTGTGCTACTGGCTCTCATGCCATCGGCGAGGCGGGAGAGATGATCCGACGTGGGCATTCCGAGGTGATGGTTTGCGGAGGGAGCGAAGCTATCATCGCTCCCCTGGCCATGGCCGGATTGAAGAACATGGGTGCGCTTTCCACACGCAACGACGAACCCCAACGGGCCAGCCGACCTTTTGATGCCGACCGTGATGGGTTCGTGATGGGTGAGGGAGCCGGTGTGTTGGTTTTGGAAAGCCTGGAACACGCAAGCGCCCGCAGGGCACGTATCTATTGCGAACTCGCCGGGCACGGAGCTACATCTGACGCCTTTCATATTACGGCACCTGATGAGACAGGTCAGGGGGCGGTATGGGCTATGGAACAAGCCCTCAGCGATGCTGGTATAGCCCCTGAGGAGGTCGATTACATTAACGCTCATGGTACCAGCACCCCTCTCAACGATCGCACCGAGACCATCGCCATCCGCACCGTTTTTGGCCCTCACGCCGACCAATTGGCGGTCAGTTCCACCAAATCGATGATCGGCCACCTCTTAGGGGCCGCTGGTGCGGTCGAAGCCATTGCATGTGTTAAGAGCTTAGAGACTGGCTGGGTTCACCCCACCATTAATTACGAGACCCCCGATCCGGAGTGCGACTTAGATTATGTGCCTAACCAAGCACGAAAGCTTGAACCAAAAGTGATCCTTTCAAATTCCTTCGGTTTCGGCGGCCACAACGGCTGTGTGATCCTACGTCAATGGGAGGAGATGGCTTGAGTTCCCACGCTCACGTAATCGGCTGGGGGAAGTATGTCCCACAACGGGTGCTTAAGAACGGCGAGCTCTCGGAGCTGCTAGACACCTCGGAGGAGTGGATCCGATCACGAACTGGCATCCGTGAGCGCCATCTGGCAGAGGATGGGGAAACTACAGCCGACATGGCCGTCCAGGCCGCTCGACAGGCATTGGAAGTAGCTCGGTTCAGCCCTGCACAAGTTGAGCTGATCATTGTAGCAACCATCACACCGGATCATCTGTTCCCTTCCACTGCTTGCCTGGTCCAGGATATGCTTGGCGCAACCAGCGCGGCGGCCTTCGATCTCTCTGCGGGTTGTACTGGCTTCGTTTACGGATTAAGCGTCGCTGCCAATATGCTCTCATCCGGAGCTTATCGAACGGCACTCGTGATCGGTGCGGAGACCATGTCCTCGATCACCGATTGGACAGATCGCGCCACGTGTGTCCTATTCGGTGATGGGGCAGGAGCCGTGGTCCTGCAAAGTGGCGAGAATGAAGGTGGGGTGCTTGCCACGGCATTGGGCTCCGATGGTTCCGGGGGCGACCTTCTGTGGCTTCCAGCAGGGGGCAGCCGGATACCGACCTCCCAGCGAACGCTCGATGAGAGGCTTCACTTCATCCAAATGAAAGGCCGGGAGGTCTTCCGCTTCGCCGTGAAGGTGATACGCGATGCGACGTGTGAGGTGTTGGAGAAAGCCGGGCATGCACTGGATGATTTGACGCTGTTGATCCCCCATCAAGCTAACCAACGCATCATTGAGGCAGCAGCCAGGTCCCTGGATTTACCTCCGGAGATGGTATACAGCAACGTGGAATGGTATGGCAACACCTCAGCCGCGTCAATACCGATTGCATTGAGCGAGGCGGTGGAGAAAGGTCGCATCCAGACCGGTGATTTGATCGTCTGCGTTGGTTTCGGAGCAGGCTTGACCTGGGGTGCAGCAGCTATTCGCTGGACCCTACCACAACCAGCGCTGACCCCACTCAGACGACGAATAGTTCGACGTTTGTATTACTCCCTGGCAAGGATTCGATCACGTTTCCGACGTCTATTTCGGTGGCTTTCTACCTTTGGAATAAAGAATGGTTTGAATGGCGGCCGGAGGAGAAAAGAATGACGGAGTCACCATTAAAGCACCTGGAGGAGATGGAAGCGAAAGCACGTCAGGGTGGCGATCCAGAGCGGGTCGAGAGGCAGCACGCCCAGGGCAAACTAACGGCGCGCGAAAGATTGAATATCCTTCTCGACTCGGGCTCCTTCTTCGAGACAGACGCTTTCGTCCTTCACCGTGCGACAGAGTTTGGCTTAGACCAGGAGAAACCTCTAGGCGACGGCGTTATCACAGGCTGGGGTGAGATTGATGGACGGTTGGTCTATGTCTACGCTCAAGACTTCACCATCATGGGGGGCTCGGTAGGAGAAGCTCATGGGCGAAAAATCTGCAAGCTGCTCGATTTAGCGATGGAGAACGGAGCGCCATTGATAGGCCTCAAGGACTCCGGTGGGGCACGTATCCAGGAAGGGGTATCCGCACTGGCAGCTTACAGTGATATCTTCTACCACAATACTTTGGCCTCCGGAGTGATCCCCCAAATCTCGGTCATCATGGGTCCTTGCGCCGGTGGAGCGGTCTATTCTCCAGCCCTTACCGATTTCACGGTAATGGTGGAAAACACCGCGCGCATGTTCATCACCGGTCCGGATGTTATCAGCGCTGTGACTCATGAAGAGGTCACACCTGAGGAATTAGGTGGCGCTCATACTCATCATCGGAAAAGTGGTGTGGCACATTTCACCGCCGAGGACGACGCCCAAGCGTTGTCCCTCGTTCGACGGCTCCTCTCCTACCTTCCATCTAACAACGCAGAGGACCCACCCTACCTGCCGCCCACCGACCCTCCTGATCGAGCCGACGAGGAATTAGACAATCTTGTCCCCGAGGATCCCGTCAAGGAATACGACATGTTAGAAGTTATCCGACATATCGTGGACGATGGGGAATTCCTCGAGGTGCAGGAGAGTTTCGCGACCAACTTGATGGTGGGTTTTGCGCGTCTCGGAGGGCATGTAATTGGCCTGGTAGCCCAACAACCAGCGGTGCTCGCGGGCGTACTTGACATCGATGCCGTGGACAAGGGGGCACGCTTCATCCGTTTCTGTGACTGCTTCAATATCCCCTTGATCACTTTCACCGACACACCTGGCTTTCTGCCCGGGGTAGCACAGGAGCACGGCGGCATCATCCGACACGGCGCGAAAATGATCTACGCCTACGCCGAAGCCACTGTGCCCAAACTCTCCATCATCACCCGTAAAGCCTATGGTGGAGCCTATATCGTCATGAGCTCCAAACACTTGAGAGGAGACATTTGTCTTGCTTGGCCCACGGCCGAGATTGCTGTGATGGGACCTGAGGGAGCGGTGAATGTTATCTTTCGGCAAGAGTTGTCTCAAGCAGATGATCGCGAAGCGGTCCGGGAGCAACTCGTGAAGGAGTATCGGGATCAATTCGCCAATCCCTATATCGCCGCTGCCCGTGGCTATTTGGATGGTGTGATCTCTCCGCGCCAAACCCGTCCGACGCTGATCAACTCGCTCCAGATGCTGCGCGGCAAACGAACCCGTCGTCCGCGCCGAAAGCATGGCAACATCCCACTGTAATGGACCTGTGAGAAGAAGCCCATGATCAATAAGGTGCTTGTAGCTAATCGAGGAGAGATCGCGGTGCGGGTGCTGCGAACCTGCAAGGAATTGGGTCTTGAAACAGTGGCGGTCTTTTCCGAAGCCGATCGCGAAGCTCCTCACGTTCGCTTCGCCGATGAGGCCTACTGTATTGGCCCTCCACCGGCAAAGGAGAGCTACCTACGAGGGGACTACATTATCCAAGTTGCGGTGAAGGCAGGAGCTCAACTCATCCACCCCGGTTATGGCTTCCTGGCTGAATCTCCTGAATTTGCGCGAGCCTGTAATGAGGCGGGGGTAACCTTCGTCGGACCTCTCCCTGAGACGATCGAGCAATTGGGCGATAAAGCGGCAGCTCGTCGCTTAGCGCAGCGTCTGCGCCTCCACATCCTACCCGGAACTGACCGATCGCTAGATGATGATGAGCTCTTGGCGTCCGCAGACCGGATAGGTTATCCCCTCTTGCTCAAAGCCGCGGCAGGTGGCGGCGGCGTGGGGATCCGGACCATAAACTCCCTCTCGGAGCTGGAGATCGCCATCCCCACCGCGCGTCGAGAAGCACGGACTACCTTCGGTGATGGAGCGTTATACCTCGAGCGATTGATCGAGAACGCTCGACACATCGAGGTTCAGTTGTTGGCCGATGCAGAAGGTCACATCATCAACTTAGGAGAACGGGAGTGCTCCATCCAACGACGCCATCAGAAATTAATTGAGGAGACTCCTTCACGAGCCCTCGACCCCACACAACGACGACGGATCTTGAGGTCTGCCGTGCGTATCGCACGAGCTGTTGGTTACATCGGCGCCGGGACGGTCGAGTTCTTGCTTGATCCGCAAGGTGAGTTCTACTTCCTCGAGGTTAACCCCCGTCTGCAGGTGGAGCACACTGTGACAGAGGCGGTCACAGGAGTTGACATCGTCAAAGAGCAATTAAGGATCGCAACCGGGCGGAGTTTGAGGTATTCACAGAAAGAAGTCAAACCCCGAGGCTGGGCGTTGGAGTGCCGCATCCTGGCCGAAGACCCATTCCGGAATTACGCCGCAAGCGTAGGTCGCATCTCTCGCTTGCGCGAACCGGGCGGTCCAGGCATAAGGTTGGATAGTGGAATTTGCGAGGGGTTTACGATCACGCCCTACTACGACTCATTGCTGGCGAAACTGGTAACCTGGGGCGAAACAAGGGCTGTGGCGATTGTACGCATGCGAAGGGCGCTGGAGGAGTACCAGATCCACGGTGTCACGACGAATTTAGATCTGCACCGCGCGCTCCTCAACAGCCACCGTTTCTTCGGCGGTCAGTTTCATACACAATTCCTCGAGGAGCAATTTGTACCGACGGAGCCGGAGGAGGAGGATTACTTAGCAGCCGCACTTACTACGGCATTACTAGATTGGCGCAGGCGAGCGGGAGGCCACACCAGGACTAATAGAGCTATAAACCGCTGGAAGATGTTGGGACGTTGGGAACTGCTCGGTGGTGGTGACTGGTGAGATACCAGGTTACTGTCGAGGGACGCACCTTCGATATCGAGGTCACACCTGACGGACAAGTCTGGGTGGACAATCAGCCAATAAATGTGGACCTGGAAAGTATCGATGGACTGCCACTCTACTCCCTGCTGGTTGATCACCGTTCCTATGAGGCCCATGTGGAAACAGAGGAGAACGGTGACCAACGAGTTGTAGTCGCTGGGAGGTCCTATCGAGCTTCTATGCAAGGGGAAGCTCCAAAATCCGCACAAGTTACCCAACGCCAACAGGACGAAGGCCCTTCGGAGATCTCAGCTCCCCTGCCTGGGTGGTTGGTGGAACTGAGGGTGGCTGAAGGAGAGTCAGTTGGAGAGGGTGATGTTGTAGCTGTATTAGAATCCATGAAGATGCACCTTGAGCTACGCACCGCCCGTGCTGGAGTTGTGCGTTCGCTTACCACCAGCGCTGGTCGGGAGGTCTCACAGGGAGAGATCATCGCGGTCATCGATGATTCTCCCAGCATGTGAGATAGAAGCTGGTGAGTAATGGATCATCTTGATCCTCGTCACATGGAATGTCATGAGGAGGTCAGCCTTGAAGGAGATCGGGCAGTTGCGAGGAAAGTGTTTCGAGGAAATGACCGTTGGTAGCGTCGTTGAGAGCCCAAGTCGCACGATAACCGAGAGCGACATTATGCTCTTCGCCGACCTCTCCGGCGACCACAATCCCGTCCATACCAATGCGGAGTACGCGAAAACGACGATCTACGGTGAGCAGGTTGCCCACGGTCTGTTAGGGTTATCGATCGCAAGTGGTCTTACGTGGCGTACGGGTCTACTGGAAGGAACGGCGGAAGCCCTTATCGGTATGGATTGGAAATTTCGTAACCCAGTATGCATTGGAGACACGATCAGACTTCGCGCCGAGGTGCGGAAGAAGAAAGAAATGCCCCGTCTGAACGGCGGATTCGTCACCTTCACCGCTACCTTACTTAATCAGAGGGACGAGACAGTTCAAAAGGGAACCTGGACATTACTGATCCGTTCTCGACTTAATGAGGGAGAACAGTAAACGAGGCATCGCCAACCATGATCCTCCATAACCAACATGTACAAACTTTCCGTTAACCCTCTAGCAGGTCGGGCTCCCACACCCGACTGAACGGCGGCATGGGAGCCGCCTCTACGACAATAGACAGATAGGATGAAATCTTATTTCACACCTAACCCTTTAGCAGGTCGGGCTCCCACACCCGACTGAACGGCGGCATGGGAGCCACCTCTGCAGGATTAAATAGATAGGGTGAAATTAAATTTGATGTAAAACGTATGAAATTACAAACGATGTCAAAACTCCACAGTACTTGGAGGTGACCCAAGAATAACAACCGGCAAGTGACAGGTGAAACAGTCTAGAACCACTCCAGAAAACAGGTTATCCTTGTTACTCGCTTTCAGATATCAATCTAATACTATGCGCGGGAGGAAGATGAATCATGAAACTGCTCGAGGGAAAGACTGCACTGATCTTTGGGATCGCAAATGACCACTCCATCGCTTGGGGTATCGCCCAAGCCATGTATGCCCAGGGTGCCCGCCTGGCTTTTTCATATGCCAGCCCTGTGCTCGAGCGGAGAGTGCGACCGCTTGCTGAAAAAGTTGACGCCGTGTTTATCGAGCAGTGTGATGTGAGCCGTGATGAGGACATCGAGGCGGTCTTTGCTCGAACGGCGGATGAGTTGGGCACAATAGACATCCTGGTCCACTCTATCGCCTTCGCCAATCGGGAAGAGCTCACTGGTCATTTCTATGAAACCAGTCGTGACGGGTTTCATCTTGCATTTGACATCAGCGTCTATTCTCTAATTGCCCTCGCCCGGGCAGCCGTACCGCTCATGAACCAAGGGGGGTCAATGCTGACGATGACCGCCAATGGTGGCGATCGGGTTTGGCCTAACTACAACGTCATGGGGGTAGCCAAGGCCGCGTTGGAGGCGACTATGCGCTATCTGGCTGCGGATTTAGGTCCACGAGACATCCGTATCAACGCCATCTCGGCTGGGCCCATTCGAACCCTATCAGCGGCCGGCGTGAGCGGTTTCAAACTCATGTATCGCCATTTCCCTTCCATCGCTCCACTACGCCGCAACATCACTATCGAGGACATTGGAGAAACGGCGGTTTGGTTGTCTTCTGATATGGCCCGTTCGGTCACCGGCGTGGTCCTGTTTGTGGATTCCGGTTTCAACGTCCTCGGGGTGCCGACCATCACTGATCAGGTGTAGCAGGGTGAATCTCACTCCAGGTGGGTTTGCCCCGGATCACTCTCAGCCGTTGCCAACCTCGGACTAGGCCTCACCCGGTCCCGGCAACCTCGCGACACCACCTCAACCGCACCCGGCGGGTCTGTGACCCGCCGGGTATGTTATCAATAAGCTGATGTTAAAATCCCACCATAAAACATCAATGCGCACAGTCTACATTACCAGAATGAAATCATCGTCCAACGCTCAGCAACACGCGCAACCCGAGCACGATCACAACCATATTCCCCAACAAACTGATCAGCACCTGTAAGCGAGGCGAGAGGTTTCTGTGAAGCGTGGCCCCAAAAACGGCCAGCATTGTTTGCCAGGAGAAGGACGCAAGGCCCACTCCGAGAACGAAAGAGGCCTTCTCCACAAGCGTGAACACATCGCCCATTCCCCTACCCAAGATCAGCGCACTAAAAAACACAAGCGTTAGAGGGTTTACCGCAGTCAGGCCGAGGAATTGCACAAAGACATGTAGATGGCGCTGTTTAATCTCACTCCTTGACTCTTCTGCGCGAGAGAGCCTACGAGTTCGCCAAAAACCCATGAACCCCCAACCTATAAGCACCAGGGCGCTCGTCACTCTAAGTCCGTCAGCGTAAGGAGCCAATATAGGTGCCAGCGCTTCCCCTGCTAAGGCTGCCAACCCGGCGAACAGGAAATCCACCACAGCGGCGCCTGCACCCGCCATAAAACCATGCGAAAAACCACGCCTCAGGCTCATACCAACGATCAGAATGGTGATAGGTCCTACCGGCATGGCAATCCCGTAGCCGGCCAACGCTCCTTCCAAGAATGCTCCCAAATTTCACGCTCGTTTCATAAATAGAGATCCACTTGAGAATTTACTATCTATGGACATCAGATCCTGGACAAGTAAGTAACCCAGATATGAATGCACTGAAATAACTACTCTCGAGGAGTAGGGAGGGGTATATGTGGGGGTGCGGGCTGCGCCCGCGCCCCCACATATACCGATCCTCTTCTCGCGGTTAACTTTTTTCAGTAGGGACATCTATTCAATCTCATGAATGTCGCTCATCCAAAAACCGACACCAAGAGTCCAATACTTATATTCGCCTTACAACACAATCATCGATCACTGAAACACAACTGTACGTCTTAGGATTTTTTTAGCTGAACCCCTGTTAGATCGTATGGCATCGCACCTGTGATCCGCACAGGCACCATCTCCCCCACGGGGATCTCCTCCTCAACAATCACCATGCCGTCGATCTCAGGTGCATCACGAGTTGATCTTCCCAAAGAGATCCCATCTCCATGACCCTCAACAAGCACCTGAAGCGTTTGACCGATGAACGCAATGTTCTTCTCGAGCGAGATACGTTGCTGGAGCTCCATGAGACGCCCTCGTCGCTCTTCCTTTACTTCAGGTGGGATCGGATCCCCCAGCGACTCGCTAGATGTCCCTGGTTCGAATGAGAAGTTGAATACCCCTACGCGATCAAAACGCAACTCCTCCACAAACTCAAGCAAAGCAAGAAATTCACCCTCGGTCTCCCCCGGATAGCCAACAATGAATGTCGTTCTCAGAGCAAGGTCTGGTATGACAGCTCGCATCTTTTCTATCGTACGGTACACCCACTCAATATTCTCAGGTCGGCGCATACGACGAAGCACTCCCGGGTGGCCGTGCTGCAAAGGGATATCAAGATACGGCACGATCTGTGGGTGGTCCGCCATGATTCCGATCAGGCGATCGGTTACACAACCCGGATACGTATAAAGGATGCGAATCCAATCAATCTCAGGTTCTGCCTTCACCAAATCTTCTAAGAGGATTGATAACCCATCCTCTATCCCCAGGTCATGGCCATAGTCGCTGGTGTCCTGAGCGATGAGGTTAACTTCTCGCACACCCAGCTCTTGCAGGAAGCTTGCGTCTTCAAGAATCGCTTCTCGTGGTCGGCTGATAGTGGTGCCTTTGATTAACGGTATCGCGCAGAACGCGCAGGGACGGCGACAACCATCAGCGATCTTTAAATATGCGCTAGGACCTTGCACGGCTATGCGCGACATATCTGCAGGTTCCGTGTCTATTCTCTCCGATCCGGGAAGATGATAAAGTGGTCGTGGTTCAGCCCCCTCACGTAATCTTTGCACAACATATAGGATATCCATCCAGCGCTGGGTCCCTAACAATCCGTCAATCCCAGGCACCTGGCTGACGACTTGCTCGCCATACCGTTGGGTTAAACAGCCTGCGGCGATTAATATTTGATCTGGTCCCTTCCCCTCCGCTAAACGGCGCAACTCAGTGAACGATTCTTCCTTAGCCGGCTTGATGAAACCACAGGTATTAACAACGAGGATATCAGCTTCTTGTGGATGGTCGCATAGCACGTATCCAGCACGGTTAAGTAATGTGGTCATCGACTGGGAATCAACTGTGTTCTTGGCACAACCAAGGGAGAGAAGGTAGAATTGCGACCCCTGCATATCAACCACCTGGCGTCGGGGGTGGCGTGGTAGTTGGGCTAGAAGTTTCGCTGATCCTGGGAGTTTCGGTTGGTGTCCGGGTTATGGTCGCCGTCGGTGTCAAGGCTCCTTCCAATGTCCATAAGCGAATGACCACTTGCCCTACGTCCCCTAAGATGCCATGATCCAGTCCGTTGTAGAAAACATGGATACCAGCACCGTTGCCAGTGATCAACTCGACGACATGATCACCCTGGAATTCAAAGACGTCTCCCCCCTCCACCCGCCCTTGAAATGCCTCTTCACCGTCCACCACCACCTTCAACCAGGCGCTTTTTTTTACCACGACCGTCAGATTTACCTTTTCAGCTAAGCCGAGGAAAAGAGGCTGTGTCGGTATGGGGGTCTCCTCAGTAATCGGTTCCGCGGTCGATTCGGTGACCGATCCGGACTGAGGAGGCGTTTCCGTCAATGTAAGTGTAGTGGCGGGAGTGAGAAGTCCCAAGGCCGCTTCCGGTGTCTCCGTACGCTGGCGCAACACAGTTAAAACCCGACTCCCGCCCCAGATAAGCACCGCGAGGATGGCCAAAATGATCGTCGTGGCGATAAACAGGTCACTGGATAACCAGCGAGGGCGACGGGAACGTATACGTACCGATGGGCCAGTTCCAGGTTCCTTGTAGGACGTTTCAGGTAATAGTCGAGACCGGCGAGATTGTAGAGCCTCCGCGTATTGAAGCAAGATCGCATCTGCATCCAATCCTAGGAACTCTGCGTAATTGTGCAGGAAACCGCGCGCCTGGACAGGAGAAGGGAATATGTCCATCTCGCCGCGTTCAATTGCCTCTAGGTGGTGAACACGTATGCGGGTCGCTCGCTCGATTTCGTCTAGCGACAGCCCGAGCTGCTCACGGGCTTCTAATAACGATCGGCCGATCTCTTCCATTCTATACCTGATGTATCGTCGAAGGCTGCAGCCTACGCTGCACTTGACACCCAGATGGGTGCGGCTACACAAATCCCCAATCTAAATACGAGTATACTGAAATAATAAACCGCCAACAGGATAAGGGGTATATATGGGGGTAGGCCTCGCCCACACCCCCACATAAACCTTTCGCTTGTATGCTCCCGGGCAGTTTTCAGCGCAGTCACATATGCAAAGCCACCGGCAAGCGGAAAGCTCGCTCCCTGCCGGTGGCTCTTTCCTAAATCGTATTATGCCTGGTCAGAGATTTCTTCCTGAACGTCTTCAGCAGTTCTCTCATCCCCAGGAAGTCCTTCGTCTTCTACGGCTTCAGCTAATTCTTGGGATTCCAACTCCGATTCCTCAGCTTCGAGTTCGGCCCGAAGTTCTGCGAAGTCCTCCACCACTTCAGCTTCTACGACAACCTCCGCTATTAAGGCATACGCAGATTCAGGCGTTTCACCCTCACGATATACAACCACCGTGACCTCGGGATTCAGGTCCATGGTTAAACGTATGCTTACACTGTGTACACCCAGCATCTTGAGAGGTTGACTGTCCACCTGCCGCCGATCGATCTGGACCTCGGTTTCCTTCTCAATCGCCTCCGCGATCATCGCAGTAGTTACAGATCCATAGAGCCTACCCGTATCACCCGCCTTGACTGCAAAGGGTAGCTCTAACCCCGATATCCGTTCGGCGACCGCACCCAGCTCCTGATTCAGGCGCGCCCTTTCTTGAGTCGCGCTGTCACGAATGCGTTCAGCTTGCTTCATCACACCCGGTGTGGCCAATGCAGCCAGTCCCTGGGGGATGAGGTAGTTACGACCATATCCATCGGCGACTTTCTTTACATCGCCAGCTCGGCCAAGGTTATAGACGTCTTTTAACAACATTACTTTCATCGAAATCCAAGCCCTTTCTGCAAAGTTTGAGCGCCGCGGACGGCGCTCTTGGGCGAAGGGTACAACGCCCGACGGGAGGCATTCTACCAGAGAGTGATATATAGGTCAAAGGACATCCGGATATCATTATCATTTGACCTGATACGGTGTCACGATGGGGTGCATCCCACACGAGTGTATATCATGGCGAAGCGGCGCAGCCTGAGCCTGTCGAAGGCCGCCACTGAGCAAGCTTCGACGGGCACTGTCCTGAGCCTGCTGAAGTGCTTAGCATACTCAGCGGCTTAAGATTGCAACTTCCAAGCGATGCACCCGATTCGATACCCCTTTATCGAATCCTTCAACCGACAAGCCCCTACGCGAGGGTAAATGCATAAGGGACGAAGGCTGAGCCTGGATGATGTGGATCAAGCCTCCATCACCGCACCTTCTCCATGATGATCGCATCCTCACCATCACGGTA
>Ga0114921_10000750_pt1 | contig 13949 bp, 13 predicted proteins | sample BentaG_FD_87016 | JGI IMG/M metagenome (GOLD analysis project Ga0114921, IMG submission 87016) | Deep subsurface microbial communities from South Atlantic Ocean to uncover new lineages of life (NeLLi) - Benguela_00093 metaG | ecosystem: Environmental > Aquatic > Marine > Oceanic > Sediment ...
TATAGTTCGCCCGTACTTCAAGTCTCCCCACAGAGCAATCCTCAGTCCCTTAATGCTTTGTCTTTCTTTCTTAATAGTGTAAAGGTCGCACAAAGTCTGAGTGGGATGTTCATGCCCCCCATCACCAGCATTTATTACCGGAATGCCGGCATAGTCAGCTACCACTTTAGCTGCTCCCTCCCAGGGATGTCTGATGACGATTATATCGGCGTAACTCCCCACCACCTTGGCCATATCAGCAATGCTCTCACCTTTAGCTAAGGAGGTGGCACCTATATCCACCGCACTAATAACCCTCCCCCCTAACCTGTTCATAGCAGTCTCAAAAGACAGCCGCGTCCTGGTACTGGGCTCAAAAAACAGGCTGGCCATGATTTTCCCCTGACATACATTAGATTGATTAGTCATTGAATCCGACATCTCATCTGCCAGGGAGAACAATGCCTCGACTTCTCCATTGGATAAATCATCTATGGTCACTATATTTCTATTTGCCAGGTTCATGGTAATTCCCTCCTTAATTTTTCTTTACCCTGATTGGTAGCTGAGCTTGTAATTACCACCCTATCCCTACCATCGCTTTCCTGCAATTGAACTTTTATTCTCTCACTTCTGGAGCTGGGTATATTCTTACCTACATAATCAGCTCGGACTGGTAGCTCTCTATGACCACGGTCCACAAGCACAGCCAACTGGATAGATTTAGGGCGTCCCAAATCTATGAGAGCATCCATAGCTGCCCGGATGCTTCGGCCGGTATATAACACATCGTCAACCAGTATCACATGTTTATCGGTGATGTCGATAGGAATATCAGTGCTTTGCACCTCTGATTTATGTTCCAGAGGGGAAATATCATCTCGATAAAGAGCAAAGCCTAGAGCACCAACAGGAATAGGAATTGCTTCTAAGCTCCGAATTGTAGTGGCTAATCTTTGGGCTAAAGGCACCCCACGAGTTCGCATGCCCACCAGCACAATATCCTTAGACCCTCTATTTCTTTCCACTATCTCATGGGCAATACGCGCCAGGGCCCGAGCCATATCCTCAGAGGTCATAAGGACTTTTTCAGGCATTAAAAAAACCTCCTGCCCTCACTCTGGCAAGAGGTCTCATTTAGAGAACCTGTTGTTATGCTTTGCTCTAGCATTTCTCTCCTTACCAGCCTCACTGGACTGCTTTAAAGGTTTAATTAATTTTATCAGACTTACGAAATTAACGCAACTCCGATACTAGTTCATATGATTGGTGACACCTCAGTTTTTAGGCTTCCCTTGATAATGTACCCCGCCTGTAGGGTCGGGGCTTGTCCCCCACCAACTTCAATAAAATTCTAATATCTAAGCTCCAAATCCTAAACAAATCCAAATTTCCAAATCCAAATAGCAAAACTCACTCTGTTTCGAATTTTTGTTATTAGTACTTCGATATTGTTTAGCATTTAGAATTTTGTGCTTAGGATTTAAGGGATATGAGCCGGGATAAATCCCGCCACTACACGGCACAAAACTGTGGGGCATGCCATGAATGGGAATTTGTAGGGTCGGGGCTTGTCCCCGACCGACTTCTGCCTGAATAAGCCTGGATGAACCCCGCCACTACGATATTTATTGAAGGTTGAGGGAAAAAAGAGAGAGGCGGCTTTTAGCCGCCTCTCTTTGAAGCCTAGGGATTATCACACCCGACGTGTTCTGAAGATAAGGACTATAACCACAATCACCAGAACAGCGCCGATGCCGATAATTACCCACACCCAGGCTGGAGTAGTTGGCGCAGGAACTTCCGCAGGAAGTACCGGCGCAGCTGCAGCTCTGAAGGTGGATACTGAGCTTTCGCTCATCACATTGCCCGCGCTCAGACTTTCCTTTTCCTTCAGCGCCTTAACCTGCCAGGTGTAGGAAGTATCGTAATCCAGTGTGTCCGTGTAGGCATAGGAGGTGCCAGGAGCATCTATCGTTGCTGAAGCAACCTCAGTGCCCGTCATAGCGTTGGTCAGGCTGAACTCATAACATCCAGCCCCAGTCACAGACGACCAGGTGAAGACCACACCATCTACAGGCACGGTAGCGCCATCATCCGGATTGATTAAGTCAATGGCACCTGCAGGACCAGCAGCAACCGTGAAGCTCCAGGGCGCAGACCAGAAACTGCGAATTATTTCCATTTCACCATTTGCACCCTCAGCCCTAACAACTCTCACCCGCCAGTAATAGGTGGTGCTACAATCCATGGTTTCCTCTACCAGCAAGCTGGGTGATGTTGACTTAGGTGGCTCATAGCCATACTCCCAGGTATATAACTCGTCGAAGTCCTCATTCAGAGCTATCTCGACATCGTATAAACAGGCATCGCAGGGACGATCCCACTTGAGAGTGAATTTCTCATTCACACACTCGCAGGGATCAGAGGGGATAAGAGTACCCGAACTGGGGTTAGTGTGCTTCACAGTAGTTCTGGCTAAACAATCCTCATAGCTCCATAAAACGCCTAGAGGCCACCAGTAATCATAACCATAGTAATAACCAAAGTCCATGTTGATCTGAGTAAGCAGCCTGTCAATAGCGTATATGTAGACCGGAGCTCCCGGCTCAGGAATCGGCTGGCCGCAGATCTTGAGTGAACTGGGTATAGCACAGAACTGCTGGGGCACATAATCCATCCAGCCCCCTGCGTCGTATATTATGTCTCCCACATTTAAGTTGTTGTGCAGGTAATCCCAGTCAGCTTCGCCGCAGCACATGTCCGCAGCAGGAGTCAGACAACGAGCTACACCACTGTAATACTTATCACTATCGGTATAAGTATAAGCAGCATATAACACACCGCCATTCTCAGCATTGGTATTAGGATTCTTATCCAGGGCTATGCCGTAGTAAAGCACAGAAAGTTTGTTGCTGTCATTATCGTCTGAGTCATAGCTCAATTGGTACAGAGTGGGTTCAGCATCAAGGTCAGTCCAGTCCTCCTCCCAATCTCGGCCAATGTCCCAGCGGTAAACGCCGCCCTGTATTGGGTCGCCGTCACTATCTAATACTGCTACCGCAGCATAAATGATGCGGTTGGTGTCAAAGTAAGGGTCAAAGGCTACTTGAACCGGCGCTACGTTAGCATAATACCTGCCAGAAAGTACACCCGCTCCCCAGCCTACCATCGTCCAGTCTTCTCCACTATTGTCGGAGTAGCTAGCGCAGCCATACCCACTGCCAACCAGGACGTAGTGGCCATGAACAGCTATAGTATAACCATAATCCCCGGACTCAAGCCCCAGGTCCACCGGGTCTTCCCAGCTCTCACCATTATCAGTTGACTGTGCCGCATCGCCCTCAAAGTCTACAGCATAAAGGGTAGAGGCATCGGCAACAACCAGGTCACCTATGGCATCCAGAGTGCAGGTGCTTTCCTCAGCCCAGTCGAGCAAGCCAGCGCTGTCGCTCCAATACACCACCGGAGTGCCACGGTCAACTAGATAAACATTGAATACCTCTGACTGCTCCTCAGCAAGATTGAGCCGCAGAAGGCCTATCTCCGGAGTATCATCGCCATTAATGCTCTCGTCCGCTGTAAGCTGACCACACCACACTCTCATGTAGTGCTCACCCCAGTCGGCACTATACCACACGCTGTCGCAGTCACCATTTACTATATTGGCACTAGCCAGATAGTATGTGCCGTAATTCCAGCAATCAGGAATGACTGCGAAATCAGACAGGTAGTCAATGTAGGTATCAATCAGGCTTAACTGATTCCAGTATCTGCCTACTTCCTCTATTTCACTTACAGAGAAGGCACCTTCATCACACCAACCATCATAGGAAGTAGAAGCATAAGCTTTATCACCATCTGCAGTGTAAGCCACTACTGCCTCCGCTTGTCCTGTAGGTGATTTCTTGGATTTAATCCATCTGGGACAGCATGTGTCTACTGGCAGACTGATGTAATAAACCTTAACCCCTTCACAGCCAGTTGTTGGCTCCCCATCGTCGTAATCACCCATCAGTCCCACCATTATCATGCCATCCTCCGCAGTACCATAAGCGGAGATACTGGCTAGTTCTGGGCTGAATTTGGTCGAATCACAGGGGAGACCCGCATAGTCAACGTCACCTGCGTGTATCTGGAATACCCTGCCCAGATCTCCAAAAGTATCATCATCATAATCCACATATACCCAGGCATAGCGATAGTCACTCTTTCTACCATCGTAATCAGAGGGCAAAGCTATACCGGTACTATCCGCCACCAGGTAATAGTCCCCGTCTGACCATAGAGATGGAGCATCCACTATTTCCACTGCCTCTGGATAACTTGTACCCGCAAGGTCATTCCATTTTTTGACGTTTCCCCATCTACTTGATTGTAAGTAAGTAGCAAGAGTATCGCTATCATCAACGGTGACAGCTAATACAGTGGCGTCAGCAACGAACTTAGGGGAGAAAGCTATGGAGGTAACTGCAGCAGTAGTTATAGTGGGATTCAATCCGTCTACATCACTGTCATCCCAACCAGCATAGACAGCGACGCCGGTGTCATATCCTCCCACCAGTTTCCACGAGCCGCTCCAGTAACCACCAGCCTGAAAACGCCAAATGTTACCAACATCAGTACCTACAGCTATGTTGTAAACATCATCTACCTCCGGAGCCACATCCAGACAGAGGATCCAGTCCCATGGAGCATAACTGGAAAAATTAGTGTCTCCAAAGTCCTCACCACCCTCGTTGGAACCATACACAAAAGAAGTCCAAGAGGAATCCAAGCCAGCCACCACTACGAAGTCAATATCATCAGGGGCCACTGCCACAAAGGATAAGACATCACCATCAGTAGAATCGAATCCAGTATCATCTAACTCGTCAGTGATGTCATCCCAGGTAACTCCACCATCTTCCGACTTCCATAGTCTGGCTTCCGGAGTCTCATAGAACACCTCATCCCCATAGAGGCGATGCTCCGCAAACCCCATGCCCACGGCGTAAATGGTTTCGCCATCAGGGCTAGCAGCGAAGTCATAGATTTCAGAATTCGGGGCAATAAGCCAGTCAGGGCCATTGACCTCCGGTGTCCATTCCTGGACCCACTCTTCTCCATACGCCGCTGCGGCGCTTGCTGTGTTATCATTCGAGGTTACCCCCGAGGCAGCAACACCGCCAGCCGCCAGGGCTACGGCAATAGCCAGGTAAAATACCTTGCTATACCATTTTGTTTTACTCAATTTAATTTCTCCTTTTTTTAGTATTATTGCTTTACAATAATACCCTAATTTTACCTGAAATCGACCTTTTACCATTTCAGGTTTTTCACCATCTAATTTTCGGTAGAGCTAATACCTTCGCTAACGCTCAGGATCAGCTCCCAGTCTGTAGCATCTCTACAGGCTATCCCCTTACGCCCCGGGACCAGGGCTTAATTTACTTCCCCTCTGCACATTGCTCTGCCCCCTTTCCATAGCCTCGCTCAGGCTTCAAATCGCCCTCACCATGACAATAGGAAAAGAGCCACTTCACAACTCGCTTCGGGACTGCCTCATAAGCATCACCTCCTTTCAAACAGCTATTTTCAAATTTGGGCCATATTCAATTTTTAAACAACCCATTTATATAAACGACAATATACCCCTATGGGTTTATATTAATCTACATTTATTACATGTATTTTGTCAATAGGCAAAATACAGACTCTAGTATATCAGCTAGTTTTATATTGTCAATAGCTACCCTTAGTACGAAATATCAACTTATGGGTATTGCCATATGTCACTACAGGCAACAAGCAACCTGCATTTAGCGCTTATCACCAGGTGCTCCTTAGCTTTTTGCCCTACTCCCTGGTGATGGAAATCAGGCCTTTCTTTATAGCTATCACTACTGCGTGTGTGCGGGCATTAGCGTTGAGCTTGCGGAGAATGGAGGTTATATGATTTTTAATAGTTTGCTCACTGACACTCAGTACATCAGCGATTTGCTTATTGAGATAGCCTTGAGCCATATGATCAAGTATTTCTGTCTCTCTGGGAGTTAGTGGTGAAATGAAGGTAGCTTCCTCTTTTTCCCTGGAGAGCTCATGAAACTGCTGCAGTATCTGCTCCGCCACCCTGGGCTTGTCGGCGAGGCTTTCATTTATAGGATGCTCACCCTGAGCACATCGCCTGATAGCTTGTGCCAGCTCATTAGCATTCACATCTTTACTCAAATAGGCTGAAGCTTGAGCTTTGATGGCCTGGAAAAGCTGCTCGTCCTCCAGCTGTGGGCTGAGAATAATAGTAGCTACACTGGGTAAATGCCGTTTTATGACACTACAAAGCTTTAAGCTGTCGAGAAAGCTAGCATTAACGCCTAAAAGAACCACATCAGGAATTGAAGTCTCAATCGTGGCAAGTACCCCTTCATCAACGCTGGCCTCCCCCAAGACCTCTATATCCGACATCTGGGAAAGTGAGGCACGTATGCCCCGGCGAAATAGAGGTTGCTGATCAATTATAAATACCTTAGTCACTTTAACCTCCTAAATTTCTATCTTACCTAGTCCCTAAGTCCTATTACTTTAGTCTATCATACATGATCTGACATGTAAAATCTGACCAGCAATTTACATGACATAGGGATATATCCTTACATCGATCCAGGACAAGCCCTGGCTTTAGGGCATAATCGTAATGCTGGACTCATCTATGCCCCTTAGATGCTATTAATTAGCTCCTGTTTCAGGCCATCAAGCCTTAGTGCAAAAGGCTCGCTCAGCTTATGCCAGCTTTGTTGCCACTCCTGTGTAGCTTCGATATTGATGCCATCCACCGCCGTTCCCGAGACCCTCAGTTGATGCAGGATCTCCCTGCCCCTGTTTTCTATTGCTTGCCTGCTCTTTCCTGCTGCTTGCTCATATTCCTGGCTCAGCTCCCTTATTTGTTCTACGATTGATTGTAAATTCGGGCCCATAGCGGCTATCCCCTGCACTATCTTCTCCAGGCGGGGATGAACCCCGCCACTACGGTTACATCTCGTAAGCTGAGAGGCGGGGATAAACCCCGCCACTACAATTTTACATTCATTCGTAGGGTCGGGGCTTGTCCCCGACCAGCTTTCTAAACCCATGGCCTGTATCAGATGATTAAGGATTGCTCGTCCTATCAGGTCTCTTTCCTCCAGGGGATAATTATTTAGCTCCGTGGCTAAGTTTAGCGGCTCAGCGCTATCAAGGTACTTTTGTGCCGTTGCCTCAGCAATTTGACGGCATTTCTGCTCTCTTTGTCGCTGTATTTCCTGACTTGACAGCTTGCCTAGCTTATTAGCCTTCTCCTGAGCAATTTCCCAGGCGCTTTTTAACTCACTCATAGGCTTTTTTCACCACACGTGACATAGGAGCTACCTCTACACTCTATGACCTGTAGCCAATAAAATGTGTCGGCAATTAGCACTTAAGAGGCATTTTAGCTTATAATAATGCCCGAGGTCAAAACATGCTGTATCATAAATCAGTGAAGATAGGAGAGAACTTTTACTGCTATGTATGGATAGGCAGAGGAAATAATTGCAATGCTAGCCTTTTGTGCCATACCTTACGGGGAGAGCGGCCTCATGTATTGATTGACCCCGGGCATATCAGGAATGAACTGGGGGAGACTTGCTTTGATTCCCTGACTCAAGCTATGGAGAGGGATGGCTTTAAGATAGAAGATGTCGGTTTGGTGATATGCACCCATAGCCACCCCGACCATTTCGAGGCTGTGGATTCGATAGTGGAAAAAAACGATGCTCTGCTAGCCCTATCCCGCGAAGAGGATGAATTCTATAACCACACTGGAGCTAATTTCTACCCTGCTTTTGGAGCTAAGGCACCACAGGCCAAGCCCTCTCTTTACCTCCAGGAGGGTAATTTAAATCTGGGTGCTGGAAATAAGTTGGCTGTCAAGGTTATACTTACCCCGGGACACACTCCCGGCTCTATCTCTCTTTATGTGGAGAAGCCCAAAATACTGATAAGTGGCGATGTGGTCTTCCTTGGCAGCATTGGCAGAACAGACTTTCCTGGAGGCAATGCTTCTTTACTGCGGAAAAGCATCGATAGACTATCTCAGCTTGATGTGGAATACTTGATTCCAGGGCACAGCACCAAAGCGGGCGATATAATTGTTGGCCAGGATAAGATAGCACGTAATTTTCACTCAGTTAAGATGTTTATTTGAACATGTGAACTGTTATCTTGAGTGAACTTGAAGGGCTTCGCTGTTTGTCATTGCGGGGGTGAGCCGAAGCCCTGAGTGAAGCGAAAGGGTCTGCGACGAAGCAATCTTGTAGGGTCGGGGCTTGTCCCCGACCGAGGGCATGAGGCGGGGATAAACCCCGCCACTACGAAGTGAGATTGCCAGGTTTCGGCTCGCAATGACATGGTGGAAATATGGAGATAGACAAGAGAATTAAATATGCGCTGGAGCACACTGAGCTAATCCGGCCACCACAACAACACCTGGCTACTTTTGGCACTACCACCCTGAACTATTACGTGGTTACTGGCCTGGCGGAAAATCTCAGCGTGGTTAGAGATGGAAAAGTGCTAGCTGAGAAACCCAGAATTGTTACACCTTCCTATCTGGTTAGGTTGCAAGGTTTCAGCGAAGAGGCCAGAAAATATATCGCTACAATGGCTAGAGATCATCCCGATGAGCCAGGTGTATTCTATAGATATAAAAATCAACCCAGAGAGATGAATGTCATCTCTGAATCTATAAGACAGGTGATAGACAATCTCAATGCTCGCCTGGAGGATGAGCATAATCCATTAAGCACCATAATCAAGGGCGTGGAGGAATTATGGGATGTATCGCTCCTTATATTTATCTACCATCTAACCAGAAAGTCCCTTCACAGCAATGTTGCTGAGTTTCGCAACAGGGGTTTTCTAAATATAGATGCCAGCGGAGTGCCTAAAGAGGCCCGAAACCATATTGAGGAGCTTTTTGAACGGGTTAGAAAGGATATCTCTCAGGCTCCTGAATTAGTGGCTGAGCTAAATAGGTGGGGCATGTTTTCAGAATACCAAGACAGGTTTTTCGCTCTGTTCAGAGACAGATAAGACATACCCTCTTACACAAATCCCAAATACCAGCTGAGTATGCTGCTCCCCCATAGCAGTGTAATTAAAGTGCTCAGTGAGAGAAACGGGCCAAAGGGAATTGCTTCCTTGCGTCCTCTCTTTTTAACTACCATTAAAACTACCGCTACCAGGCCTCCCAGAATAGCTCCCATAATCAAGGCCATTATAACTAAGGGAAACCCCGTAACTAAGCCGATGAGAGCTGCCAGCTTGACGTCTCCCCAACCCATACCACCACGCGAAATGAGAGCTATTAGCAGGAATATAATAAAGCCAATGCTTCCACCCATAGCGGCGTTAGCAATGTAGGGAGCAGGCCATTGCCCAATCCATGGCTGCGGTAAAAATAAAGCAAAAAGCAAGGCTGCCACCATACCAGGATAGACCACCTTGTTCAAGATAAGGCCGCGTTCCAGGTCAACTACGAATATTATGATAAATAGGCAGGCATAGAAAGCTATGACACCCAGCTCTGGAGTCAAGCTATACTTCCAATACAGAAAGGCAAATATAACGCCAGTGGACAGCTCTACCCCAAAGAGACGCTTGGGTATGAAAGCCTGGCAGTAACGGCAGCGTCCATGTAGCCCAAGATAGCTGAACACCGGGATAAGGTCTTTAACCCCCAGGCGGTGTTGGCAAACTTGACAGTGAGAAGGAGGATTTAAGATGGACTCATCCCCAGGCAAGCGGTCAATACATACATTAAGAAAGCTGCCCACCGCCAACCCCAAAAGGCCAAAAACAAATACAAAAAGGGCTTCCATAGCTATTCATTGTGGCCCTATCTTGTGCCTGAAGTCAATCCTGCAAGCACGCTCTGTCATTGCGAGGCACTTTAGCACCAAAGCAATCTACAGGAATGCCTCGCTATGAGATCGTTTCGCTTCGCTCGCAATGACGAAAAAGTCAAGAGTCGAAGAACGATGGGATTGCCCCGCCTTCGGCTCGCAATGGCAAGGGAGAAAATCAAGTGTCACTAATCATATGAACAAGTACAGTAGCTTGACACTGGCTAAGCTGCACTGGTAGAATCTGTGTTTCCTGCGGAGGTAAGAAAATTTACGCTATTATTGAAACCGGTGGCAAACAATATAAAGTTGCTCCCCAGCAAGCCATAAAGGTGGCGCGTTTAGACGTAGCTGAAGGCGATAAAATCGAGCTGGACAGGGTATTATTTATTAGTGACAATGATAATCCACTAATAGGCAATCCGGTTATCAAGGGAGCTAAAGTTATAGCTACCTCTCTAGGGGAAAACAAGGGAGATAAGATAACAGTATTTAAATATAAGTCCAAGGTCAGGTACCATAAAAAAACAGGGCACCGCCAGACTTACACTACTCTATCAATAAATGAAATCGTTAAACCGGGAGAATAAACATGGCACATAAAAAAGGTGGCGGCAGTACACGGTGTGGACGCGATAGCCAGTCGAAGCGCCTGGGAGTAAAGAAATATGGAGGAGAACAAGTCCGTGCTGGAAATATCCTGGTACGGCAGCGTGGAACTCGCATATACCCCGGCGATAATGTGGCTATGGGTAGAGACCACACACTCTTTGCTTTAATAGACGGGTATGTTAAATATGAACCAGCGACTAAATATAAAAAGAAGGTAAGCATTTACAAATGAAAACCAAGATACACCCCAAATATTATGATAATGCTACAGTAACTTGCTTTTGTGGCAATACCTTCACCATTGGCTCGACCCAGCCAGAGTTCAAGGTTGAGGTATGCAGCAAATGCCACCCTTTCTATACAGGTCAACAAAGGATAGCTGATACCCAGGGAAGGGTGGAACGCTTTAAGAAGCGCTACCACATAAAGGATTGAGCACACCTTTTTACCACGGCGGGCAGGCAGTTATTGAAGGCGTGATGATGCGGGGGGAGAGGAATTCCGCCATATCTGTGCGCCGCCCCAATGGAAAGTTAGAGGTAATAAGACAGCCTCTGGCCAACATATATAAAGGCCACCTCAGGGAAACACCTTTAATAAGAGGTGTAATTGTCCTTATCGAAAGCTTAGTTTTAGGCACCCACGCCCTGCTTCAATCCGCCCAGATTGCCTCAGCGGAGGAGAATGAGAAAATACCACCAGTAGCTTTAGGGGGAATCGTGGCTGCCAGCATTGCCTTCGCCGTAACCCTATTCTTTATCGCTCCCCTCCTTGCTGCTCGCTATCTCGATGCCCATATCACCTCTGATTTAGTCAGTAATTTGATTGAAGGCTTTATACGCATAGGCATTTTCATCGCCTACCTTAAGCTAATAAGCCTCCTCCCCGACATCAGAAGGGTATTTGCCTACCACGGAGCAGAACACAAGGTGGTCAACGCTTATGAGTCTGGATGCCCTTTGAAACTGGAAGCCATTAAAAACTATTCTACTGCTCATGCTCGTTGTGGCACCAGCTTCATTTTGACTTTCCTAATCCTCGCCATTATCATATTTGCCTTGCTCGGTCGCCCACAATTATGGCTAACCATCCTATTCCGCATTATCTTCCTACCTGTTATTGCTGCCCTCAGCTATGAAGTCAATAGATTCGCCGCAAGACATTCCAAGAATACCTTAGCCCAGGTGTTTCTAGCTCCAGGATTAGCATTACAATCTATGACTACCAGGGAACCTGACGATAGCCAACTGGAAACTGCCATATCCGCGTTAAACGAGGTTATCGAGGCTGATAAAGCTAGCGGTTAATACCCTACAATCAGAGTCCTTTCTCTCGATGGCAATGCTTACTTCAGATGCACTCTTAGTATGCTCCAGGGATTCAACCATGATACAGGACCACCTATCTCATTTACCCAGCCTTCAAACTTATCAGTCCTGTAGGCAGAAAGCCATTTCGGCCTGGCTATAAAAGCATAAGGCAAATCCTCAGCCATAATCTCCTGCATCTCATACATACACCCCCTCCGCTCCTCCATACTTTGGGCAGAACCTACTGAATTAGATAACTCATCAAAATGAGGGTTGTTATAGTAAGCCGCATTCCACCAATCCCCTCCAGCTCCCCAGCTCATAGCTTCCTCCCACACCCAATCTGCATATGGGGCAGGGCCCGGTTCTTCCCAGGTGAGTGATATCTCGTATCCATCCGCCGGTGGATTGTAAACAATAGCCAGCCAGGCATCATAATCCATGGTTCTAAAATCAACACTTATGCCTATGTCCGGAAGCATCTCTGTAATCAAGGTACAGGTCTTAACCATGTTAATTTCCGATGATGGGCAGCACAGGTCAAAGGCAAGATCCTCCCCTGTAGCCGGGTCATTCCTTATCCCATTTCCATCACTATCTACATACCCAGCACCATCCAGAATCTCCTTAGCCTTATCCAAGCTATAATCGTATTGAGGCAAATTCGGGTTATGCATCGAGTCTTCTTCATATACCCAGCCATCATATTTCTCCGCATATCCCAGATATACCATGTCTATAATCCTGTCACGGTCTATTCCATATGCAATAGCATGCCTTACATTCTTATCTCGAAGCGGCGTGTCCTTATGCAGGTTAAATGTCAGGAAATACAAGCTAATTCCTGGCACCTGTTCAACTTCAATGTCTGGATTCTCTCGCATATCCTCCAGAGCAACTGGCGGAACACTTACATCCCCAAGCACATCTATCTCACCTTTGCGTAACGCCATAAGCATAGTATCCGTGCTTGAATAATACCTGAAAACTACCTCATCTACATATGGCCTGCCTCCCCAGTAATCCTCATTGGCCACAAGCCACATGTATTCCGAGGGTCTAAACTCCTTTAGCTTAAACGGCCCACATCCAATGGCTTCTTCATTTGCATATGACTCTGGATCATCTTTATAGGGCTCAAAAATGTGCTTGGGAATTATTGGATCCCAGGTCCACCAGGTAGGAGTATTAGTAGTCGCCAGTACCTGCGTATTCACAAATTTAAGCGTATAGTCATCAATCACATCGATATGGTCCCAGCACATGGTAGGCTCATGCCACCCTATTGTAGAAAGAAGGTAGTCACAGGTAAATTTAACATCCTCTGCCGTAACTGGCACACCATCATGCCACCTGGCATTTTCCACCAGATGCAGCGTCCAGGTTAATCCATCTTCTGACACTTCATAACTCTGCACTAACCCAGGGTTAAATTTAAAGTAGTCAGGAGGCAAGTTATAATGCGTTAAATTATCGTAAATCAGCATATCGACCAAGCAGCCCCAATTCGTCAACATCATACTGCCGGTTAGCGTCAAACTATCCAGGGGTCTCACAAAACCAATATTCAACCTCCCACCGTATTGTATCTCCCCTTCCCCCGGCGGAGTTACCTCCTCTTCAGGCGGAGTTATCTCTTCCTCTGGCGGTGTTACCTCTTCACCAGATGGAGCACACTGCATCATGGGAATGGATAAACCGAACAACAATACCACTGCTCCAATCAAGGTTAATAAACTTCTTTTTCTCATCTCGCCCCCCCCTTTTAATTCTATTTCATTTGCATTTTAAACCAAACTATTCCCTAAGTCTAATCAGCTCCTTCAATTATTTTTATGTTTCATGAACATCCGCACCACCTCATTACGGCTAAAGCTAAAACTTTAGTTGTATTCACCAATTGTCCAACCTCCACAAATTCATCTGCCATATGAGCTGTCCTATCATTAGGTCCTATGGAAATAGTAGGGACCTTGGAATAATTTATCAGATGGATAGCATCAGTCATGCTATCTGTCCCTATTAATTTAGGCTCAATGCCCAACTCCTTTGCTGCCCCTATAGCAGTTTTAATTATGGGTTCATTTTCATCTATCTCGGCACCATACATCCTGTCAACTTCAAATTTCGGTGGATGCTCTTCCATCCA
>Ga0114921_10000751_pt1 | contig 13946 bp, 10 predicted proteins | sample BentaG_FD_87016 | JGI IMG/M metagenome (GOLD analysis project Ga0114921, IMG submission 87016) | Deep subsurface microbial communities from South Atlantic Ocean to uncover new lineages of life (NeLLi) - Benguela_00093 metaG | ecosystem: Environmental > Aquatic > Marine > Oceanic > Sediment ...
AATATAGATAGCAACTTGGCGCAATTATACTCCCATATTTGGTCTTTCTAGCATATTCCTCATCTCGGAATAAAGGATTTAAGTCACCTATTCCATCCACAAAGTGTCTGATTCCGTCCTTCGATGCCTGTGTATTGAAGTGAATACCACGAGGATAGAACGGCTTGTCAGCCCTTGCCCGCCTCCTTTCTATCTTATCCAGCGTAATTTCTTCAATCTTTGCTTCTTCCTTCTTGCCTGGGACTGACAACCGAGCGTGTTCTCCTTCGCTCATTCTGCCTGCCATTTTTATATATCACCTCCGATGTAATTGAGACTGCGTAAGACTATGTGACCATCACTGCGTCTACCACCAGCGGAAAATGGATGTTAACATATAATCCCATCAATTAATAGTGAGTCATACTCGTCATCAGAGATGCTAAGAAGCTCCTTTAGCACATATTCGTTATGTTCCCCTAATAAAGGTGCGGGACGACGTAATTTGCCTGGCGTTGATGTTAGCTTTATGCGTACCGCGTCTACCGTTTGGCTGCCTGCCTCTGGGTGCTCCACCTGAACAAAATGTCCCCGTGCCTTCATTTGCAGGTCATCTTCTAGGAGGTCTTTGCCGCTCTGAATCACCCCAGCGGCCACACCGGCACTCTGCAGGATTTCCATTACTTTCCGGGCATCTTTCTGTATTGTCCAGCTCTCTACTAAGCGATCTAGCTCATCCTCATTATGCTTTCTTCCAAGCAGGGTATTAAATTTGCTCTGTCCTGTCCATGGCGGACTTCCGATCGCCTTCGTGAAAGACTCCCACTCCTGGTCTGTGAATACTGCAATTACACACCACTGGTCATCACCACGGCACCGATATGCGCCATGTGGGGCTGCATTAGGCAGGCGCCCGCCCCAGGAGCCCTGCACAGTTCCGTTCGCAGTGTATTCAAGTACCGCAGCGCCTGTAAAACAAATTGAGCTTTCATATTGAGCCAATTCGATGAACTGACCCTTCCCCGTTTTGTTGCGGTAATGGAGAGCAGCCAGCGCTGCCACCATTGCGTGCCTGGGATTAGGGCCAGAATCGGGATAGGCTATGCCAGTTCCCAGAGGCATCTTATCCGGAAATCCAGAGATATACTTGAGCCCAGAGATAGCTTCGATACCCATTCCATATCCCCCATACTGGCTGCGAGGTCCTGTCTTTCCCATCACTGGCATGCTTATAACAATGATGTCCGGTCTTACTTCAGTCAAGGCGTCGTAGCCAAGCCCCATTCTGTCCATCACCCCAGGATTGAAGTTATCAATAACTATGTCGCTTATGGCTACTATTCTCCTGGCAATTTCACATCCCTTTGGATTTCTCAGGTCTAAGGTCACGCTTAACTTATCACAATTGATGTTGTTAAATAGACCGCTAACGTTTATTCCCTTCTTTCCGGCAACAAAAGGCGGCCTGCCCCGGTTCAAGTCCATCCTTTTTGCGGACTCTATCTTGATTACCTCAGCACCAAAGTTGCCCAAGATTCGAGTCGCTCGAGGGCCAGCCGATACCCAGGAAAAATCGGCAACTCTTATTCCTTCCAATGGCATTTTACTAATCGGCGCAGCCATTATTAGATACCTCCGCCTGCCTTCAGAATAGCGAGTTCTTGCTTTGACAATCCCAGCTCCTTCTCATATATTACCGAATTGTGCTCACCAATAAGGGGAGGTCGTCGTCTTATTTTCCAAGGTGTACCTGATAGCCGGTATGGCCCCCCGGGATACTTCAAGGTAGTACCCAGCTCAGGGTGCTCAACATCAACCAAGAACTCCCTGACTACTAACTGCGGATCTTCGACTATGTCCTTGGCGCAATTAATCGGCATAAGTCTTACATTCCGCTCCTGGCATCCCTTGTATAGCTCCTCACGAGTATGAGTCATCAGGAATGCCTGCCAGACTTCTTCTATATGTTCAATAATTTGTGGATTTTTCCGCAGCATGTCTGTGTCAATGTCCGGTAGCAATGCCGCTGGGTCCATCTGCCCCCATGCCATGACCTTTAACACCTGTTGATATAGCGGTTCTTTCAGGTCGGCAGCCATTCCCTCGTTGTCCATCCATGCCAATATTGCTTCCCAGCCAGCTCCGCCCAGAGGGCTACACATAATATACCCGTCCTTGCATGGAAATATTTCGTTCCAATCGCGAAAAACATGGCGCCCGGTCCTTTTCCGAATGACCTTTCTTAAATCCCAGAGCACAGTGGCATACTCAATTGCCTCTGATACGGATTCCTCCATGCTGACATCAACTTGCTGGCCCTCGCCGGTCAATTCCCGGTAATGCAGGGCTATCAGGATACCGATGGCTGCATCTGTTGAAGCCAGATGATACCCTTGGAAACCGCCAGGGTAGAAGGGTGGTTCATCCGGGAAGCCACCCATATACATTAGACCTCCCATGGCAACACCAACAATATCGGGTGCCTTGTATTTGCTATAAGGACCGTCTTGGCCAAATCCTGTTATAGATGCCAAGATCAAGCCGGAATTTATCCTATTCAAGGAAGCATAGTCTAACCCTAATTCTGCCAGATAACCGGGCGGGAACGTTTCAACTACAACGTCTGTAGTCTTAACGAGTTTCCTGAAGATGTCCTGACCATCTTCATTTTCGAGATTCAGGGTTATACTCCGCTTGTTGGCATTGAAGTGAAAGTGAAATAGACTCAGTTCAGAATCCACATTATCTTGGAAGAACGGCCCTCGACATCGGACTTGATCTCCCTTGAAGCTCTCTATTCTGATAACATCAGCCCCAAGGTCAGCAAGCAGCTTTGTGCAGTAAACGCCCATCTCATTAGTTAAATCAAGAACCCGTATGTCCTGAAGGGCAGCCTCACTATCCTGTGTTGTCATTTCGCCACCTGCTGAGTGGTAGTTAAAATAATTCAAATCCTGAAAGCTGCTTCCGCTCCCTCATGTATTGCTTCTAATATCCGGCGCGGTTCAGCACAATCCCCTGCCTCGTATAGCCTAGGAACCCTCCCCTCAAGCGATTCAGCTAAAGTCTTATTGGGTCGACTACCTGTAGCTAAAACTATATTGTCTGCTTCCAAGAAAACCTCTTTTCTCTCTTTATCTATCAACCTTATTCCCTGTTGGGTGATTTGCTTAAATTCTTTAACTCCTGACAGTATCTTAACCTTCTTTTTTACCAGCGCTTCCACCATAAGTCGCCTAAGACGTCTGAAGACAATAAGGGGTTCTGGTTCAAAAAAAGCCAGTGTTATAGCCTTGCCTTTTTCGGCAAGAAAATCAGCAGTCTCACAACCAATAAGTCCTCCTCCCATGACCACAACTTTGTGTCCTACCTGCTTCTCGCCGGTTAAGACCTGCTTGTAGTTGACAACGTTCTCCGCGTCGATACCCGAGATATCAGGCGCAAATAGAACCGAACCTACAGCTACGACAACTGCTTCCGGAGCAAATTCCTCAACGGCGGTAACGGTAGCCTTCTTTCCAAACTCCACCACCACTCCGTCCTTACGGAGTTGTGCTACTAAGTAGTCAAGTAAGTAATGTAAGTCGCCTTTACCAGGAGGTAAAACGGCGAGATTGAGTTCACCACCAAGCTTATCACTTGCTTCCCACAGGGTTACATCATGACCTTTCTGTGCTGCTAGTACCGCTGCTTCCATACCTGCCGGCCCGCCACCTATAACTAGCACCCTTTTCTTTTTCGCGACGGGTCTTAGTCCCGATTCAAATTCTCGTTCCTTTCCTACAGCAGGGTTGACACTACACTGCAAGGCACTACGTGTTTCGACTATTGATTCAGAGCATCTGGAACAGCCAATACACTTACGCATATCGCTTGCTCTTCCCTCGATTGCCTTTTTCAATATCTGCGGGTCGGCGAGGAAAGCCCTCCCCATAGCAACGAAGTCTGCCTTTCCTTCCCTCAATACCTGCTCTGCCACATACGGGTCGTTGATCTTGCCTGCGACAATTACGGGTATTCCGACTTCTTTTGTTATGGCGTGAGAATGATGTGTATTGCCAGCTACAGGCATAGACATTGTTGGAGCAATCCACTCATCAGTCTCCAGAAAGCCAGTAGTGACATCAATTGCATCAACACCCGTTCGCTCAAGCATCTTGGATACAGCTATAGCGTCTTTCAACCCGAACCCTCCCTCCAGTCTATCATCAGCCATGAGTCTGAAAATTATGGGATAGTCCGGACCGATATTCTGTCTGGACACCTGCACCAACTCCAGAGCAAACCTGGCTCGCCCTTCGAGGCTTACTCCATACTCATCAACTCTTTTGTTGGTTATGGGTGACAGGAATTCAGAGACAAGATACCCGCTTGTGCCATGAATCATTACACCGTCAAAGCCAGCCTCCTTCACCCTTCTTACTCCCTGACCAAAATCATCCTCTAGTTTCTTTATTTCGGTGATACTTACCGATCTTGGCACTTTTTTTGTGTAAGGATGTGGGACATCAGATGGTGAAGCTGGGTCATGCTCATCTGCCCTTCCCCTGTGAACATTTACCTGGCAAACTGTCTTTGCCCCTTCCGCGTGGATAGCCTCAGTGAATCTTCTCAACTGGGGGATAAACCTGTCATCATCGAGGCACATACGTCCACGGTACCCACCGGCGCGCGGGTAAGTTGCTTCAAAGACTATCAGACCTACTCCTCCCTTCGCCCGCTCCGCATAATAGTTTATCAACCGGTCTGAGACCTCTCCTTGTTCTGTGAATAGGCGTGTTCCCATGGGTGGGTATACTACCCTATTCTTAAGCTCAAGTTTTCCGATTCTTCCTGCTTCCAGAATCTTCACAAGCCCTACCATGCTGTTGCTCCTTTTAACGAAATCAAAAAACGGAAACCGGGCGATATTCGCCCCAAACCTCCCTTAATGCGTCAGCTATTTCCCCCACTGTGGCGTAGCATCTCACAGCCTCTATGATACAAGGCAGCATATTATTCTCAGGCGTTGCCGGTAGCTGGGTCATCTCTTTGATGGTCTGTAGGCTAACTTCAACCTTCTGATTATCCCGGTTCTTCTTCAGTTCCTTCAGCTCTCTAATTCTGGTTTCCTCAACGTTTGGGGCAGCCCGGTAAACGCTAACGGGTATCGTTTCTTCTTTATCCGAGCGGTAGATATTCACGCCCACTCTCACGATTTCACCACTTTCGAGTTTTCTTTGCCAACCGTAAGCATCGCTAGCCATAACCCTTTGGAAGTACTGTTGTTCTATGCCATTTATGACTCCGCCCAGCTTTTCTATTTTTTCCAGTTCCTCCTTTATCCGCGACTCAATCTGGGTGGTGAGAGCCTCAATTGCGTAGGAACCGCCAAGGGGGTCAACGAAATCGGTGACGCCTGTCTCGTGGCATACGATTTGGGAACATCTGATTGCGGTAACAATGGCATCCTGGCTGGGTATGCCGAATTGTTCATCGTATGGTCTGGGAGCGTATACGTCGCAGCCAGCCAATGCCCCTGCCAGAATGGCGATAGCGGTGCGGGCGATATTATTCAGATACTGCTCACGGTGCAGTCCGGTACCTCCCTGCACCAGTTGCCAGCGCGGGTTAAGCGACCGCGGCTTTGTTGCGCCATATTTCTCCCTGAGTATGCGGGCATAGACTCGTCTCATGGCTCTCACTTTAGCAATCTCTTCAATGAAATTATCGTGGTCGCAGGAGACATGCATGGTTAGATTTGGCGCTATGCTATCCACATCCAGTCCTCTTTTTATAGCATCATCAATGTAGGCAAAGGCATTAGCCAGCCCGAAAGCAGCCTCATGGACTGGCGTAGCTCCCATTTCAGAAAGATGTATGTAGCAAATGTATGAACGGTAGTTGGGCACATTGCGATTGCAGAAAGCGATGAGGTCAGTGGCAAGGCGAAGCCCTATATTTGGTGGAAAGATATAGTTTCCCCGAGCTATGTATTCCTTCAATATATCGTTCTGGCACCAGCCTTGAACAATGCTCCAGGGCACACCCTGCTGCTCGGCAACACACAGGTGGCTGGCAAGCCCCACCACCGCCAGCGCATTTTGTACCTGCCCGATAAGCAGCTTACCAACGTCCAATCCCTCACAGGCTATTTCCCAGTCTCTGAGAGAGGCCAAGGAGACACCTGTGCGTCCAACCTCACCCTGTGCACGCGGGTGGCCAGGGTCATAACCAAGCTGCGTGGGAAGGTCGTAAGCCATGACTACGCCATAGCTGCCCTCTTTAACCAGCGTCTTCCAGAGTCGATTACACTCTTGTGGGGTGGCATAGCCAGAGTAGTTCTGGGTGCCCCAAAGCTTCCCGCGGAACATAGTGGCTGACATCCCGCGGGTGTAGGGATATTCCCCCGGAAAACCAAGGTCTCTCAAGTAGTCGTAGCCTATCTCCTCAAGATGGGCGGGAGTGAACAGTCTCTCTATTGGAATCCCGGACCCGGTTATAAACTGCGCTTTTCTTTCTTTTTTGAACTCCTCACGGTGAGAAGCTTCCCACCGGTCTGTCTCTTTCTTTAAATCATCGCTCTGCATCTTGCCCTCCTTACATAGCGCCGGACTTACTCAAGAACCACCAACGAGAAAGAATTCATCTTTGGCTGGCTAGCCACAAGCCGGGCAGCAAAATTGCTGCATTGGCTTGGTCTATCCTATCTAAAAGGCGCAACAAGCTAGCTTCGCAGGCCCACTATACTCATCAGCTCGGAAATATCCTTGAGTTTTTCCATGTTCAACATTAACTCAAGGGAGCGTTCCTGCTGCACCGGGGATAGCAGTGGTTGAGTAAGTCTTCTATAGTTTTTGAGGGTTTCCTCTCTTGTCGGTTCTCTGATTTCGCCGCTCTCTCTGGAGATTACTTTCCCGTTCTTGAGCTTGATGGTAACAGTTGTACCCAGCGCTGCCCTACCGGTAGGCCACTCGGGGTGAACCTTTACATTAACCTTTTTGTAAGCTTCCTTGAGTTTGGGGTCCTTCAAAGCAGCCTCAGTGAACGAATCCAGCCATACCTCATTCTTAAGGATAGCTGTTCCCAGAACGTGTTTGAAGCTAAAGCGTGCCTCATCTATGCTTGTCGGCTCGTCAAAACGCAACCACTGCATGGGAAGAAGACCCGTGTCAAGCTGTACGCTCTCTATATCTTCATAGGTAATATTGTTCTGTTCCATAAGATCAAGGAGGTTATCAAGTGGGCGGTGAGACAGGTAACAGGCAGGATATTTTTTAATAGAGACCGCTGTGCATTGGAAGTTCTTGCCCCAGTCTGCGGTCATTGGCTCAAGGTCATAGTCTCCTGAACCTACCATTTCGTCAAGGAAGCAGTGTTCGCCTTCCAGAATGTCCTTGCGGGCGGTAATGCCTTCTTTAACTAGAATGGCAGCTTCTATGCCACTCCGGGCGGCGCTCCTGAAGTCAAAGTAGTGGGACATAGTGCCAGGTGTTGGCGCCAGACCTCCTGCCTGAGACGCAGCCATGGCTATTGCCATCGCCACCCCATCAGCATCCAGCTTCATAATCTTGCCGGCGACGGCAGCGCAGCCAAGAAAGCCATACTTAAAAGGAGCGATGCGCTTACTCGAAGCGGGGAGGCAGGCAAGCGACACTCTGCCCTGCACCTCATGCCCCAGGACATAGCTTTCCAGAAGTTCCTTCCCACTTACGCCCAGCCTCTCTGACAGAGCAATAGCAACAGCCAGCAGGTGCAAAGCTGCAAAGGAGCCTCGCATACCAACGTTCTCCATTTCGTTGCAGTGACACAGGGTGGCATTAGCAAAAGCGGCGTAAGGAGCCACTGTCATCAGCTTGCAGCCGATGACAGTGGCCTCAGCTTTGGCTTCCATGTCCCTGACATACTTGCACATGGTTTTGCCAGGAAATGTTTGACTGCCGGATACGCATGCGCCTACAAAATCTAACAGCAGTTCTTTAGCCCTTTCGACTGCCTCTTTTGGAATACCCTCAAGATTGGTCTCGACTACACGCTTTGCCAGTTCTAAAGTGGTCCCCATGTTTCAGCCTCCAAAGAATAATAATCTTTGTAATATCAACACCGATTGCTGAGAATAACTCAGATTAACAAACAAACGACTTGAAACCAGCGAGCAGAGTCTATACTGCCTGTATTTCCAGCTTTGCACATTGAAAACCCGTAGCGAACATCATGGGGATGTCACAATCTGAAATGTCTCTACCGCATCATCAAAGCTATCGCAGATTCTGTTCTATGTCAACATCTTCTTCAAGACTTACTCCGCCTATTCTCGAAACGAAGTAAACTTACTGGCACAATTTCTCTAAAACTCTATCTTAAATACATTTCTGTATTTCTCGAAGGCAAGTTGAAGTAGTTCTTTCCCTGGTGATCCATACACCTGAAGCTTCCTCGAAACTTCTACTCCAATCTTTTTGAGGTCAGCTAACATCTCGGCAGCCTTCACAGCTATACTGATTGTATCCAAAATCGGTACATTGCCCAGCCTGGTCACCCCTGCCCTATAGGCAGCGGTTGCCAGGAATGCCGGATTCGGAACTATCATTGAAGCACCGTCAGCTATCGCCTTCTCCGCAACAACCTTGAATTTGTCCATAACAGGCTTGGGGTCTTTTAGAGCCAGGGCTATCTCCTCCTCTGAAGCCGGAAAATAGTAGTTGCCACTGAGGTGCTTGCTCGTCAGGCCATAGCGAACAACCTGCTGCCGGTACTTCTCACAAAAATAGTCCGAGATTGACACTATGGCGAAAAGCTCGCCTAACATCGCTGCCAGGTAATAGCTTGCCTGACTAATGCCTACAACAGGTATGCTAAGCATCTCCCTTCCCTCTTCAAGGCCTGTATCAGTTGTACATCCAATCACAAAAACGTCATAGCCCTCCTTTTCCGCCTTAAGCATGTTGTTTAACATCTGGACCTTGTGCAAATAGTTTATAGACTTGAATCTGTCTATTTCCCTCATCATCACAGGCAGTCCGGTAATGTAAATCTCCGTATCGGGTCTCGCCACTCTTCTACATTGCTCTTCCAGTACTCTGCCATACTCGTCGAAAGTTGCCTCATATCGATATGAACTTGCGCTTTGATACCAGAGCTTCATGCTTTACGCCTCCTTTCGCTTCCGAACTGTTAGTTGTGCTGGTTGTGTTAATTAGTTGAAGTTTCATCCTTCTTATTATATTATACTGGCTTGGCGTTCTCAATGGTTACTTAGCTCCTTACTTCGAGTAGTGCTTCTCATCATTATTAATCTGGTCTTTTCATTTCAAATATATCCCTTGTCCGGCAATAGAGGTCTCCCCCCATTCGGCCAATTGCCTTCAATTCAGACATCTGTATCTCATCATTAATGTATAACTCGTCCTTGATGTGAACCCTAACTACTTCACCGATGATGAAACTGCTGCGTCTGGGGGCATTTCCAAATTCCAGGATTTGTACTAGGCGGCACTCCATATTGACTGGCGACTCTCCTACCATTGGTGACTTGACTATGTCCGCCTTCACCGGCGTCAGACCACACTCTTTAAACTCATCAATTTCCGGGGGATAGGTGAAAGACGTCTGGTTCATCTGTTCCGCTAGCGTTTCCGTAACCACATTAACCACAAATTCCCGGGTTGCCTCAATATTGTTAATCGTGTCCTTCTTGCTTCCGTCACGCCTGTTAGAAACATTGAAGCCGATGAGCATTGGTTTGTTAGCTATTGCTGAGAAGAAGCTAAAAGCGGCAACATTGAAAACACCATCTTCGCTAATAGTGGAGACGAAGGCAATGGGTCTTGGCACAACAGCACCAACTGCTAATTCGTGTGCATCTCGCCAATCTAAATTTGCCGGGTCAATCTTCATGGTGATACCTCCTGAATCTTATAAGGCTATTTGGGGGATATAATCAGCATTTGAGTCCTTTGCTAATTTTATCCACAACGTGGACAATAGTTTCGTCCATGATGGCAATCGCTACCACCGGTCATAATTAGACCTTGCTTTTTGGCAAATTCGATTTAGTGTGCCATGGTCTCGACATCGTTTCTTGAATGCCAACACTCAATGCCATCAATGTAGTCTAGCACATATTCCTTAATCCAACATTTCCCATATCAACTAGTATGTGTATGTTAAATCCCTGCTCGCTGGCTGTCAATGGCTCTAGTAAGCCCAGCCTGCGCAGGGGATAACAGAGACGGTCAGGGTGATTGAGGCTCTGCGATGTAGCCAATCCCTTCTGGCAGATGCGGGTGTATCGGTTATCAGGGAAGAGAGCGGGTTCCAGCTTGATTACCTGGCCGTTACAGACATGAGCCAGGATACCACATGCGTTATTAGGGCAGTGAGCGGGTCTGCCTTTTGCGCAGTTTGTCAATTTGCCGATTCGAGTTTAACATTGAAAATAGAAGTCTCAAACTGTAAAATATGATATCAGAAGAGCTTACGGTTTTACCAGATTAGTTATAGATATTGAGGGGAAACTGGACAAGAAAGAACAACTATGAAGGCTTCCTCTCAGCTATGCCAGGTTGGCAAACTGATTACATTGGTGCCATCTCAGCTATAATAATCATAGGCCTAAAAAAGTTAATAAAGATGAGGAGGTCTGCTTAGGGGAAGGGGTCTGTCACACATTAGACATACCAAGGTGGTATGGTGGGATAAGCCTTTGATTAATCGACAAGTAGCTAAAGGTTCATAACATGGCAAAGAATAAGATATGGGATAACTTTGACGACGCCGTAGCCGACATTCTGGATGGGGCCACTATTATGATGTTTGCCTGGTCTGGGGCAACCACCGGCGCACCGCAGAATTTGATCCGGGCTTTGCGGGATCACGAGGTAAAAGACCTTACCATCATTTGCCAAAACTTCGTCCCGGGACGTCTTCCAGAAATTGTCAGCCCAATTGTACTGGTTGACCAAATGAAGAAGCTGATCACTGCTTGGTCTGGACCGTTATGGGGCATGGATTCGCCTTTGGCAAAGGCAGTTCAGGAAGGTAGGATTGAATTAGAGATTACCAGTCATGGTACCTTACAAGAAAGAGTCAGAGCTGGTGGCAGTGGGATAGGGGCCTTTTACAGTCCGGTTGGCGTTGGCACCATCATCGAGAAGGGAAAAGAAAAAAGAGTCATCGACGGCAAGGAATACCTTCTGGAGATGCCCCTCCGAGGCGACTACAGCTTCGTAAGGGCACATAAAGCTGACAAATTGGGTAATTTGATTTACCGGGGTTCAGGAAGAGGCGGTAATCCCATAATAGCCATGGCCTCAAGGGTTACCATCGCTGAAGTCGATGAAATCGTGGAGGTGGGAGAACTGGACCCAGAGTCTATTGTCACACCGGGTATATTCGTCCACCGTGTAGTAAAAATACCTGAAGGCGGCTTTGGAAGCTATCAGCAAAGGCCAGAGCAACTGCGCAGGATATTTGAAGAAGGAAGAGTAGCTAAGACAGTAAGATACTCGAAAGAAGGCTAATGTTATGAAAGAACGGTTGAGTTATGAAACAATAGCCCTAAGATGCGTCAAGGAGTTCCAGGATGGGGATTATGTCAACCTGGGTATTGGTATACCGAACTTATGTGCCATACTTATACCTCCAGAAAAACAGATACATCTCCATGCTGAGCAAGGCGTTTTGGGTTATGGTCGTCTGCTACGTGATGACGAATACGAAAAGGCAGACCATGACTACATTGATGCTGGAGGTCGCTTTTTTGTCCCTAAACCCGGCGCGTGTTTTTTTGATATGGATCTCTCCTTTGACATGATAAGAGGAGGACACCTTGACATTGCCGTACTCGGTGGTCTTCAAGTATCGAAGAGAGGTGATCTGGCCAACTGGGCCGTTGACACTACCCAGCTGACTGGTAATATTGGTGGTGGTATGGACCTAGCTGTAGGGACGAAGAAGGTGATTGTTGCTATGACACATACTGCCCGTGACGGAAAGCACAAGATAGTGAATGAATGCACATTACCGCTTACCGCTAAGGAGTGCGTAGATTTGATAGTAACCGATTTGGCAGTGATTGAAGTAAATAGGCAGGGCTTATTGTTGAAGGAAATAGCCCCTGGGTGGACAGTAGATGAGGTTCAATCTTTGACTGAACCTGATTTGATTGTATCCGATGACTTAAAGGAAATACAGCTATAAGAAGAGGTGAACGTTCATTATGGGTGAAATCAAATTTAAGACGTGGCTTACTGAGACCTTTGGTTGTGCCTATCCCATTATTCAAGGTGGACTCGGTTATCTATCGGATGCGGAATTGGTGGCCGCGGTATCCAATGCCGGCTGCCTAGGTACACTAACAACGTATCAATACAAAACTGCTGATAATGTACGGGCGGAGATACAAAGGGTTCGGAAGTTAACCGACAAACCTTTTGGGGCTAATATAAACTTGTTTCCAGCCTATAGCGTGGTAGATACCAAATCGATTGCTGAAGTAGTAGCAGAAGAGAAACTGCCCTTTGTAGAAACCGCAGGGAGAGCCCCAGAGAAGTGGCTCATAGACATGCTACATCAGGCTGGGACAAAAGTGATACATAAGGTACCCGGCGTGAGGTTCGCTGTTCATGTTCAAGAATCTGGTGTTGATGCTGTTACTATGATAGGGTTTGAGGGTGGTGGCCACCCAGGCATAGAGGAGGTAAGCAGTATGGTTTTGGTTCCACGCGCTGTGGATTCAACCAAGCTGCCCATCATTGCTGCTGGCGGGGTGGCTGATGGCAGAGGATTGGTGGCAGCTTTAGCACTAGGAGCACAAGGAGTACTAATGGGCACCAGATTCATGATGACCAAGGAATGCAAGATACATGACAACTTGAAACGGCGATTGACGGAAGCTAGAGAAACGGATACAATCATCATTGACCACGCTATCAGGAGCAGTCGCAGAGTTTTGCGTAATGCCACTGCAGAAAGGGTCCTTGGCATCCAGCAGTTGGATCCGAAGATAGAAGAGTTGCTTACCTATATGGGCGGTGAGGTAAGCAGAAGATTATGGCAGTATGGCGAACTTGACACCGGTGTTATCGCCTGCGGTCAAAGCGTAGGCCTAGCAAATGACATTCCATCGGTTAACGAGCTAGTCCAAAGAATAGTTACTCAGGCGGAACATATTTTACACGGGCTGAATTCTATAGCGGGTATCTGTAATCAGAGTTGATCTTGTAAACAGCTGGAGTTTAAAGTATAACATAAAGAATACGTTGGCTAAAAAGGCAACTTTGATATAGAATGAGAGCGAGACCCAAATCTCAAAGTAGCTAGCTTACATAGTAACGTCAGAAAAGGAGAGTGATGGATACTTTCGACGCCATATACAGAAGAAGAGCTATAAGAGACTTTAATCCCGAAGAGAAGATACCCGAAAAAGACATGGAACTTATACTGGACAGTGCCAGACACGCTTTGCAGACTCCTGACGGCGTTCTGCCCTGGAGGTTAATTATAGTCAAGGATAAGGAAAGCAAAGAACTCGTGTCTGCTTGTGCCAAGGAAGTGGCCCAGACTATGTTTGGAGCATCTTTTGAGACATTCGGTCCGGGACATTTGTGGTACTTACCAAGAGATGTCCAGATCAGGGTTGCCGAGTATACTGCCACTGGAGAGCTGTGGCAATATCCCCGTGACGCAGATGTGGTTATCGTGCCTGTCTTAAGTACTGGAGGTTGGACTGACTCGCTGATACCCTTCACTGACGATGTTGAGCTTGTATCCCAATACCTTGGCTTTGCTTCTCAGAACATGTGGTTGGTAGCCGCTTCACTTGGTATAGGTGGTGGTTTTAATGCAATGCCATTTATGGACATCAGGCGACGAGAACTGGAGCAAGAGCTATTTGGCATACCAGACTCATGGCAAGCACTTGGAGCATTTGCTTTCGGTTACGCCAAGGCACCTCGCTACTATGGACCAACCAGGCCACCCCTTGA
>Ga0114921_10000752_pt1 | contig 13934 bp, 7 predicted proteins | sample BentaG_FD_87016 | JGI IMG/M metagenome (GOLD analysis project Ga0114921, IMG submission 87016) | Deep subsurface microbial communities from South Atlantic Ocean to uncover new lineages of life (NeLLi) - Benguela_00093 metaG | ecosystem: Environmental > Aquatic > Marine > Oceanic > Sediment ...
AAATGGATGCTTAAAATAGGATGCTCCTAATTTAGCTAAATAACTTTTACCTACACCAGGTGGACCAGCAAAGACGAATATAGCACTTGGACTTTTACGTGTAGTGTCAGCATGAGCTATAACTTCAGCATTGAAAAGCCCTTCAACAAATGCATGAACAGCATGGTCTTGACCAAAGACTTTACCTAAAAGTTCTGTTCTCATAATACGCATGCGCTCTGTAAGATCACCTAATTCTTGTACTTCTTCGTCACTATCATATAAGGTTGACAAATACTCTATTGCTTCTTTTTCAGATATAGGTGTAACATTTAACAAATTACAGAAAGATCTGGATATTGCCAAAGCACATACCAGATGTCGCAATCCTATCAGACCTGGATGAAGTCGGTCAGGTACTTTAATTGCTAATTCTTTTGCTTGTTTAATCACTGCCTGCACTTCTTCAGAGGCAGATATCTTAGCCATATATAATGTAACATCTGGCTGGAGTGCAATATCTTGACCGCTTAATTTATCAACAGATAATCCAACAAAACGAGCTAATAAAACTCGTGCTTCTATATGCTGTTTTATTGCAGCTAATAAAATTTCAAGTGTTAGTTCATCTGTTTTCTGCATCATTGCGTATGTCTTGGCAGTATCTAATAATTGTTGTGCTTCATCAGTGAACACTTACTTTCCTCCTTTTAAAAGTTAAAGTAATATACTATAGCTCTTTTAATACATAATCATCTTTTAGTTTGTGAAGCCATATAGTTCTGAATATGTCATAAAAAGTTGAGTCAGTTTCAATAAAATTCATATAAGATGCTTCACTAACTGCAACTATGAATTGTTGCTTATTATTTATCAAATCAGGTTTTAATATATTTAATAAAAGAGATATTTCCTTCTCCTTTTTCATTGTATCTACAAATAGTATTAAATTTTTTATATTAGAAGATTTAGTTAATACATCTATCATAAGAGTTTTAAATTTTTCCTTATTTTCTGCATTTTTAAGCATTGTATTATAATCAATCTCTGTAATTCTTTTTATATCCTTAAGCTCCTGAGCAACATATTTAACAATAGGTACTGCTTGAACTTCAGGCATGCATATTAACAATATTGGGTCATTTTCTTTAGATTGTACAGCTAAAGTTAAAACTTTCACTTGTGGTAAAAGAGTTTTCGGAGCTTTTAATCCAGTTGCCTTTACGCTTTGTGAAATATCTTTTAAGTATTGAGAAGGTAATGGTCCTTCTCTAATTGGTCCAGGTGGAAATAGATCTAAATCTAAAGGTTTTTTATATTTTAAAACCTGTTTCATTGCAGGAGTTGGTTCTTTAAGAAGTGTTTTAAAAATTTGAGTAGAATCAAGTTTTTCTCTGTTTTTTTGAGCAGCTAAGATAGTTTTCATAAATAATTCACGTGAAGCTTTAGAACGATGTATTACTCCACCTTTGTGTTGATAATTCCCATATCCTAAAACTTTGCGTAATTGACGTCTAACTTGAGTAGTATTTATAGGAAATCCTTTAAGAATTTCTCTTATTTTATCACGTTCAAATATTATAGAATCTATTAGTCTTTTATCAGTAATTGTAGGTGGCACTTTATTTTCATCAATTTCGGAAAATTTAAGTAATGCACAAAAAAAGTGCTCAGGTTCAATCTCCTTCATTCTTGCAGCAACTGCTTCATTAGCTGCCATGATTACTACAAGACCTAGACCTGAAAATATCTTCATCAAATAACCTCCATTCTAAAAAATTATAACACAAAACAATAAGTCCAATATTTATCACTTCTAATGAATATGCCTAATAAATATTCCTTTAATCTCTAATATATTTATTCAGATTATAGATAAAAATATTAATTTCCTATAGCTTTGAGTAAGGAACTTCTGAAACTATTTGCTGTCTGATAACGTTTATTAACTTTTTTTTCAATAGCTTTATCAACAACTTTACAAAGTTCTACTGATAAGTTCCGCTTTCTCTGATGTACCGGTATAATCGGATCATATAACATCATATACATAGGACTTTTTTTAAATAATTTTAAAATATCTATTAGTGTCAATTCCCTCATTCTCCATGGTGGAGGAAAATCTTCTAATGGATATAGTCCTGTTAGAAGATAATACAAAGTTATACCCATAGCAAAAATATCTGTTGGAGGTTTGCAGTATTTAAATGAAGTAATTTGCTCAGGTGGCATATACATATGTGTTCCCATACATTCCCCGGTTTTTGTAATAGTACCTCCATGTGCTCCATAACATCTAGCTAATCCAAAATCTGCTATCTTTGGAATGTACATATTATTACTACGGTTTAATAATATGTTTTCTGGTTTGATATCTCTATGCACATATTTTCTTGTTGTATAACCGGGTTCTGCATTATGAAAATATTCCAATCCTATTAAAGAGTCAGCAATTAATTTAGTTGCTTCAGATGGAGATAAAAGTGGTTTACCCTCATCTGATATAAACCTTAAAAGGTTGCCATCTGGCATAAACTCTGACATAAAAAGAGGTTGATTGTTATATTGACCAGCTTCGTAAATCTGCACAATATTGGGATGTTTTAAATTTTGCATAATGCTCATCTCTCTATGAAAGCGCCTTAATGCTCTTTCTTTACCTTTCTCTATTGGTTTCATCTGTTTCAAAGCTACAATCCTACCAGTTTCTTCATGCCTTGCTTTATAAACTACACCCATTCCACCTTCACCAAGTTTATTAAGAATTAAATATCCAACCATATTTTTAGGAAGAACTTTTCCCTCTTTCTTTGCTTTTTCTCTTCCCTTCTCTCTTTCTTTCTCAGCACAATCTTTACATAAATATAAAGCAACATCTGCTAACTCTGCTGCTCTACCGTCTCTATTTGCTATATCCGAGATATCTTTAATACAACCTTCTCCTACACAATAATATTTTTTAGAAGCTAATTTAGCATTCTCCTTTTCACGAATACTTTCAATCTCTTTTTTACATCTAGAACACATAAAATCAAGATTACGTAAATTTTTATCAGTTAATGATGGTAAATCTTTAAGTGGATTACCACATCTTATACATCTTAATTCCGCTTCTTTTTCTTTCTCTTTTTCTTCTTCAGGGAGAGTTTTATCAGAAGGTTCATAGATTTCCTCTTTTTTACCAGTTATTGTAGCAATCTCAAATCCTAAGATTGTATTTCCAACTTCTATTTTATCTCCATCATCTAGTAAAACTTCCTCAACTTTTTCTCGTTTTTGTCCAGGCTTAAGTATATAAGTACCATTAAGACTACACGGGTCTCTTAACATACAGTTTGGAGGACGAATTTCTAATATGAAATGAGCACGAGAAATATATCTATCTTGTATATCAAGTCTCCAATTGGCTTTAGATGTTATATCTTCTCGACCCACAAGAATATTATTAGGTTCATCAGTGCTTTCTATGTATTCTTTACCTGCACCAGGACCTTCTAAAACACGCATTTTTATTTCCATCATAGTTCCACCTCCTTAGTCGATGAGATTTTCAGATATAATATCTTTATTAACACCTTTTTGATTTATTCGAATAATTATCACAGTAATATTATCTTTACCTCCCTGAGCATTTGCAGCTTGAACAATCTCTTCACAGATTATCTGAGGATGCGAAGATGAGCTCAAATATTCTAATATTATATTCTCGCTAAGCATATTTGTAACACCATCTGAACAAAGCATAATGCTATTATTTTTACCTATGTTGAATTTCTTAACATCCGGTACAATTATTTTACTTGTTCCAAGAGCTTGACTTAATATATTCTTAGGTGGCCATTTAGAAGATTCTTCTGGTAATAGATTTGCAAGTTTAACTTGATTAAATAATGTGTGGTCTACAGTAAGAAGTTTTAACTCACTATTATGAAAGAGATAAGCTCTACTATCTCCAACATGCCCAACCCATAAAGTGTCTAATTCTGATGTGAGGTATGCTGCAATAATTGTGCTTCCCATGTCATGATAGGAGATATCCTCACTTGCTTTATTCCTAATTGCTTTATGAGCATAATAGATTGCTTCTTTTAGTATCATGTCTGGAGTTATTCTTTCCTCTTTAATTAGCTTTATAAAATTTTCATGTGTTGAATTTATAGCTATTTTACTTGCCAACTCTCCTGCAAGATGACCACCCATACCATCAGCTAATAGAAACAAATTTATTTTAGTATCTATCAAGTAATTATCTTCATTATGTTCGCGAACAATACCAGGATCAGTTTTAGCTCCAACAATTATTTTAGTTGTTTTTTTATTCTCAAAAGTTTTCATCTTCTGACCATTCTTATAGAACCATCATTTCCTACACTTATCATAGTCCTTGCATTATCTAATAATAATATTCTGTTAATCTTGCTTTTATGAACTTTCTTAGAAAATAAAGTTTCCTTAAAATCTGAAGAGAAAATACGAATATATCCCCTTTTACTACCAAGAGCAATAGTTCCGGTTTTAGTTTCAACTGCCATTGAGGTCGCAGAACTTGTAAGTTTTTTATTATTTAAAATTTGACCATCCATCGCTAAATGTATTAGATAATTATTTTTATATGTAGCTATCCAAGTATCTTCATTACCAACACTTAAATTCTCAATAGAACTTGCCTCAAATATATCTGGTATTAAAGAGTCTATAATCTTGCGTGATGCAATATCTAATAAATGAATTATTCCTGACTGACATCCAATTGCTAAATAACGTCCATCACCAGAAAAATTTACATTAGTAGGGTTTTCCAAGTTTGTGGTAAAAATCTGTTCATTACGTGTAGCTATAAATATTCCATATACTATACCTTCTAAAGAAGAGGCGTAAGCTAACATAGTCTTATATGCATTTAATGAGAAGCAATTAATAGGAGTAGTTGTGTTAAATTCATCATCTATTTTTAATACTTCCTCACGACCATCCCATTTTATTCCATCCTCAAAACCTCCAATAGGTAGCGTAACACATTTTAAGATTAAAAGCTTACCTTCTCTGCCTATTGTAATCATTTTATCATCTGATAGATTTTCCAAGCCAATTGGATATGAAAGATTAAGTTTTAATTTACATACCTCTCTTCTATTTTTGATATAAAAAATGTTACTTTTTTCATCAAGCACATAATAATCATCAATATTATTAAAAATAATATCAGCAACCGGATTAAGTGATTTATAAAGTAATTCACCAGCCAGGGGTATTTTTTCACGGTACGGAGGTTTGTAAGGTGGTATTTTTTTACTTAATCTTTGAATTGCTGGTTCTAACCAAGTAGGAATAGGCATCTTAAGTGTCTTTCGCATTTCAAGGCAAGCTTTATACATTTGTAGAGCATCTTGAGGTTGTTTTAGATATCTGTCATACAACACACCTAAATTGTGATAACATAGGGTTATTAAATATCCATAGTTAGTTTCTTCTGAAAGAGTTAAAGATTTATTGTACAATATCTCTGCTTGATTATAATTTCCTTGATACATATTAACTATACCAAGCATGACATAGCAAGTACCCATCCATTTCCTGTCACCTGTCTCCTCTTTAATAGCTAATGCTTCCTTAAATGCAGCTTTTGCTTCAGAATATTTCTTATAATCAAGATGAAGCTTACCAAGGCTATAGTATGCATTAACTATTGCATTAATATCATTAACCTTCCTCTTATCCTCTAATAATTTCTCTATTCTTATGACTTCTCTGTCATAACCAGTATTTTGTTTAGTCCTGGGTTTAGACTTAGGATATTGTTTTATCCTGGGTTTAGGCTTAGGATATGGTTTAATTCTGGGTTTAAGCCTTGGATATGGTTTAATTCTTGGTTTCGGTTTAGGGGCTGCTTTTTTTTCCTTAGCTTCTCTTTTTTCTGAGAAAATCCAGGGTATAATTATAATCTGCCCAATACTCTGACCAATTAAGTAGAGCACGACTCCAGCTGGAATAAATAAAGCTAAAATTAAAGATCCTATTAGTGAACTGTAAGGATTTTGATATTTTGTCATTAATGCAGTTATGTAATATTTTTTTTGTGTTTTAAGAAGTATTATATTTACCCCTCCCAATATTATAGCTAATGCAAAATAGGATATATAAAATACTGGTTTAAAGCTCGGTATAGTTAAATTAGCAACTCCTAAAAAGGAGAGGGAAATTTTTATTTTGATTCCAGCAAGCCTGCGAAGTGCAATCCACAAACTAATTGGGAAACCAAGACCTATAACTGTTGTAAATATTGACGATACAGATAATTGAATAGTGTTCAACCCTTTAGTAGAAAGATATTTCTGAGTAAATCTTGTTCCAAGTAAGCGTCTAATCAGGGGTGTATTTCTCATTAAGTGATTAGCCCAATATGTTATATAATAAGCAGGATATAATGAAAATATCATAAATAAACTGCTCAATAGAATACCCCACCCAATTGATCCAGATTTAGCTGCTGAGAAAATTAACATAGCTTGTATGATATTAACTGGGCTGGATGAGAATATATTATTCATCACATCTAAGATGTAAGGATATTGAATTCCCAATAAAAATACACCAATTAATAAAACAACTGATACTAATAATAAGCCCCACTTCTTATTCCAAAGCCAGCCCATTAATAATAGAAGAATTAAGTAGAATATACCCCAAATTGATTTTATTATTGCAATTAAAAAAATCCAAATAGCTTTGATTCCTAATAAAAATTCAGTCATTTTATATTTTTCTTTCTTTACTAAGTCTTTGAATTGCTGCCTCTAACCATTTAGGAATAGGCATTTCTAATTCCTTATATAGTCTAAGACAAGCTTTATACATTTGCAGAGCATCTTGAGGTTGTTTTAGATATCTGTCATATAATACACCTAAATTGTGATAACATAGAGTTGTTAAATATCCATAGTTAGTTTCTTCCGAAAGAGTTAAAGCTTTATTGTACAATATCTCTGCTTGATTATAATTTCCTTGATACATATTAACTATACCAAGCATGACATAGCAAGTACCCATCCACTTCTTATCTCCTATCTCTTCATAAATAGCTAATACTTTTTCAAATATAGCTTTTGCTTGGGTGTATTTCTTATTTTTATAATGAAGATTACCAAGGTCATAGTATGCTCTAGCTACTCCATCAATATCATCAGCTTCCCTCTTCTTTTCTATTAGTTTCTCTAATCTCATAACTTCCATTTCATACTCTGAACCATTAGGAGGTGGGGTTTCTTTTTGGTCAGATTCATACCAATCTGGTTGTCCCTCCCACTTCTGTATCATCTCTTTAAGTTTTTGTCTTACTTTTTCTTGTTTAAGCCAGCCATATCCCCTATATCCCAAATCTTTTAATAACTTTTTAAAATCTTCCTCTGTATAGATAGGTTTTCCTACCCTTTTAATTCTATCTGGACTATATGGAGTATGTAAAGTGAGAAATATTTCAAGATATGGTTTTGCTCCCTCATCCCAATCAGCTTCTTCAGGAAATTCATAATCCCAGTTTAGTTGCCATAGTTTTAATGTTTTATCACTACTACCAGATAACATATATCTCCCGTCCGATGTTATAGAGACAGTATATATGCTTCGTTTATGCTCCTCAAGGGTTCGTAGGCATTCACCACTATTTACATTCCAGATTTTTAATGTGTTATCCCAACTACCAGATATAACATATTTGCCATCTGGAGTGATATCAACTCCTTTCACCCATCCTTTGTGCCCCACAAATGTACGTAAACACTTCCCACTATTTAAATCCCATAGTTTTAGTGTCATGTCATTACTTCCAGATATAACATATTTACCATCTGGAGTTATTGCAATTGTTCTTACACTATCCTCGTGTCCTTTGAATGTACGTATGCATTTTCCATTATTAAGATTCCATAGTTTTAGTGTTTTATCATAACTTCCGGATACAGCATACTGACCATCTGGAGTGATTGCTACAGATTCCACACTCCCTTTGTGCTCCTTTAAAGTTTGAATGCATTCACAGCTTTTTAAATCCCATAGCTTAAGTGTGTTATCTTCACTGCCAGAGATAGCATATTTACCATCTGGAGTGATATCAACTCCTTTCACCCATCCTTTATGTCCTTCAAAAGTATGAAGACACAATCTACTTTTTAAATCACATTGCTTCAATGTCATATCATCACTTCCAGAGACAATATAGGAACCATTTGGAGTAATAGCGATACATTCTACATTTCTCTCGTGTCCCTTAAAAGTACGCATATATCGTAAATTATTTAGATCCCATAACTTTAGAGTTTTATCACTACTACTAGAGATAGCATAGTACCCATCTAAGGTGATGGCAATTGAATTTACTCTATGTGTATGTCCATAAAATGTGTGTAGACATCTAGTATCAATTAAATCTACTCTCTTCCCTCCTCTAATGCCAACCTGGTGTAATAGTTTTAAAACCTCAGTATCTCTCTTAGATCCTGGTACTTTGAGCATTCTATGAATTGTTGCTACTGCATCTTTAATATTATTTGCAGTAATTGCTTCCCTCGCTGTTATTATTTGTTTCTTTATTGAGTCAGTATATTCTATAGCTTGAATTGCACTAATTGGTTTATTTAATACCCAAATTCCTTTAATTTGTCCAATCCCTTCTAATCGCCATAACCATAACCTGTTATTCCTACTACTAGATACCATAAAATTCCCATCTTGGGTTATTGCAACAGCATGTATAACATCCTCATGTCCTTCAAATGTACGCAGGCATTTCCCACTATTTAGATCCCATAATCTTAATGTATTGTCCAAACTACCAGAGATAATATATTTACTATCTGGAGTTATAACGAGATCTTTAACAACCTTTTTGTGCCCCTTAAAGGTGCGTAAACACTTTCCATTATTTGTATCCCATAGTTTTAATGTATTGTCTGAACTACCAGAAACAATATATTTTCCATCTGTGGTGATAGCTACTGCACCAACACCATATTTATGCCCCCAGAATGTGCGCAAACACTTTTCATTATTTATATCCCATAGCTTTAATGTTCCGTCATCACTACCTGATACAATATAGTGCTTACCTATAGTGCTATTTACAGGTTTTACCGCCTTGGTAATACCTACATCTCTCACCCATCCTTTATGCCCCACAAATGTTCTCAAACACTTCCCATTATTTAAATCCCAAAGCTTAAGTGTTTTGTCATTACTACCAGAGATAATGTATTGCCCATCTGTTGTTATAACGACAGAATTTACCCATCCTTTATGCCCAACAAATGTTCTCAAACAATCTCTACTATTTATATCCCATAGCTTTAATGTATTATCATCACTACCAGAAACAATATATTTTCCATCTGAAGTAATTGCTAATGCGTATATGCTATCCTCATGCCCAACAAATGTTCTCAGACACTCCCCGCTTTTTATGTCCCATAGTTTTAATGTATTATCACTACTTCCTGATACAATACACTTATCATCTAGAGTTACAGCTATAGCATTCACGTATTTTTTATGTCCCTCAAAACTCTGTAAAAAACTAGCATCTTTAACTTTAGTTAAATTTGCTAAAGCATCATTAATATCAGACTCCTCTAGTGAAAGAGAGTCTGCTTTTTTCAATATTTTATCTGCGGAATTCTTATCTCCTCTTTCTAAATGAATTAATCCAAGAAGATAATAAGGATGCCAATTATTTTTTTGATTTTCTATTACTGATTCTAATTGCTCTACTAATTCTAAGTCTGTTATTTTTGAATTTCTCCAATTTAAAAATCCCATATTATATGTTGTCTCAGGATGATTAGGGTCAATTTTTAATGCTTCTTGCCATGTGTTTTCAGCTTCTTCAATTTTTCCTATATCAAGTAGACTAAGTGCCTTATTATTTAAGCTATCAGCTCGAAGCTTAACTTCTTCTGGTATCTTTCTAAAATATTCTTCTCCGATTTCTTTTTTATATATATTAATTAATATATTAGATATTTCTAACATATTATCTGGTCTTTTATTTATATCTATTTGAAAGCATTTTTTGAGAAGATTACCTAATTCTTCCGGCATCTGTGCAATATTTTCTTTAATTACAATATTTCTACTTATATATTCATCTAATACAACTGGAGCTGCTTCACCTGCAATCCATGTTCTTTCTCCAATAAACATTTCTAATATTGATAATGCAAAGCTCCATATGTCTGTCTTTAATGTTAATTTTTTATCTGATGCTTGTTCAGGAGAACAGTACCCTTTTGTTAGCCCTTTTGCCTTAGCAAGTCCAAAATCTGTTACTTTAACAATTCTATCCTCCGTCATAAGAACATTAGCAGGCTTAATGTCTTTATGTATAAGACCTTTTTTATGAGCATAAGCAAGTCCCCATGTAAACTGTATAGCTACATCTAATATATCTTTTAGTTCTGTAAGCTTATTTTCCTCAATCCAGTCACCTAAACTTCCTCCCTCTATGTACTCTACAAATATTCTTGGAATGTTACCTAATGTACGGGAATAATAGCATGTTACAATACTTGGATGTAGATCCAAATTTACCCACGTTTCTGCTTCACTTATGAAATCATTCATTCCTCCAGCTTTACTGATTGCTTCTTTCTTTGGGCTTTTTACTGCTAAATTAATATTCCATCCTCTGTGATATACTTTATGTACAATACCCATACCGCCTTCACCCAAAATCTCTTTTAATTCATATAGGTTTAAAATTAAATCCCCCTCTTTCCATTCTTTGGACACAAAGGTTTCAGTAGCTTTAAGTTCCTTTTTATCTTTAGGTATTGTTTCTTCTCCCATATCTTTTTTAGGAAAAGTTCTTATTGGTCTATCTTTTTGGGGAATAGTTTTTATTGGAGAGATATCTTTTTCCTTTACTTTTATTTTACAATCATTACAGAATAGGTCTTTAGATAAGGAATCTAATTTTTCTCCACAGCGGATACAGAAACGGGGTAAACTTTTTTCAACCATTTTAGTAAATTTTCCTTTATATTGGTGATTATTTTATTATTATATAAATTGAACAATTTAAAAGATGTATATAAAGTATGATTACAAAACTATAACTTTATAAAATTATCTATCCTGTTAAGAAAATATTATTTTAAAATTATTAATTGAGTATTATTAAAAAGTGTTTACAGATTTTTAAATATTGTATATAAATTATTATAATTAATTCACATATTAATATAGTTATAAAGAGTTTAATATATTATATATACTATTAACAAGGTTGGTTTACAGTTTGACATTCGAAAAATTAATATAATGTAATAAAAGTATTTGTCATTCTGAAGGAGCGAAAGCGACTGAAGAATCTCATTAAATGTATTAGGAAATCTAATAGAATTTAAATATTTTAATTAGAATTACTTATGAGATTCTTCCCCTTCGTTACACTCAGGGTCAGAATGACAAAATAATATTAAGTTTTCTAAAATAATATTAAGTTTTCAAAGAATAAAATACTAAAAGTGTTAACCTTACTTGTTAATAATACATATAATATGATATCGGATATATAATAATATGTGCTATAGTATAAATTTATAAAAATATATAATTAAACATCAATAAATGTTGCAATATCACTCATTTATCTTAATATTGTGACCACATCCAGGGCATTTGCTCATTTTTTCTTCTATACACTTATCACAATAAACTTTCCCACACATATCACACCTTCCATATGCCATTGCCCATAGGTCAGGATTAGCTTTTGCTACTGGATTACCACCTGGTATGTTTGATATAGAAATTAATTTTTTACATTTCGTACACATAGATACTGGCATTATTATTTTCCTCCAATTTTATATTTAAAAGGGTGTAAATTTTTAGAATTAATTATGATTATGTGATAATTCTTACTGACACCACCATTTCCATTCATGCCCGGATTTAGATAAGTTCTCTGTTCCAGATTCCACTGCACCTCCACATCCTTTAGCTGTGTAATTATAAGTACCGGGAATTACATAGATGTTTTGTTGTCCAGGTGGTATATTGAAGTTATAATTAGCAGGTCCACTAAGACTTAGAGACAAATTTCCACCAGTATCATTTATTATTAAAATTGGAATGTGCTTTTGACAGGTATATGATAATTTTATCGAATCCTTAGCTGTACCCTGAGAGTTAGTAGCAGTAGCTTCTAATGTAAAAGATTCTCCACTCTTATATAGATTTACCTGTGCTATATTTTTACCCCATGCTCCTTTACTATCATCTTTATTAAAAGATATAGCTGGATAGGGATTACCAGTGACATTTGCTTTTACTCTATAGTAACAAACATTATCACCAGCTTGAGAATATGCGGGACCTTCAATTATTTCTAATTTAATAGTTGGAGCTGTTAATACTACCTTCTTTTCTTCCTTGGTTGTTTCCTCTTCTGTTTTTTCCTCTGCTATTTCTTCTTCAACTGGTTCAACAGAAAATTCAACATCTTCGACATCTTCAACATCTTCTCCATTAACTTTAAAAATAAATCTCCAAATACCTTCTTTATAACCACCTACACGACTAACTCCAAAGGAATAAAATCCGTTATCATAATTTAACAGGTCATTGATAGGAAGTACATCATCAAGTATTCCGTTTAAATAAGTACTAACTGTAATGGTGTCTTCTTTAATATCAATATTTTCCAGTATAAGTGCTATACCAATAGAAGTGATATTTGCTTTAAATGTATCATCTTCTAACTCATAATGTGTGTTTGTCTTTGCATCATAGCCTACAAATGATAATATTTTTATTAAAAGCTCTTTTTGTGTAACAGTTTCTTCTGCTATTTCTTCCTCTTCTGTTTTCTCTATTTTATCTTCAGTAGTCTCTTCTTCTGTCTTTTGTATCGTTTCCTCTACTTCCTCTTTAGTTTCTCCCTCTTTTAGTTTTATTAAATCTTCAGCTTTTTTTAGTAATTCTTTGCTACCTTCAGTGGGGCAACTGGTTAGTGTAATAATTAAAGCGAATAAAACCGAAAATACTAAAACTATTATTAATATTTTTTTAATAAGGTTCAAATAAAGCCTCCTTTATTACTGGTTTTAAAACTAAATATTTAATATCTTTCTCTTATTTACTTTATTCATTCCCTCATTTTCTTTAATAATAAATTTTAAAAAAAGAGTAATTTTTTAATTCTCTATAGTAATTCACTTTCATTTTATTAAATTATAATTTCAGGAGGAAGTTCTTTAGTTTCTTCGAGAATTAAATCTGGTTGGCATGTTCTCTCTAACAATCCAAAAGCATAAATATTCTTAAAATGACTTTTATTTTTATCCTCCACTCTTAGCAAAGTAGCTAATCCAGTATCTCTAATCATTCTTACAACTATAGGAATATTTTGATTTCTAATAATTTGATTTAATGTGAGTGCTGTGGATAGAGCAAGGGAATCATTATCAAGACAAATATAAATTCTTGTAATATTGCATTTATTGTTTTCATCAAAAAGAAAGTCTGCACATTGAAAATCTGGGGAATTTACATCAATTTGTAGAGGGATGATTTCACAAATCTTTTCTAATTTAGGATATCGTAAATAAAGCAATTCTTTCTTACACTTAGCTATTTTGTCAATTACTGTAATACGAAGTTTCTTATTAAATTTGGAATACACTTTTTCCCATTTAGTTGCTGTATGAAAAACCAAACTTTCTCCCATTCTTCCAACGCCGACTATTAGCATGTGGGGTTGAGATTTTATAAATTTGTCATCTTCGGAAAAAGGTGGATAATCAATCAGTAAAGAATGAGCTCCAATATCAAATATATTAAAAAACTCTAATCTAAAAAAATTTGTTTGACTGGTTTCAATTTCCCTTTCTCTAAGTAGATGACAGCGTTGGGGAGTAAAAATATGAGCAAAACATATAATTATCTTATCTCTATTCTTA
>Ga0114921_10000754_pt1 | contig 13928 bp, 10 predicted proteins | sample BentaG_FD_87016 | JGI IMG/M metagenome (GOLD analysis project Ga0114921, IMG submission 87016) | Deep subsurface microbial communities from South Atlantic Ocean to uncover new lineages of life (NeLLi) - Benguela_00093 metaG | ecosystem: Environmental > Aquatic > Marine > Oceanic > Sediment ...
TACTGATTATTCTTTCAGGACTAAATGTACCCTCTGTATCTAAGAAGAGCACATTTCCATCAATACCCCCCTGCTCTTTTGGTAATTGAGCCATGACGCTAAGCTTCATGCAAATTTGTGATTTACCTGAACCATACTCTCCCCAGAATTCAGTCATAGCTTGTGTTTCGATGCCTCCGCCTATTAACTCATTTAATGAGTCGCAACCAGTGCTTAGTTTAGCCATAGTTTTTCTTTTATTCCATAACTCTTTTGCGCTGATAAAATCTATCTTTGCCATTCTTCTAGCAGCTTCAGTAAGCTTTGAAGCTGTTTCAGTGGTTAAACCACCCTTCTCTACAAATTCACGAGTGGGGGCCGCTGCAATAGATTCGATCGAATAAAAGCCAGCTTCCTTTAATTTTGAAGCGGTTGCTGGTCCTACTCCTTCAATATCTTTTATGTCGAAAGATTCAACCATTTTTAATCATCTAAATTGAATTTAAATTACAAAATTGTCTATTCTCAACTATTCTTATGAGTTGGACTGAAAGCGTATATAAGAAGTGAAGAGGGCTGATACAATACGCAGAGGTAAGTGAAACTATTGAGTTGCGATGTGATTAATTTAAAAATAACTAGTTCATTCTTTTTCGGCAGCTAAAAAAAATACTAATTGCGTGCTAGATCAAAATATAATATTTCTTAACATATTCGAGGTATTGGATCGCCTACAGGAGAAGAGATAATCCTTTTACCACCAACTTTTGTTTCAAGGATTACTTCATTGAAATCGTCTGTTGCTTCCCCAATGATTCTTGCTTCTTTTCCTTCCTTCTGCTTTTGTAAAAATGATAAGATATTTTCAGCTTTTTCTGGAACTGTTGCTATGACTATCTTACCTTCATTACCGATTTCAAGAGGATCTAATCCCAACATATCACAGGCAGATTTGACTCCTTCACGAATCGGAATGTTTTCTTCATTAATCAGAATCCCAACTTTTGATTTTTCGTTCCATTCATTAAGAGTATTTGCTAAACCGCCTCTAGTTGGGTCTTTCATCTTTATAATGCCTCCAACTTTAAGAAGTCCTAAAGCCAGCTTATTCAGTGGAGCTACATCTGATTCTATTTTGCTTTTAAATCCATATCCTTCACGGGAAGATAGTATCGCGATACCATGATCGCCCAAAGTCCCTGAGACAATGATTTTATCTCCAGGCTTGAGATTAGAATCTAAAAGCCACCTAACATCAATCCTTCTGTAATTCCTTATTTCTTCTATATTTTTATCCAGCTCATCACTTCTTCTACCGATTCCAGATGTATTTATGAAAAATTTGTCGAGTTCGCCTTTTTCAACTACTTTGGTATCTCCGGTTATAACAAAGACTCCTGCTTCTTTGCAAGTGAGTTGCATACTTTTGAGTATCTTTTCAAAATCATTAATAGGAAAACCCTCCTCGACTACAAAACCAGATGAAAGCGCCAAAGGCCGAGCTCCCAACATAACAATATCATTGACTGTACCAGCTATCGAAAGTCTTCCAATATCACCACCTGGAAAGAAAAGTGGTTTTACTGTATGAGAATCTGATTTCAATACGATATCGTCAATAACAGCCGAATCATCAAGAGCCTCCAAAGGAACTTCAGCTTTACTTCCACCAAGGTACTTCAAAATGTATTCCTTGATTAGATCCTGCATGATGGAGCCTCCTGCTCCATGGGCCATGGTAATCCTTTTCAAACTTGTTTAGCCTCCAAGGACTAAGGTATTAAAAGGAGAAAATAAGTTATTGTGAAACGATTAGAGAAAGTTATTGGAATCCTTGATTTTAATTTTGCTTCTTAATTACTTCTATTTTTCCACTTCTGGATGATACGTTAAGCAATTTTTCGCCTCTAAAAGTTTTCACATTGGCATTACGAATTTTAAGAGTATCACCTTTGGAAACTAATTCTATTTGTTCATTCCATAAAGTTAGCTTAATGTTACCGGAACCATCAGATATCTTTACATTCGAAAGTTTTAATTTTCTTCCGTTTCTTGAGAATACTTCCTTTGTAGGAGATTTTTCGATGACTTTGGCTTTTAAGTTAATAGCTTTAAGACCTTTTCTTAGTTCAGCAATTTTATAAGGAGAATTTTTTCGCATTATCCTTCTGCTGGGTGGCATCCGAAGTACTAATTCCTGAATCTTATGCTTTGCAGATTCTGGATAGTCCATCAATTTGCTCTCAAGTCTAAACTGACTTACGATTTCTTTATTGTATATTACAGTGTATGTGGTGAAATCCTCAGTTTTTTCGCGAACCTTGAATTCTAATTTTTTATAGCTAATACTACCGTCTTTTTTTGCCTTAATTAAATAATCGATTAATTTCTCAGGAGTAAACCCATACTTTACAGTTATCTTACTTAAATATACAAGATTCCTTTGATGACTTAATGAAGCCCTCAATCTTTAATCCAATACCCCTTTTTCTAAAACGTGAAAATAATATTTCTTTAGTTTGACCTTCAATCTTCTAGATACTATTTATGAAATTTTTGGCTCCCAAACTGCATCGATTTATCACAGTTTGGGCAATTTTAAGGTATTACCTTCCCCTTCCACAAAAAACCTCATTCCCTATAAGAGACCACAATCACTTTAATAAAGGATTCTTAATTAAGACGATTGTCAAATTTATCTTAATCTTTCTTTGGTGCAAATAAAGAATTGGGAGAATTAAGCAATACTCAAGGCAGTCTTTATAGAATTTGTTTCGTCACATTTATTATCTCCTTGAGTATGAGTTCATATTCAATCCTACTCCCTGTCTATCTGCAACAATTAGGCGGCTCATATTTAGATGTGGGATTGCTTGGTACTGCCAGCGGGATTCCATACATTATATTGCCATTAATTGTTGGAATCCTATGTGATAGATTTGGAAGAAAGATCTTTTTCCATTTAGGATTGCTTATGGCTGTGGTCAATGCCTTCCTGCTTATGCTTACACAAGTAGTTTATGAAGTCATATTAATCCGTGCTATTAGCTCAATTGCTTACGCATTTTTCTTACCTTCATCAACTGCTATTGTTTTGGATTATAGTGGTGTAGTAGAGCGTGTAAGAGCATTAGGCTATCTGAACTTTTCATGGGCACTGGGAATGGTGATAGGTCCCTTCTTCGGAGGATTGATAGTCGAAAAGTATGATTTCACAATTCTATTTCTAATATCAATTTTTATTGGGGCAGCATCGTTCATTCCTGTATTATTTAAACCTATAGACATGGATAGGCAGTTGCCTGAACCAAGTAAAGCATTAACAAAAACTCATGATGAAAAATGGAGTGCTCTTTATCCGGTCTTTTTGATAATATTCATAGTCAGCATAGTCCTAAGTATGGCTTTCAATGTATTTCCTGCTTATTTAAATAATCTAAATTTCAGTCCATCATATATAGGAGCGCTATTTGCAATTTTCGGATTAGCAAGAGCGCTTACATTTATGCAAGTTAGCAGAATAACCAGAATGGGTGATAATATTTCTGTTATTATCGGAATGTTATGTGTCTCTTTGGCAACTTTCGCAATTTTTGTTTCTATCAGCCTTTATCCATATGTCATCATTATGATTGTGCTGGGATTTGGTCTGGGAATTTTGATTCCTCTATCCAAAGCTATTGCTTCTAAAGTTGTTAAGAGGAAGAATCTTGGTTCAGCTATTGGCGCTACCGAATCGGTTTTTGGAGTGGGATGGACTTTGAGTCCATTCCTAGGAGGATTGATGGCGTATTCAGCTCTTGGGCAGGCATCCCCATATTTAATGTTAAGCATACTAAGTCTAATTACATTGGCACCTGTCATTTTATTGATGAGAAAATATTCTTAGTTTGAAGTTTGACCTAAGCTCTCTACCCTAAACTAATTAGTAATTTAATATGGTAAGGATAGATATATATCATATCTATAGTTTCCAAAGGGAAAATTTATAATAAATGATAATATCTTGAGTAATATATGATGAAATTAGATAAAAATAGGTAATATTTATGAACAAATTGCTATCCAATGAATTGAATTTGCTGCTTTTAAAGGAAATTTGCTCAGGAAATGGTTTAAACATCAATTTAAGTTACTTATCAAAACGTCTAAAACGACATAGAAAAACCATTCGAAAAAAGGTAAAGGAACTGCTTTCCCATAACATCATTGATAGGCCAATTTTTCCATTTCTTGAACTATTCAAAGAATATCCATTATTGGTAGCTGCTTATGCTGACCTCCCAGAAAATGAGGAGGTTAGAAATTGGATTAAAGAAGATAGAAATATCTTCGCTGCATTCCGGGTTAGAAAGGGAGAATACAATACCATGCTTTTTGAGTTTCATGAAAGTGTTTGGAGCTACCACAAATGGAGAGAAAAATTAGTTGAAGAAGGGAAGATACCATCCAGGGAGGAACGTGTTCCCTCACACCCATCATATTTCTCTAATCGATTGATTGAGAAATACAGGCCAGACATAGGAATTAATTTGATTGAAAATAAGCTAAATGAGAGCAGCAGAAAGTTTGAGATCAATGATTACATATTGAGTAAGGATACTTTCGACATTCTAAAATGTCTTGTTAATAGTGAAGGTATTAAAATTAATGAAAACCACTTAGCAAGCGTACTCAAAGTACATCGAAAAACTGTGAGCAATAGAATATTGAAAATGCAAAAGGCGAATATAATCTACAAACCGTTATGCCGATTTCCAACTTTTTTTGCTCCATCAGGGTTTTTACTTGTATTTTCATTAGTTGAAGTAAGAAAACCAAGGGAAAAGGTCGTGCTGGATATCTTAAATGATCCGCACGTGAGTCTTGCTTACAGAATAAGTGAAGGGAGATATAATCTGTTACTTTTTGGTGCTCATTCCAATATAGAGGACTACCTTCAATGGGAAAGCGTGTATGATTCTAAATATCCAAACTGTTTCGGTTCGATAGATAATACATATCTAACCCCAAAGATGGCACTTTCAATAGACCAGCAAAAAGTCTCACTAGGAGTAATTGAAAATAAAATAGAGGAATCGCGAGTAGGTTAGAAAAGGGCAACTCAGACTAATGCCTTCACATCATTATGGTTTTTAGTTTAACTCTGAATCTTCATTGTTGCCTTTTTATTTGTTGAGTTAATTCAAGAGATAAATCTTTCTTTGAGCAATAATCCTATCTTACCATTACTTGACCATGGTACAATTGGATAAAGGTCAATTTTCAAACAGAAGTCTATATCATTTTCAAATCCTATTCTTTTGAGATATTCTCCATGCTGACTTCTTTTGATAATTTCATTAAGATTTTCTTTGGCATTGTTCCAAGCTAACATTGAGGCATGTGCAGAATCATCCAAGTTTGCTCCCATTGATAATAATTTTTTTGATAACAAGCCACTACAAATGAAATCTTCTAAATAGATATCTTCAGAGCTGCTTGCAAGCAGTATGGTTATTCCAACCTTTTCTTCTTTAGCCAATTTAAAAGCAGCGTTTACAACAGATTCCGCATTCAGAAAAGTACCCACCAGAACCCATTTACAATTCTTAACTTTTTCAAGAGCCTTAGTTCCATTACTAGTAGTGATCACAACTTTCTTTCCTTCAAATCTGCTGGAATTAAATTCATTAGGAGAATTGCCTAGATCAAATCCATTCGGTTTTAGGCCATTTCTTTCACCCGCTAGAATAAGATCATTTTGATTTTTACGAAGCTCGATCGCCTCTTCTAATGATTCAACAGGTATTATTTCGATTATTCCATTGAACAGGGCCGTTATTATAGTAGAGCTGCATCTTAAAACATCAATCATAATTACTATATCATTTCTTTTTACAGCCTCTGCTCCCTTCTCTATAAATAAACCTAGATGAACTTTAATCAATAGTAGCACCTTAAGGATGTTTATCCAAATGAAGTAAAATGCTATAAAAATATCGCTAGTATGCACCTGAATTTCAAAGAAATTAATTGGCCTTATAACAGCGTATAAAATATAGCACGTGTGTTCTTTACTCAAACAAATAAAAAAAGCCTCATTCGAGATGTTCCAAGCATATTCGCTAGCGATTTTAAATTTACATTTAATTCAGCTTAGCGAATCTGCTTGAAACATAAACAATGCTAACAGCCATAAATATTTAAGTGTTGTTCTGTGTTACATAGAAACACTTTTATATTAAATGTGCTTAAGCTAAGAAGAAAATAGTATGGTATTATTAAAAGACGATAGATTTTGATAAAGATAAAAAGGTAATATGTGATGGTATTCGATTTTTCAATTTATGTTGCCTTCCTTGGTATCTCGACTAGCATATTAGGAATTTCTTGGGTATCAAGAGATTATGTCTCTTCATTAATTGGTGGCATCATAATTCGTAGAATTAAACGGATAAAACCTGGAACAAGGATTAAAATCCTAGGAATGCCACATGTCATCAAAGGAGATGTTTTAAGCGTAGAAACGTTTAGAACAACTCTAGCAGAAGTAGGAGACGGAGAAAGGCTGCCTGGGATAAGAACAGGTAGAGTCTACATTCTACCCAACTCTGCTTTAGTTAATAATCCTGTCTTAATGTATGGAGGTAAAATAGTAGATCAAGTTGTCGCTTATGTAGAAAGAGATCCGGAAAATGGAGTACGTTGTATGGAGGAGGCTATTAAGAAAGTAGGTGTTAAACCAAAAGAAGTTGATATGTATCAAACAAAAGATAAGTTTGCGATATATGGAGTATATGAGTCGGAGACCGAAAAGGTAAGTAAAGTAAGAAATAATATAATGAAATTTTTTGTTGAATTAAATAAGAAAAACTCTAATACTAAGGTTAAAAGTTTTCCAGATTTGTTAGAAAGTAAAATCACTGTACCTCTAAGAATTAAGAATTGATAAATTTTGAGACTAATTTCCTTGACTTTTATATAGCATATGCTCTTCTATGTCGTTAACAAAATCAAATTTAACTATTTTTTAAATTTTTCAATTCAGTTACTAATTTAATGTCCAAATTTTCTTATATTCTCATTTAATCTTATTATTTCTTGTACAATGGAGGATAATTAATGCCTATATCACCTATAGATTCCGGACGTTACGGTAGTCATGAAATGAGAAAAATATTCGATGAAGAGTTTAGGTTACAAGTAGTTCTTGATGTTGAAGCAGCTGTTGCTTATGCTCATTCAAGAGTTGGTAATATGCCAAAAATTGCAGCTGATGAGATCTCAAAAAAAGCAAATACCAAATATGTAAAGATTCAACGATGTGAAGAAATCGAAAAATCGATAGGGCATGATCTAATGGCTAGAGTCATTGCTTTAACAGAAGTCTGTGAAAAGGAAGGAAAGAGATGGGTTCACTTTGGATTAACAAGTGCTGATGTTGAAGATACAGCTACTGCACTACAGTTTAAAGAGGCTCTAAAAATCGTTGAGTATGATTTGGTTGATTTAAACAAAGTTCTATTGGATTTGATAAAAAAATATCGCCATTCATTTATGGTCGGAAGAACTCACGGGCAACATATGGGAGTAACTACTTTAGGTTTCAAATTTGCAGTATGGTCAAGAGAAATTACCAGACATCTAAAAAGGCTTAATGAGATTAAAGAAAGAGTTTTGGTAGGAAAAATTATGGGTGCCATAGGTACAGGTGCTGGTTTAGGAGAAAAAGCCATTGAAATTCAAAAGATTGCTTTAGAAAAGCTTGATTTAAAACCTGCGGATATGGTTACTCAAGTTATTCAAAGAGATATACATGCAGAATTGATTTCTTTCTTGACTTTAGTCGCTTGCAGTTTAGACAAAATTGCACTAGAGATAAGGAATCTCCAAAGAACAGAGATCATGGAACTTATGGAACCTTTTGAAGTTAAAAAACAGGTAGGTAGTTCAGCGATGCCAGCGAAAAGAAATCCTGTAAAAAGTGAAAGAATATGTAGTTTAGCGAAGCTTATGAGGAGCCTCGTTATTCCAGCATATGAGAATATACCACTCTGGCATGAGCGAGATTTAACAAATTCAGCAAATGAGAGATTCTTATTCTCAAATGGATTTATTATTTTGGATGAGATGCTGAAGAGGACAATAGAGGTCCTCAAAGGCCTTGTTGTAAATAATGAGAATATGAAAAAGAACCTAGAGTTGACAGGTGGACTTATTCTCTCTGAGAGAGTTGTTAATAAACTAGTAGAAAAAGGTATGAATAGGCAAGAAGCACATGAATTAGTTAGAAAATGCTCAATGCAAGCATTGTCTCAAAACAGTGCATTCAAGGATGCTTTAAAAGATAATAGAACAGTTTCTTCAATAATAACAGATGAGGAAATAATTGATTGCCTAGATTACACTAAATATCTTGGAGTAACACAAGAATTAATTGATAATACAGTTGGCATAACAGAGAAGGAACTTAAGAAATATAAGAAACGATATGTCAGTCCTTAAATTCCGTTAGCAGACTTTGCTCATCACTTTTGTTATCTTCCTTAATTAACTTCAATTCACTATCTTTTATTCTTCCTCCTACTTGTTCCTTAATTTTTTTAGCTATTGATATGCCAATTAGAGGAACTTTAGATAGTGAAGAAATGTCAGCGCTCTTTAAACTATCAATCGATTTGTATCCTGAATTGAAAAGCATTCTGGCTCTAATTCTACCTACTCCTTCAAGTTGAACAAGATGTATTAGTTCCTGTCTCACTCCATTCTTAACTCTAATCCTAAGTTCAAATAGAAGATTGAGTAGATCTTTATGCCCAAATAGTTCTGCTAATTCATGAGTAGCATATAGAAGCCATTCACTATTCTGAACCAATCTTGCAAGGTCACCGGGTTCTACCTTATATTTACTTAGAATTTCATCTTCGCTTTTTTCATTAGTCCATTCTAGAAGGACGGCTGTGCATTTTAGCTCAGAAAGAAATTCGTTGTATGAATATTCATAATCATAAAATGTATTTGGTGTGTCGGTCATGAATTCATCCAAATGATTCTGTGCAAAGATACTCAATTCCTTCTCCTCTTTACTTCTAGTATAAAGCTTTGGAGCAATATCTGGTGTATGGGAAAGTAAGTGTAAGAAGCTCAATTCAGTCAAGACTTTGGCTCTATTGTAAAGTGCCTCACGAATTATGACTGCTGAAAGAGGATCAATATAAAGCTCAGAGACTTTCCTTCCAAAATTAGTTGCGTTTAGGTAATTTCCGGCTATTTCTACCATTTCGGCTTCAGTAAGGAAATCTAAGATTGATTTGATCTTCTGATGAATTGTTTCGGAATCATTTTGATATGCATAGAAAGTCTCGCCGAAAAAGTCATACAATCCTTTTTTGGTGTACACAAACTTTGATGCTAAAGTGGAGAGAACGTGCGGTCTTAAAACTCTCTCAATAGCTAGTTTCGATTCTATTCTTTCCGGTTTTGCCTTGACATAATTCTCTATTAAGAATTCTTTTTCATCTTCTGTCTTAGCGATAAGAACCGATTCTCCAAAATCATCATATTTTGGCCTTCCAGCTCTACCTGAAAATTGTTTATATTCTAAGACTGATATCTGACCTCTTCCAAGACCAGGCTCATATCTGCTATAACTTCCAATTATTACAACACGAGCGGGTAAATTAACTCCAGCTGCTAAAGTAGGTGTTGCCGCAAGAGTCTTTATCTTTCTTTTTCGAAATGATTCTTCTATTATTTTCCGATGCCCGATTCCTAATCCAGCATGGTGAAATGATGTCCCTTTTTTTATTTGACTGGCTAATTCTTCGCTCAGTACTGTCTTTTCTCCAGTCGAAAGGATTTTTTCAGCTATCTCCGACAGCATCGATTTCTCCCTTTTTGTTAACAAATCAGAAACCGCTTTTGAGGTATTTTTCCCCTGTTTTACTGCATTTCTTCTAGTCTCAGTGAATATGAGAACTTGGCCGCCATTATATATCGTATCAGATATAATATCCAAGATGGGATCTTCTAATTTCGCCTTGATCTCTTTTATTGAACCATCATTGAATTCAATATTACCGTTATAATAAACACCTTCTTTAAGAGGTACGGGACGCCAATTCATAGTTATAGGGGTAGCTTTAATCCATTCTGCCATTTCTTCAGCGTTTCTTATTGTTGCGCTTAGAAGAAGTATTTGTGCATTTGGATTGACCTTTTTCAGCTTAGTTAATGTGACTTCAAGAGTGGGGCCTCTATCTGGTTCGGTTATTAGGTGAGTTTCATCTGCTACTATTGTTTTGATTTCATTTATCCAAGTTACTCCATGACGGAGTAGACTATCTATTTTTTCATTTGTAGATATAATTATATCATAGTTCCTTAGCCATTCATCGGATCTATCATAATCGCCTGTTGAAATAACAATCCTTAATTTATTTCCATCTTTTCTTAAGCTTCTATATTTTGAAAATTCATCATATTTCTCGCTTGCTAAAGCTTTCAAAGGCGTTAAGTAAACAGCTTTACCTCCTTTTTCAAGAATATTTTTTATAATACATAGCTCAGCGATCAGAGTCTTCCCACTGGCTGTAGGACTGGCCAGAATTAAATTTGCTCCTTCCAAAACTCCAGCGTTAACAGATTCTTCTTGTGGTGGATAAAGTAGATCATAACCATCATTCAATAAGATCTCTTTAACATCATTAGGAATTGGAAGATCTCTGACTTTCAATACACTCAACTTCCAAGAAATAAGTCTAGAGAGAAATCCGCATAGGATTAAGTTTCATATTTTATCAAACAGACGTTCTTCTTACATATCCAGGTTTAGGTGAATATAGAACTCCTTCCTTAATGAGTTGATTTATTAAAACCTTAGCTTGACCTTCTTCAATTTCATGTTTGGTTGATAATTCTTGATAAAGCGTATTTTCTTCAACGCTTCCAGTATCCTTCTCTAAGGTTGCCACGAGACTTATTATTGCCCGCATTTTATCTCGTTGACTTTTTGGTCTTCCAGTCATTATCACATCTATGTCCATTTTTCCAGTACTTGTGTCTTTGCCCACATCTTGTAATGATATAGTCATGAGTCTAATTGCCGCTTTAGCATCCTCCAAACTGACCTCTTCTTTTAAAAAGACTCGAGCTCTTGCTTCAGACAATCTTATCAAGGATTCTAATTGTCTAGGAGTTATTGCAATAGGCGAATCAGTTGATTCAGAACCTGATCTCATAGTTAAATAATAATCCTTTATTTCATTCATAGCTTTCTCGGATAATGCAGGATTAATTCTCTTTGCATAGCTAATATATTTTCTTAGGAGTTTAAGAGGTATAGGTGCTTCTTCTGGTGCACTTTTCAGCTTATGTAATTTAAGTATATGTTCAGACATTTTTCCATCCATTTCAGCCTGGGGAATATCTTTCATAATAAATATAAGATCGAATCTTGAGAGAATCGTTACTGGTAGTTTTTTTATATTTTCATTGATATTCTGATACACATCATACCTTCCAAATGTAGGATTAGCGGCGGCCAAAATTGCGCTTCTAGCATTTAACATAGCAACAATGCCTCCTTTAGCTATACTTACTGTTTGTTGTTCCATTGCCTCGTGTATAGCAACCCGATCTTCAGGCCTCATTTTATCAATCTCATCAATTGCACAAACGCCTTTATCAGCTAGTACCAGTGCCCCTGCTTCTAAGACCATTCCACCTGTCTTTTCTCTTAGAACAGCGGCAGTTAATCCAGCTGCAGTGGATCCCCGTCCACTTGTATATAGCCCTCTTGGAGCTACTCGAGCTACATACTTCAATAATTGACTCTTGGCAGTACCAGGATCCCCAACCAAGAGTACATTAGAGTCACCCCTTATTGTTATTCCATCGGGTAATTGTTTTTGAACTCCACCGAATAATAGATATAGTATTGATTCTTTCAAGTCCTCATAACCATATATCGAGGGAGCTATTGATCTAATAAATTTCCTATGCAACCATGGATCTTTCGATAATTCGATTATCTCACTTTCTTCTTCAGGGGTTATTTCAATGACTTCAGATTCCTTTCCGACTACATCTATTTGATTTGCATCAATAGATATGTTGAAAGTTCTTGATTTACCACCTCTAGCAATTAACTCTTGTCGGACTCTAACAATACCTGGAATTGAAACTCTATCCCCAGGTCTGGCAATATCAACCAAATCATCTGTAACGTTTATGTCAATTGATCTAGGCAATTGTCCTGGTGGCAAATCTTCTGGTTTTTCCTGAATTCCTAATAATTGGGAGTTTATGAATTTTGATCCTTTTTCCATAAATTCGAATAATTTGTTCTTGCAATTTGAACAGGCCCCAGGACCTCTCATAAATAACCCATTCTGTTGAACTGGAATTATTGTATCACACCTCCTACAGCGAAAAATAGCTTCAGTCAATAGGGGTTTAACCGGAGTTGATCTTACAATAATCCCATCCACCATAATCAGTTTACCCATATGTTCTGATCCAATAGACCGAATAGAGACTTTTTCTAGAAGCTTACTGAATCTGACATTTATTTTTTCGATCTGCTCTGCATATTCTGGGTCCTCAACTTTCAGTTGAGCCAACGCAGCCCTATCTAGATAGTCCAAAAACTCGTCTGGTTTTTCAATGATTTCTCTAGCCAAAGATGAATCAAAGGATATTAGATCTTCAAAATCTATGGGTAAGGACTTGCTATCTTTATTGGCCATTTGAGCCAATTTTCTTCTATATTCATCTTTCCCGCTTTCGGTTTTGAATGCCCTAAGAAAGTCTTGAAGCCTTTCTTCAGGAGTTGTTAAAGAGGTCATTGGCTATCTTCCATCTTGATCAATCCATTTTTCCATTCATTTATGATTGAATTCAATATTTCGTATAGTTCGACTTCTTCAGCAGCCATATTCTCAATCATTTCACTTGCACTAGCCGATGTGGCGGCAATTGAAATAATCTTCCTAACCCTACAGTTTACAATGTCCCTCGATAGACTCATGGCTTTCTCATAATCCAATATTTTTGATGAGTTTGTCTTACTTTCCTCATTCACCTTACGAAGAAATCTTCTTAACATGAAAAAGAAATTCTTCTGTAGACTTGGGATCTGTCTTGAAGTGGGTATTGTCTCTCTCCAATGAATTTTTGAGAGCTTTGCCATATTCAATATATTTTCTTCACGAAATTTTGCTATGTCAGACTTTACTAGCTCCTCTGCTATCCAATAAGCTAGCTCAATATCCTGACCTTTCTTTAAGGGGCCTATAGTTAAATCATTGAATTTTATTTCCGGTGAGTCCTTAACGATAGAGATTTTAATATTAGCGTTTTCGAAATCAAAATTGATGTCATCCAGTTTGAATTTTTTCGACCCCCTAAAACTTGAAACAGAACTTCAGTTTAATTAACCGTATTTAATTAACTTGCATAATTTCATTGAGTTTTTACACTATTTTTTTTGAGGTATTATTAACTTCTTTTTTACCATGCCGAATTAATGTTCTTATATTTGTAAACCTCAATACTAAGGTGTTTTCTGTTAAGATTCCAATTTGGTTGAACATTTAAGGAGTCTGCCAATAATTTTTCAAATCTCTCTTATAGAAAGCATCCAACGTTAGAAGGATTAAACAATTTTTGAGCATTCACACTATATAAAAAATAAGAGAATATTTACTGAATGAGATTGACTAAAAGTATAGCGTGCGTGCTCGTTAAGTATATAACTGAGGAATTATTACTAAGCTAATTAAGGGAAATCTGAAGAATTAAGTCAATTCCCAAGAAATTTTCTATTATTTTAAGGGTCTATCAAAAAGTGTCTTTATCGTAAAGTGTTTGATAGGTTAATTGTCAATAATCATCATAGAATAGATGTTGTTGAGCTTCTCCTTGGCACAATGTTTTGAATGTGACTTAGATGAAGAATAGGACTA
>Ga0114921_10000755_pt1 | contig 13919 bp, 11 predicted proteins | sample BentaG_FD_87016 | JGI IMG/M metagenome (GOLD analysis project Ga0114921, IMG submission 87016) | Deep subsurface microbial communities from South Atlantic Ocean to uncover new lineages of life (NeLLi) - Benguela_00093 metaG | ecosystem: Environmental > Aquatic > Marine > Oceanic > Sediment ...
CTTCATGGCTTCTTCATTGGATAGGCAAGGGGGAAAGCTAAAGGTCAGCTAAAAAATTTATCATTTATAAACGATATCCAAAAATAGCTCTAATTCCTATCATCTATTTGTCGCAAGTTATCTGTTCACCTGATTCTCTAAACTTGTAGAGCGTTCTTTCGTGCAGACCTTACATGCCACAATACTACGAAAACGCTTAAAACTATTCCTACGACCGTGATCTTCCATGATATGTGCACTGGTGTCAGTGCGAGGAATCCTCCAAGGATGAATAAGGTCCTTTCGAGCAGGGTAATGCGCCTCAAGAAAAACCCTTCGAGACCAATGCTTAAGATGGTAACGCCAATTATTCCCGTAATCACCGCTATGATTATCTCTCGTATTGACCCGATCAGTAACAGGCTTGGGCTGTAGATAAACAAAAACGGAACGATATATTTAACTATGCCTAGGCGCATAGCTATGAATGCAGTCCTCATAGGGCGCCCTCCTGATATTCCACAGGCTACATACGCTGCGATAGCAACGGGCGGGGTAATGAACGATACCAGACCCCAATAGAAGACAAACATGTGGGCGGCGATAGGCACGACTTCCAACTGTATCAAGGCAGGAGCTACTAAAATGACCAGCACCAGATAGCATGGAATGGAGGTCATTCCCATTCCAAGTATGAATGAGGCGATGGCTGTTAGTAGCAGTAAAAGGAACAAATTCCCCCCGGAAGCATCTACCAGTATAGAGGATAGTCTGTATCCAAGACCGCTGGACTCGAGGGAGCCAATGATAATCCCGGCAGAGGCGCACGCCACTGCCGGCACCAGCAGTGCCCGTGCCGCTGTCTCCAGGCAGCCAATGAGCCAAATCATAAGGTCTTTTAGACGCTTTCGTGTTTCCTTTTTCCTTTGCCAATCAATGAGAATAATGAGCATGGTTGCCAATGAGGCATAAAGCCCGCAGTGCTCGACTGGTAGATGGAGTCCTGCCAGCATATATATGAGGACAAACAGCGGAATCAGATAAAACCATCCCTTTCTAAGCACGTCCCAAAACAGCGGCATTTCCTCCTGGGAGAGACCTCGCAGCCCTAATCTAGCCGCCTCAAAATGTACCTGAACAAATATGGGTAGGAAGTAAAGGACGGCTGGTAAAAAAGCGGCCACGCACACTGACCAATATGGCATACTTAGAAGCTCAGCTATCAGGAATGCTACAGCTCCCATAATCGGAGGCATGATCTGGCCACCGTTGGAAGCCACTGCTTCCACTCCTCCTGCGAAGTCTGCACTATAGCCGGTCTTTTTCATCAGCGGTATTGTGATTGACCCGGTAGTAGCCACATTGGCTGCGGTAGCACCCACCATTGTTCCGAGAGCGGCACTACCCAGTATCGCAGCCTTAGCCGGACCACCTTTCCAGCGTCCGGTCAAAGCGAATGCACCATCCAGGATGAAGCGTCCAGCCTCGGAATTCTGCAGAAACGCCGAAAACAGCATAAATGCCAGAATGATTGTGCACGCTATTATTACAGGCACGCCAAAGATACCCTCTGCTCTCAGCAAGAATATGCTTGCTATTCGCTCCAGACTGAAGCTAAAGGTCAGCAGTATACCCGGGAAATGAGACCCAAATAACAGATGAATAACAAAGAACGATGCGATGAGGGCCATAGCCAGGTTAACCGTTCGCCTCGTACCCTCTATCACAGCTACAACGAGCATAAAACATAGTATTTGTTCCAAATAAGTAGTAGTCCCTCCTTCTAAAAGAGGAGTCCAGCGTCCGGGGAAAAAGGCGATATAGCCAGTGCTACATACGCTCATAACGATGAGTACTATGTCATACCATGTCAAGGTCTCCTTACCCGGAGCTCCTTTAGTCGGATAAATGAGGAAGACCAGCACTAATACCAGCATTAAGATGAGGGCGCAATAGGGCACAATCGTGAGATATATTCCGAAAAGCTCCAGAGTATTTGAGATATAAAGCACGCCAATCAAGATCAGAATCACACTGACGAAAGTGACTAGTTTTCTTATTATCGTGCTTCCAGGGTTCACCATATTCGCCCCCTTTGACCGCGATCATACACAAAGTCTGTGTAGAGATAGCCTTGTTAACAATGCGCTCATCTGGTGAAGCATCTTGGCCCATTTCCTGGGCCAAGATGCTTACTCACATCTTTTTTCTACCTCTCTGCTCCTATCTCAGCTAAGAGCTTCGCCTGGCGTTTATCCAGCTCGTTGGTCCAGACACCTATCTCCTTATAGTATTTGATGGCTCCTGGATGAAAGATATAATTGGATCTCTTTGCAGCTTCAGCACTGAAAAACTTGCACACGGGATGATAGGTCTTGAACTCATCGAAGTGTGTCCAGATCATCTTGGTCACCGCGTAGACAAAGTCATCAGGCAAATCTGCAGTACAGTCGACCACAACGCCGAATGCTGCGGTCTGAACGTCCGTGGGCATGGTCTTGTAGGTACCCCCAGGAATAGTGAGAGGATATATGTAGGGCAATTTCTCCTGGATCTTTGCTAGATGAGCATCATCTACTCCGATAATCTTCATGGGATGGGTAGTGGCCAACTCCATCCACTTACCTGCAGGGTGGAAACCGCAGTCTAAAGCGAAATCGACTTTGCCTGTCTTGAGACCGCTAATCCATTCCGATGCCCTATCGAATGGCATAACCTTCTTGAAATCATCCTTGTTTATGCCGTAGGCCTGAAGAGTAGCATCCCATAGAACCGCCATGACACCAGAGCCTCTCGAAATGTAATATCCTCTCTTGCCCCTAATATCTGGCCATGACTTTATCCCTGAGCCCTCCAGGGTGACCAGGTTGTAGTGCAGGGGGAAATCCTGCAAGAAGACTCGGATAGGCGCTGGACCTGTATCTTTGAAGCGCAGTACGCCCATGGAAGCCTCATAGGCACAATCCGGGGTCAGAAAGCCAAATTGAAGGTCACCCTTTGCCATAAGCCGAGCAGTCTCTATGCCCCCCGACGTCTTTGTCGGGATGCCGGCGACACCCAGATACTTTTCCATCATCTTGCCAATGCCGCCAGCTATAGCATAATAGGTTGTGCCTGTGCCTGAGGCTATGGCGATTGTTTTAGGCCAGTGCTTTGGTTTTTCTGCAGACATAACAGTGCTAGCAGCCAGTACGGTTGCTATAAGTAGCACTGCCATAACCATATACAGCTTAAAATTATCCCCTTTCATTGTTTTCCTCCTGTCTGATTTTTAACTATTTTGCTAGCCAAAGAGTTCCATCCTTTTCACCTGCTCATGGTTATCACCCCCCTTCTGTAATAAAATGTTCCCTATCGTTCAGTTTGCTCCTCCACGAATCGAATTAAATCCCTTTCACAATTCCTTTCCTCTACCGGTAGAACTTTCTTAAGCTGCTAATACTGTTTAACCTTATAAATTTTGCACAGTGCTGTTTTTAGGGGCCAACCGCCGCCACGTTTGTTGCAGACATCGGGGTCATCGTCGGTGACCACGTTTATGTTTGATTCCCAAACCCCATGTAGCCAAGGTTCCTCTCCGGGCAGCTCCGGAAACCACCATCCATGCTCACCATGAACCACTCTCGGGTCTATCCCGTCGAAGCACTGGCATTTCATTCTTATCCTGCCTCTGGGTGTCTCAATCCATACCCAATCGCCATTATCGATATCAAGCTCGGCTGCTGTCTCCGGGTGAATTTGCACCAATGGGTGCGGGTGCATCGAACGCAAAGAATCGACTTGGCGTTTCTCTGAATGGTACATTGGCATAAATCTGCCCCCAGTTATCAACATTAATGGATACTCCGTAGCGAGTTCAGGGGTACTAATGGGATTTTCAAAGCTCTCTTCATAGCTGGGTAATGGATCATAGCCAAGTTTTTCAAGTATTGTTGAATATAGCTCAACCTTGCCTGAGGGGGTCGCAAACCCTACCTTCTCATGCTTTCTGTACTCGTTGGGCGGGAAATCATGACCTCCTCGCGCCATGAACTCTTTAAAGGTGACACCAAGGGGCTTAAGCTGGTAGTCATACACCTCCTCAAGGTTCTTCCATGGCCAGTATTCCTCTTGGCCCAGCCTTACCCCAAGGCCACGGCAAAACTCGTAGTCCGTCCAGCGCTCATACTCACCAGGCACTATGGCTGGCAATGCTTGCTCTCCACAAATTGTTATATTGTCATAAGCCAGCCCTGTAGAGAGATATGGTCTTTCCAGCCATGATGCAATTGGGAGAACATAGTCAGCCATTTCAGCCGAAGGCGTTAGCCAGTAATCACAGACTACATAAAGATCGAGGCTTTTTAATGCCCTATGTACTAGCTTCACATTGGCTTGGGTAATCATGGGATTACTAGCCTGGGTTATCACGGCTTTTACCGGGTATGGTTTACCGGTAAGGATCGTTCGATACATAGTTGGCGCGTGACCGAGGACAATTGTACGCTGGCGTCCGCATTTCTTGCCCCATACTCTTTTATCTTCAAACAAATCATTTCCGGGCCAGGCAATTAGCTTAAATCGATCCGCACCTAACTGCTTGCTTTTCTGCTCTGGGCTCAACATATCGCTCAGTTCCATCTCTCGCTCAGTTATACATTCAGAAGGGCCGGGGAGATAAATACCCCCCTCAGTGTCAATGTAGCCTAGTATTGCACCCAAAATAAGTTCGGCCTGAATTCCCTCCAGTCCATTCTGCTGGTGTTCTAAGCCCATACCTCCTATGATGACCCCAGGCCTGTTCGTGGCCAACATCCTGGCTGCCTCCTTGATTCTTTCTGCAGGCAGCCAGGTTATATCGGCCACCCTTTCTGCAGGATACTCTCGGGAACGCTCCGCAAGCTTATCGAAGCCGTAACACCATTTTTCAACGAACTCTTTATCGTAAAGCTTCTCCTGGATAATAAGATTTATCATCCCTAGGAGTAAGGCAGGATCAGTCCCCGGTCTGGCCTGCAACCACAAGTCAGCCAGTTCAGCTGTTTTCGTTCTCCTGGGATCGGAGACTATGATCTTAACCCCTCTGTCCTTAGCATCACGTAGGCCTTTCCATATGCGGGTGTAAGACTGCTGGGAGTTTTGCCCTACTATAAAAACGCATCTGGTAAAGGCCCCCTTTTCGAGAGACAGTTGTATCCTGTGGCGCAATGCCCACCCGAATGTTGCCAGACTGGTGGTAACGAATGGAGCGCTACAGATGGTGGAAGCCCCGACGAAGTTTGGGCTTCCAAAGAGATTGAGAAACCGCGTCAAAAACTGCTCATGGGTGTGGCCAGTCCCACCTGTTGCGGCTAACTCCTCCGCCCCATATTTCTCCTTTATCTTCTTCAACCTTTCCGCAATCTCATCAAGCGCCCTATCCCAAGATATCTGCTCCCACTTCCCTTCTCCCTTCTCGCCGAGCCTCTTTAGTGGGAATTTAAGGCGATCAGGGTGGTAAATCTCTTCTTTCGCCGCACCCAATCTTAGGCATGCTGAACTAGGTGGGAATACCGCGTCTACTAAAGGATAAGAACGATCTTCTTCAATCTTGATCAGCCGTCCGTTCTCGCTATGGACAAGTACCCGACACCGTGAATGGCACATCTCACAAAACGCCCTTTTGGCCTCTTTTTTACCCACTTTTACAGCCCCGTGTTGTTTTGTTTAATTTAAGAAAGATATGCTCTATTAATGTTCTCTCAACATCCATGTTGTTTTCTTGCTGAAGAAGTTCCGGCCTTTTCACGTCTTCAGCTTCACATTTCTATTACCCCATTTCCCTTTAGAGATGAAAGAGTTGTCCATATCCTTTAATCTTAGCATTGACCTTAGCCAGCCTCAGAAGCCGCCACATCGTCGCCTGGCTGCTGGTGATTACTGGTTTTTTCAAATCTTCCTCCAGTTTCTCAATGAGCTCTATGGTATGAAGGGCTACACAGCTTATGAAGATCGCCTGGCTTTCCACCTCGTTGGATTCCACGGCGAGGCTATATGCCGTCTCAGCGGATACCTCACTGGCAGGCATCGTCCTTTTGCTCATCCACATTGTCCGCAGCACTTCAACCCCGTTGCCTCTAAGGAATTCTTCCTGCAGTTTGGCGAGCTCTTCGGGGTATGGGGTTGCCAGTGAAATCCTCTTTGCTCCCAATGCCTTCAGTGCATCGAGTGCTGCTGTAGAAGCCGTGGTTGTTGGGATATTGCCATTTCTCTCCTTCATCTTCTGTATTAGCATTTCATCATAGCCGGCTCCACCGACAAAGCTCCCCCCAGTTCAGGCCATGGCTACTGCCGAGGGATTCACGTGAGTAAGGATCTCAGTTGCCTCAACCGCAAGCGCTCCTACACCTCGCAGTTCTTCAATTACGCGTGAGGGTTCAACTGGCTCCCCTGAGGCGAGACCAGCCCTGCCTCCAAGGAAGGGGAATCTTTGGAAGTGGCACGTTACATTCTCTGGTGCCATTTTGTTAAATTCAGGCTCGATCACCACAGTTAGTGAGGGTATGGTCACCCCCAACCTCGTAAACAACCCATCCATTCTATGTTCCTCCTTAAACGAGCTTTACCTATCTCATTACTGACTTACAAGTAAAGGAATCACATTGCAAATGTCTGGTAGTTCCTCCACTTGGCTGACCATTGATAGAATCCTCTCTGCATTTTCCTGCGGCAAAGGCTTACCCGCATAACCAAAACAGTTGTTAAAGCGCTCGATGTGTTCCTCTCTTGTGAGCGGACTTTCTGGACCTCCACGCGGCAAACGAACGATTTTCTCATAATTACTACCTTGCTTTGTCTTAACCCTCATGATTGCTGCGTTGTGTCCCTGTTTCTCTAATTTAGAATCAGCAGTGACATCAATCCTGTCAATGATGTCCATTATCTCGAGCTCCCTGATAGCAGGCTCATCAAAGTGTTCAAGCCGAAGGCCCTTCCTCAGTAGAGCACTAGCCACGCAATATCGAACATTGAACTGAGCATTAACCCTCGGGTTATCCCCTACTGCAAAAGGGTGTCCCACCAGTTTGTATGGATAGGGCGTCATTGTAATGTGGATACGGTCAACATCTTCCGGAGCAAGACCTTTGTCTCTGACGATGCCAAGGATCGCATCAATGCTCGAGGTGGTGGACCAACAACTCGGATATCTCTTGAAGATCATTTTGGTAAGGTCAAACCTTTCTGTCCATTCACCAAACAGGATGTCAATGTCGTATTTATCCTCGCCAAAAAGGTGAAAGTAGCCATACTGACCTTTCAGGAAGTTCTTGGGACCCGTTATGCCCCTTTTGGCCAATTGGGCACATACGATCCCGTTCTGGGAAGCAAAACCCTGGACAGCCCTCACTGCTAATGCACCATCAATATTACTCTGCAAGCTGCCTCCCGACCTATTGAAGGCAAGAGCAAGGGCATCCAACATCTGTTTTGGGTTCAAATGAAGCATCCTGCCAGCTATAGCAGTAGCAGCAAATATTGAACAAACACCTGTGGGGTCAAAGCCATTATAGATCGAGCAAGAATTGATCCTAGCGGCTGCCTCAGCTCCAACAACGAGATACGTTAAGAAATCTTTCCCACTACAGCCGCCGGTGAGCTCAGCGGCAGCCAGGGCAGTGGGAACACACGTTGACCCCAGGTGTATACCCGGAACCATCCCATCACAAAAGTCCAAGGCTCGCGCCATTATACTGTTGATTAGGGCAGCATTGTGGGCAGGCGCTTGGCCTCCATAAATAAGGATGGTAGCTTCCTTGCTTCCACCCCACTCGTTAATCTGGTCTAGCACGGCCTCACATTCCTCTGATGTCGCACCGGCAATGGTCGTGCCAAGCACGGTTAAGATCAACGTTTTCCCGATCTCAATTGCTTGTTCAGGTAGGTCATCAAAATGCGTATTCAGGATATACTCGACTAATTTCTCCTCAACATCCATGTTTTTCCCCACTAATAGAACATGTCTTTCACCATCCTAGGAGTGTGCTCACTAAGAGGTCTCTATTATCTAACAAAGAGCAGCTACCCCTAGATCTGCATCAATAACGGGAGCTGTGTAATAGGATTTTCCCAATCGCTGAACAAGTATGAACCAAGTGGGGAATATGAGCAAGGTTCATGTTGACCGTATCTGAGGAATTCGGTGATTCGAAACGGATAAGAAGAATTTGCTTCCTTTTCTGGTGCACCGTTTTCCTAACAGCAGGCGTATTTGTATGTTTGGATATGGTCTAAAAACTAGCTCAATAAGACAAAAGTGATTTTGATTGTTTGTGGGGTGTTAGATAGCACTTGTACCTTTCTTCAAAAGAGCATCTCGAGGGAGACTAACGGTTGATTCCCAACTCGCAAGTTGGGTATTAAGCTTGAATCTTAGAGCCCTCCGTGCAAGCAATCATAAAAGATGCTTTTCTGCTTGCCCTTATCGCAGCTCAAAATCTAGTTCGAAATAGAATGGTTTATTTTTCTCTGATTGTCAAGTGTAAATTCTCTCGGTTTTTGTTTGACAATGAGAAACAATGGAGGTAATTCTATATCGAACTAGATCCACATGGGCTTGAATTCGCGCAAGGAAGCGGTGGACTGTCACAGAGATATTGAATTCAAATTCGTTAAGTCTTTTCATGAGATAAACACCATATCAAATTCGAAACAAAGAGATTAAATCCGAACATGAGAATATAAGCCCGAAGTTTAAAGGGAGAGAGCAATGGAGATTTATGAAGATTTGTGGATACCAACCATGTGCGGCAGGTGTTATGCTGGATGTGGGATAAATGTTCGTCGTGTCAACGGTGTTGCGGTACAGATAGAAGGCGAGCCCAACAGTGACATGGGCGCAAGAGGCGGCTTGTGTGCTAAGGGTATCGCAGCACTCCAGGTACTATATGACCCTAATCGGTTGGATGTCCCGCTGAAGAGGACGAACCCAAAAAAAGGCTTATATGAGGACCCAAAATGGAAGGAGATTTCCTGGGAGGATGCATTGAGGGAGATTGCGGACAAGTTAGCAAAAATACTTAAGGAAGACCCAGGAAAACTACTAGTACAGATTTCAACTATACGACCTCTCTTTGCTGCATTCGCATTAAAACCATTATACGATTTAGGAATGAAAAATGTGTGGGTAGGTGGTGGGGGTCTTCATTGTGGTTCTGGCGCCCACGCAGTAGCGGGTATGGTAAATAGTTCGTGGTCAATAGTCCCCGATTACCAAAACTGCAACTACATAATTTATTTCGGTGCAAGCAAAGGGACAGCTGCCGGCCACTCATCGATGGTATCGACGAGGCTCGCTGCTGAAGCAAGGGATCGAGGTGCAAAATTCATTATTTTTGATCCTATGTGTCACTTCGCAGGAGGAAAAGCAACCGAATGGATACCTATTATTCCTGGTACTGACGGCGTAGTTGTTCTTGCCATGTGTAATATTATTGTGAATGAAATGGATAAAATGGACACAGTTTTCCTGAAGGCCAAGACCAATGCCCCTTACCTTATTGGGCCTGATGGAAGATATGTGAGAGATAAGGAAACAAGGCGATGTTTAGTGTGGGATGTTTCAGAGGGGAGAGCCGTTCCTCATGATGACAAAGATATTCCCAACTATGAGACCGCTCGAGAGATTGATTATGCCTTAGAAGGAGAATTTGAGGTAAACGGAATAAAATGCCAGCCTGCATTTCCGCTCATTAAAGAACACCTCAGAAAATACACCCCTGAGATGGCGTCCCAGGTGTCCACAGTTCCCGCGGATACGATTCATAGGATTGCGATGGAGTTTGCGCAGGAGGCCAAGATAGGCAGCACTGTTAGTATAGATGGGCACGAGGTGCCGTTTAGACCAGTTTCAGCCGTTCTCTTCCGAGGCGGGGAAGGCCACGAGAATTCGTTTCAGACGTGCTTTGCCGTATCTCTTCTCAATTCGATTGTTGGAGGGGCTGATGTGTGTGGTGGAACTCTCGGATGGCCTGCTCGCAGTTTAGGTTATCCTGATACCGGTAAGTTTGCATTTTCACCTTATAGGGGTCTTGATGGTTTTTTGGAGACCGATTACTTTGGTCCTGGTGTGTTGCATCCAGGAAGGCGCATGGATGAGGTAAAAAATACCTATGATGGATTACCAGGGAGGATAAGCAGAGAAGAAATCGTTGATGAAAACGGTGAAACCATAGTGGAAGCTGGTTCTGCCATTTCACGTGAGGTTGCGTATAGATTAGCCCGTCTATCCGATCGGATGATAAAGGTAGAGCCTTTTATTTCTGGTGGGCCATGGCCCGTAAAGGAACCTGAGATGCGGGGTAATGCACAGTTGAAGGATATTTTTGCGCTCGGCTTTGACCCAGGTGTTTTTGGCGCAAGCGATCAGGAAGAGATTTGGAAGAAGATTAATCTTCCTTATAGATTTGAGATGATGATTAGCTGGGGTTGCAACACGCCGATGAGTGTTGCGAGTTGGGATGCTGTAGCTAACAGCCTCAAGAGAATACCATTCATTGTTGTTTCAGAGCTTTTTAACACTGAACTAACAGAAGGCTTTGCTGATATAGTCCTGCCTGACAACTGTTTTCTGGAGCAGTTGAGCTGGACTGAGGGAAAGGGTCAAAATTTCAACTATCCCTATGGAATGGATGATTGGTGCTATCATATCGTGCAGCCGGTGGTTGATCCTAACGGTGAGAGAAGGAGTTTTATTAAGACAATATGGGACATCATAGACAAAATGGGCTACAGGGAAAAACTGAATAAAGCGCTCAATGAGTTCGTCGGGTTTGATGAAACGCACAAGCTCAAACCAGATGAAAAATTTACAGAAGAAGAAATGGCTGATAGGACTCTTAGGTTCTGGTTTGGCCTAGAACATGGCTTAGAGTATTTCAAAAAACATGGCTTTATTCGTTGGCCTAAGAAAGTAGAGGAGGCGTACTGGAGATACTTTGTTGACTGTCGAGTACCTGTTTATGCGGAATTTCTGAGCGATACAAAGAAGAAGATGCAGAAGATAACAGATGAGATAGGGCTTGAGGTCGATTATGCCCAATACTCCCCTCTCATTTCATGGGTTCCCTGCTCAATTCATCGCACTGATAATCCGGATTATGATTTATACTGTTTCTCATATCGAGATGTTCTACATACTGGCTCTGCTACAATGGAGCAACCCTGGATCGATGAAGCGAGCCGGATGAACCCTTATACCTATAGTATCACGATGAATCGGGAAACTGCCGAAATGAAAGGCCTTAAAGACGGAGATTCAATAGAACTGAAAACCATGACGGGACGCACCGTTACAGGAACGCTAAAGCTCATGGGGGGGCAGCATCCTCAAACGGTTGCAATAGCAGCATGTAGTGGGCACTGGGCAAAAGGGTTACCCATTGCTAGGGGCAAGGGAACCAACTTTGATAATCTCTTGGAGATCGACCTAAAACATTCCGACCCTATTAGTCTGAATCTGGAGACTGCCGTAAGGGTTAAGGTCAGCAGAGTGAAACAGGAGTAAATAATGGCGAGATGGGGAATGGTGATTAATTTGAATAAGTGCATAGGTTGCTATGCTTGTATGATAGCCTGCAAGCAGGAACATTTTCTCCCGCCTGAAATCTTTTGGGGCAGAGTACTGACAGGGGAGGCTGGAAAATATCCAGCTATCCGTAAACTAATATACCCGGTGCTTTGTAATCACTGTGAAGAGGCAGCTTGTGTGGATGTCTGCCCCACAGGGGCCACTACAAAGAGGGAAGATGGCATCGTTATAATAGATTATGACAAATGCGTGGGGTGTCGGTATTGCATGATGGCCTGCCCATATCAGCAGCGAACTTTTTATACAAATGGTAAAAAGGAGTATTTTCCTAATCAGGGATTGACCGAATTAGAAATCATAGGAAGACAATTATACCCTTTTCAAGAAGGTACTGTAGTAAAATGTAATTTCTGTTTGGAAAGAATTGATGAAGGCGTTGAACGAGGTTTAAAGCCAGGGACAGACCGTGAGGCAACCCCTGCCTGTGTAATAGCCTGCCCGGCCAAGGCCAGGTATTTTGGTGATCTTGACGACCCCACCAGTGAAGTTTCGAGATTAATCAGTGAAAAGAAGGCGTTTCAGCTTCATCCGGAATTTGGTACCAACCCTTCGGTTTATTATATTACTCGCTAGATTAAGATAAGGAGACAATGATCATGAAACCATATGAGTGGATGACAACTTATACGCCGCAGGAAGAATGGATAGAGAAAAAGGGTATTTTTATGCCACTTGCCTTTTATTTTGGATCCCTCGGCGGCGGTCTATATTTGGTTTCTCTCTATTTTAATAGTCTCCTGGGTATGCTTGTTGCCTGGTTAATTGTTGGGGTCTTAAAGGGAGGCTCCCATCTCGTAGACTTAGGGCAACCGTTTAGATCCTGGAGGATGGTATTGAGGCCTCAGTCATCGTGGATAAGCAGGGGACTAATCCTGGTAATTTTGTTCCTTAGTTTGGTTGCCCTTCAGCTCCTTATTTCAAGTTTCTTTCCGGGAACTACCTGGGAAGCTATCTTTAAGGTTTTAGCCGTGTTGGCCGCTCTGGGGACCTGCGCATATCCAGGATTCACTCTCAATTACGTTAATGCAATTCCACTATGGAATTCAGCCATGCTACCCCTTCTATTTATGGCATGTGGTCTCTTGGGCGGATTTGCGATTCTGCAGATCATTGGTGTGTTTGGAGGCAATGTGGATTTGATTGGAGTTGAGTTTGGAAGTCTCGTTCTCCTTTTTGTAACTGCCATTTTTATCATTACTTACACGTGGAGCGCTTCCTATAGCGGGCCCTATGGAAAAATGGCGTTGAAAGAACTCCTGAAAGGGAAGGTGAGTCCAGCGTTCTGGCTTGGTGTGGTGCTGCTCGGCATTGTCATGCCATTTGCGATCGCACTGCTGGGCTACAAGGGAATGCAGATTCCCAAGATGCTATTATTTGTGGGCGCTCTTGGCGAGATTATATGTGGCCTGAGCTTGACGTATGCAGTCTTAAAAAGCGGTGGATACAGGCCTTTAGTTCCTCTTTCAAGTGATGAAGTGTAGGCAGCGGTTGGGGAATGCTATAGCGGTATATGAAAGAGATAAAAATACACGGGAGAGGCGGGCAGGGCGCAGCAGTAGCGGCCAGGATACTAACAACTGCCCTTGTTTACGAGGGTAAGTGGGCAAGCGGGTTTCCAGTGTTTGGTGTCGAGAGAAGAGGTGCACCTCTCACAGCCTTCATCCGCTTAGATGATAAACCGATCAGGGAGAAGACAAAGATCTACAGTGCCGATTCTCTGATCGTAATTGATCCGTATCTCTTTCATTCTTCGGATATCTTCCAAGGTATCAGAGAGGGTTGCATTCTTGTGGTGAATTCTCCTGTGTCGCTGACGGAGCAGTACCACAAAAACCTGCGAGTGATTGGTTCTGTCGACGCTACCGAGATTGCAGTTCAGGAAATCGGGAGGCCCATCACCAATACCTGTATGCTCGGTGCTTTCGCACGTTCCACTGGCTGGGTGCAGTTGGATTCCGTGCTATCGGCTCTGGAAGAATATTTCCAGGGAGATATACTGGAAAGAAACATAAAGGCCGTAGCGAGAGGGTTTGAAGAGACAAGAGTTACTGCATTTTGATGGGAGCGCCATGAGATTTAAGACGAAAGGTGAGGTAGCTTGTGCTACTAGCGAAAATCAGTTTACTGTTAAGACCAAGGAATGGAGATACCAGAAGCCAATAATAGCCGAGAGTAAATGCAAGAACTGTGGCATTTGTTCTCTTTTTTGTCCTTCAGGGTGCATCGAGGAGTTAGGGGACCATTATGTTGTTGATCTGGAATACTGCAAGGGATGTGGTATCTGTGCGAGACTGTGTCCTCACGATGCCATTTGGATGGAAAGGGAGTGATAGAA
>Ga0114921_10000756_pt1 | contig 13917 bp, 9 predicted proteins | sample BentaG_FD_87016 | JGI IMG/M metagenome (GOLD analysis project Ga0114921, IMG submission 87016) | Deep subsurface microbial communities from South Atlantic Ocean to uncover new lineages of life (NeLLi) - Benguela_00093 metaG | ecosystem: Environmental > Aquatic > Marine > Oceanic > Sediment ...
CCGAATTCAGCCACGGCAACGGCTTGTTCGACAAGTACTCATTCAGTCGGTGATTCATTCCGTATCATAGCTCGGGGAGATGCTGATATTATGCTTGCAGGAGGCTCAGAAGCTCCCATCACTCCCCTTGGAGTCGCTGGGTTTTGTGCCATGCGTGCTATTTCTGTAAGGAACCATGAACCCCAGAAGGCCTCTCGTCCCTTTGATGCAGAGCGCGATGGGTTTATTATGGGAGAGGGAGCTGGAATTCTTGTTCTGGAAGAACTGGGAAGGGCTCTAAAGCGAGGAGCTAAAATATATGCAGAGATTATTGGCTATGGAATGAGTGCTGATGCTTATCATGTTTCCGCCCCTTCCCTGGATGGAGAGGGTGCTTTTCTGGTTATGCAAAGAGCTCTCGAAGATGCTGGTGTTCCTCCTGAAGAAGTGAATTACATAAATGCCCACGGCACCTCTACGCCTTATAACGACAAAATCGAGACGCTCGCGATCAAAAGACTATTTGGAGATCACGCTTACAAAATTGGAGTGAATTCAACAAAATCTATGATAGGACATCTCTTGGGCGCTGCTGGAAGTGTAGAAGGTGGCATAGCAGCCCTTTCTCTGAAAAACCAAATTATGCCTCCAACAATAAACTATGAACATCCTGATCCTGAATGCGATTTGGACTATGTTCCCAATAAGGCTCGTAAAGCTGAAATAAATTATGCTTTAAGTAATTCCTTCGGTTTTGGAGGGACGAATGGCGCCCTTCTCTTTAAGAGGTTTGCAGAATAGATAAAAGTATACAGTAATCAGTCAGCCGTGAGCAGTAAACAGAAAGGAACCTAAGGTTGAAGGGTTAACGTTCGAGGTAAAGACTAAATACGTTAATCCTTAAGCTTTAAACCTTAAACATAAAAATATGTTTAGTCATTCTAGCGCGTCTAGCTAGTTTAACTATCTATGACTAAACAAACGAGACAAACGAAAAAAACTAAATAAACTAAAAAGACCAAATGAGCTTTTTCATATGAGGAGGCATAATTGAATGTTTATGTTTTTGTCAAAAGAGTACCTGATACAGAATCAAAGATAAAGATAAATCATGAGACCAATACTGTGATTGAGGAAGGTTTAAATTTTGTTTTGAGTCCTTACGATGAATATGCGGTGGAGGAAGCCCTGAGAATAAGAGAAGCTAAAGGGGGGGAGGTAACGGTCGTATCTGTTGGAACTGAAGAGAGCCTGGTTATTTTGAAGAAATGTTTGGCTATGGGGGCAGATGAGGCCGTGCTGGTTAAGGATGATGCCCCTGAGGCTTATGATGGGTTGAGAACATCAAAAATCATATCCCAGGTTATGAGGAAAAAATTTCAGAACTTTGATCTGCTGCTCTTTGGGAAGCAATCCGTAGGAGCCGACAATGCTCAAGTGCCTTCCATGGTAGCTGGATTTCTGGGATTGCCTCAGGTTAATGTGGTTACGAAACTGGAGATAGAAGGAAATAGAGGAATTGCTCATCGAGAAATCGAAGGGGTATTAGAGAAGAATGAATTTTCCTTGCCGGCTATCATAAGTGCTCAGAAAGGGTTGAATGAGCCTCGTTATGAAACACTCAAGGGAATAATGATGGCCAAAAAGAAAGAGATTCCTATTCTTGCTCTCAATGACTTGGATTTGAGTGAGGAAGAGATCATGCCCCAATTGGAAATTATTAAAATGGAGAGTCCTCCGCCAAGGCAAGCTGGAAAGATTATCGAGGGTGAGCCTGCAGAAGCGGCTAAAAAGCTTGTGGAACTTTTACGAAACGAAGCCAAGGTTATCTAGAAGGAAAAAAGGATGATTTTAGTTTTTATAGAAGTAAGAGAGGGGAAAGTGAAGAAATCTTCCCTGGAGGTTCTTTCTGAGGGAAGCAGGAGAGCAGGAGAGATGAAAACAGAGGTGAATGCTGTTTTTGTAGGCCACAATCAGGAAAACCTTGCTTCAGAAGTTTTTCCCTACGGAGCCTCTAAGGTTTATGTATTGGAGAATTCTCTTTTTGGCCACTATTCTGCTCAGAGTTTCACTCAAGCCCTTGTTTCTTTAGTGGAGGAGCTCAAACCTGAAGTATTATTTTTTTCTGCAGGCTCAATGGGAAAAGATTTGGCACCGCGGGTAGCTGCTAAATTGGGAGTAAGTTTGGCTTCTGACTGCACCAAAACAGCATCTAAAGAAGGGAAGTTGGAAGTAACGCGTCCAATTTTTGCTGGAAAAGCTTTGGCCACAATAAACCTAAAATCTCTGCCCCAAATAGCGAGCTTAAGACCCAATGTTTTTCCTTTAACCAAACCGGTCTCGAAGAAGGGAGAAGTTATCAAAAAAGATGTTGTTATTCCTGAAGATCAAATTAAAGGCAAAACGGTCGATATCTTAAGAGAAGAGGGAGCAGAACTGGATGTTACAGAGGCTGAAGTTGTTATCTCAGGCGGGAGAGGCATGAAGGGCCCAGAAAATTATGATTTATTAAGAGAACTTACGGCAATCCTTCCCCATTCTGCTGTGGGAGCTTCCCGCTCCGCTGTGGATGCAGGTTGGATTGGTCATCAGCATCAAGTTGGTCAAACAGGGAAAACGGTTTCGCCCAACCTCTATCTTGCCATCGGGATTTCAGGTGCAATTCAGCATTTAGCAGGCATGTCCTCCTCAAAATATATTGTCGCGGTTAACAAAGACCCTGAGGCTCCTATTTTTAAAGTTGCGGACTACGGCATCGTGGCTGATCTGTTTAAGGTTATCCCCTATTTAAAAGAGGAGCTGAGGAAAATCCTCTCAGAATAAAGATTTTAATCCTGTTCTTCAAACATATCATTTATGGCATAAAGCAGAGGGTGGTTTGGATGCTTTTGGCCAAATTCACTAATTGCCTTGTTCAGTTTGCCGAATGAACTCTGTTCAGCATACATGAGCACCAAGCTAAATTCCACGAACGGATTATTGGGCTCGAGTTTAGCAGCGGACTGAAAGGCGGACAGCGCAACGTCTGGCTCTTTCCGGAATCGTGCACTATGGCCTCTGAGAAAGTACCTCTCGACGCACTCAGATTCCATAAGCTTATTAATCCCTTCCATCCCACCAAAAGGTTCTGTAGCAGTAACCGGGTCGTACAGGAAGAAAGAGTTTGCTAAATAAATTATGCACCTCGCCACCCATTGATTAGGCCAACGTGCGGCCAGCTCAGCGGCTTCTCGCCCCTGCCCTTCTATCAGCTTTACCAAGGCGCTTGTCAAATCAATATTTTTATCCATGGCAGACTCTCCAGATTTATTTGTATGTTTTCCTAAGGCTTAGTCTTTCTAATTGTCAGCCCCTTTAAACTCTTGCTGGATGAACCGCCACCAAGAGGGTGTGGTTATCCTCGTTTCATTGATTTTCAAATTCAATTTTGTTATGTAGATTTCCTTCAATCTCTTTATTTAAATTACTACAATAAAAAATGATGTCAAGCATATTTTATTGAAGTTGAAAAGTTGTATTATCTCCTTCATCAAAAAATAGGAATAAAAGTCAGAGCCTTTTCTATCTATTTCTCTCACTGGAATCCAATTATCCGATTCAGTCAACTGATGGAGCAGGTACAGCAATGAATGCTGTTTTAATAAAGACATGGATTAAAGAGGGCTAATCGAAAATCCCTGATTTTTCCTTGGGAATGGGAAGGAGGAGCTGATTTCGCTCAGAGCGGCTCTCCTGGATACTGGTTACATAAATAGCAGGTTCATCAACTACAGGACATTTGGTTTCGCAGATTCCGCAGCCGATGCAGAGATCTGTATTGATTACTGGAGCTATGGGAGTTTTTAGGGTGCCGTCAGGAAGTCGGACCTCTGTCCTCACCAGTTTTATAGCCTTAGGAGAGGTTGGACAGTGCTCCTCGCAGACAATGCAAGGCGTGCCAAGATTATAGGGAATACAGGAGTTTTTATTGACCCAGGCCAAACCTATCTTGACTTTTATTTTTTCTTCCACAGTTAGCTCTTTTATCGCCCCTGTGGGGCAGACCTGGGAGCAGAGGGAACAGTAGTATTCACAATAGCCAATTTTTGGGACAAGCATAGGAGTCCAGATTCCTTCCGGCCCAGCCTCTGAAAGAGCAGGCTGCAGGCCATTGGTAGGGCAAACCTTCATGCATTCACCACATTTGATGCATTTCTGGAGGAATTTCTCCTCTGGAAGGGCACCCGGAGGTCTGATTAATTTTGGCGAAGATCGCTTGGAAGAGGGAGAAATGCGGAAGAAGGGAATAGCCACCACAGCCAGGAGAGAAGTCAAAAGGAGCTTTCTCCGAGAAAGACTGATATTTTCAACACCTTCTGGGGCAAAAGCCGATGGAAAGCTGATAGCATGAGTAGGGCAAAGGGAGCTGCAGGTAAAACAATAGTCGCATTCAGAGCTTTTCCACTTGTCCTCGGGGAAGGGAGAGGCTTGAGTTTGGCAGTGAATGTTGCAGAGATCGCATTTGATACATTTTTCGCTGTCAATTTTTAGCTTAAGAAGATTCCACCTTGAGAAAAGAGCAAGGAGAGCTCCGAGGGGACAGAGATAACGGCACCAGAATCTTTCCCTTGTAATGTTTAGAAGTAAGATGCCGATAAAGATAAAGCCCATGAAAAATCCCTGGCGAAAAGTGGAGTTGAGGACTAAATTCTCGAAGAACTGACCAAGGCTATCTCCAAGAGAGGAAAAGTTAACCTGGTAGAGAAAACCGAGGAAGGACTCAAAGCCATGGTTTAAGGCTGGGAATACACTCACAGCAAAAGAGCGATAAAGCAAGGAAAGAGGGTCAAAGATTCCTACGAGGTCGAGGGTGAAAAAAGTGCTGACAAGGATAAAAGCCAACAGGTAGTATTTCCAGGCCAAATGATTATTCTGGGCATTCTTAGGCTTTAAAAGCTTTGATTTTTTAAAAAGAAAGGAAGAAAACTGATGGAGGGAACCCAAGGGACAAACCCAGCCGCAGACAATCCGTCCCAAGAAAAAAGTTATCACAATGGTGATAGCTGCCAAAACAAAGGAGACAAAAACTGTGCGTGAAGCGATAGAAGTGGCTAAAGCCAAGAGAGGATCAAAATGAAAGAAAACTTCTACTCTTCCAATATAATCCTCTCCAGTGAAGTGAGTTCCTAAGAACAGATAGATAAAAAGGAGAAAGAAGATTGTTTGGGTGAGAATACGAAGGACTTGGATAATTCTGTATTTTTTAGATCGTTCTTTTTTCAATTTGGAGTTTCTCTAAGTTGATTTCACCATACCCTTTTTGATGAGCCAGTCGTAGGTAGGGCATATCTGAGGGTTTTATCCCGAAAAAGGTTGTTCCTAGAGCATCAACAGCCACATAGTCTACTCCAGCAACTACAGTTTTGTGGACTTTTACGTCAGAGAGTCTGCCTCCTTGAGGTCCATTCCGGATGAGAATGCGGTAAGCATCTAAGATCGTTAAGCAGGGTTTGAAAAAGGCGGCCAAATCGATCATTACCTGATCAAGTTTTTGGTGAAGTTGATTTCTGTTTCCACCCAGAGCCCCTAACCAGTTTTTCATTCCCATGGTTAACCTTGACAGACTGTGAGTTTTAGCAATAGGGACATTTATAATTTTGTCTGCTTCGATAAAGTCTGTGTAGACTTCCCACTCTTTAAGCCATTCTCCCTTAAGGGGAATTTTTTTTAAACGATATCGATTGGGAAAGAGGACTTTTGCTCCAGCTTTTTTAGCTGCCTGAGCAATTCCGGAGCGGGTATAGGTTCTTTTTGCCTGATTACAGGGATTATCTATGACTTTAACTTCTTTGGCTCCTGCCTCTAAGCTGAGTTCAACCAGAGCCTTGACGACTTCAGGGTTCGTACAAGCAGCTTGTTTGGGAGTTCTGTCCCACCCGATATTAGGCTTGACTAAAATAACATCTCCTTTAGAGACAAAGCGCTTTATTCCTCCTATGGAAGCGACAGCTTCTTTTGTTATGAGTGTGGGGGAGTCGCCCTGAATAAGGACCAGATCAGGGAAATTTTTCTTCTCAGCCAAGAGAGCAGGTGTAAAGTTTAGAATAAGGCCTCCCACTCCTATATTTTTTAAAAAATCTCTTCTTTTCATCGTGTTTTTATCCTTTCCCTAATGAATGGATGTATTCTACGATACCTTCATAAATTCCCTTGGCAACCTGCTGAAGATAGAGAGAATTTTTTAGCCTCAATTCATCTTGCGGATTGCTTAGATAAGATATTTCAACGAGGACTGAAGGCATTTCTCCGCCTATAAGAACCCAGAAAGGGCCTCCTTTCACGCCCTGGTCTTTGATATTTCTGTATTTTAGGGAGAGGCTTTTTACCAGTTTTGTTTGAATTTTTTTTGCCAATTCTTTCGATTCTACAGTTTTGCTGCGCCGGACGATTTTTTTGATAATTTCCATCATTTCGCTGATGTTCTTGGTAGAGGTTGCATTTTCTATGGCAGCTATTTCGTTGACAGAAGGCTCATAGCTAAAATTGAGGTAAAAGGTTTCTACACCTGATAGTCTCCTGTTGGGGATGGAGTTGGCATGAATAGAAACGAAAATATCTGCTTTTTTTTGGTTAGCAATGACGGATCTGTTTTCCAGAGGCACAAATATGTCTGATTCTCTGGTCAGTGTCACTTCCAAATCCTTTCTCGCACTCAATAATTTTTTTAGGCGAAGAGAGACCTGGAGGGCAACATCTTTTTCTTTAAGGCCTGTTTTACCGATACATCCTGGATCTGAGCCTCCGTGGCCGGGATCGATGACAACCCTTCGGATGCCCAATCCCAACTGCCTGATCATGCTGTATCCTGATTCGGCAGGTTCAGGTGGGGAGGAGGGTTTTGAGGAGGGGCTTTGTTTTTCTTTTTTGGGATAAATATCGATGACAATCCTGAAAGGGTCGAAGAGGTGGAATAAGTGATAATATTCGACTTTATTGAAATCTAAGTCAACAACTGCGCGTACAGTAGAAGCTGTCTTTTGAGCGATCCGTATCTGGGTGAGGTAATCATTTTTTACAGGGATGGTTTTTCCATGAAGGATTGGATTCAATTTAGCCTGATAGATATCGACATAAATTCGGTCTGGATGAGTGAGTCTGCTGTAGGTGTATTCTCTTAGTTTTCCGATGTCGATAACAATTCGAGTAAAGAAAGGATGAGTGTGGTAACGAAGGTTGTAAATTTCTAATCTTGAGTCAGGGTTTGAGAAGAAAAGAAGAGGCAGCAGAGGAAGGACTAACAGCCAGAGGAACTTTTTTATATGCATGGCCTTCTTTATTAATTATATAAAATGAATATAACATTGTCTATTTTTCGCCTTACGCTCCGAATTTTTTCATTTTTCGGGCATGGGCCAGCATCAGGGGCATCGCATAGATGGCTTGAAATCGCCCTAAGTAGCCCTGGCTACACTCTTTCTCTGAGAATCGAATAACCTTGTCAGGCAGAGCGGTTTTGGAATAGAGGAGGAAAGGGTTTGGGTGCCAAGAGTGAGATTTTAAAAGCCACGGTGTGGAATGATCAGAGGTAACGACTAAAACATCCGGTTTTAAGGCGAGGAGGCGAGGAATGAAGGTATCTACTTCTTCAATGGCACCTTTTTTAGAAGCAAAATTTCCATCTTCTCCAGCAGAATCTGTTTTTTTGACATGAATAAAGAAAAAGTCATAGTCTTCATAGTGTACTTCTAGAGAATCGAAGAGGTCTTTTATTTGAGGACCCGTTTTAAGAAGCTTCATGCCTACTAACCTTGCCAGCCCTTTGTACATAGGGTAATGAGCAATGGTGGCTGCCTTTAATTTATACAATTCCTCCATGGTTGGGAGAAGAGGGTGTTTGGAGAATCCTCTCAAAAGGATAGTGTTGACTTTCGGAGAACCCTTTAAGATAGCTGTTACTTCATCAAGGAAAGTGTTAACTATCTGAGCTGTTCTTTTGGCCTCTGGAGAAAGGGGCTTGGTAGGTACTCGAGGCATATTTTCCTTCTGAGGATCAGCGTCGGATAGAGAGTCGGAAAGACCCTCTCCCCTGAATTTAACCACAAACCTGTGTTCTTTTCCTGGATAAAGGGTAATTTGAGGGTTTTTTCTCCTCCCGATAAAGGCATTGATCTTCTTGCATAAATTTTCATTCTCACTTGTAGGAATTCTTCCAGCTCTCCGATCAACGATACGATTGTTTTTCAAAGTAGCAAAATTGCCGCGGGCTACTAAATCATTCTTTTTGACCTCTATGCCTATGCCCAGAGCTTCCAGGATTCCCCGGCCCAAGAGGTACTTCAGGGGATTATAGCCAAAAAGAGACAAATGGGCAGGACCACTCCCTGGAGTAATTCCCATGAAAACAGGGTCAGTAAGACCACAGACGCTTTTTCGAGCCAAGTTATCGAGATGAGGCGTATGAGCAGCTTCCAGTTCTGTTTTTCCCTTAAGGGGGAGTCCCCCTAGACCATCCAGAACCAGGAGCACAATCTTGGAAGGAGTAGAGAGAGTTAAGTCGGCCGCGATATTTTCCCAGTCCATGTCCAATCAACTATAAAAAAATAAGGATTTGAAGTCAATTTTCTCTGTGGGGAGTTTCTAGGGGTCAGGCCTTGAGGTTAGTTCAACGGGGTCAGGCTTTGTCATCATAGAATAGCAGTGGATTTCATTCATGTTCCTGAACGTCTATTCATGATAAAGCCTGACCCCAAAGCTTAACCTCAAGGCCTGACCCCAGGCTCAACCCAAAAATCCGCTTCATATCGATGCCTCTAATTTCACATGGCGGCTAAATTTATTCATCTTTCAACACTATTTATTGTTCTGTTGTTTTTATCAGTAAGAACATTTCCATCCGCATCATAGGCAAAATCTGGAATTTCCATAACAATATCTTTGTCGATATCATAATCTTTAATTAGAGTAAGTTGTTTGTTGTATTTGAGTTGCCATTCTTTTTCGAGAAGAACAGACTCATCATCATGTCCGTGAACATGCATGAAGTTGATTTGCGAGGCTCCCCACTCATCAATGGCTTTTCTTACAAAATCAAACATTTCATGAACATTTTTTTTCATGATCACATAGCTGAAGCCATACTTGAAGTTTGGAAATTCGTTATCTCTGATTTTGTTCACTATATCAAGATTTCTGAAGAGCTTCTTCATATCAAAACCCCTGATTTCTTTGTGCAATTCTTCTGAAACACTATCTACGGAAAACATCAAGAGATCGTTGACAGAGATGAATCTTCTCCATAAATCCTCTGAAACATTAAAGCTGCCATTGGTACTTGTTGTTACTAATTTTGGTCTGTATTGTTGGATAATGTCGATTATTTTCAGGAGATTTCTATGAACAAAAATTTCTCCGCTTCCTGCGGTTATCAAACTTTCAAGGTCCCTGAAGTAATTCACTGCAAGTGCCTGAATGAGTTCGAAAGGCATCTCAGGAAAATTTCTTTCATCTAAAGGATTGGTTTTAGGGTCACGGCACATGAAGCAGCTAAGATTGCATCTCGAAGTAAAATTCACTGCCATATATTTTGGTTTTTGCTCAACTTGAACAGCTGGGTTTTGAGGTCTTGGACAACCCCAGATTTTGCCCACTTCATCTTCATCTAAATATTCTTTATTGAGCATGACTTTGAGATATATACAGTCAGCACAGATGCCTTTAGATTTACCCTTGATAAGATTTTTCCTAACTTTCCTGTATTCTTTTCCATTCCAGAAGTTCTGGACATCTCTTATTAATTTTATCTTTCCAATAAACTTTCCACAGCAAGGCCCGAATAATCCGGTCGAATCAATCATGGCAATATGCCAGGGCAATCCGCAATATTCTAGGTAATGTTTTTTTCTGCCCATATTTCTTTAAAAGCTAGGCCCAAAAATCGCCCAATAGAAAGGGTTCCACCGGTTTACGGATAAGAATTTGCTTTTTTGGCCTTGAATAATTTTCTCCATTTTTGCTTGATTTTTATCAGCCTATTCTCTTTATATCAAAAGAAAAAATTGAAGTCAAAAGCGAAAAAGATAAGCATTCTCTTCCGTGATAGAAGAGAGTTTTATAGGTCAGGCTTTATCATGAATAGACGTTCAGCTCGACCCCGAGGGATTGCCTTTTGTCCTTTATACATCCCTTCACCATAAAATCTGACTCCGACGGTTTTCTCAATCACCCAGCCTGACCCCTTGTTGTCCTTGGGAGACTTTACGGAATGGGGAATGCATCCGTGAAAAGGCGACAAAGGAGGCTTGAAATGGAGGTAAGTTCCACCTTTTTAGGAGAAATTTATTTACAGTTTACAACCCTAAAATCCTCTGTTAAAATCGGAGCATGGATAAGGTCGCAGTTCTTGATTTTGGCTCGCAGTACACCCAGCTAATCGCAAGAAAGATAAGAGAATTGGGTGTCTTTTCAGAAATTTTTCCTTTTAATGTTTCTCTCTCTACGTTAAAAAGAGAAAAACCCTCAGCCCTCATCCTCTCCGGAGGTCCTCAGAGTGTCTACGAAGAAGGGGCTCCCATCCCCTCCAGAGAGATTTTCAAGATGGGCATTCCTGTTTTGGGCGTATGTTATGGACTCCAACTAATGGCTCACCTTTTAGGGGGAGAGGTTCTCCCTGCTCAGAAAAGAGAGTATGGTTTTGCCTCTTTACAGGTGAGGGACAGAGGGGGATTGCTCTCTGGGATCAAAGACAAGGGTCAAGTCTGGATGAGTCATGGCGATAGGCTGGAAAAGATTCCCCCTGGTTTTATCATATCAGGGAAAACAGCCAACACCAAAGCAACTGTCATTGAATCCCCCAAAGAGAGATTATACGGAGTCCAGTTCCATCCTGAGGTTATCCACACTAAAGAAGGTATAAAGATTTTATCAAATTTTCTTTTTCGTATCTCTGGGCTGAAAGGGAAATGGGGGATGGGTTCTTTTATCGAGAAAAAGGTCAAAGAGATACGCCTACTCGTGGGAAAGAAAAAGGTTATTTGTGGCCTTAGCGGAGGAGTTGACTCCCTTGTGACCTCTTTACTTGTCCATAAAGCTGTCAAGGAGAATCTTTATTGTATCTTTGTTGATAACGGCCTTTTAAGAAAGGCTCAGTATCAAGATTTAATGGAAAAATTCAGAAATCAGTTAACTCTCAATGTCATTGGCATTGATGCTTCAGAACTGTTTCTAAAGCGACTGGAGGGGGTGACTTCCCCTGAGAGAAAAAGAAAAATCATTGGAGAGTTGTTCATCCGTATTTTTGAGGAACAGGCAAAAGGAATAGGGGGAGTTGAATTTTTGGCCCAAGGAACGATCTACCCGGACGTGATTGAAAGCAGTCCTGTAAAAGGGCCTTCCTTTACCATCAAATCTCACCACAATGTAGGGGGGTTGCCGAAGCGATTGAATTTTAAGCTTATTGAACCCCTCAGGGAACTATTTAAAGATGAGGTGCGCTCTTTGGCCACTGACTTGGGAATCGATAAGGACTTTATCTCTCAACATCCCTTTCCAGGACCTGGTTTAGCGGTGAGAATTGTAGGGGAAGTCACTCAGGAGAGAATCAAGATTTTAAGAGAAACAGATGAAATTCTTCTCCAGGAAGTAAAAAAAGAAGGCCTGTACAATAAACTGTGGCAGGCTTTTGTGGTTCTCCTTCCGGTAAAATCAGTAGGAGTCATGGGAGATCGTCGGACCTACCAGCAGGTAGCCGTCATCCGTCTTGTTCAGAGCGTGGACGGGATGACAGCCACCTGGTATCCAGCTCAGCCTGAAGTTTTAGCCCGCATCTCCAATCGGATAATTAATGAAGTTGAAGGAGTTAATCGAGTCGTTTATGATATAACCACAAAACCGCCAGGAACAATAGAATGGGAGTGAAAAGGCAGACGAAATAAACGAAATAAACTATTTAAGGTAAATCATGGAACTTTCATTTATTCACCTTCATAATCATTCAGAGTTTAGCATTCTGGATGGAGCTTTAAAGATCGAGGATTTGGTTGAAGCGGCGTATAAGAATAACATGCCTGCTGTAGCCTTAACCGACCATGGTAACATATTTGGTGCAGTAAGCTTTTTCAAAGAAGCAAAGGCAAAGGGAATAAAACCCATTCTCGGGTGTGAAATGTACGTTGCTCCTGAAAGCCGCTTTGAAAAAAAGGCAAAACAATCAGGAACGAACCACTTTCATTTGATATTACTTGTCAAAGACGAAAAAGGGTACCGGAATCTCTGTCAGCTTATCACCAAAAGCTATCTAGAAGGCTTTTATTACAAACCCCGGATAGATAAAGAACTTCTAGCTCACTATTCGGAAGGATTGATTGGGTTTTCTGCCTGCCTGAAAGGAGAAATTAGCTTTCTTCTGGGCATGGGCTTGGAGGAGAAAGCAGAGGCAGCAGCCCTGGAGTATGCTTCCCTGTTCCCCAAGGGAGATTTTTACATCGAGCTTCAGGATAATGGATTGAAGCAACAGCAGGAAATTAATCCCCTGCTTCTGCGGCTGGCGCAAAAGCTCACAATCCCTTTAGTTGCTACTAACGACACCCACTATTGCCACAGGGATGATGCGGAAGGTCATGATGTTCTCCTCTGTATTCAGACCAATAAGAAAGTCAGTGATCAGGATAGAATTCGTTTTGGAACACAGGAGTTCTACTTCAAGTCATCTCCAGAGATGATTGAGACCTTTAGAGAAGTTCCCGAGGCCATCCAGAATACAGTTAAGGTAGCAGCTCAGTGTAATTTTGACTTTCCCGAATCAGGGTATTTTTTGCCTCAGTTTAAGATTCCAGAGAAGGCCTCTTTGGATGAATATTTTGATAAAGTAATAAAGGAGGGGTTTGAAAAGCGCTTGGAATTCCTGCGCAAGAAGGAAGAAAAAGGGGAGCTTCGGTATCCTCTCCAGGAATACGAAGAAAGATTAGAGAAAGAGGTGAAGCTCATCAAAGAAATGGGATTCGAAGGCTATTTCTTAATTGTTTGGGACTTGATTCAGAAGGCAAAGGCAAAAGATATTCCTGTGGGGCCAGGAAGGGGTTCAGCCGCCGGAAGTTTGCTGGCCTATTGTCTGGGGATAACGGACATAGACCCTCTTGAGTACGATCTTTTATTTGAAAGGTTTTTAAATCCAGAGCGGATTAGTCTGCCAGATATTGACATTGATTTCTGTGGACGGAGAAGAGAAGAGGTGCTTGCTTATGTGACCGAAAAGTACGGCCGATTAAACGTCTGTCAGATCATTACCTTTGGCACTATGGCTGCCCGTCAGGCAGTCAGGGATGTGGGAAGGGCTTTAGAGGTTCCTCTTCCTGAGGTAGATAGAATAGCCAAGATGATTCCACCTTTTGGTCCAGAGGCTTCTATTGAGGGCGCCTTAAAAAAAATTCCTCAATTGAAAGAGTTGAGGGACAAGAATCCAAAAATAGCTCACCTTCTCTCAGTAGCTCAAAAACTGGAGGGACAGGTACGCCATCCTTCTATCCATGCCGCTGGAATCGTTATTGCTCCTAAGCCCCTAGTGGAGTATATGCCCCTCTACCAGTCTGTCAAGGGAGAAATTACAACCCAATTTCCAATGCAGGATATCGAGGCCATAGGTTTGCTTAAGATGGATTTACTGGGATTGCGCAACCTGACCGTTATTCAAGATACCATTGAACTGGTGGAAAAAGACAATGGCCAGGAAATCAATCTGAGAGAAATCCCTTTAGATGACAAAGTAACCTTTGGAGTTTTTAAATCAGGCAACACAGATGGAGTGTTTCAGTTTGAAAGCCAGGGCATGAAGGATTTGCTCAGGAATTTTAAGCCTGAAAACTTACAGGATTTAATTGCCCTGAATGCGCTTTATCGGCCTGGACCTTTGAAAAGCGAAATGACAGATGAATTCATTAAGCGCAAACACCATCCAGAGCGAATCAG
>Ga0114921_10000757_pt1 | contig 13916 bp, 23 predicted proteins | sample BentaG_FD_87016 | JGI IMG/M metagenome (GOLD analysis project Ga0114921, IMG submission 87016) | Deep subsurface microbial communities from South Atlantic Ocean to uncover new lineages of life (NeLLi) - Benguela_00093 metaG | ecosystem: Environmental > Aquatic > Marine > Oceanic > Sediment ...
ATAGTTCCAGCTTGGTTAGTGGACTATTGGATGGTTCCGCTTGGTATAGGCGTTCTATTAGGATTGGTTGTAGTCTTAGGTGCATTCTTGGTATGGCAAGGATATTCTACGCTAGGTGGAATATTGACGTTCATTTTTTCATTGGCTAACATTTACCTTGCTATCCTCATAGTAGTGCCAGCCGTGATCATGTATGCGCCAGTAGCAATTGGAATAGTAGCATTAGTTTTTGGCCTAATTGGTGGATTACTAGGAATACTTTCGAAGTAATTTTAACCTCTCAATTTTTTTTCTTATATCTATCCTGAATTTTTTTATTTTTACGATTAGCTAGTAGAATAGATTATTTAGAATTGTTATGCGCAAATAAAATTTAAGCGCGCACTACAGCAACATGTGGAGGAAAAACAAAAACCTTAGATTTAAGCCTTCAAATACTCTTTACTTAAATTTCCTTTTTATTATAATAGATTAACCAGGAAGTTAAGTTTGGAGGTGAGTGGAGAACCATGAAATTATTCATTCAAGCACCGATCGGCCCTCAAACCGGTCTTGCAGAAATCGAAGTAATTCCAGATCACACAATAGGTGAAGTTAAGCAACAGGTTTGCAGCTCATTTGGAATCGATCAAACTACTGTTGCCTTAATGTATGGTGGTGTAGTATTGGATGAGAGTATGACAATAACTTCAGCAGGAATACCTGAGAGCGCTCAACTTGCTCTAATGCCACATAATATCATTGGCGGGAACATATGAACATTCAATTATTATATAAAGAGAAATCTTTTCTTAATCATCAGTTTCCAACAATTACTGCATTGAATGATCCACCATCTGTTTTTGAGGGTATGATTAGATGCGAAAAAGGCAAAGTCAAAAATCTTGCCCAAGATAAAATATGGCCTTTTACAGAATATATCGATTGGCACCGCTTTAGACTGGAACTTCCAAAAGAATATCCACTTAACCCCCCTGTCGTTACTTGGCTTACGGATATATCGCATCCAAATATAGTTACAAATATTCCTGGCGCAGTTTGTGCTTCTATAATTGGCGAAGCATGGAGACCAAACCTTAGGTTGGTATCTGTAGTAAATACTTTGTATTATCTCCTTTCAGACCCAAATCCACTTAATGTTTTTGATAACCCTAAATGTTTAAAGTCTGCAGAGATCTGCAGAAAATATGGATTTCCCAAATGTTCAGCAGGGAAAAAACAAGAAGAATCTGAAAAATTAGTTAGATTTAATATAATGCCAGTACCTGAACCCACTCATATTGAAAAACCTAATGATGCAATTCATTTTACCATTCTAGGTAGAAAGAATGAGGGTAAGTTTACCAATCGTTAATCCATTAATCTTGTTTTATTCACCTCAAGTGAGAGAGACTAATGAAGATAAAAGCATCAATTCCTTCGTTTAAAGAGTGCGAGTTAAAAATTTCTAAAAATGCTAAAACTAGTAAGTTAAAAAATGGCATATGTAAGAAATTTGGTATAGAAAAGGAGCTAACCAAGCTTCTTCTCAATGGGAAAGTATTAAATGAAGAAAAGAAAGTTGGGGAATTTTTATCAGACTCAGATCAAATAATTGTCGATTATATCTGGGCAAGGCAATTAATTCTATGGGGCATCGAAGGACAAAAAGAAATTAGAAACTCTACAATTTTTATTGCTGGTGCTGGAGCCCTTGGGAACGAAGTGGTAAAAAACCTAGCGATGTTAGGAATCAGGAGGTTAATTATAGTTGATAATGATGTGGTCGAATTATCAAATACTAATAGAATGATTTTTTTCGACAAGGAGGATGTAGGTAAATCAAAAGCTAAGGTTCTTGCTAAGAAAATCAACAAAAAGTTTCCCTTTGTGGAAGTCTGGGCAGCTGATAAAACACTTGAAGATGTACCTGTAGACTATTATCTAAAATCGAATCTTATTATTAGCTGTCTTGATAATTTGCTAACACGAATGCATCTAACAATTATTTCTAGAAAATATAGCATTCCAATTGTCGATGGTGGCGTATCGGGCTACCAAGCTAGAGTGCAAACCTATTTGCCACCAAATGATCCATGTTTTATATGCCCATTCTCAATTGAGAATTATGGGGAGTTTATAGGTTTAAGAAATGCGTGCGATGGACCTATTGAAGAAGTGAAAATTCCTTCTTTTCCAACAACAATATCATTGACGTCATCACTTCAATCGCAAGAAGCTATGAAATTGTTACTTGGTTATAAAAATTATAAGGAAAAAGGAGTTTTGCCAAAAAAAACTGGTAAGCCACTAAAAGGAGTTTGGGTAGCTGATTTAGATCATAATAAATATTCAATAATTGATTTAAAAAAGAATAGTGGTTGTTTTATTTGTGGAAAGAATGGATTGGCTAAAGAGCAGATCCCAATTCATGAATTCAGAATAAAAGAATTGAAGGACTCATCAAAGAAGCTATTTGAACGAATAAAGAGTATATCAGGAAGGAAAATAGATAAAATTTCATTTGTAGATTCCTTTGGAGAATTGAAGGAAATTAAAAGCGAAAGGAAATTGAGCGATTATCAATTAGGTAAAGGTGAACGTCTTCATGCTATTTTTGAACAAGAAGAAGATTATAAAGAAATGATCATCAAAATCATTTAGTGGAAGCATGTCCTATATTGATTAAGTGCTCTGATTGCGGAAAGAAAAATGCAAAAAAATCCAAATTTTGTTATAACTGTGGAAGTTCATTGAAGTCTATTAATCAGATTCCCAAGTCTCCACCTAGTGTCAAAGTAGTTAAACCATTAGATTTAACATCTCCCTCTTCCATTGACGATACTTCCCCAATGAACAATCCAAGTCATATAACTAATTCTCAACAACCAGGAATGTGTAATTACCATCATGGTATACCAGCAACCTATGTATGTAGTCGCTGTGGTAATGCAATCTGCATCAATTGTGTGAAATCTTATGGGCAGTTACTCATATGCCCTCAATGCTATAATATGCCCCATCAATAGTTAGTCTGTATCTATTAATTGATCAGTTATCACTATCAGTTTTTGCTATCCTACCAGCTTTTTTTAGTTTTCCTAGAGATTTTTCTAATTTTTCTAACGGTATACTAAGCTCTTTTGAAGCTTGTTCAGGTGATATTGTACCACCGCTCTTTACTAGATAATTATAAACTTTCTCATCTATTTCATCAAGTGCTGGAGTGACAGAGGGTCTAGCTCCTTTCTTAGATCCACAAAATGGACAGAATTTATCTGAATAGGATATTTTCGTTCCACAATTAATACAGATATTAAATCCTAAAGCTTTAGATGGTATCTTGGCTAATAAAGTAAAACCGCCTTTATTTAATTTGACAAATAAGATTAGAGCCAGAGTAGCCCCAGCGATTATTATTACAATCAGAACTATAAAGATGCTTAAATTCAATACAGTAACACTTCTTTTTATTTGGCTAGGTGAATAAGCGTCATTACCATCAAATTCTGCATTAATACTTATTGAGTTAATAATACCCGCATTAGTAAATTGATTATTAAGAGTTGCATAACCATTTTCATTTGTTATTGATGTTGCGAATTTTTCATCATTGATAAATAAATTGATGTTTGCATTTTCTATCCCATTTCCATGCTTATCCTCGAGCTTCACTTTAAAATCTACTGGACTTTCTTTTGTTATCACACTTTCAATGTCTAAATATAATCTAGTTGGCATTGGTTCTACTTTTAGCGTTGTAAGTTCTGATTGAGAATTCAGATAATTATTATCTCCTATATATGCAGCTTTTACATAGATATTCCCGCTTTCATTAAAAATATAATTAGTTACTGACTTACCATTCTTGTCGGTCGTGAGATTTTTTGTATTTATCCCATCTAGATAGAGCATTACCAACCTATCAGAAATTGCTTTTTCATTTTCGTCCTTTAAACTGATTGTAAAAGATGTATTTTCTTTAGCAAAGGTGGGATTTTGCGTATCAAGTTCCAAAAACGTCCCTAGTGGAATTATTATAAGACTTCCTATCGCATCACTACTGCCTAGAGATTCTGAGCCTAAAAAAGTTGCCTTTATCTCATATTCTCCGACGTCCAAATTAGTAGGATAGTATTCCAGAGATGCATTTCCTGAGGAATTTGTTTCAACTTTACCTATTTCTTCATTATTTAAGGAAAATGTAATCAATTGATTTTCGATGTAATTTTCATTATCACTCAACAATTTTGCAAAAAGTTCAATTTTTTGATTATATTTGACATTACTAGAATAATCCAAGATAATTTTTGTACTTTGTTTAATTACTATAGCCGAGGCATATTTCTCTTCAGTATGAACTTCACCCTCAAAATCCCTATAATTCATTTGGAATACTAAAGTATAGTTACCCGGCTCTGTTGTTTTTAAAGTTCTAACCGAAATTTTAGTGCTAATAATTTCTCCGGCTGAGATATTGCCCAAATTTATTGATTTTGGTTTGACTTCTATTTGAGGATTTTCTTCCATTTCAATTACAGTATTGTACATCAAATCATTTCCTCCATTTTTAAATGCAATTAGCAAAGTCTCATTCCTACTTGAATGGGCAACAATTTCTGGCATAGAATAGAACCAATCAAAGATGAAGAGTTTAACCACTTTTACAGAAAATCTGTGAAAGTCTTGAAGTGTTCCTGAATAAGTTCGAAGTTCTACTTTCATATCATAAACGTTAGGCCCCATCCAACTCTCAGTAATCAATACATCCATAATATCGCTGGATTTTCCTTTTTGGCAAGTAATTTCTTCTTTGTAAACCCTAAGGTTATTTCTAAAAATGTATACTATAAAAGATTCTTCAGACGATTTTTCGTTCAAGATAGCAAAAGAAAATTCAACGGTTCCTTTATCATATATTTTGAAATCAGAAAAGGAGTTGGTAAAATATGCATCTCGTAATGGAAGTTCTTGAGCTTCAATTTTAGGCATGATATTTAATAAACTAATAAAAGTCAAAAGAAAAATTAAAGTAAATGCATTAATCTTTGATGCTTTTACCCTCAATGCTTTCCTTATTTCCTTTTCTATTTTTAAATTGAACATTAAACTAATAGATCTGTAAAACCAAAAGAATTTTAATAAACTTAGTATAAAAAGCATTTTCTAATAAATCATGAATAAATGAGTATCAAAATAATCTCATTATTTATGAGGAAGATTATATTATTAACAATATCTCTAATTGAGGGATTAAATTAAATGGAAGAAAAGAATAAAGACGCTCTTTTAAAAGATTTTAAAGATGCTATAATCAATTTAGAAATGGATAAAGCATTAGATGCTACTAAAAAAGCCTTAGAATCAAGTATTGCACCATGTGAGCTAATCGATGAGATGAGTGAAGCTAGTGCAGCAGTTGGAAAAAAATTTGAAGCAAATGAATATTTTATTAGCGAGCTTGTTATTTCCGGAACAATTATGAAGTCTATAGCTAAAATTCTTAAGCCTAAAATGACCGCTGAAGAGATTAAGTATAAAGGTAAAGTTATCATAGGAAGTGCTCCCGGAGACATGCATGATATTGGCAAAAACATAGTCATAGTAAGTTTAATAGGCGCTGGCTTTAATGTAGTCGATTTGGGAATAGATGTTTCTCCTGATAAATTTGTAGAACACATTGAAAATGAAAAACCGGAAATAGTAGGAATCTCTGCTCTGACAAGCGCAACTATGCTTGGAATTAAGGATGTAGTTCAAGCCTTGGAAGCCGCTAGTGTAAGAAATAAAGTTAAGGTTATTGTAGGGGGGGCCCCTTTAACAGATGAATTTGCAAATGCTGCTGGTGCGGATGCAAGAGCAAAAGATGTTGTACATGGAGTTAGAATTTGCGAAAAGTGGGCCTCAGCTTAGGACTTTTTACTTTTTTGATTTACCTTTTCCCAACTACTTTTCTTTTCATTGAAGATATATTCTTGAAATTTAGGAGTTAAAACAATAGCTCTATCTATTTTATACTCCTTAGCTTTTTTATCAAATCCGCAGTATATCATTGATTTCGACGATGGGATATTTTTATCTTCAACAAGCTTAGCAAATGATTGAATTGCATCTTTTATTGATTCCATTGCAGACTTGACTGTTTTTGAATCTCTTGTACGACATGTTAATTTTGCCTTCGCTCCTTCATAACCATACTCGAATATCAGAATAGAATCACTCTTTTTTTTCTGTTTTGAAACAACGTTCGCAATTTTTTTGCTAGCTGATTTCCAATGATCTGTTTCGATATTAAAATAAACATCACCAAAGTTCTTATTATTCAATTCACCAAATGAAAAGACTATTGATGGGGTTTCATCTTTTTTGCTTTTTAACATATAGACTCGATCTTCAATATCAAAGATATTTACGATGTCTTCTAGAGCCTCTTCCATTCCATCCTTTTTATATAAAGAAGTCATTGCAATAGATAATCGTGGTTTCTGCAAAACAAATACTCTCCAATCTTTTTTATTAGAATAGAACAACAAAAACCTTTTTTTCAAAAATTTGTAAATTTAATCTAATTCACTTAATTTTTATCAACATCTTAAGGCTAAATTCATGAATTTACTTATACTGGCATGTCTAAAATAATTGATTTAAAATTAATGATATATCACTAGATATTAAGAGGATATATTTCTATGGATGAAAATAAGGAACAACTTCTAAGATTATTGGGAAGCTATAGCCGCCTGGAGATACTGACTATTTTATTAAAATATCAAGAGCAAGATCTCACATTATATAAAATCACAAAATATAGTAAATTAAGTAAAGACATAATTAGACGTAACATTATGAATTTAGTTGAGGCGGGTTTGGTGAATGTAAGGCACTACGGTGCAATTAGGATTTTTTCTTTGAATAAGAATAATGCCGTAGTTAATGAGTTTGTGGAATTTTTAAAAAAAGCAAAACTAGTTTAGAATTATATTTATACAACTCATATTTTACAGCTATTGATTACTTATAGACGATTTTTCCATTTTCCTTATGAGTATGTAAGATTAATGAAGTGACTGTGCTATTAACACCGTTGATCTTAAGGACTTTATTTTTTAGAAAGTCCCTAAAAGATGCTATATCATCTGCGCCTACTAAAACAACTATATCATACTCTCCAGTAACTTCATAAACATCTATGGATTCAGGTAAAGCAGCGATTGCAGCCGCAACTTTATCAAGCTCTTTTGATTCTACAAAGATATTTATGACAACTACCATATTTTTCATGTTTTAGCTCTCCAGTAGTTTTAATTTTTATATATGCATGACTTAACCATTTTAACTTTGCAGATTTAGATCTATTTATTATTTATGTGAAGTATATGTCATTTAGCCTATAAATATCAGTCAGAAAGATTAATTAAACTCTTTGAAGAAAGAACGCTAAATAGTTAAAGTGATTTATAGGATGCCAAAAGAATTTACTTACAGAGGCAGGACATTACAGCAATTAAAAGAGATATCCATGGATGAATTTATTAAATTGCTCCCTTCTAGACAGAGACGTTCTTTACTAAGGGGTTTGACAGAACCACAACGTGTATTCCTCGGAGATGTTAAAAAAGTTAAGCAAAATACTGAAAAAGAGGAAGAAAAAGTAATCAAAACTCACTGTCGGGACATGATAATCCTTCCAGAGATGATTGATCTAACTGTCTTGGTCCATAATGGCAAAGAATTTGTTCCGGTGGAGGTTAAACAGTCAATGATTGGCCATTATCTGGGTGAGTTTGCAATTACAAATCGAAGAGTTATGCATGGCACTCCTGGTATAGGCGCCTCAAAATCGAGTATGTACGTACCTCTTAAGTAGTTCGCATTTTTAAATTAAAAATTTTAAAAAATAAATCACAAAAGGTTCTCGAAAATGCCAACATGGCTTTACTCAATAAGGGACATTGATCCTAGTAAAACTGTAAAATGCGCAAAAAGAGAAATTAGAATATCTCCCAAGGATGCTAGAGAAGTATGCAATACTATTAAAGGCATGAAAATTGAAGATGCAAAAAAATTGCTCGAAGACGTTATTGCAATGAAAAAAACCATTCCTATTAGGCATTATAAGGGTGGCGTCCCACATAAACAACAAGATGCCAAATTCTATGCTGGAAGGTACCCTGTTAAAGCAACCGACGAGATTCTAAAGCTGCTAACAGAGTTAGAGGCTAATGCTGAACACAAAGGGCTTGATATAGAGAAGCTTATAATAATACATGCAGCCACCCATCGTGGAAGAAAGATAAAAAAATATATTCCTAGAGCTTTTGGTAGAGGTTCACCTTACTTTGATACATTAACTCATGTAGAATTGGCTTGTCATGAGGGGAAATAATACAAGCTAATAAGTAACTATCACATCCCATTAATGATGCATAGTGCACGCTTTAAGAAGAGTCTCTGGTAAGCATATCTATTATTAACCTTTGTTGTATTCGCTTTTTATTTAGAAATTCTTGTCGACTTTCGATACAAATATATAATACATCTCTGATTTAGCTTTGGTGCGTAAATATACTGAATCATGTTAAAGGAATAATATGGGAAATATTGGCCGATTACACAAAAGTCTCGGGGGATAAATTTTGTCTGTTAGTAAATTCTTCATAAAGGACGCCTCAAACAAGTCAAAAATTGATGAGTTTCTCTCTAAAAAATTGAAGAGAGCAGGATATAGCCAAGTAGAACTTATTAAAACCCCACTAGGTACTAGAGTGGCCATATTTGCAGCTAAACCTGGTTTAGTAATCGGCCGAAGAGGAGAGAGTATTAGAGAGTTGACAAGAACTCTTGAGGAAGAGTTCGGAATTGAAAATCCACAGGTCTCTGTAGCTACTGTTGAGATTCCCGAACTTAATTCCAAGATCATGGCTTCTCAAATAGCTATGGCACTTCAAAAGGGCATCCATTTCAGGAGAGCAGCATATTGGTCATTAAATAGAATAGTGGATGCAGGGGCTTTAGGAGTGGAAGTAGTAATTAGTGGAAAATTAACTACTATGAGATCTCGAAGTGAAAAATTTAAAGAAGGTTGTTTGCCAAAAGTCGGTGATTCCATTCAAAAATATCTGAGAAGTGATGTAGTTTCGATTCAATTAAAATCAGGATTATTAGGTGTAAGAGTTACAATATTACCGCCTGAGGCTGAATTTCCTGATAGACCGACCATGAAATTTACAGAAGCAACATCTAAAAGTGAAGAAATAGAGGAAACAGAAATTGCCAATAATGAGAAAAAGTGAAATAGAACAAATGCTTCCCGAGGAAAAGACAAAAAAGCTAAACGAACTTAGGACTGAGTTGCTTCGCTTTAGGACCATGGTATCTTCTGGTGGTACTATCGAAAATCCAGCTAGAATCAGAGAGCTCAGAAAAACAATTGCAAGAATATTGACATTGGAGAATTCTCAGAAGAAAACCAGAGAAGGTTCTTAATAGATGACGCCAATCGCTCCTGGAAACATTCTAAAGCACGAGCTCATTGGTCTTAATGTAAAAATCGTAAATAGTAAGAACGAACAGATAGTAGGTATTAAAGGTAAAGTAATAGATGAAACAAAGAATATTCTTACCATAGCCAATAGCAATGCAAAGAGGAAAATCCCAAAAGATATTGCTATATTTCAGTTTAAACTGCCTAAAGGAATTGTTGTTAATTTGCATGGTTCAAAGTTGATTGGCAGACCAGAAAACAGATTAAAGGTCAAGATGAGAAAATGGTAGTAAAGAATATCGGAATTAATGTAACAGCTCCTACAAAAGCATGTGATGATAAGAATTGCCCATTCCATGGGAGATTATCTGTTAGAGGAAAGACAATAAGAGGAGTAGTTGCTGGAGATAGAATGGGTAATACTATTGTAGTAGTTAATGAATATCTCCATTTTTTGCGAAAGTATATGAGATATGAAAAAAGGCGAAACAAGATAATGGCTCACAACCCTCCTTGCATAGATGCTAAAAGAGGCGATAAAGTAACTATTGCTGAATGTAGGCCAATTAGCAAAGAAGTCTCTTTTGTTGTAATTAATAAGTAAAGTTGAGGTTAGATTTGATTGCCGGTACCAAAGAGTAGAGCAGTAAGCGCAAAAGGCATGGTTGAATATAGGCCCCATCTAGCTAGGGGTTTGCCAGCTGGATGTAAGTTAATGTGCGCTGACAATACAGGTGCAAAAGAGCTCAGATTGATCAATGTTGTAGGATATAAGGGGCGATTACGAAGAATACCAACGGCTTGTGTTGGTGACATGATTATAGTATCTATTACTAAAGGCCCGCCAGATCTAAGAAAACAAGTCTTTCCAGCGGTTGTTGTTAGACAAAAAAGGGCTATTAGAAGGCCTGATGGACTTAGAGTACAATTTGAGGACAATGCAGCGGTCGTAATGACTCCTGAAGGTGAACTAAAAGGCACTGAAATAAAAGGCCCCGTTGCAAAAGAAGCAGCTGAGAGATGGCCTAGAGTAGCTAATTTGGCCAGTACAGTAATCTAATTTATGAAGGTAAGGATAATGAAAGAGCTTGTTTCGGTGAAACCTAGGAAGCAACGAAAGCTCCTATATAAAGGAGATAAACGTCTCAGACATAAATTACTCGGAGCTTCTCTATCAGATAAATTAAGAGAAAAATACGGAGTAAGAACAATCCCAGTGAAAAATGGGGATACAGTAAGAATAAGCAGAGGAGATTTTAGTGGCATAGAGGGAAAAGTTACAGAAGTAAATACAGAAAAAGGACGATTAATAATTGAAGGAGTTACTAGGGAGAAAGTTTCAGGAACCAGTACCAAAGTACCGATTCATGCTTCTAAGGTTGAAGTAACTAATCTTAATACAAGTGACAAATGGAGAATGCAAAAGCTAGAAAAGGGAAAAAATCAAAGTGAAGCTAAAAAAGAGAGTAAGGAGAAAAGTAAGAATCAATAAAGATCTTAATAGTTGAGTTACAATGGAAACCAAGCCAGAACCAGAGATAAATCAAATGAAAAAAATCAGAATTGAAAAAGTAATTGCTAGCATCAGTGTGGGAGCATCAGGGGAGCCCTTAGAAAGAGCAAAGCAGGTTTTAAATCAATTGACCAATCAAAAGGTCTGTACTAGAAAGGCCAAACAAACTATAAAGGACTTTGGAATAAGAAAGGGCGAACCAATAGCTTGCTTAGTAACATTGAGAAATGATAGAGCCAGTGATTTCTTGAAAAAAGCTTTAGAAGCTGCTGAAAATAAATTAAAAGCTTCAAGTTTCGACGGATTCGGTAACTTTTCATTAGGAATTAAAGAGCATATAGAGATACCAGGAACTAGATATGATCCCGTACTTGGGATATTTGGAATGGATGTTAATGTAACTTTAGAAAGATTGGGTTATAGAGTTAAAAGACGAAGGATTAGAGGATCGCAAGTTGGTAATAAACACTTAATCGCCAAAGATGAAGCGATGGATTTTATCCAAGAGAATTTTGAAGCAGAAATAACAGGAAGGAAGCAATGACGAAACAAAAACCAAAAAAGGAAAGAAAATTTGGTAAAGCCAGCCGGCCTTGCCGAAGATGTGGACAACAAGGTGCTGTGATAAGAAGATATGGATTAGGTCTATGTAGACAATGCTTTAGGGAGATTGCTAATACATTAGGATTTAAGAAATACGCATGAATAGCTAAGGCGGTGTCTTTTAATGGAGATTATTGAAAGAATTGTAGAGATCCCTGAGAATGTTAATATGAATATTGCTGAGAAGAAGGTCACTGTTACGGGACCGAAAGGTAATTTATCTGAAGATTTCTCACATATGCCTGTTAATATTTCAATAGATAAACAAAAAACAGTAATATCAGCATCTTGGCCCAAGAAGAAAGAGTTCGCAATGGTAGGGACAGCTGCAGCAATTCTTAGGAATATGATAAAAGGAGTGACAGAGGGCTTCATCTATAAATTGATGACGGTTCACGCGCATTTTCCCGTTACCATAAAAGTCCAGGAGCAAGAAAAGAAGATCATAATTGAGAATTTTATAGGTGAGAAGAATCCAAGAATTGCGAAAATAATTGGTGATGTTAATGTAAAAGTTTCAGGCGATGAAATAACAGTCGAAGGAATCAACATAAAAGACGTTAGCCAAACAGCTTCCAATATGGAAGTTGCAACAAAGATTAGAGATAAGGATCAAAGAGTTTTTCTTGATGGAATCTATATTAGCGAGAAGAAGTGATGTTGAATAGATGGAGTCTGAAAAAAAGAAAGCAATCAACCTTCGGAATAAAATGAAGATGAATAGACCACGAATTATTAGACAAGAGAGTTGGCGTTATAAACGAGTAAAATCGTCTTGGAGAAGGCCCCCAGGGGTAACTAGTTGTATGAGACTCCAGAGGCGAGGATGGCCCAGATTGAACTCCGCTAGTTTTGGGATTCCAAAAATACTAAGAGATATTCATCCATCTGGATTAAGAGAGATATTGGTCCATAGACCTGAAGATCTGGAAGGAGCGGATCCAAAAAAACAAGCCGTAAGGATTGCAGCATGTGTTGGTGAAAGGAAAAGAATGATTATTATCGAAAAAGCAGATACAATGAATCTTAAAATTTTGAATCCAAGACTAATGGAGGAAAAAGAGGAGATTCCAGAGACCGGGGAGAGTATTACAGAAGAGGGGGACATTGAAAAAGAAAAAGAGAAAACGAAAAAGTGATCTTTTATGGATTTGAAGAGTCAAAAAAGAATAGCTGCCCAATTATTAAAGGCTGGACAAAATAGAGTGTGGATGGATCCGGAGCAACTAGATAGAATTGAGAATGCAATAACAAAGAATGAGATAAGAAGACTTGTTCACGAGGGCGTCATAAGACGAAAGGCTCAAATAGGTATAAGTAAGGGCAGGGGAAGAAAATTAAGGAAAGGCGCCGGTAGTAGAAAGGGTTCAAAAATTACTAAAAAGAGGCTTTGGATTAAGAAGATTAGGGCCTTAAGAAAGGGGTCAAGGGAATTGGTGGAGAAAAGAATGATCACGAGAAACACTTATAGGAAACTAATAAACATGTCGAAAGGTGGAGCTTTCAGAAGTAAGTCTCATTTGAAAGAATATATTGAAGCTCACAAGCTTCTAAGAAGAAAATGATTTGATTTTAATTATTTATTTTGGTGCATATAAGATGAGGTATAAGATGGGGTATAGACAGAGTTCACAGAGTTCACAGACTGAAGCTGGTTGGGTTCCGAAGACTAAAATTGGAAAATTGGTACAAGAAGGAAAGCTGACTTCATTGGAGGATATATTTACACAAGGTCAAAGAATAATGGAGCCTGAAATAGTTGATGTGTTATTACCTGAAATTAAACAGGAAGTCTTAGGCATTGGATTCGTACAAAAACAGACTGATGCTGGAGAAAAATCTAGATTCAAGGCCATAGTGGTCGTTGGTAATAATAGTGGATACATTGGAGTTGGAGAAGGAAAGGCTCCTCAAGTTAGAACGGCTATAAATAAAGCCACTATTCAAGCAAAAATAAATATTGTACCAGTAAAACGTGGATGCGGAAGTTGGGAGTGTGGTTGCAAACAACCTCATTCGCTTCCATTTAAGGTTAGGGGCAAATGTGGTAGTGTAACATTTGAATTACATCCTGCTCCCAGAGGTTTAGGTTTAGTCGGTGGTGAAGTCCCCAAAAACATATTGACTTTGGCCGGGATAAAGGATTGTTGGACTAGGAGCTTTGGATCCACGAGCACCCTTTCTTCAACATCTTTTGCTATATTCAACTGTTTAAAAGATACTTATCATGTTATTACTCCTAAAGATTGGGTTTAATAATTATTCGATAAATTTTGAATCCATCTCTATAAAGAAACATTATCTGGCGGAAATTAAAAATGGCTACAAGAAAAAGAA
>Ga0114921_10000758_pt1 | contig 13910 bp, 14 predicted proteins | sample BentaG_FD_87016 | JGI IMG/M metagenome (GOLD analysis project Ga0114921, IMG submission 87016) | Deep subsurface microbial communities from South Atlantic Ocean to uncover new lineages of life (NeLLi) - Benguela_00093 metaG | ecosystem: Environmental > Aquatic > Marine > Oceanic > Sediment ...
ATAGCCAGGAAGGTCTTGCCGCTGCCGGCGCCCCCGCGGATCTCGACGCGGTTGAGCAGCCTGATCGCGTCGAGGATGACGGATTGATGTTCGGTGAGAACGTCTGCGGCGTCCTCGTTTTCGAGTGCCCGGGCAACGACGCTGCTCTTCGGCAGCCCGCGTCCGCTGAGGACCCCGCTGAGCTGCGCGATACCTGCTGCGGAGAGAAGGGGCCGTTCGATTTCCTGGCCGAGCAGAATCTCGCGCAGCTTGGTGACCAGGTCGGGCAGGTCGGTGCGGTCGTTAACGGTTCCCCACGGCTGAAGCCGGGGGATTTCAAGCTCAGATAGCACCGACAAGCATCCCGGAGGAGGACTGCCAGTGTCTTACATCGTCAACACTTGTGTGGCCCCGTTCTGCCACAGCCAGAATCACTCTGGCGGCGTTCCAGTCACGCCCGGCGGTATGCCCACAGGCGGCGCACTGGAAAGTTCTCACGTCCAGGTCAAGCCGCTTGTTTCTCGCAAAGCATTCACTGCACGTCATCGTTGTGTATGCGGGCTGAACCACCACCACCTTTCGGCCAGCCCGTCGCCCTCGCTCCAACAGTTCACGTTTCGCTGCGCCGATCGCGGAATCAGCAGCCTTACGCGCCATCGTGGATCTCGCCAGAAACTTCGGCTTGAAGTCCTCCACGGCAATCGTTGCGTGGCTCTCAACGACCCGCCCAGCCCACACCCGAGAATCGTGTTGAGTTTGGCGGGCCGCCTTCTTGTGGAATCGAGCTGCCTCCCGGCTGGCATCTCGGTAGCGCTTGGATTGAGGGTTCCCGCCCTTGCGGTGGCGCCGCGACATTTTGCGCTGAGCTTTGGCCAGCTGTGCAGCGCAGCGCTTCCGGTGGCCGGCGTACTGCAAGTCGAAACACGCATCGGTTGTGGTGGCCACGGTGCTGACACCCCAGTCGATACCGATACCGCCACGGGCATTAGGCAGCGTGGATGTTTCGCGGCGCACAACAAACGAGGCATACCAATGCCCCAACGAGTCCCGGTAGACGTTGACCGAAGTCGGCTCGCTGGGCAGATCGCGCGACCACACCACCGGCACGGTCACACCCTTGGGGAGTACCAAACGGTTGTCGCGAATCGAGAAACCGTTGCGGGTGTATTCCAGCGACGGCAGCGTTTTCTTACGCGCCTTAAAGGTCGGCCTGCGGCGGCCTTTCACGGTGAACGAATGGCTCAACGCAGAGCCATAGGTGCGCAACATCTGCTGCTGGGCCACCTGGGACCCCTCCCGCAACCAAGAGCTGCTCTTGCGGGCAGCGGTAAGCATCCTCGACAACTTGCCAAACGTCGGCCGGATACCCGATTTCTGCTGGTGGACAGCTTCATTCCACAGAAACCGGCACCGGTGCCATTCGGCTTCCAGAGCCGCCACAGCTCCGGCTCCAGGCCGCAGACGGTAGGTGTACCGCACCGTCTCAACCGACTCGCCAACCACACCGACCACTCTATAAGTCAACACCGACACAGCAGCCGCCCTTACCTCCCCACGGCTAAAGCCGGGGGTCTCTCGGGCGGTATTCGATGACCGGGGTCATGTCGGGACCATAGAATACGGTGGCCGCATTAGATCAAATATGCGCTAAATACTGTTCGGGGGCGGGCGATGACATCACGACACGATCGAATCGAAGGAGTGCTGCTGGGAACGGCGGCGGGGGACGCACTGGGCGCACCGTATGAGTTCCAGCCACCGCGAGGGCCCGAACTCGACGTCACGATGACCAGCGGCGGCCCCTGGAAAGCCGGGGAATGGACTGACGACACCGCGATGGCAGTGGCGATCGCCGAGGTGGCGGCGACTGGCGCGAACCTACTCGATCCGGCCGCCCAGGACGCCGTCGTCACGCGGTGGTACCAGTGGTCTCTCAGCGCAAAAGACGTCGGTATCCAGACGCGCAAGGTACTCACCGCCGCCGCGCGCGGCGGCGCGATCACCGCCGACCGGGCGCGCTCCGCGTCTGCGGCGCTGTACGAACAGACACGCCACACCGCGGGTAACGGTTCGTTGATGCGTACCGCCCCTGTCGCGCTGGCCTATCTCGACGACGAGACAACCATGGTGGCGGCCGCGCGTGCGATCAGTGAGCTCACCCATTTCGACCCGGATGCCGGCGACGCCTGCGTGTTGTGGTGCAGCGCCATTGCCCACGCGGTGCGCACCGGCCAGCTCGATGTGCGAGTCGGCCTGGAGAACATCGACTCCGCCCGCAGAGACCTATGGACGGGGCGCCTGGACGCCGCCGAAGACGGGGCACCGGCGACGTTCCCGAACAACGGCTGGGTGGTGGCCGCACTGCAAGCCGCATGGTCGGCTATCGCGACGACGCCGGTCCCGGCCGACGACCCAGCCGTCGGAACGTATCCCGCCGATCATCTGCACCTGGCGCTCGACGCGGCGGTGCGGGCGGGGTTCGACACCGACACCGTCGCGGCGATCGCCGGCGGGCTGCTCGGTGCGGCCTACGGGGCCGCGGCGGTACCGCCGCGGTGGTACGCACTGCTGCACGGCTGGCCGGGCCTCACGGCGCGGGACCTGGCGGCCCTGGCCGGGTCGATCGCGACGACCGGCAACTCGGCACCCCCGGTCGGCTAGCTGTCCTTGGGGCGCTGCCCGGCGAAAGCCACCGTCACAGTGTCGGCGATCTTCACCGAACCCATCAGGATCGAGTAGGGCTTGACCCCGAACGCGGTCTGGCGTACCTCGGCTTCACACGACATTCGCATGGTGCCGTCGAGGTCCTCCACTCGCACCCCGACCTGGCAGGCATTGGTCTTCCCGTGGATCTCCAGCGTGCCGCTGAGGTCGTAGCCCTCGGCAGTCTTCCGAATATCTTGGGCCCGGAATCGGATGTGCGGGAATCGATCAGCGTCGAGGGCCTTCATCGCGTTAGACCGGACGATCGTCTTCTCCGGCCCCGACAGGCCCTTGACACCGCCCTCGCCCCGCACCACTCGCAACGACGCGACCTCGACCGTCAGATCCACTTCGGTGGGTTCACCGGCGGCCCAGGTGACCTCAGCCCGCCAGCTGTCCATGGCAATGGTCAGGCGGTGCCCCATCTTCGCTGCCCGGCCGACTACGCCGGTCTTCACGAGGAGCTCGCCGGCCGACTCGTCGAGTTTCCACACGGTTTCAGTCATCGGCCGACCATATCGCCCAGGTCGGGTCGGGCGCACTCCAGTCTCGTCCGAAGATGACCATGTACACCGATGAGGCCCGATAGGTTGGTGCACGGCCTTGCTTGATCCTGATCTGCCGTGAGGGGCGACGACATGCCAGACGCCATGCCTGAGGTCCACAGCGCGCCGGCATCTATCGGAGTGCTGACCAGCGGAGGCGATGCGCCCGGGATGAACGCCGCGGTCCGCGCGGTCATCTGCACAGCCGCGCACCACGGCATCGACGCCTACGCGATTCACGAGGGCTACCACGGACTGGTCACCGGTGGTCACCTCATTCGACGGATGCAACCCAAGGACACCGAAGGAATTCTGCATCGCGGCGGTACCGCGATAGGTACCGCCCGATCCCAGGAATTCAGGACCCGCGAGGGCCGCAGAACCGCCGCCCGGAACTTGGTCGAGCACGGCATCGATGCGCTCGTGGTGATCGGCGGCGACGGCAGTCTCACCGGTGCTGATATTTTTCGTCGGGAATGGCCCGAACTGCTCGCCGAATTGGTCGACGCGGGCACGATCTCACCGGCTCTCGCCGACGACCACCCCTTTCTCCGGCTCGCCGGCTTGGCCGGCTCCATCGACAACGACATGTCGGGCACCGACATGACGATCGGCGCCGACACTGCTCTGCACCGGATCGTCGAGGCGATGGACGCGCTGCGCAGCACCGCGTCCAGCCATCAGCGCACCTTCGTGGTCGAGGCGATGGGAAGGGAGTGCGGATACCTCGCGCTGATGGCCTCACTGGCTACCGCGGCGAACTGGCTTCTGATCCCTGAGCAACCGCCCGCCGAGGATTGGGCGATGCAGATGTGTCGGGATATCAAGGAGGGCCGGGACATCGGCCGCAGGCAGAGCGTGGTTCTGGTCGCCGAGGGCGCCCGGGACTCGCACGAAAACCCGATCACCACCGACCACATCAAATCGATACTGGAGCAGGAACTGGGCGAGGACACCAGGGTCACAATCCTCGGCCACGTACAACGCGGTGGCGCACCGAGCGCGTTCGACAGGTACCTGGCCACCATCCTGGGCCATGCCGCCGTCGAACGACTGATCGCCGACAAGGAGGACGCTCCCCCCCAGCTGATCGGACTGCGGGGCAACCGGGTGGTCACCACACCGCTGATGGACTGCGTCGCGCAGACACATGCCGTAGCAGAGCGCATCAAGGCCAAGGACTTCGACGGGGCAATGCTACTGCGCGGCGGCAGCTTTCGGCAGTCGTACAAGATCCTGCAGACTATCCAGCAGCCCGCGGCACGGCCGACACTGGCGGGTAGGCGGCGCTTCCGGCTCGCAATCGTCCATGGCGGTGGCCCGTCGCCGGGGATGAACAACGCGGTGCGCGCCTTCGTCCGACTCGGCCTGGAACGCGGCTACACGGTGCTGGCGGTGAAGAACGGATTCCGCGGTCTCCGCAACGGCAACGTCCACGAGATGGGCTGGATGGACGTCAGCGGCTGGGTATCCGACGGAGGCGCCGAGATCGGCACAAACCGGTATCTGCCCAACGCCCAGGCGATCGAGCTGATCGCCGAACAGGTTGCCGCGCATCGGATCGATGGCTTGGTCATGGCAGGCGGGTGGACGGGCTACGAGGCCGCCCACGAGCTGCACCGGCACCGACACCAGTACGCCGCCCTCGACATCCCGATCGTGTGCATGCCGATGACGATCAACAACGACGTCCCGGGAACCGAACTGAGCATCGGCAGCGACACGGCACTCAACAGCATCGTGGCCGATGTCGACAAGATCAGGCAGTCCGCGGTGGCCACCCGCCGGGTCTTCGTGGTCGAGGTGATGGGTCGAGACTGCGGCTACCTGGCGTTGCTCAGCGGGTTGGCCTCCGGCGCCGAGCGGATCTACCTGCCCGAGGAGGGCATCACGCTGGACTCCCTGACCGCTGACATCCGTATCCTCTCGGAGGGTTTCCGTTCCGGGAAACGCCTCGGCCTGATCATCCGCAGCGAACGCGCCGACCCCGTCTACACCACCGGATTCATGACGTCGTTGTTCGAGAAGGAGGGCGGGAACCTCTTCGACGCCCGGCAGGCGATTCTCGGGCACATCCAGGAGGGTGGTGATCCGTCGCCGTTCGACCGGATACACGCCACAAGCCTGACCGCCCGCTGCATCGAGTTCCTCGCAGAGCAACTCGAGTCCGGCGGCCGGGCCAGCGCGATGCTCGGATTCCAGTCCGGGCGACTGCAATTCACCGACCTGACCTCATACCCCACCCTGATCGAACAGGACGCCCAGCGTCCACTCGAACAGCGCTGGATGGCCCGCCGTGATCTCTCCGACATCATGCGTTCCTAGCTGACCATCCTTGGCGCCGGCCCACAACCCACGATCTAGCCCACGAACCACAACAGGGATCAATGGTGACTGAACTCAGATACCAGCGGTGGTTCCTGCCCTTGGCCACACCACTCGGGCTGGGGCCGAAACGCAGCGATGTGAGCATTCGGGATGACATTCTGCACGTCGCGATGGGATGGGGATTCTCCGCGGATATCCCGCTGGATTCAGTCACGGACGCCCGCGAGTGCCACGACCGGGTCTTCGCGATCGGCGTGCACGGCGGCTGGCGAGGGCGTTGGCTGGTGAACGGTTCGTCGCAAGGCATCGTGGAGCTGACGATCGATCCGCCGGTCAGGGCAACGGTGATGGGAGTGCCCACCACGCTGCGGGTGCTGATGGTGAGCGTCACCGATCCATCCGAATTGATCGCTGCATGCGCCCGGCGCTGAGACGATTGCTCGCCTAGCCCGCACCGCCACTTTGTCTGAATGCCGCTCAGTCTCGGTCGAAGATGGCAACCGCCCGGGTCCAGCCAGCCGATGCGGCGTGCACCTTGACGGGGAAGCAGGAGACTTCGAAACCTTTGGCGGGAAGCGATTCCAGATTGTGCAGCTTCTCGATGTGCGAATACCCGATGGTGCGCCCGGCGCGATGACCCTCCCAGATAATCGATGGGTCGTGGTTCTGTGCATAACGCGCCGCGGTGTAGGAGAACGGCGCGTCCCAACTCCAGGCATCCGTGCCGGTCAGTCGTACGCCCCGCTCGAGCAGGTACAAGGTTGCCTCCCGGCCCATACCGCAGCCGCTGCTCACATAGTCGTCGTGCCCGTAGCGGGTACCGGCACTGGTGTTGACTAGAACGATCTCCAACGGTGCCAGGGTGTGGTCGATGCGCCGAAGTTCTTCCTCGACATCGGCCGCTGTCGCGACGTAGCCGTCGGGAAAGTCCCGGAAGTCCAGCTTCACCGCGGGTTGCAGGCACCATTCCAGCGGGATCTCGTCGATGGTGATCGACCGCTTGCCGCCGTCCATTGTCGAGGCGTAGTGATAGGGCGCGTCCACGTGGGTGCCGTTGTGGGTGGTGATTCGGACGCGCTCGATCGCCCAGCCCTCCCGGTTGGGCAGGTCATCGACGGTGGCACCCGGGAAGAACGACACCACCTCGGTCGCGGTCTGCTGATGGTCGTAGTAATCGATCTCCGGCAGATGCCCGGGCGGATCCGACGTGATTCCCGCCTGCAGCGGGACCGAGATGTCGATGAACCTGCGCATCCGCGCTCCTCTTCCGGTCGGACGGCTTCCACCTCGACTGCCGGTGGGCGAACCATCCAGCCAACTATGCCAAGGCGTAGACCTTCCGCAGTGTTTCGGACCTTCCGCAGTGTTTCGGTCACCCTCCAGAGACCGGATTCGTCGAAGCTTTGACCGGCGGGGCTTGCCGCGTAACGATGGCGGGTAGCGACGATCCGGAGGTTAGGGCGCACACATGCTTGAGATCAGCCCGTGGACATGGGGTGCGACGATCGCTGTGATCATCGCCCTGCTCGCCGTTGACCTCACCCTGGCGGCGCTACGGCCCCACCGTGTCGGGTTCCGTGAGGCCACTGCATGGTCGCTGTTCTACATCGCGGTCGCCATCGTGTTCGGGGTGTGGTTCACCGCAACCTACGGTGGTGACTTCGGCACGCAGTACTTCGCCGGCTATATCGTCGAGAAGAGCCTCTCGGTCGACAACCTGTTCGTCTTCGTGATCATCATGGCGACGTTCGCGGTGCCCGAAGAGCACCAGCACAAGGTGTTGACCTTCGGCATCATCCTGGCGCTGATCATGCGCGCGATCTTCATCGTCGTCGGCGCGGCGCTGCTGTCGATGTTCTCGTTCATGTTCCTGCTGTTCGGTGTTCTGCTGATCTACACCGCGATACAGCTGTTCCGGCATCGCGATGAAGACCCCGACGTCGAGAACAACATCATGGTCCGAGCCACCCGGCGCTTCCTGCCGGTCACCGAGGAGTATGACGGCGGCAAGCTGGTCACGCGGGTGGACGGCCGGTGGATGTTCACGCCGCTGGTGGCGGTGCTCATCGCGATCGGCAGCGTGGATCTGCTGTTCGCGCTGGACTCGATCCCCGCGGTCTTCGGCATCACCGCCGAGCCCTACATCGTGCTCACCGCGAACGCATTCGCGCTGCTGGGTCTGCGCGCGCTGTTCTTTCTCGTCAAAGGCTTGCTCGATCGGCTGGTATATCTGTCGACCGGATTGTCGATCATCCTCGCTTTCATCGGCTGCAAGCTGGTGCTGTACTGGGCCCACGTCGACATCGACCCCCGCGTGCCGGAGATCCACACCTACCTCAGCCTGGTGGTGATCGTGGTGATCCTCGCGGTGGTCACCGTCGCCAGCCTGATCAAGACGCGCCGCGACCCAACGGCCAAGGCTCATCCGGGTGCATTGCGCGCAACCCGGGACGACGACCGCGAGCGCTGAGCACGGGTCCTCGTACAGACTGCGGACACACCGACGCGTTGTGACGGTACGGTCGAAGGACTTCGCCGCAACAGACTGGAATCGCCGTGACTAGACCGATGGATCAACTGGGCCGCGCGCTGGCGAGGACGCCGGAGGGGCTCAAGGGCCGCGATCCGGAATTCATCCGCGAGATGTTGCCACGGTTCTGGCTGGCCGCCCAGGTGTACTTCCGGGCCGAGGTGAACGGGTTCGAGAACGTCCCCGACGAGCCGGTGCTGTTCGTCGGAAACCACAGCGGCGGAGCCAACATCCCCGACACATTCGTCTTCACCCTCGCCTACCACACCTACTTCACTGTGGAGGGCCGTCCACTGATCGCACTGGCCCACGAGATCGTCGTAGGTATGCCGGTGATCGGCGATATGGCGCGCAGGTTCGGCATGGTGAAGGCCGGACGAACAGTCGCCGCCGATCTCCTGCAAGAGGGCGCCAACGTGCTGGTCTACCCCGGTGGTGACGTGGAGGCGTTGCGGCCCTGGACGGATCGCAACAAGATCGTCTTCGACGGTCGGAAGGGCTTCCTGAAACTAGCCCACGCGCAGCGGGTCAAGATCGTCCCGGTCGTCGCGACCGGCGGGCAGGAGACATTCTTCGTCTTCAACGACGGGCGCAGAATCGCCAAACTGCTGCGATTCGACAAGTTGCTCCGGGTCAAGACACTGCCGCTCAGTCTGAGCTTCCCGTGGGGTCTGTTACCGGGAGACCTGCCGCACATACCCTTCCCGGCGAAAATACGCATTCAGGTGCTGCCACCGATCGACCTGCACGAACTCTTCGGCGACGACCCGGACTGGGATCAGGTCTACGGGTACGTGACCTCGGTGATGCAGGTGGCTCTCTCAGACCTGGCCGCCAAGACCGTCGTCCCGGTGCTGGGCTGATGGGCAGGGTCACCAAGTCGACACTGGTCCGCGCCGACGTCGATGAGGCCGTGAAGGTGGCGACCGACCCTGATGTGGTCTTCCCGATCATGGGTGCCTTCGGCAGGTTCGAATGCATCGATCGACTCCCCGACGGCTCACAGGAATGGGACCTCTATCTAGATATCGGGACGATCCATGCAGGTGGCCGGGTGCTGGTCGAGGCGCCGTCCGAGAACTGCCTGGTCTGGCAATCCGTACGCGGTATTCACCACAGCGCGCACATCGAGGTCTCACCGGCAACCGACGGCGCGACGGTGACCATGACGATCTCCGTCGAGTTCGCCGGCAGACTGCTCGCCGGGTGGGCCACCGGCGTGCTGGCCGACGGAATACTGGCTCGGCACATAGAAGCCGGGTTGCAGCAGATGCGACACCGCATCGAATACGGCCGCTGAATGAATTAGGCGCAGTGGGATCGCAGTTCGCCCAACTCGGCGCCGAAGCGGTCAGCAAGACCCCAGAGATCAGCCACCAGTTGCGGGCACGAGATGATGCCGATGTTCAGCTTGTCCCCCAGGGACATCACCGTGATATTCAATCCCGAGCCATGGAAGATCGGGCCGAGCGGATACAGCGACTTCGCCTCGGCGCCAAACACATACAGCTTTGTGGTGGGACCCGCGACATTGGAAATCACCACGTTGTGGACCGTTGCGCCACTCAGCGGGGCGTGCGACATGAGGTTGAGCAACGACCCGAACATTGTGCGAGAGACGGACTGGGCCAGGTCGACCAACAGTGTCGGACCAAGCGCGGAACTGTGTTCCTTTGCCCGTGAGTCTGATTCGGCGAGAGCGCGAAGTCGCTCCCGCGGATCCTCGATGTCGGTGTGCAAACTGCAGAACATCCCCGACAGCTGATTTCGGCCCGGACGGTCGGACTGGTCGTGCACCGACGACGGCACCACGGCAATCAGCGAATGGTCCGGAAGCTGTGCGCGTTCACGCAGGAAGCCGCGCAATGCCCCCGCGCACAGCGCCATCACCACGTCGTTGACCTTGACGCCGAATTGGTTCTTGACCTGTTTGACGTCTTCCAGGTCCAGTTGAGCCACGGCAATGTTGCGCGCAGACGTAAGTTTGGCGTTGAAAGGAGTTTCCGGCGCGGTGAACGGTGCGGCCATGGCTGTGCCGCTGACCGCGCGGCCCACCGTCTCGACGATTGTGGACGCGGCCTCGGGAATCACCCTGGTCAGCTGCCACGGCCGGGTGAGGAACCGCAAAAGCCCGTCCGCTGCAATCGCCCACGACGTCGCGTCGCCCGACCCGGCGACCGGATCGCGGGGCGCGGCGTCGGGCTCCACATCACAGAGCCGACCAAGCAGGTCGGCGGCTGCTACGCCGTCCACCGCGGCGTGGTGCACCTTGACGAGCAACGCGACACGATCGCTGTCGGACGGGTCGGTGTTGCCACCGAGGCCTTCGATCACCCACATCTCCCACAGCGGCTTGCTTCGGTCCAGCGGAATCGCGACGATGTCGGCGCAGACGCCGGCGAGTTCTTCGCGCCCGCCCGGTGACGGCACACCGATCCGATGCAGATGACGGGACAGCTGAAAATCTCTGTCCTCCACCCACACCGGGTGATCCAGATTCAGCGGGCTGTCGGCCAGCTTCGCGCGCAACTCCGGCAGCGCACTCATTCGGGACGACAATCCGCTGCAGAATCGCCGAAATGTGTAGCCACCCGGCACCGTAGAGGTGTCCAGCTCGGCGACTGAGCACACATGCAGCGGCACCGCAGACGATTCGCTGTACAAAAGGCCTACGTCAAGCCCGCTCAACCGCTCCATCCAGGCCACGGTACCCGCGCTGGCGGTTCGCCAAGCCACGGCAGGTGGGAGCCCCGACAACTACTCCGAGGAGTCCCAAAAAGCGTTCAGAACGGCCGCACCGCGGTCCGGAGCCTCGAGCATCCACCAATGTCCGAGACCTTCGAGTACCTCGGTGCGGGCACCGGCACGGTCGCCCGCCCGCCGGCGGGTGTCGGTCGCTCCGATATATGGGTCTTCGGTGGCGAGCAGGGACAGCCCGGGCCGCGACGCGGCCGACTCCAGCGCACGGCCCGCCTGGGCCATCGCGGGTTGCGCGGCCGATCGGTACAACGCCAGAATCGCCGTCCTCATGTCGTCGTTCTGGCACGCCCGGATCATGGCACGCCCCGCCAGTGTCGCGTGGACCCCCGCAGGCGAAACAACACAACAACGATGGCCCCGATTCGGTAGTCCTAACTGTGGACCGGCGTGGTGAACTTCCAATCGGCAGAGGCTAATGCGGTCGTTTCGCCACTCATGTCGGCACTGCGGTTGCTGGAGAGTCCTGCTTTCGGGCGGCGTTGCCAACAATCTCGCGCTCGATCAACACGATCGTCCGTTTGAGCTCATCGAACACCCAGTTGTCGCCGGCGCTTTCGTACCTTTCCGCCAAGGCCCGGTAGTACCAAAGGTGCTCGCCAGGATCTTTCTCGGTGAACCGTTCCCACAGCGACGGGCCTTCGTTGCGAAGGTCGCGCAGGATTGCCCGGGCGTTGTCGAGTTTATCGGCGGCCGAGACCAGGATAGTTTCCGTCGAGACATCGGCGAGGTGCTCGATGTAGCTCTCCTTGCGTGAGCGCCAGGGCGGTTTGGGATCCTCGTCAGTGTCGCTGCAGTCGTCGACGATCCCGGCGACACCCTGCCCGAAGCGGGACTCGATCTCAGCGAGGGTGTCGGCGCCGCCCTGGTCTTCCACGGCGTCGTGCAGAAGGGCTGCTATCGCCTGTGTTTCGGTCCCGCCCGCTTCGATAACCAGCGCCGCGACCGATAGCAAATGCCCGATATAGGGGATGTCTCCACCTTTACGGACCTGTGTCTTGTGCAGGTCGGCGGCATAGGTGAGCGCATCAGCGAATCTGGCGGTCAATCGGGGCGAGTCCGTCTCGTTCGGCATGGACTTCTCCTGTCTGGTAACGGGTGGAGGGGAGCGGGGTCACGCTGCGGACCGTCGGTCGTAGCGGCCGTTGACCAATGCTGACACCGATGACCGCTGCCACAGCCGACCCTGGGCCGTTCGATGGCCCGCGGTGTTGAGCAGGTGTGCGGCCTCGGCCTGTGTCAGGCCGCACTCGTGCACGAGCCAGCCTGCGAAACGTTTGAGCGCGGGGCGCCGTTGCGACCACTGCGCCGTGATCGCCGGCAATTCCGGGTGCGGCCCGAAGTCTGCCTTGATGAGCTCGAGGACGTCGCACTGTTGCTCGCCAGAGTGTTGAGCAGGGGGCGAGTCCGCCGGGCTCTGACCGGAGTACAGCGCCTGTTCGACCTCGTTGCTGAGGGTGTGCAGTCCTGCGGCGGCGATGGCGGTGTGGTCGAGGTCGTCGACAGCGCGGACTTCTCGACGGAGCGCAGCGTCGATTTCATTAATCCCACCAGCCAGCGGGCACGACCACAGGTTTGGCCCCAGAACCAGATTGAGGCCGTGGCGCTGGAGTACCAGGCTCAGCCTGCGGACGTGTTCCTCGCGGCCGAGGTCCATGTGCGAAAAGGGCACCCAGATATGGGCCCGGATGGCCAGGGCCCGGCTCAGTGCGGAAACGACGGCGTCGACCTGACCGAGATCGTCATGCGAAACGGCTTCACCAGAGTCGAAGGTGTGGACTTCAGCGATGCTCGCGCCGTGTTCGGCCGCCTTGGTTGCCAGCATTGCGACGCTCTGACCGGTGTCATGGTCGCCGAGGACGATTACCGCCCTGCCGGCGTAGGGGAAACTCGCCATTTTGTCCCTCCAATGGGCGTGACTGCCGGCCGCTTCGAATGAGGCCGCCTTGGGTATTACATGCCATCTTTCTTTAGAGCAATTCTATCGCTAAACGTCTTTAGCGAGCGACTCGCGCTAAAAACTCCTGCTCATCCAGGATAGCGGGCGGGTCTGACAAGACCTGCCGGACAGGGACGGAGCCAGCTATGGCACCCTCACGGCTCGGGTGATGCGCAGGGCACTCGCCTTCCGCCTCGCCTCGTCGATCGCCACATTGCCGACCAACAGTCCCGCCGACTCTTTAGCGCACAATCAACGCTAAACCCTGTGTTCGCGATAGGCTACCGGTTGTGTCCGACAAGAAATTCCCCGACTCCTCCGGCAAGGCTCTGACCGACTACCCCCGACCATCGGTGGCCGTGGACACCGCGCTGCTCACCGCCGATCCGGACCGGGGTCTGATGGTCCTGGAAGTCAAGCGCGCCAACACGTCGGGGTGGGGCCTGCCGGGCACCTTCTTGCACCCCAACGAGCGACTGGCCGACGCCGTCAGACGCTGCCTGCTGGACAAGGCCGGCGTCAGCGGAGTATCGCCCCACCAATGGCAGGTGTTCGACGAGCCCGACCGTGACGACCGCGGCTGGGTACTCAGCGTCGCCCACTGGGCGGTGGTACCCCCCGAAAGGCTGGCGTCCCGATTGGCGACCCAAACCCGACTCGTCCCCGTGGACAGTCCGGGACGACTGATCTACGATCACCGGCTCATCATCGACGCCGCAGTGAACCATGTCCGCGACTGCTACGGAAAGGAACCCGACCCAGAAGGCCTGCTCGAAAAAACCTTCACAATGCGTGAACTGCGACTGCTCCACGAGGCGGTTGCCGGGCACAAGGTCGACCGCGACTGGTTCCGCCGCGAGATGAAATCCAAACTGCGCGCCACCGGCAGCATGTCCGTCGGTGCCCGAGGAAGACCTGCTGAACTGTTCGGACGCAGAACGCCCTGGCGGCCACACGCCACCTAGTACGGTGCTGCGCCACTGTCGCGCCGCGGCGCACCATCACCGCCGAACAGCTCCGGTGAGGTCCGTCCGGCTGGTCCGCCCAGAACACGCCCGAATCGAATCACACCAACCCGGCAATGAAAGCCGCCGCCTGACCGGGATACGGCGGCATCTCGTAATTGCTG
>Ga0114921_10000759_pt1 | contig 13908 bp, 12 predicted proteins | sample BentaG_FD_87016 | JGI IMG/M metagenome (GOLD analysis project Ga0114921, IMG submission 87016) | Deep subsurface microbial communities from South Atlantic Ocean to uncover new lineages of life (NeLLi) - Benguela_00093 metaG | ecosystem: Environmental > Aquatic > Marine > Oceanic > Sediment ...
ATGTATTGGCCTTTCTTTAAGATTAAACAACCTAAACGCGGTGTAATCGTCTGGATTATTGGTAATGCAATTACGATCTTGGTTTGGTTTTTATTATTTTTTCCAGCAGGTGAACGCACAACTACTTCTGAAGTTAGTGCAGTCAAACCTATAACATCTTTCCCCAGTTACGCATTCTCACTAGGATGGACGCAATGGTTGATATTCTTTTCACTTCTCACCTTAATGGTGTTTGAATATTGGCCGTGGAGTAAATTAGGTCGAAAACAACCATTTATAGGGATGATAGCATTTGGAGCATGTACTTTGTTGGGTTTACTTGTATCATATTACTTTCCAAGCATTGCGGAGTCTATATTCGATCCGTTCTTTGTGGCGATTGGAGGAACACCGCCTGGTCCAGTACCTAGACTTAAAGGCTGGTATATGATGAGTATTACTTATGCAATCTTTCTAATTTGCGCTGTTGTATTAGTATCTTTATTCTTTGACAATTGGCCAAAAAAATATCATCAATGGAAGAATTTTCTGTTTAGATTTCTGTTGGTTATAGGTATTGGAACATTAACCTTTCTCGCATATTATCTCCTATCACCAATTTTGTTTGGAGACAACACGAATTATTGGTTGATGAATCCTACTCCATTTATATTGTGGTTCCTTTGGATAGAAATACTATTTGCCTATGTTTGGAGAAAATGGCCTATATATCGAGCAGTTTAGGTGATTTTTAGAATGTTTAAGGCAGGAGACCTTTCAATTTCAACTGAATTCGATTGGATCGGCGATTGGGCTGAACGACGTGCTATCTTAACCCCAAACCGGGAAGCCTTGTTTGATAACATTGAAAAAACCCTCTATACATTTAATGATCTTAACTTAAGGGCAAATAAACTTGCTCGCGTTCTTTTGAATGAGGGCATTTCAAAAGGTGATCGCATTGCAGTGTTCTCTACTAACAAGCTTGAATGTATAGATTTGTTTTTAGCAACGGGAAAAATTGGAGCGATTCTCGTTCCATTTAATATACGATTATCTACTCCAGAACTTGAATATTTAATTAAAAAAACTTCTCCCTCCATTTTTTTTTATGAACCAAGATTAGAGGAGAAAGCTTTAGAAATTAAAAATTTGAATTTAATTAAAAAAAATGTTGTGATGGGCAATAGAGCAATTTTAGATGATGCTTCAACTCAAAAATTGACAGAGAAAGTATCAAGTTCTAAAGTTGAGCGCCCAATTATAAATTTTGAGGACCCACATCTAATATTATTTACAGGGGGCACTACTGGACTGCCTAAAGGGGCGATCATTCCTCATCGATTAATCTTTTGGAATTCTGTGAATACAATTTTGTCTTGGAGTTTAACGCCCGAGGATATTCAACCACTATTATTTCCTCTTTTCCATACTGGGGGTTGGAATGTTCTTCTCGTTCCTTTTTATCATCTTGGGGCAAAAACGATATTGATGGGAGATTTTGATCCAGAAGAAACAATTAAAGTGATTAAACGTGAAAAAAGCACAATTGTAATAGGTGTCCCTACAATGTTTCACGCTATGGCGAATTTACCATTGTTTAAACAAACAAATTTCGATTCCGTAAAAATCTTTATTTCTGGAGGTGCTCCTTGTCCCGTTGCAATTATGGAAAAATACTGGGCAATGAATAAACCTTTTAAAATGGGGTATGGATTAACGGAAGTAGGACCAAATAATTTTTACCTACCAGAACAAGAAATTAAAAAACGACCAACTTCAGTCGGATTACCTGTTTTCCACTGTGACACGAAGATTATAGACACTAAAACAAATCAAGTTGTAAAAAAAGGAGATGTAGGTGAACTTTTATTAAAAGGGCCACATATATTTTCTGGGTATTGGAAAGAACCTGAGGAGTCGAGAAGAACTATTGAACAAGATGGATGGGTTCATACTGGAGATTTGGTTATGCAGGATGAGGATGAGTATTATTACATTGTAGGACGTAAGAAAGAAATGTATATTAGCGGGGGAGAAAATATCTATCCTGTTGAAATAGAAGAAATTCTTTTTAAACATCCTGCGATTGATCTTGCTGCGGTTATAGGCGTTCCCGATGAAAAATGGGGCGAAGTAGGTAAAGCTTTCTTAACGCTAAAACCGGACCAACTTCTAAAATCCGAAGAAATTCGAGAATATCTATTAGCTAAGCTCGCAAAATATAAAGTTCCAAAATATTTTGAAATAAGGGATTCATTACCATTGAGTGCAACCGGTAAAATCTTAAAAAGAGAATTAAAATAGGTGAATTTTAGGTGGATTATCGTCCCGTTGGTTTAGAAGCTTGGGGAATATATATTCCTAAAGAGAGACATACTAGCGAATATATATCCAAAGAGACTGGAATTCCCAAAAAGATTATTGAGGAAAAATTTGGGCTTATAGGAAAGACTATTCCAGGACCAGAGGATCACACAGTTCAAATGGGTGCTAATGCAAGTTTTCAAGCCCTTAAAAGAGCTAATATTACACCTGAAGATTTGGATGTAATTATTTGGGCGGGAGAAGTCTATGCCGAACGACCAATGGTAGTAAATGGTATAAAACTTCAACAATTACTAGGAAATCCGATGAATTCATGGGCTTTTGATGTGAATCAGCGATGCGGGACATTTTTAATAGGAATGTTAGTTGCAAAAAGTTTAATTCAAACAAATCCGAATATCAATAGAATTTTGGTTGCAAGTGGTTATAGGAATAGTGATTTGATTAATTATAAAAATCAGAAATCCAGATTCATGATTAGCTTAGCTGCAAGTGGTGTAGCTGCTATTATTCGTGCTGATTATAAAAGAAATGAAATTTTAGGTATTACCGCAATTTCAGATGGTAGATTTGCCGATGATGTCTACGTTCCAGCAGGAGGTACGATTCAACCTGTTACTGCAAAAGCATTGGATGATGGATTGCTTTATTTGGATGTTCCTGATCCTGAAGGTTTAAAAGATAGATTGGATGCATACTCTATGGATTCATTTGTACGTGTAATTGATAATGCCTTAGCACAATCTGGTTATACGCGTGAAGATATTGATTATTTAGCATTATTACACATGAAAAGAAGTGCATTTGAGTATGTGGCTAAAACTGTTGGTGTAAATCCTTATACTCAATCGACCTACTTTGAAGATATTGGGCACAATGGACAAAATGACGGAATAATTTCTATCGAATACGGAATTAGGGATGGAAAAATCAAAAATGGAGATCTTATTGTAATTGTATCAGCAGGAATTGGATGGGCGTGGAATGCTGGAGTAATTAAATGGGGTCCTTCAGACTAGGTTTACTCATTAGCTACTGTTTTTTATCTTTTTTCCAAAAAGAAAGTACAAGATCATTAAATTCATCAGGATGATCGAGAATAATTAAATGACCTGCGTCTGGAATGATGGTTAATTTAGATTGTGGTAGCCATTCGTGAATCATCTCGCTTGCCCATACTGGAGTAGTAATGTCTTTTTTTCCTACTGGAATTAAAACTGGAATGCTAAGAGATTTTAGATTTTCACAAATATTAAAACCAGCTGAAGCTGCCGTTGCTTGTAGACAATCTTTTTTTGTCATGTGATCTGTTACTATCTTGGCTACAAATTCTGCCTTCTCGTCATCGTAAGGAACCATTCCTCTTACACTTATCCCTACAGCAAATTTTTCCAACTTACTATTATTGATCCGTCCTAATACATCTGTAATTGCTTCTTGGCTAATAAAACAGAAACTATCTGCTACTACCATTTTACTGACTTGAGAGGGATTTTCAAGGCCATAAACTAGAGCAATCATACCCCCCAAGGAATGACCTACCAAGTAGAGCTCATTAGTCCAATTAATATGATTCAATAAACCAAACATATCATCTACATAATTACGAATAGTAAATCGCTTCTTTGGTTTAGTGGATCTTCCGTGACCTCGAAGGTCAAACCTCAAAATGTGATGTTTGGACTCAAAAGCAGGGAGCTGGAATTTCCAGCAATCACTATTTAAGAAAAGACCATGAATTAAGACCATTTTAGGTCCATTTTCGTTCCCACTAATCTGATAATAAATTTCTATATTTTTTTCTGGAGAATAGTATTCCATATACTAAGATACTCCCCTTTTATTTAATAAATTTACCACTCAAAAAATATATCTTACTTTAAACTACTGTCAATTTCGTAAATTTGTGCAGTAATTTTCTCACTTGAGTAAGATTTATATGGATAACTAGCAAAATATAGATTAAATACAAATTTAAATACAAAATAAAAATATAGGGTTAAAAATGAAAAAAACGAAGATAATATTATTGATTTTACTTGCATTTTCAATTGCTTTTTCATTTGCTCCAACAGTTACTCCACAAATTGGCACATACACATTTCACGGAGCTGCAGGAAATGAAAAAACATTGGTTGTAAGAACAGCAGATATTACTAGTTTAGAAATAGTTTTTGGAGCAGGATATGTTGGAGTAATAGAAAGTAGTTTTGGATCGGGAGCGTTAGTGGAGGGAGCAAAGAAAAAATCACTGGTAACTGATGTAAATTTTACTTTTAAAGTAGATTATACATTTTTTGGCCTTGGACTTCTCGATGGTACATTATATAATACTAGTAACTGGGATTGGACTACAGGTTCATTTAATGCGGTACCTGATTCCATTGGTGATATGGTTGCTTCATTGTACGATCCTACTGATCTTACCAATGTTGTCAATACGATTTTTGTTATGAATGTTACTGTTCAGAATGGGGCTATTCATTTTGCCCAGTTACCCACATCTGTTGCTCAATATTTGGGTGCAATAGTGTGGGAACCAAAATGGCAAAATGTAGGCAATACAGTTGTACATGATGCAGTTGCAGGAGATTGGCATTCTTTATATGCCTTTCAATATCTTCATGACTGTACTGAAACCTGGTCTTATGATAGCACATATGGATCATGGATTGGATACAAATTACAAGCTAATAGTACCACGATCTATGAATTTTCTATAGAATTAACTACAGCGCCTGAGGTTCCTATTCCTGGATTTGAACTTTCAGTACTAACAGTTGCGTCATTAAGCGCGATGGTAGTTCTAATTTTTGTAATAATGAAAAAGAGAAAATAAAATTATTAAATTTTTTTTTTATTTCTATTTTATGATACCTGAATTCAAGTATTTAGAGTTCTTCCTTTTTAGAAAAGAGGTTTCCTAATAAATTTATCTTCCCATTAATTATTCCGCGGGAAAGATACATGAAAGGGGTATCAACGACCCCAAAGAACCATTTGGTAAGTAATTGTCCCCAAATCATTATCAGTATAACATCAAGGGGAAACACACCACCAAAAGCTATACTAATGAACAGTACGCTATCCAGAGCTAATGTTGGTATATCGCTGAACACATTTCTTAACCAGAGATTTTTATCCCTTGTTAATTTTTTAAGCTTAGCGAATAAAATGGCGTCTAAATTTCCGGTTATAATAAATGAAATCCAAGATGCGATTGTAATTCGTAAGGTCGATCCAAGAAAATTAAGCCAAAACTGTTGAGCTTCAGCAGGGTTGCTCCCCCAATCAAAACCCCAAAACGGAGCAGCAGGAACTTCAATGCTAAACCATATAAAGATGGACATGAAAATTTGAGTCAAGAAAGCAATAAATATCATTCTGTGGGTCCTCTTCCTCCCAAAATTCTCATTCACCATATCAGTTATTTGAAACGTAAAAGGAAATATAAGAACTGCCACTGGAGCAGTGATTTGATATCCTGCTATGCTAAAATCCCCAATTTTTGCTGCAAGAATTTGCGACATTGTAATAAACAAGATATAGAACGCAACAGCAACATCCTCTCGATTTTGCATTTTGATATACTGACTAATTAACATTGTCGAAACGAAAATAACGACAATCCATAGCAGAAAGACTAACCACATTTGCTTCACTTGATTTTTATTTGAAATTTAAGATGATCTTGTTAATTTTTCATGTCTTTAAAAACTATATACATGACCAAAGAATTTCAAAAAGGAGCAAAAAAAGATCAGATATCTTTTCTATACTTTCTTTAAAAAATAAAGGAATTCTAATACCAGTAGAGATTTAATCAAATTAATTTTTTTTTTAATTACTTATTCTTTTTTTAGCGTAAACATTATTGATAATTAAAGCTCTAAAAATAAACATGTTATTGGAAGGTGCCCCGTATCAATCAAAAAGTTTTAGGGAGATTAATTAAATTATTAATTAATTTTATTGAGAGAAAAACAAGCACTTTTTCAATTAACAATCGTAGTAATGCTGAGTTAGTTCATTATTATTACGAAATAGTCCGTAATTGGAACAAAATAAATTATATTTTTAAACGGAAGCTTAAATCCACTAAAAAACTTATAATTATTGGCAATTTTAGCATCGCTAAGTATTTTATTGCTATTTATTTAATAATTTGGGAGAAACAGGATGTATTAAAAGTAGGTACAGAATTGAATTTATCATCTACCACAATAGATCTTTTTAAAAACCTTGAATTCTTTTCTTGGAACAAAGAATTATCAGGTAAGTATGAAACTGAAAGATTAAGCTTACAACTCGCAGTACCATCTTTTATGATTAAAAAACTAGTGGATACGATGAATACTGACTCCATTAGGGCAAATATTAACTATATGGATCATCAAAGTGAGCGAACTATATTTTTCTTTAGAATTAACGACTTAATTTTTGATAAAACTAAGGACGATGCACCTGATTTAATATTAGCAGAATTAAAGGAGCAAGGAATTAATGTAAAACAAGATACGCATTTTTCAAATTTATATCTTACAGAAGTAAAAAATAAAAAAAAACTCCTCATTAGTAGATTTTTTAAAGAAAAAAAACTCATAATACAAGATAAAGCTTCTTATGCTGTAGCTCATTTATTAGATCCTCATGTGAATGAGCTGATATTTGATGTGTGTGCTGCTCCAGGAATTAAAACAAGCATTATTGCTCAATTATCTCAAAATAAATCGAGGATTTTTGCCAATGATTTCAACACAACAAGAATTGATGCATTGAGTCACTTTTTGAGTGGTCTCAATGTTGAGAATACTCATCTAATTAATTCAGATGGGATTGCATTTCCTCTCCGATTCAATAATTTTTTTGATAAAATTTTACTCGATGCACCGTGTACTGGAAGCGGAACATTTTCGACAAATCCCGAACTTAAATGGCGCCAAAATGAGGGTTTCCTGCACCAAAACCTTACACTCCAAGAGAAATTACTTAAAAGCGCTATTAAATTATTAAAGCCGTCTGGGATTCTAGTTTATTCCACATGTAGCCTTTATCCCGAGGAGGGAGAGCACCAAGTTCTAAAAATTTTCGATCAACTCAAACCCATGGAACTTCCAAAGTGGTTTTCTCCTAGCTATAAAATAGACAACCAGTATATTCCCGGAACAGGAAGATTGTTTCCAGCAACTCACCAAACAAAAGGATTTTTCATCGCAAAATTCAAAAAAAAATAAATGCTATAATACTAGAACAACTTTTACCTAGGTGGAGTTAAAATAACTGGCACTAAATATTGGACTGTTGGACAAATTGATGCAACTGGCGTAACAGGCCCACATGTTAAGGAGTTAGTTGATATTAGCAAAGTAAAACATCAACTTTTCGTTGATATCAACAAGGATACGCTCAATAAGATAATAACAGAGGATATAGGCGGTAAAATTGAAAATATTGGTCTCAGCGAAGATTGGACGATCACGTTAGAAATGTTTCCTAAGGTAAATATTCATTTAGCCTATACGTATTTTGGAGATGAATTTGGAGATGGTATTACCGCTGAATTTAAATGTTTTTTTTCCGGAGAAAGAGCGATAATCGTGCCTGGTGAAGACAGCATAACCTATGTTGATATTATCTTTGATTTTATAGAACGAATAATTGAACATAAAGATCCTTTTGAGAAATCTTACAGTACAAAAACTGATCTGATGAAAAAGGTATTGGACCAAAGATTAGAGCCCTTTACCTTATTAAAAGATAAGGATCAAAAAGAACTCGCTTTATTTCTAGGTGCTAAGGTTTGGAACACCGAAAATGGCTGTCGAATTAAAAAAGAAGTCTTCCCGGGAATCTTTATTGAATTAACTTATGATAATCAAGAAAAATTAAATATAGGTTATACAGGAGAAACGCTCTCTAAAAAAGTAGGTAGTTATCACATGGAATTTCTGGGGATATTCCTAATCAATCATATCCTCCGATATATCACGTTAAATAACCTAGACAAGGAACTACCCGATATATGCTACATCATGTTTTCGAGATATTATACAAAGATGAAAAATTGGAGCCATAATCTCAGGTAATTGATTGATTAAAAATATAAAATATAAAAAATTAGAAAAAAAACTAGTTAGCGGTCCATAAAATTGTCCTACCTCGCTTCCTTGCGCGTTTTACCTTTCGAGAATTCTCTAAATCAGCCATAACCTTCCATATCTGAGAATTACTTAATTTGAAATACTTTCTTAGCTCAGGAGTAGACATTTCTATACCACTCAATAGATTTACGATTAATCGTTTCATCTCTTCAATTGTGTCCTCGTTGGATACGGTCGGGACATTATTTTCTTCTTCGTTTACATCCATCTCATGAATAATTCTAGATGCAATCTTGTTAAGCTGTTTAATGTTCCTATCGATTCCTTGTGGTTTCATAAATAGACAACAAAGTTCTAGATCTTTCGGGAATGCCACGATGTAAAACTTATCGTACAAAATCGCTCTAGGTTTTTTTCCCGCATTTCCTCCTCGAAATGCTAAGTAAAAATTCATAGCAAAATCATCTAATTTCATTAGATTTGTAGGGCTTCCATACTCTTTTTTCCATTTAAGGAAAGGTCCGTCAATCATATCGAAGCCTATTAAAGCTGCGCCGAAAAGCTCATTTTCATTAAAGTTCATCTTTTTTTGACCTCCTTCTTATTACAATTTTTTTTAATTCTTTTCTGATAATCTCCATCAATTTTATTCTTTCAGTAGGGTTTATCGCTGTAAGTCCATATGTTTTTACATGTAGAATTTCTTCCACTCTTTCGGGAGTCATTCGACCATCATTTTTTTTTAAATCTTGCTTGTTTGCTATAGCAACAATTGGACAATCTTGATCTACAAAATGCGCAGCGTAGTTGATTAGTTCTCTAGAATTTAAAACGTTCCTTGGAGTAGAATCAGTTACAATAAAAAGGACATCTGACCCCAATAGATAATCTCTTGAATAAGTTTTCAAGTAACTTTGCTGTCCTCCAAAATCCCAGATTCTAATATGATATTCATCTAATTTAATCGTTTTTAAATCAAAGCCGTGGGTAGGGAAATAAAATTTATCAATAATATCCTTAGAGAGTAGTCTTAACATAGTTGTTTTTCCGACTGCGGGTGAACCTATGAATGTAACCTTCATCAATTTTGAAATTTCTGAACTTAACATTTCTTAATGCATTAAGAAAAGAATATTTTTAAAAGAAAAAAGGTCAAATTTTTACATATATCTCTGTAATATACAGATCATATGTTAAAGTATTGCACTAAATGTAATGTTGTAAAAGAATATAAGTAGAATTATTGAAAATAAGGTGGGGATAATTAAACTGTATGTGAATAAACCTTGAGAAACTTTTATGCATTTAAATAGTGTATTCATTATGACTTCGAAATATTTCGGATCCCCCCAAATTTTAACTTTTTCGACATTAGAATCATAATAAGAAAATTCAACATCTTCTAAATTTTTCTCTGCTTCAACTAGTAAAACATCAATTTTTTCTAAAATCTTTTCTAAGGTTATTTTGTCCCCTATCGGACTATAACCTCTCGGTGAGAATTGCCTTGCAACAGTATGAGAATCCGAAGTTGTTATTTCTCCTCTTTCTATTCCTCTATTCTGCAGCAAGTTTAGTACAAATGAACGAATATCTACATAAGCATTATTAGCATCAAAGTGGATGAACACTGTTTTTTGATCTGATACAATATCTTTAAAAAGATGAACTACCAAACCTCCAGTACCTATTCCATCCTTCTCCGAATATTCAAGCATTAAATCTTTTGCAACACCGTATTGCACTAAAATATTGTTAGAGAGATCACTTTTTTTATTAGAAACTAAAAACTTTTCAGAAACATTTATGAGATCATTAGCTTCTAGAGTTCTATTTCTTATTAAGACTTCATCCCCGATTATGGAATTGTGCGAATCGATAATAATTATCTCGCGATAACCTTTTGCTTTAGCTATTTTTCTAATTTCTTCTCCGATTTCCACCTGAATATCATCAGAAGGTAAAGGGTGTCTCGTTAAAAACACAATAGCAACGTTATCTATATCGATACCTAATAATTTAGCGGAATTAAACATATTTCTAGATGTTGATTTTACTTCTTTTACCCATTTGATCTTTGAATCTTCTTGAATCTTCTTTACATCACTTTTTATTTTACTCAAAATCTTTTCAAGTTCTTTCTGGGAGGTTAGATTCATGGCGTGATCGTTGGTTGTGTGGTAAACTGTAGTACCTTTAATACTCTTGAAGGTATCATAGATATGAGCTGGTAAATCAGAAGAGCCACACGTTTTAAAAGGTCCGAAATGGACCTGGGGAATAATAAATAACCCTTTTATTTTTTTAGTTTTCTCATTCCTTATTGCTAAATACTGAATTTTTACATTTGAAGAAACTCCAATTTTATCAAAAAAACTTTCTAGTAACTCATCATTACCATCCGTTAACATAGAAAGCACAAAAGCTCTAATGAATGGATATCCCCCTATTCCAGTTGCTTGTCTGTATATATTACTTACTCTAGACAGACTTCTTGCGTATGGAATTGCAAATATAAGAGCACATATAGTAAAAAATAACATAGCTCTAATGAAGAATAAAAAGGGGAGTTGTGATGCGAAAATACTGTAGAAAGTTATTTCAATAGCAGGTTGTACAAATGCTAAGATAAAGTTACCATATTTTCCTACCGTAGTGAATGAAAAATACACGACATAGGTGATAATAAAAGAAATTATTGTTCCCAGAATAAGAAATACTTCTTGAAATGCTGCATTTCTTAAGAAAATAGTAATTATTTGACCAATTAATAGCGTAAGTCCCATTAATCCCGTAAAAAGAGAGTTCATTTGAAACGCCCATCCTTTTGGAGGTAGATCTAAAAGAGGAGATCTTTTTGAGAAAAACAAAATTGATATTAATACTCCTCCTCCAGAAGTGGAATAAATTGTAATGAGGACATTAGATAGATAAAATAAGTTCCAAATATTGGTAAAGAGTGAGTTTAAAATAAAAGATAGTAAACTAATAACACCGGGAAGGCTGAAAAATAATATATAAGCTGATTTCTTCGTAGAAAAAAAATCTACATACGATAAAATTCCTGGAATATGACGAGATGGTGGTTGTTGCGCGTACATAACCGGTAGTTAATTAATAATTATTTCATCTAAAATTATTTTCTATTCCTACTTTTAAAATAATAAAGTATCCTTATAATTAAATGCGTTTAAATAATTATAAATAATTAAAAAAATATTTAAAATTATGTCAGATGATTATCCAAAGTTGAACAACCAATCAAAGAAAAGAGTTGGCGAGTTTTTATCTGAAGGAATTCTTTTATTTGGCAAAAATTGGTTGACTTTAATCATACCATTCGGCTTATTATTCATTACAGGTATAGTAATTAAAAATTTGGTAATTGTTGATCTTGAGTGGCAGTTAATATTAATAACCCCTAAGATTGAACTTATCCTTGAAGGGGATCCATATTTAATATCTCCCGAGGATCTTAATCTGCTGCTTAATTACTTGGTTGTAGGACTTTCTGTTATTTTCTTTGACGGCCTTTTTCCGACCTTATTCAATGTAATTGCGATGTGCTTAGTAAGTAATTATTTATACAACAAATTTATTGGTAAAGATACAAAGTTAATCCCTGAATTAAAAAAAGCTTTAAATGGGAGAATATTACTCGTAATTCTCTTATTAGCTGTTGCATTCTCTGTAGGCTATGTTCTTCTCTTTATACCAGGTATCCTCATCTTTGCTTTTTTTATATTTTATATATTTACATACTATTCTGACGATTCTGAACATCCTATAAAGGATGCTCGAAATCTGGCAAAAGGAGAATTCTGGAAAATTGTAGGGATATTCTTTTTTTATAACTTAATAATTTATGTATTCGATACTATTTATTATATGATTATCGTTAATTTCCTAAATGCTAATGCGTCATGGTATAATCCTTCAACTAGAGATTATGGATCAATAATTTTATACGATTTCATTTTAAATCTTGTTCCATTTCTCTTGACACCATTATTAGTTTGCTTTCTAACTTCTCTCTATGCTTATTTAAAGGCAAGAAAAGAACAATATTTACGGTACCAAATACCATACCAAGAAACCCCTCAGAGTTATGAGCCGCATATAAAAGAGGTTATAAGTGGTCCTGGGATCTATTGTCCTTTCTGTGGGAAATACATGAGGGTAAAATTTCAATTTTGTATGCATTGCGGAAAGAGATTAGAATTTGAGGTATAATAATAAAATTAGTGATATATTATGAACTTAAACATAACTCAAAAGTTTGAATTAAATCCTGACGATTTGAATGATCCAATTGTATTAATTGGTTGGCCCGGAATAGCATTAGTTGCTCAGTTAGCGATTACATCTATTAAAGACTCGATTGATGCTAAGTTGTTTTTAGATATTGAGTATTACGATTTTCCCCCAAAATCAAATGTTGAAAAAGGGAAAATGGAACTTCCCTCAGCTAAAGTTTACTTCAAATCCAGAAAACAAAAAAATAAATCCGATTTATTTATTTTAACCGCGAATTATCAGCCTCAAACCTCACATGGAGTATTTGAGTTTTCCCAAAAGTTTTGTGAAGAGATGGATAAATTAACAGAAAGTAAAATTAAAATGTACATCAGTGCCGGTGCTATGGTAACAGAAAAAATAAGAGATGTACCCTTGGTTCATATTTGTGGGACAAATCAAGAAATCGTTGATTCGTTTTTAAAATATGAGGATACAATTCTAATGGAAGTTGGTGTTATAGCTGGAGCAAACGGGATATTACCTGCTTGGGCAGGTCAAAAGGGTTTTGCTCCCGGTCTATGTTTGCTAGCAGAAACATTACCCCTACCAATGATGGCACTAGATCCTCGAGCATCTAAAGCATTGCTTATAGTTTTGAAGGAATATTTTGAAATAGAAATGAATTTTGATGAGTTAAACTCAAAAATCGATGAAATGGAGCATGTTCTTGATATGTATAAAAAACAAGCAAATCAATTTATGAAGGGGCCTCAAGAAGATCGAGGTTCTGATTCTTACTTCCGCTAACTCATGCACTATTTTTTTTTAGGATACTCCAAAAGTCAAAATTTATTTGGTTATGGATAATTTTAATTTATTAAATTAAATAACATTAAATTCAAGGAAATAAGACTAAAATGAAATTTTTCAAATTGTTTACCCCGTTTAAGATTGGACAAGTTAGCATTTCGAATCGTATAGTTATGCCTGCTATTAATCTCAATATGGCAAATGATGGATATGTTACTCAAAAACTAATTGATTTTTATGTTGAGAGAGCCAAGGGTGGTGCTGGAATGCTTATTGTTGGAGGATGTTACGTAGACCTTTATGCAAAAGGGCACCCAATGATGATATCTATCGATAGTGATGATTATTTACCAACCTTGACCCAATTAACACAAGCAGTCCATGACGCGAGGGATGATGTAAAGATTTGTGCTCAAATGTACCATGGTGGTGCATACACTATGCCTTTAAT
>Ga0114921_10000760_pt1 | contig 13882 bp, 14 predicted proteins | sample BentaG_FD_87016 | JGI IMG/M metagenome (GOLD analysis project Ga0114921, IMG submission 87016) | Deep subsurface microbial communities from South Atlantic Ocean to uncover new lineages of life (NeLLi) - Benguela_00093 metaG | ecosystem: Environmental > Aquatic > Marine > Oceanic > Sediment ...
AGACGATGTAATTAAAAACCTCAATGAATTCACGTCTATATATGCTTGCTATTCCAGCATCTTTTAGGCAGAAAAGCCTTTTTACGCCGTCCCTGCGTCGAGCATACTGATTGATTTTACTTAATTTCCACTGAACTGTTTTAATTAAGACCCGCCCCCACTCCTAATCGACGTGATATGATGTGATGTCACACAGGCCTTAGGCTCTTCGGCTGGGCCAGTTCCTTGATCCCATCCATCAATTCCTTCTCAATCCGCTGTAAAAGCAACCTATTCTGCGATAGCTCGCTGTCCCTGAAGATCTCCAAGTAATCTCTCAGTTTCTCCGCTAAAATTTGATAGGCGTCGAAGGGAGCCTCGTCAAATACTCCGATGTAGCTCAGGAGTAAAATGGTATAAATCGCCGACACGACGTTCCCTCTGGCTTGTGCCAATGTCCTGCTAAAAGAGCCTCTACTAACATTTCTAGAGCGTAATAAGGCTTTTTCATCGTATGTAATGTTTATATCAGAGTTTTTATTACATAATATGTCAATTATAAGCGTTTCATACTGAGTATGGGTCAAACAGCTGTTTTTCAGTAAAATGCTGGCAATCGGGTCCCTAATGACCCGATCTTTAAAAAATTTCAGATCCCCGTCAACCATGTTCTATTCCTCCCACTAATTTTTAGATGAGTCGTGAGGACCACCTCGTTTACAAAACTGTATACGAGCATAAATAAACATATTCGTATTGTAACCGAGAAGAGAGCGGCTTGAAATTACATATATATGTTATAAAAAGGTTTTAATTAACATCATTATTTATAAAAATATGTAATTCCTTCAATGGCAAAGCCCTAAAGCTAGCTATGAGAAAGAAATGCAGGGATGTTATCAAAGGAAGCCTTGCGCATAGATTCATCTTCAGCAGCTAAACAGATCGAGGTCTTCATATCAGAACAAGTCAGGAACTCGGGCTTGAAAGGAGGCGTTGTCGCTGTCAGTGGGGGGATAGACTCAGCGGTTACGCTGGCAATGACCGTAAGGGCCCTTGGCGAAGAGAATGTCAGGGCAGTAACGATGCCCGAGCGTGATATCACACCTGATAGTGATATCACGGATGTGATGGGCCTCGCTGACGGCCTTGGCGTTACATGTGACGTTGTAGAAATCACTCCCATGATACGTGTGATGCGTTCTACGCTCCCCCTTTACGACCCGTCAGATCTGGTATCCTCAGGTAACATTAAAACTAGGGTAAGAATGATGATCTCCTATCACTTCGCGAATACCCTACGGCTGATGGTGGTCGGGAGCTCAAACAAAACGGAGTGGATGACCGGTTACTTCACCAAGTATGGCGACGGCGGCGTTGACATTATGCCGATCGGGGACCTGTATAAGACGCAGGTCAGGCAGCTTGCCAGGTACATCGGCATCCCCCATAGGATCATCGAGAAAACGCCAACCGCAGGCCTGTGGCCCGGGCAGACCGACGAGGGGGAGCTTGGAGTTGAGTACGAGACCCTCGACCTCATCCTATTCGGCTGGGAGCGGGGAATGAGTGCAACCGAGATATCTGGGGGCCTCGGCGTTGATCCATCGATGGTGGAGCGGGTTCTGGGCCGGGTGAGGGGCAGCGAACACAAGCGCCGTCTTCCACTAATCTTAAGACTTAGTTCAGGTAGATGTTGATGTAGTCTTATACCCTCAGGTGTCGGAGCTTTGGGGCGCAGAAGGAGAAAAGCGGTCAAGTTCGTAAAGAGGCGGATGCCCGAGTTCTTCCTATGTCCTAGATGCGGAAAGAACACGGTGAAGGCGACCGTCAAAAAGAAGCAGGACCAGGTCGTGGTGGTCTGCGGAAGCTGCGGCCTGAACGCCACCTTCCAGGCAACGCCCCAGATGGCCGGGGTAGATGCCTACTGCCTGTTCGTCGACAACTATTACGGCACGGAGACCCAGCAGGAGGCAGCCGAAGTTGGCTGAGGGCGTGGAGAGGTATCTGCTGGGAAAAATGAGAGAGGATGGCGCCATCCATATGACCCTCCTCGACCCCGAGAAGACGAATTCCAGCAACTGCGCCCTCATCGCCCACGAGGCTGAGAAGGCGGGGACGGCGGCTATAATGATAGGCAGCTCAACCCTCGCCTCCAACGCGGACCTCGACAAGGTTGTAAAAGAGGTCAAGGCGTCGGTGACCGTCCCTGTCATACTATTCCCCAACAACATCTCGGGCGTGAGCAGCTGCGCCGACGCCATATGGTTCATGTCCCTCCTGAACTCCTCCAACACCTACTACCTGATTGATGTGCAGGCCCTCACAGCCCGCCTCGTGAAGAGCTACGGCCTCGAAACCCTCCCCATGGGATACATCATCGTAGGAGATGGAGGGGCAGCAGGCTTCATAGGACAGGCCCGCCCCATACCCTACGATCAACCCGAAATCGCCTTAGGATACAGCCTCGCCGCCGAGATCCTCGGCATGCGCTTCGTGTACCTTGAGGCCGGTTCCGGCGCCGAGAAACCAATACCCGCGAACATGATCAAGTTCGTCAAAAGCCATCTGTCTGTGCCCCTTATAGTGGGCGGCGGGATTAGGGACGGCGCCGCTGCGAGGAAGGCCGTCGAGGCGGGCGCCGACGCGGTTGTCACCGGCACACTCGTCGAGAAGACGGATAAGGTGAGGGAGAGGATATACGAGATCGTCTCTAACGTAAAATCCGTTGGAGGATGAGCGCTTGACGGCCTTCGAGAGCTTCTTCAACGCCCTTAAAAAGGCGCTGATGAAGCCCGACATGTACAGCATATGGCCCGACTTCGAGCCCGTCTACGACGAGAACGAATACTCGTGGACGACGCTCCGGGGCCTGGGGGAGACCCTGCTCCTGAACTGCGTGAAGTGCGACGGCCCCTCGGACATGAGGCACCCGAGATGCGACGCCTGCGTACTGAAACGCAGCGGGATCGCCTCCGACGCGTACACGGCCGCCACGGGCAAGGCGAGGGACAGATGGTCAACCATCATGCTCTGTAGGATACACAGCCCCAATTTCTAGAGGAGGGGACCCCGCTTTGATAAACGCCCGCATGTCGAAGGAATACGAAGACTACTGCTCAAGCATAGAGAACAGCCTGAAGAAGCTTTACGAGGTGGCGGCGCAGGCGAGGAGCAGGGGCCTCGACCCGGCGCTCGCGCCCGAGCCCGAGATAACCCACGACATAGCTGAGCGGGTGGAGAAGCTCATCGGCCCCCCGGGCATAGGCGAGAGGATCAGAGAGCTTGAGGCAATGGACCGCCGCGAGATGGCGTTCAAGGTCGCTGAGGAGATCGTCCACGGACGCTTCGGAAGACTGGAGAAGCAGGAGGCCGCAGACCAGGCCATACGCACCGCCCTAGCAATAGTGACCGAAGGTGTCACCATCGCGCCCCTCCAGGGCATACCGGAGATAAAGATCAAGCGGAACCCGGACGGAACCCCGTACCTGGCCGTATACTTCGCCGGCCCCATAAGGCCGGCCGGAGGCACCGCCCAGGCCTTGACTCTGGTCCTGGCCGACTTCGTGCGACGCCACCTGGGCTTGGATAAATATCAGCCGCCGGAGGAGGCCGTGAAGCGGTTCGTCGAGGAGGTCCGACTGTACGAGCGCCGCGTCCGAAGGTTCCAGTACCACGTGAGAGACGACGACATCGAGGCCGCGATGAGGAACCTCCCCGTGGAGGCCACCGGCGTGGGCACGGACCCCTACGAGGCGTCGAGCTTCAGGGATGTCCGGGGGATCGAGACGAACCGGCTGAGGGGCGGGGCTCTCATAGTGGTCGTCGACGGCGTCATAGGCAGGGCCAGGAAGCTCTGCGGTATCTGCGAGAAGCTCCGGCTGGAAGGGTGGAAGTGGCTCGAGGAGCTCGGCGACGACGGTTCGGAGGCCTCGGAGTCGACGGCCAGCTTCATGGAGGAGATAATCGTAGGCCGCCCCGTCTTCTCCTTCCCCCACCGCGTCGGCGGATTCAGGCTCAGATACGGTCGGGCCAGGAACACAGGGCTGGCAGCGGTGGGCGTGCACCCAGCGGCCATGATCATCCTGAACAGGTTCCTCACCACGGGCGTGCAGCTGAGAATAGAGCTCCCCGGGAAGTCGGCGATCGTGACGCCCGTCGACTCCATCGAGCCTCCGATGGTAAGGCTTAAGGACGGGTCGGTTCTCAGGGTCGAATCGGCCGATGAGGCAGAGGGCCTGCGGGGGTCTTTGGAGTCAATTCTGTACCTCGGCGACGTGCTAATCAACGCCGGCGACTTCATCCAGAACAACAAGAGCTTACTGCCCGCAGGATACGACGAGAACCAGTGGCTCCTGGACCTAACCGCATCGGTTCGGAATATGGGCTTCGCGGCCTTCTCCGATGGCTGCGGCGTACCCCTCGGGCGTTTGGAGGCGTTGCTGGAAGACCCCCAGACGATACCGAGTGCCCAGGAGGCTCTTGCCATATCCGGGCTGGGGGTTCCCCTGCACCCCAGGTACACGTACCTCTGGTCCCAGGTCTCCAAGAACGAACTCCTCCGCCTGAGGGACAACCTGGCCGCGTCCTGGCCTAAATCCGACCTCGTCAAATTACCGCTAAACACGGGGGACAAGGAAACCCTTGAAACTCTCCTCGTCCCACACGCCGCCTCCGAGGACGGCTTCCTACTCCAGGAGGCGGCCCCTGTCCTTGAGAAGTGCCTCGCCCTGGACAGGCTACACGCGGAGATCGACGGCGAGAGCCCCCTTGAGATCGTGCGCGGCCTATCCGGGCTGGATGTGAGGGAGAAGGCCCCCGTCTGGGTCGGCGCCCGGATGGGCCGGCCCGAGAAGGCCAAGGAGAGGAAGATGTCACCCTACGTCCACGGCCTCTTCCCCGTGGAGAGGGCCGGAGGGGCGCAACGGGACATCCTCAAGACGGAGAGAGGGCGAGCCGTCACCGTCGAGATCATTAACAGGCATTGCCCCAAGTGCGGAGCTCGATCCTTCGGCGTGGTCTGCCCGGACTGCGGCGTGGAGCTCGTCACCGAGCGGAGATGCCCCGACTGCGGCAGGCCCCTTGAGGGCGTGAGCTGCCCGGCCTGCGGGACTAAGGCGGTGGCGTACAGCAGGGCCGCCGTCGACATCAGGGAGCTGCTCGGAAGGGACTGGAAGAGGATAGGGGGCCCCCTGCCCGGACGCTTCAAGGGCGTGAGGCGCCTCATGAACGAGAAGCGCCTTCCCGAGCCCCTGGGCAAGGGCCTAATAAGGGCCCGCTACGACCTCTCCCTCTTCAAGGACGGGACCATCAGGTTCGACATAACGGACGCGCCCCTCACCCACTTCAGGCCGAGGGAGGTCGGCGTCCCCCCCGACAGGCTGAGGGCGCTCGGATACACCCGCGATGTGGACGGTGCCCCCCTGGAGTCCCCGGACCAGATGCTGGAGCTGAAGGTGCAGGACGTGGTCCTGCCGGAGGAGTGCGGCGACCACCTCGTCAAGGTCTCCCGGTTCGTAGACGACCTCCTGACCCAGTTCTACGGCGTGGAGGCCTTCTACAACGTCAGGGATAGGGTCGCGTTCGTGGGAGGCCTTGTGCTGGGCCTTGCCCCCCACACGTCCGCCGCCGCCGTAGGGAGGGTCATAGGCTACACGAAGACCAGGGTATGCTACGCCCATCCCCTCTGGCACGCGGCGAAGAGGCGGAACTGCGATGGCGACGAGGATGCCATTATGCTCGTCCTCGACACGCTGCTGAACTTCTCCCGGGAATACCTCCCCGAGCAGATCGGCGGCCTCATGGATGCCCCTCTCTTCGTAATCCCCGTCCTCCACCCCAGCGAGGTCGACAAGGAGGCCCACAACGTCGACGTCATGTGGCGATATCCGCCGGAGTTCTACAGGCTCAGCGCCGAGGCATCGAGCCCAGGCGTCTACGAGGAGCTCATGGACACCCTCGGGAGAAGGCTCGGGACGGAGGCCCAGTTCCAGGGCTTCGGCTTCACAGAGCGGTGCTCTGACATCAACCTCGGGGCCCACCAGGGCGCCTACACGAGCCTGAGGACGATGCTCGACAAACTAGATAGCCAGATGGAACTGTCCGAGAAGATCAGGGCGGTGGACGTCAAATCCGTCGCCCTCCGCGTCCTGACCAGCCACTTCATGAAGGACATCGTGGGGAACCTGCGCGCATACACGGGTCAGAAGTTCAGATGCGTCAAGTGCAACCGACGGTACAGGCGGCCTCCCCTCAAGGGCGTCTGCACAAGGTGCGGCGGCTCCCTCTCCCAGACGGTCTACAGGGGCGGCATCGAGAAGTACATAGAGCCGGCCTTGAAGCTGATCAAAAGGTACGGGCTGGACGACTACTTCGCTGACAGGCTAAAGCTCGTGATGGATGAGGTTGAATCGATTTTCCCCGAGGAGCCGAAGAAGGCCGGTGGGAAACAGATCGACCTGACGGACTTCCTCAGGGACTGAAGACCGAGCTCCGTGTTCTAAGCAGCCTCCGACTAGGGGCGCGCTTATGAAAAGATTTTTCCCTAAGCCTGCGTAAGGGGGTGGCGAGCGTCTCGGCCATGAGTAGGAAGAGAAGGGAGAGCACGGGGACGATGCCGGCATCTAGCGCGGGGCTGATGAGGTTCTTCCAGGATGAGGCCCACGGTATCAAGGTTAAACCCGAGTTCGTCGTAGCGGGCTCGATCATCTTCATAGTGGCGGTGATTGTCGCCCATGCCCTCTTCCCCAGCCTACTGCTGTAGAGGATTATCGGAGACCTCATTAACCCTTAAGAACTGTTCTACTGTGTTGAGAGTTATCGGGCGCTAGCGTTCAACTACTTCGATGGAGGCCTCGATTCGGGTTGTGGGAGAGTAGGGAGGCATCCCAGCGCATCATAAACTACTACTCATACCTCTTCACCTTCCCCTCAAGGGCTGGTATGGCCGCCGCAATCGTCGCCATCTCCGCGACCGGCTACGCCATCGCCTTCTCAGTCGCATGGGGACCCTCGTCAGCCGCCAGAGGAGTAATATTCGGGCTCCTAGGTCTGGCCGGGCCGCTCCTCGCCTCCGACGTCCTGGCTTCAGCGTTGTACGGGGATGACGAGTTCTTGACGCCGAGGAGGTTCACCATCCTCTCTTATGCGGCGTGCATCGTGAACGTGGCGGTGACAGTTCTCCTCTCTTGCGTCGTCTTTTTAACGGGGCGCTCCGACCTCCTCGCGAGGGGCATCGTGTTCATGATCGCCGTCAGCTCCTCGTTGAGATACCTCTCTATCGCCGTCTTTTCAACACGAGGCGCCGCGAGAAACCTGGCGACGACTTTTTTACAGACCGCCCTCTGGTTCGGAGCAGACGCGGTCCTCCTCCCTATCCCGCCCCGCATACAGGTACTCGGCGTCGCAGGACTGGCCTCCACCATAGGAGGTGTCCGGCTTCTCCTGTGGGTTATGGGTCGATGGGAGCATGCCCACCGCGGTCTAAGGCTCATACCCATGTTCAGGGCTTTCATATTAGCCTGGTCCGAGGAATTGAATTACGCCCTGGAGGACCAGATATCTCAGTTGGGGGAGGTCGAGGACCTAGAGGTGGATTCTCTCGTATTCCAGGACGGCGACGGTAGTTGCAGGGCCGCCCTCGTCGTCCCCTACATCCACCCCGGCCCCTTTAGGAACGTGGGGGGTAGCGGACTGCCGAAGATCATCTCGGACAGGCTGGGCGAAAAGCTTGGCTGCGAGGTGTTAGTCCCGCACGGGGTCTCGACGCACAGGAGGGATCTAACCCGCAGCGAGGACGCTGAGAGGGTAGCCGAGACTGTTGCGTTAAAAATCGGCCTAGAACCAGGCGCGGACAGCGCCACGCCGGTCATATGGGTTGAAAAAGAAGGGGCCCAAGCATCCTGCCAGATGTTCGACGGCACCGCCCTGCTATCCCTAACGATGTCCCCCAAGAGCTGCGACGACCTTCCAGAGGAACTGGCGGAGAGGATAACGGGAGCCGCGGAGAAGATGGGTGTGTCCGCCATCGTCGTGGACGCGCACAACAGCCTCGGGCTGCTCGACGAGCTTACAGACTCCGACGTGGACAACCTCTACTCCGCGGCGTTGGAGGCCCTTGAGATCGCGAGGGGGTCGCCCTGCTACTCCCTGTCCGTGGGCGCCGCCAGGACCGTTCCGGTGGAGTGGAGCCTCGACGAGGGCATGGGGCCATGCGGGATCGCAGTCCTCACCATTTTCCTCGAAAACGGCTATAGCTCCGCCTACGTTGTGGTGGACGGTAACAACATGAGGTCCGGTCTGAGGGAGAAGATCACATCCGCCTTGAAGTCGCGGGGCTTCGACTCCGCTGAGGTGTGGACGTCGGACACACACCTGGTTAACGCCATCGGCGCCACCACCCGAGGCTACTACCCCATAGGGGAGAAGACCGAGGAGCACAGGCTCATCAGGTACATCATCGACGCCGCCGAGGCCGCCAGCACCGGGCTTACCGAGTGTCGGTTATCCTACTCCAGAACCGTCGTGCCTCAGCTCACGGTCCTGGGAAAAGAGGGTCTAAACCTCCTTGGCGACGTGCTCGAATCTGCCTTCAGCCTCCTGAAGAGGACGGCGGCGACAGTCCTACCTGTATCGCTGGCGCTCACAGCGGCCGCGATCTTCCTCCTCTGAGGGCCAGGGAAAACGTTAAGAATTTAACATCCGGGTCGCAATTCAGTGTGGATGGTCCTGGAATGTCAGGCGGATCTTCGGGTCTAATGGGGAACCTCGTGATCGTGGGGGGGAAGCCGATCATGAACTACGTCGTGGCATGCCTCACCGTATTCAACTCAGGCGGGGAGGAGGTGAGGTTGAGGGCCCGGGGGAGGCATATAAGCAAGGCTGTGGACGCCGTGGAGATGCTGAGAAGGGTGTTCGTCAAGGAAGTTACCGTGGAGGACATCTCCGTGGGGACCGAGATCCTTACGAACTATAGCGGAGGCGAGTCCAGGGTGTCCACCATCGACATCAGGCTGATAAGATAGAAGCGGTCCGCCCTGACAACTGGGTTTATTAGAACCCCTCATAACTCCACTGTTCTTATGGACGCCCTAATGTACTGGAGGCGTTTGGTGACCGTGTGATCTTAGGGCAGGCTGCTCTGGCTTCCGCGGTCCTCGTCCACGACTATCTTGGTGAACAGCCCGGACGAGACCTGTATGACCCCGTCGAAGGGGGGTCTAACGTTGCAGTATTCTATCCTGATCTGAGTACCGGTTTCCAGCCCCTCCACCCCCTCGATAAGGTCCCTCCAGACCGACACCCGGGCCTCCCCGGTTCCGTCGTCTATCCTGAAGGAGGCGACCCTGGTCGGTCCACGGGCCGTCTCTACCTCCCTGACTTGGGGGGGCTCTAGCACGCGGCCCCGGACAGTTATGTTCGTCTGGCCTTCCCTCAAGTCTTGGACCTCCACGAACTCCTGTCCTCCTTTCTGGACTTCCACATCCACGTCCTCCGGGTTTATGACCAACTGCCCGTTCCGGCTTATGTTGAGTCCGATGGCGCCGAGGCTCATCCTGGTGTAGCCGTTCTCAACAGCGACGACAGAGCCCGGCTCCAGCTCATCAAGGAGCCCTACGTCCTCCTCCCAGAGGCTGAGCCGGACGAAGCCCGAGTCGTCCTCCAGCAGCACGGACGCGACCCTCCCGACGCTGCTGTCCCGTCTCGTGAACTCCCTCACGTCGCCGATCTGGGCGACCCTGGCGGCCACATTGACCCCCCACATTCCGTCCCTCAGGTCGGCCAGCTTCGTCCAGGGCGAGGCCGGCACCTCGGGCTTGACTCCGACTTCGACCACCTCGACGGCCGTCGCCCACGAGATGTGCACCTCGGGCCTCCCGTCGTCCCTCATTCTGGCCGAGCCGTTTACGATCTTCAGCCTCGACCCCACCTCAAGGTCCCCAAGCTCGTCGACCTTGTCGTCCCAGAGGACGAGGTTTATGTGCCCCCCGCCCTCCTCGAGGACTAAGCGTGCCACCTTCCCCTCTCCGCCGTCCCTCCGGGTGAAAGTGGAGGCCGGGTACTTGTCCACGACGACCCCCGTCAGGTTTAGCGTTCCAGCTCGGTTGACCTCCCTCGGGGTCCTGAAGAAGCTGTCAACCTCCGGGTAGTCCTCCTCCACGGCGTCGAGGGGCTCTAGGTATATCTGGCCCCGCCTTCCCATGTTTATCTCCACCTCGCCGCGCCTCTCCCTGGTGTAGCCGTGAAGTATTCTCACGATCTTGCCTGGCTTTATCTTGCTGGCCGCTACGTGGTCTGCCTTCTCATCCCAGCAGACGACGGGAACGTGGCCTGCCCGGTCGCCGAGGAGCATCCTTAGGACTTTCCCCTCCCGTCCGTCTCTACGGGTGAAGGTTCTGGCGGGGAACACGTGGATGACCCTGCCTGTCAGCGAGACGTCGTTCAGCCCTGACGTGAGGTCGCCGATCTTGAGCTTGGCCTCTATTCTCTCCCCGGCCCCCTCCAGGCCGAGGTTGGAGGCCACCAGGTGGGCGGCGGCTTCCTCCGTCAGCAGCCCCGCGGCCTTCGCCTTTTCCTCCTCGATGAGCTTCTCCACGGCTTGCTTCGTCAGCTGGGGTTTGAGCGCGAGAATCCGTTTGACGATGTCCTCGGTCCCCGACATATGGACCACACCAGTATGTTAGCTCCAGGTTGTTGATAAATCGGACGGACCTCTACTCCTCAGCCCCGCCCTCACCTGAGAACAGATACAGGAAGCCTAGGGCGAAGGTCACCACGGCCACAATTATAGCCAGGTCGTAGACCACGTTGAAGAGGCTGTCGAGGCTCATACCGTTGAATACCCATCCCCCGCGCATATAAGATGTGATGCCGCCCTAGAACCTCCCGAAGTTGGCCTCCCTCCACTCCGCCATCAGCCTGTCGAAGAACTCGTCCCCCTCGTGGACCTCGCTGTAGGCGCCGAGGGCCTCGGCGAGCCTCTGGCCAATCATGTGGTAGCAGACGCCGGCCTTGCCGTCTACGACTCGGAAGTAGAAGTCGCTGCAGCTGCAGTACCCCGACGCCGGCAGAACCTGGTACTCGCCCCCCTGACCCACCACTATCCAGACGGTCCGCCTAGAGGGCTCGAACACGTAGCGCTTCACCCGTCTCTCCTCCACCAGCCTCCAGGCGTTGTTGAACCTCTCGCCGAACACGGAACGGAGTCTTTCCCACTGGGACCGTGTCAGCTCCCCCTTCGACCGAGCCTCGTCACACACGGCCTCCAGAACCCTCCGCTCCTCGGACGCCAGCCCTGCTCCCCGCGGATAACTGCGGGCAACTAGTCTTTTTGCGTTGCTATGTGCCTCGGGAATCGGATTTAAATTTGTCAACGGCAGAGGACTCCCTGGAGAGGCGCTTGATCAGGCTTCTGACGCCGTGGCCCGCCATGCTCGTCGAGGAGGAGGAGCGGATACTGATGGCGTCGGACTTCCACCTGGGGCTGGAGTACGAACTGGCGAAGATGGGCATCAACATCCCCTACCAGACCGACAGGATACTCGACGAGCTGCTGGCCATAGTCAGGGAGCACAGACCCGACAGGCTGATTCTGCTGGGGGACATAAAGCACGGCGTCCCCATCACATCATTCCAGGAGAGGCGGGAGATTCCCCTGTTCTTCTCCGCCCTCCAGGAGGAGGTGGACGCCATCGACGTGGCCAGGGGAAACCACGACGGCAACCTCCAGAACCTCGTGCCCGACGGCGTCACCATCCACCCGTCCAGGGGCTTCACCGTGGGCGAGAACTTCAGAGTATCAGCCATGCACGGCCACGCCTGGCCGTACCCCCGCATGATGACAGCTGATCTGGTCGTCATGGGGCACAACCACCCGACCGTGCTGCTCAAGACCCCCCTCGGCATACGGATCTCCGAGAGGGTTTGGATAAAGGGAAGGTGCGACGGCAGGCGCCTCGCCGATACGCTTCTGAAACAGTCCGGGACCAAGCCTGGGGACGACGCCCTGAGGGATTACGAGACCCAATTCGGGGAGAGCATCGAGGATCCCCAGATGATCGTGATGCCAGCGTTCAACGACCTCCTGGGAGGGCTCCCCGTAAACTCCGAGGCGCCGAAGAGCCTCCTCGGCCCCCTCCTGCGCACAGGAACCGTCAGCATCGACGACTTCGAGGTCTACCTGCTGGACGGAACGTTCCTAGGCAGCGTGGACTTCCTACGCACGCTGGCTTGAGCCGTTGAGACGCGGCGCCTGGGTGCGGCGATTCTTATGTCCGTCCGAGGAGACGGCTGAGGCGGGGGTCCGTCAGCACATCGTAGCAGAGGTGGCACCTGTTCACGTAGTTCTCCAACGGGCCGTGTTCAATGAGCCTCCGGAGCCCCAGGGGGCCCTCGCTGGACAGGACCTTGAACAATCTACGCCTGCCCGCTTCCTCCAGCAAATCCCTCAGCCCTCCCTCGCGAGCGTTTCCGACCTCGGCGACCCCAGTCAGCCCCGCAGCCGAGCAACACGGCAATACCTTCCCCGAGGGGGCGATTACTATGTCCCTCAGGACCGTTCTGCAGGGCCCTCCTGTCGGCCCGCTCCCGATCAACCACTCGTCCTCCGGTATCGTCGCCCCTCTTCCCACGGGTATGAAGCCGGTCTCGACGGCCAGGGCCGAAGCTCTTTCGAGGAACCCATCCCCCTTGGCGATGGCGATGCGTTCTTCGCCCAGGAGCCTCGATATCTCCCCGATGCGAAGGGTGCTGGACCGCGACAGGGCGCACATGATGACGATCCTCAACCCCAACCGCTTAGCCGCAACGTAGCAGTTGCGGACTCGGTCGAAGGAGATGTGGCGCTGGTGGAAGTCGTCCGCGCTGATGTTGACGACGTCGAGGCCCGCATCCGCCAGCCGCTTCAGCATTGCCTCCGCATCTTCTTCGGTCGACGCCCAGAAGCAGTTGGTTACGCACTCGGTGTGGAACCCCCTCTCAGAGGCGTATGCGACAAGAGCCTCCAGCATATCGGGCAACATGAAGGGCTCGCCCCCGGTGAGGCTTATCCACTCCACGGTCCCCAGTTCACACGCCTGATCGATGTAGCCGAGGGCCTCGTCGAGATCCATCCGGGCCGTCCTGTCGGGCCCGGAGCTGAACCAGCAGTGGCCGCATGCAATGTTGCACTGCTCCGTGATCAGGAGTCCAACCCTAAAGGTCTCAACGGCCATGTGATGTAGCCTCGTAGAGAGATCCGACGCTTCATGTGCAGCAGAAAAAGGAGGATGCTATAGTAGCTTCTCAATCTTTTCCAGCGTTCTTCGGATCTGTTCGTTGGCGAGATGGAAGCCGTCCTCAACGAAGTTCCTCTGCCTCAGGAGCTTCGTCTGGAGGAACTTGAACTCTTCCGCCTGGGGCATGGGCATATCCGCGAGCTCCAGTATGCCGTGGATCCTGGGGAAGGGCGTGGCCCCGAAAGTCTCCATGGAGACCTGCTCCGTCTTCTCAGCGTCCCAGTGAGCGACGAGGTTGATGTGCCTCGACACCCACATGAGGCAGCGGTTCAACTCCTCAACCGCCTCCACGGGCGCCCCCTCCTCGACACCCCTCTTCGCGGCCCCCTCCAGCCTCTCGGCAAGCCCCCTGAACTCCCTGCCTCTCTCGATGACGGAATCCAGGTTGAAGTAAGCCCTTATCTTGTCCGCCTTGGCCTGCAGGTCCTCCAGTCTCTCGAGCATCGCGTCGGCGTAGGGGGTGAAGTCCATGGGCAGTACGGGACAGTTCGTCATCCTGAAGACGTAGTTGAGGTCGACCCTCACGTCCGTCGCCAAGATGTCGACGTCGCCCCGGTCCATCGTCGCCCACGGCGTATGCCACCACCAGCCGCCTCCCGAATAGTTGACGAAGGGGTCGTAGAGCTCTC
>Ga0114921_10000762_pt1 | contig 13873 bp, 11 predicted proteins | sample BentaG_FD_87016 | JGI IMG/M metagenome (GOLD analysis project Ga0114921, IMG submission 87016) | Deep subsurface microbial communities from South Atlantic Ocean to uncover new lineages of life (NeLLi) - Benguela_00093 metaG | ecosystem: Environmental > Aquatic > Marine > Oceanic > Sediment ...
GCCCAGATGCGCGCCGCCTGGGCCACCTACCCGATCCTGGCGCTTCAGGGCTGGGCCCAGCACCACAACGAGCGTCTGCGCGGCGTCATCGCCACGGAGGATCAGTTCAAGGGATTCGATCCTGGTGCCGCGAAAATTGTTCTGCAGCCTGAAGATATCCCCGAGGACGGCACGATGCGAGGGCGAACACGCCTTGAGGTGATCGCTCCGCAGGCAGCTGCCAAGCTCGCCGCAACACGCGACGACGGTCTCGCCGCTTTGCTGCCACCCGCCCCAACTGCCATTGAACGGCCCGAGGGTGACTGGGCGATGTTGTGGTTCGAAGTGTCTAAACCACTAATGAGCAGTTCCACGAGTCGAGCCGAGGCGCATCTGGAAGCCTTCCGTGTCTACGCCGATCAGGCGATGGCGCTGGCGCTGTGCACCGCGCAGACTGAACCGGAGACGCCCGCTCAGCGGGCAGCGATCGCCGACTGGGTCTACTGGCAACACTAAAGCAGTCTGATCACTGAGGCATTGGGGAGTGCGGCGTCGTGATGAACGAGCCGGGTTCGGCTCCGGGGACTCGTTCGCCGCTCGATGAGCCGGGACCGGCGCCAGTGTCTGGTATCTCTGCGCCGTTGTCGTCAGTTTCTGGGTCCTGCTCGCGGGGTTCGGCCGACGTCGCAGCCGGGTCGATGACATCGGAGTTCTCGCCCTCGGGCGTTTCAGCCTGTCCGGACAGCTGGCCCAGCCGCTGCATCGCGGCCTGAGCGCCCTGCATGACGCCCTGCGGAGCAGCGGCGACCATCCCCATCATTTGCATGGGCGCCTGCGCGGCCTGACTTCCCACCTGCATCGCCGTGCCCATCAACTGGCCCGATGAAGTAGCGGGGTTCTCCGAACCCGCCACCGCTGGAGCAGTGACCGCCCCTTGCTGGCTCACCGCGTGAATCTCGTGCTCCCCGGCATCGTCAGCGGACTGATACGCGCCGCGAGCTCCGGCCAGGTTTGCCGCGAAGCGTTCTTCGCGGGCATGAAGATCTGCCACCGCGGTGCTGAGTGGAACGGCCAGCTCAGGCAAGACCGCCGAGATCATCGTGCTCATCGGATCGAGGCCTGCCGGAATTAGCGGCACGGGCGGAACGGTGACATCTGCGGGATCCCAGTTCAGCGACGGGGTGTCGACGCGCAACGGTGCGGGATCACCCATTGCAACCTCTTCCCCTCGGCCTGGCCGCACCGTGAACAGCGCAAAGCCTGAACAACCCTAAGTTGGACAGCGCAAAGCTCCCGCACTTCCGCCGTCGAGATTACCGGACAGCAGGAATGGCCAGCTGCGGGAAAACGGCAGGCACAGGCAGCCACGTCGCCGCGGTGTCGGTGGTTTGCCCCACACTGCATACGTGCTCGATCTTGTCCTCCCACGGCAGTGCGGTGGCTGCGGAGCCCCCGACACGGGCTGGTGCGCGGCGTGCGAAAAGGAACTGGCGGTTCGGTCCGACGAACCCCACGTCGTCACTCCGCGGTTGGATCCAGGCGTGCCGGTGTTGTCACTGGGCCGATACGCGGGCGCCCGTAGAAGAGCGATCGTCGCGGTCAAGGAGCATGGTCGCGCGGATCTGATCAGACCACTCGCCCTCGCCATTGCCGCGGCCCTGGGTCAACTTCTCAGGTGGGGAGTTCTCGACACGCCACTGACGGCGGTGCCCGCGCCCACCCGACGGTCGGCGGCCAGGCGCCGCGGCGGTGATCCGATCACTCGCATGGCCCGTGCGGCAACAGCGCCACACCGCGGTCTCAGGGTTGTCCCGGCACTGCGGCTCAGCGCCTTTGCCCGCGACTCGGTCGGGCTCTCCAGCGCCGATCGCCAGCGCAACATCGCCGGCCGCATCCGGCTGTCGACACCGGTTGCCGGTCCAGTCCTGGTGGTCGATGATGTGGTCACCACCGGGGCCACTGCAACGGAATCCGTCGGCGTTCTGCGCGCGTCCGGTGCCGACGTCGTCGCGGTACTCGCGCTGGCGCATGCGTGACCCGGGCCAGCGGATTACCCCCGAATAAATCGCACATGAAGAGTTCAAAACAGTCTGTCGGATTTGTGGCACGACGGGGTGAACAGCGACTACCGTCGGCACCAACCAGCCGTGAACAATTCACGGCGGCGCTCAGAACGATGAGGCGCCGGATATCGCGACTAGCGGTTGGAGGTGAGTACTCGACACTGTGCCGGAGAGTGACGCGATCAGCTACGGCCCGCCGGCGCGATTTCCTTGATTGCCCAGGCACGCGCACGTGTGCGAACGCGAAAGAGAATCGAGTTGCCAAGTATGTCAATTAATTCCGCGGATTCAGACAGCACGATGGTGGTCGACCCCAGCAACACAGCGGAGTCGTCGCCTGACGCTAGTTCCAACGCCGAGGTCGTGGTCAAAGGACGCAATGTAGAAGTTCCCGACCATTTCCGTAACTACGTCGTCGAGAAGCTGGCCCGCCTGGAACGATTCGACCGCACCATCTACCTTTTCGACGTTGAGCTAGACCACGAGAAGAACCGGCGCCAGCGCAAGAACTGCCAGCACGTGGAGATCACGGCGCGCGGCCGCGGACCCGTGGTGCGTGGCGAAGCCTGCGCCGACAGCTTCTACGCCGCCCTGGATTCAGCGGCCGGCAAACTCGAAAGCCGGCTGCGCAAGAGCAAGGACCGCCGCAAGATCCACTACGGCGACAAGACACCGCTGTCAGTGCACGAAGCAACCTCACTCGACAACCTCGCGGCCGCTTTCGCGCCGCCGGCGCAAGAATCCGGCCAGCATGACAGTGTCGCCGTTGACGACCACGAGCCCGGGCGCATTGTGCGCACCAAGGAGCACCCCGCAATCCCGATGACCGTCGACGATGCGCTCTATGAGATGGAACTCGTCGGCCACGATTTCTTCCTGTTCCACGACAAGGAGAGCGGCAAGCCCTGCGTGGTCTACCGGCGTCACGCCTACGACTACGGGATGATCCGACTGTCCTGACGTCGACTCGGCGCGCAGACGCACCTACGGCGTCGGGTTGCGTGCCTGGTTCGCGTGAAGTGCGGCGCGCTTGACACGCTCAACCAGCGAATTCAACGCGTCGCCTACGATGGTGTCCGTCTCACCGGTGACGAGTGCCATCAATGCAAACAGGAAAAACGAGGAAACAGCGTGCTGTCGAAGTTGCTGCGTCTTGGCGAGGGCCGCATGGTCAAGCGCCTCAAGGGGGTGGCCGACTATGTCGGCACCCTGTCCGATGACATCGAGAAGCTCTCCGATGCCGAACTGCGCGATAAGACCGACGAGTTCAAGGACCGGCTCGCCAACGGCGAGGATCTCGACGACATCATGCCCGAGGCTTTCGCCGTAGCCCGCGAGGCTGCGTGGCGAGTGCTGAGTCAGCGCCACTTCGACGTCCAGGTGATGGGTGGCGCCGCGCTGCACTTCGGCAACGTCGCCGAGATGAAGACCGGCGAGGGAAAGACGCTGACCGCGGTGCTGCCGGCCTATCTCAATGCGCTGCTCGGCAAGGGCGTGCATGTGATTACCGTCAACGACTACCTGGCCAAGCGTGACGCTGAATGGATGGGCCGCGTGCACCGCTTCCTCGGCTTGGAAGTCGGCGTGATCCTGTCCCAGATGACTCCAGACGAGCGTCGGGCGGCCTACAACGCCGACATCACCTACGGCACCAACAACGAGTTCGGGTTCGACTATCTGCGCGACAACATGGCCCTTGCGCTCGAAGACTGCGTGCAGCGCGGACACACGTTCGCCATCGTCGACGAGGTCGACTCGATTCTGATCGACGAGGCGCGTACGCCGCTGATCATCTCCGGGCCTGCCGACGGTGGATCGAACTGGTACACGGAGTTCGCCAGGCTGGCGCCAATGATGAAGGCAGACGTCCATTACGAGGTCGACATCAAGAAGCGGACCATCGGCGTGCACGAAATCGGTGTGGAGTTCATCGAAGATCAGCTCGGCATCGAGAATCTCTACGAGGCAGCGAACTCCCCGCTGATCAGCTATCTCAACAACGCGATCAAAGCCAAGGAGCTGTTCGAACGCGATAAGCACTACATCGTTCGCAAGGGCGAGGTGCTGATCGTCGACGACTTCACGGGCCGCGTGCTGATGGGCCGCCGCTACAACGAGGGCCTGCACCAGGCCATCGAGGCCAAGGAGCAGGTCGAGATCAAGGCCGAGAACCAGACGGTCGCCACTATCACCCTGTAGAACTACTTCCGCCTCTACGACAAGCTCGCCGGCATGACGGGAACGGCCGAAACCGAGGCCGCCGAGCTGCACGAGATCTACAAGCTCGGCGTAGTGCCGATCCCCACCAACATGCCGATAATCCGCGACGATCAGTCTGACCTGATCTACAAGACCGAGGAAGCCAAGTTCATCGCGGTCGTGGACGATGTCGCCGAGCGTTACGAGAAGGGTCAACCGGTGCTGATCGGCACCACCAGCGTGGAACGCTCGGAGTTCCTGTCCCGCCAGTTCCAGAAACGGCGCATCCCGCACAACGTGCTCAACGCTAAATTCCACGAGCAGGAGGCCGGCATCATCGCCGAAGCCGGTCGGCGGGCGGCCATCACCGTCGCCACGAACATGGCGGGTCGCGGCACCGACGTGGTGCTCGGCGGCAACGTCGACTATCTGCTGGACCGCCGCCTGCGTCAGCGCAACCTCGATCCCATCGAGACCCCCGACGAGTATGAGGCCGCCTGGCACCAGGATCTTCCACTCGTCAAGGACGAGGTTGCGGCCGAGGCCAAGGACGTGTGCGCCGCGGGAGGGCTCTACGTGCTCGGCACCGAGCGCCATAAGTCCCGACGGATAGACAACCAGCTGCGCGGCCGCTCGGGCCGCCAGGGCGACCCGGGCGAGTCTCGTTTCTACCTGTCGCTGGCCGACGAGCTGATGCGCCGCTTCAACGGCGCGACGCTGGAAACGTTGCTCACCCGGTTGAACCTGCCCGATGACGTGCCGATCGAGGCGAAGATGGTCTCCCGCGCGATCAAGAGTGCGCAGACCCAGGTGGAGCAGCAGAACTTCGACATCCGCAAGGAAGTCCTCAAGTACGACGAGGTGATGAACCAGCAGCGCAAGGTCATCTACGCAGAACGCCGCCGCATGCTGGAAGGCGAGAACCTGGCCGAGCAGGCCCACAAGATGCTCATCGACGTGATCACCGCCTACGTCGACGGCGCTACCGCCGAGGGCTACTCCGAGGATTGGGACCTCGAGAAGCTGTGGGAGGGGCTCAGGCAGCTCTACCCGGTGGGGATCGACCACCACGATTTGATCGACTCCGATGCTGTCGGTGAGCCGGGCGAGCTGACCCGCCAAGAGCTGCTGGACGGCCTGATCGCCGACGCGGAACGCGCGTACGCCGAGCGCGAGCAGGAGGTCGAGGGGATCGCCGGAGAGGGCGCGATGCGCCAATTGGAGCGCAACGTGTTGCTCAGCGTTCTGGACCGCAAGTGGCGCGAACATCTCTACGAGATGGACTACCTCCGCGAAGGTATCGGCCTGCGCGGTCTGGCCCAGCAGCGTCCTGAGATCGAATATGCCCGTGAAGGTTTCGACATGTTCGTCGGCATGCTCGACGGGATGAAGGAAGAGTCCGTCGGCTTCTTGTTCAACGTGGGTGTCGAAGCCGCGCCGGCGCCGGCGGTCTCGTCGATGGCGACACCCCCCGGGCTGGCCGAGTTCGCCGCTGCCGCAGCGGCGGCCGCAGAATCGAGCAAGGGTGGTGTGGCCACCAAGCGGCGGCCCGCGGCTCCGGCCGGGGTGCGCGCCAAGGGAACCGGCGACGACGCGCCACCGCTGACATATTCGGGTCCGTCGGAGGACGGGTCGGTGGAGGTCCAGCGCTCCGGTGGTGGAAAACCCGCCGATGCGAACGGTGGCGGAACCCGTCGCGAACGTCGCGAAGCGGCCCGTCAGCGCGGCCGGCAGGCCAAGGACCGCGGACGCAGGTAGCGGTGCAGCCTCGCAGCGGATCGCTCAGCCGATCTGCAGCGCGACCATCCGCCACCGGTCTCGATACCTTTCGATGCGGGCGGCGACGGCGTGGACGCGTCCGGATCGCGTGAACGACGCGAACACCTCCGCCGCACCAACGTCGCCGACCCCGGAGTCTATGGAGCGCAGCCGAACCCGCCGCAGGGTCGCGCTTCCCCGGCGCGCGGCACCGGCATGGGCGATGACGCGATCGACGAGCACCGGCGTCATCAACGGGCGCAGCTGCGCGACCGGCCTGCGCCGATCGATGACCTCGATGACCTGCCGCAAAGCCTTCTCGGCGAAGACCACCGCCGATTTCGGCGGCGGTGGCTCGCAAAGGTACAGGGGTGGCCGATGTGCCCGTAGCGGTTGAGGCGCGCGACGATGCAGGGTGTCTGCAGACGGTGTCTTACACGCCGGCCCGCGCGCAGAGGAAGCGCGACTCAGCGGCTCCGGTACGGGTTCGCAGTCGATCACCGGGGAGGTCGTCCACTGCTCGGACGTGGGATCAGGCGAAATCCGCGATGACGTCGATGATGACGTCGATGAGGTGAGTGACGTCGATGAGGTGGGTGAGGTCATGATTCTTCTCCAGCGATGGGGCACGGTACGAATGGCAGCTGCTGGAGAGTCGCAGACGACTCTATGATCCCACGCCCGATGAGGGCGTTGGTGCACCCGTTGAGTGCGGGCGCGGATTCTGCCGATAGCGTGGCACGAACGTCGGGTGATGGACGATCGTCGGGTGATGGAAGGGAGGTCGGCCACGACATGTTGACGAGATTGTCGGCGTCGGACGCGACTTTCTTCAGGATGGAGAACTCGGCGACCCCGATGTACGTCGGGTCGCTGTCGATCCTGCGCAAACCCCGCAATGGGCTGAGCTACGAAACCGTCCTGGCAACCGTCGAACAGCGGTTGCCGCAGATTCCGCGGTACCGGCAGAAGGTGCGCGAAGTGCGGTTCGGGCTGTCGAGGCCGGTCTGGGTCGACGACCCCGACTTCGACATCACCTACCACATTCGCCGCTCGGCGCTGCCGTCGCCGGGCAGCGACTCCCAGCTGCACGAACTCATCGCGCGGCTGGGGTCCCGCCCGCTGGACAAGTCCCGCCCGCTGTGGGAGATGTACCTGATCGAGGGCCTGGCGAAGAATCGGATCGCGATCTACACCAAATCGCACCAGGCGCTGGTCAACGGTATGACCGCGCTGGAGATCGGCCATGTGATCGCCGACCGGACCCAGAAGCCGCCGGCCTTCGGTGAGGACATCTGGATCCCGTCGCGCGAACCCGGCGACGGCCAACTGGTGCTCGGCGCCCTGGGTGAGTGGGTCGCCCGGCCCACCGCGCAGGCTGCGGCGTTGCGTTCGGCGGTCACCGAGACGGTGACCAGCACCGGGCAGATGATCGACCTGGGTCGCCGGTTCGCCAGCATGGCCCGCACCGTGGCGCGCGGTACCGCGCCAAGCAGCCCGCTGAACACCACGGTGTCGCGCAACAGGCGGTTCTCGGTGTCATCGGGCAGCCTCGAAGTGTTCCGCCAGCTGCGCGCCCGCTACGACTGCAACGTCAACGACGTCGTGCTGGCGGTGGTCGCGGGCGCGCTGCGGAACTGGCTGCTGTCCCGGGGTGAGCCGGTGACGTCGACGATGACCGTGCGGGCGATGGCCCCGATGTCGGTGTACCCCGACGCCGAACTGCACTCCACCGGTCCCGGCCAGGCAATCAGCGAGGTGTCGCCGTTCCTGGTGGATCTTCCGGTCGGCGAAGCCAACCCGGTGGTGCGGTTGTCGCAGATCACCCACGCCACCGAATCGCACTCCACCGCGGCCAGCCTGGTCGACGCCCGGACCATCGTCACGCTGACCGGCTTTGGTCCGCCCACGTTGCACGCCATGGGCATCCGGGTCGCGACCACCTTCTCGGCCCGCCAGTTCAACCTGCTGATCACCAACGTGCCGGGCGCCCAGAAGCAGATGTACATCGCCGGCACCAAGTTGCTGGAGACCTACGCTGTGCCGCCGCTGCTGCACAACCAGGTTCTGGCGATCGGCGTGACCTCCTACAACGGGATGCTGTACTTCGGGATCAACGCAGACCGTGACGCGATGAGCGATGTGGATATGCTGCCCAGCCTGCTCCGCGAAGCACTCGACGAGCTGGTGGAAGCCGCACAATAGCGCTTTCCCGGCGCCCCGAGAGCCGTGTCACTTGGCATCGCAGAAGCGCCATGTCATCGGCACAGCCGCATTAGGATTTGCGGGTGGGCAAGAAAAAGGTCGGCGCGCACAAGCCGAAAAAGATCCCGAATGGCCTCTACCACGCAGAATTGTTCCGTCTTCAAACGGAATTGGTGAAATTGCAGGAATGGGTCCGCGAAACCGGCGCCCGCGTCGTCGTCGTCTTCGAGGGTCGCGACGCCGCCGGCAAGGGCGGCACGATCAAACGGATCACCGAGCATCTGAACCCGCGCCTCACCCGGATTGTCGCGCTGCCGGCGCCTTCGGACCGCGAGCAGGGGCAATGGTATTACCAGCGCTACATCGCCCACTTGCCCGCCAAGGGGGAGATCGTGTTGTTCGACCGGTCCTGGTACAACCGCGCCGGAGTGGAGAAGGTGATGGGTTTCTGTACCCCCGCCGAACACACACTGTTCCTGAGGCAGACACCGATTTTCGAGCAGATGCTCATCGAAGACGGTGTGCTGCTGCGCAAGTATTGGTTCTCGGTATCCGACGATGAACAACTTCGACGGTTCCGGTCCCGCCACAACGACCCGCTGCGGCAGTGGAAGCTCAGCCGATGGATCTGGAGTCGGTGTACCGCTGGGAGGACTACTCACGGGCCAAGGATCAGATGATGGTGCACACCGATACGCCGCTGAGCCCGTGGTACATCGTCGAATCCGATGTGAAAAAGCACGCGCGGCTGAACATGATCGCGCATCTGCTGTCCACCATCGACTACTACGACGTCGATCGTCCGAAGGTCACCCTGCCGAAGAAGCCGGTGCTCACCGGAGATTACCGGCGCCCGGTGCGCGAGTTGTCAACCTACGTCGACGACCACGTAGCGACGCTGGGCGTCGGCCTGGAGACCTAGGAGAGCGGGCACCCTCGCTACTCTTGTCTGGTGCGCGTCTACGTCCCGGCAACCCTGGCCATGCTGCAGCAACTGGTCGCCGAGGGATCACTCCGCCCGGTCAACGGAACCGCGTTCGCGGTGACCCCGACGCTGCGGGAGGCCTACTCCGACGGGGACGATGAGCAACTCGCCGATATCGCGTTGCGGGATGCGGCGCTTGCCTCGCTGCGGCTCATCGGTGCCGACTCAGGGGAAACAGGCGGGGCGGGATCCGAGGGGCTCCCCGCCCGCCGCGCTGTGCTGGAGGCTGATGTCCAGGAAGACGTCGCCGGCATCACGTTGCGACCCGACCTCGACGATGCTGTCGTGCGGTTGGCGGGCGAGATTTCACTAGAGCGAGTGATCGCCGCCTACGTCGACAACCCGGCAGCCGAGTCTGCGGTGCTGGCCGCAGTCGAGGTGATTGACGCCGCGGATCTGGGGGACGAGGACGCCGAGCTCACGGTCGGGGATGCCCAGGACCACGACCTGGCCTGGTACGCGCCCCAGGAGCTGCAGTTTTTGCTGGACCTGCTCTGAGGGCGGGGGTACGGTACCGTAGGTTACGGTACCGTAGGTAGGCGATTGCGGAACTCGTAGTAGCCGCAGATCGGGTAGGAGCCGTCATGGCCAAGAGCAGCATCAAGACTACGGCCAAGGTGGCCGATACGGTGCGTCCCTCAGTCGCGGGAGTCGCACGCAATCGGGGCTGGCACGTCCTGCGCACCATCGCCGGTCGGATCACCACGCCGTTGTTGCCCGACGATTATCTGAAGCTGGCCAACCCGCTGTGGTCGGCACGGGAGCTGCGGGGCAGGGTGCTCGACGTGCGCCGGGAAACAGTCGACTCGGCGACCCTGGTCATCAAGCCGGGCTGGGGATTCTCGTTCGACTACCAGGCCGGCCAGTACGTGGGCATCGGCCTGCTCGTCGACGGACGCTGGCGGTGGCGGTCATACTCGCTGACCAGCGTCCCCGAAGAGCGTGCGGTGCGCGGCAAGGGTCCGCGCACGATCACCATCACCGTCAAAGCCATGCCCGAGGGCTTCCTGTCGACCCACCTGGTCGGAGGCGTGGAGCCCGGCACGATAGTGAGACTTGCTGCGCCCCAGGGTAATTTCGTCATGCCCGACCCAGCTCCGGCATCGGTGCTGTTCCTCACTGCGGGCTCGGGCATCACCCCGGTGATGTCGATGCTGCGGACGTTGGTGCGCCGCGGGCAACTGGGCGATGTCCTGCACGTGCATTCGGCGCCGACAGCGGCCGACGTGCTGTTTGCCGAGGAGCTGTCCGAGCTCGCAAATCGGTTCAGCGGCTATGAACTGCAACTGCGCGCCACCCGGGCCGAGGGTCGGCTGGATCTTGCCCGCCTCGACGATGTGGCCCCGGATTGGCGGGAGCGTCAGACCTGGGCCTGTGGACCCGAGGCGCTGCTTGGGGCTGCGCTGCGTACCTGGTCGGACGAGGGGATCGCCGATCGACTGCATCTGGAGAGGTTCGCTGCCGCACGCGGCCCCGTGCACGGCAGCGGCGGCACGGTCGAGTTCGCACGTGCGGGCAAGACGACGACGGTGGACGCGGCGACCTCGTTGATGGATGCCGGCGAGGCCGCCGGCGTGCAGATGCCGTTCGGCTGCCGCATGGGTATCTGCCAGTCGTGCGTGGTCGGTCTGCTGAAGGGGCACGTGCGCGATCTGCGCACCGGTGTCGAACACGAGCCCGGCAGCCGGGTGCAGACGTGCATCTCGGCGGCATCGGGAGATTGTGTGCTCGACGCCTGACGTTCAGACGCCTGGGGTTTACTGGGCAGTAACCTACGATAACGTAGGTTACCCTGGGGTAGGTCATCGAGAGGAGGCTGCCATGGCGATCACCGACGTGCCCGAGTTCGCGCACCTCACGGACGCGGACATCGAAAACTTGACGCTCGAATTGGATGCGATTCGCCGGGACGTCGAGGACTCCCGCGGCGCGCGGGACACCCGCTACATCCGTCGCACGATCGCCGCCCAGCGCGCCCTGGAAGTGACCGGACGACTGCTGCTGGCGGGCAGCTCCACACGGAAATTCTGGTGGGCCGGCACTGCGACGCTGGGCGTGGCCAAGATCATCGAGAACATGGAGATCGGCCACAACGTCATGCACGGTCAGTGGGACTGGATGAACGATCCCGAAATCCACTCCTCCACATGGGAATGGGATATGAGCGGAGCGTCCAAGCACTGGCGCTTCACCCATAACTTCATGCACCACAAGTACACCAACATCCTCGGCATGGACGACGACGTCGGCTACGGCGTGATCCGGGTGACGCGCGACGAGCGCTGGCGTCCGTTCAACCTGAGCAACCTGTTCTTCAACGCTCTGCTGGCGGTCGGCTTCGAGTGGGGCGTCGGGTTACAGCACCTGGAACTGGGCAAGATCTTCAAGGGCCGGGACAACCGGCGCGCCACGCTGGTGCGGGTGCGGGAGTTCGGCGCCAAGGCGGGCAACCAGGTGGCCAAGGACTACCTCGCCTACCCGGCGCTGACCTCGCTGTCGCCGGGCGCCACGTTCAAGTCCACGTTGAAGGCGAACGCGTTGGCCAACGTGATCCGCAATGTGTGGGCGAACGCGGTGATCTTCTGCGGCCATTTCCCTGACGGCGCAGAGAAATTCACCAAGACCGACATGGTCGGCGAATCGCGGGGACAGTGGTACTTGCGGCAGATGCTCGGGAGCGCGAACTTCGAGAACGGGCCCGCACTGCGCTTCATGAGCGGCAACCTGTGCTACCAGATCGAGCACCATCTGTACCCCGATCTGCCCAGCAACAGGCTGCACGAGATCTCACAGCGAGTGCGGGAACTCACCGACAAGTACGACCTGCCCTACACCACGGGATCGTTTCTGGTCCAGTACGGAAAGACCTGGCGGACGATCGCCAAACTGTCGCTGCCGGAACGCTTTTTGACCGACACGTCCGATGATGCGCCGGAAACGCGCAGCGAGCGGATGTTTGCCGAACTGGATCCGGGGGAGCGGCGTGGTCTGAGGTCGGCCATCGCCGCGGTCCGGACTCGCCGCCGCGCCAAGCGCGGGCAGAAGGCCGCGCGCGCCGCTGCCACCCGCGACAATCTGGTGGCCTGAGACCCACCCCCTGCTGTTCGCCGTGCTGCTAGCTGGGCACGTAGTCGAAGGTGTCCGGGTTCGGCCCGATACGGCCGCCCTCGCCCTTGTCGAGAGCCGAGATCGCGTCGAGGTCCTCAGCGCTGAGTTCGAAGTCGAACAGCGCGATGTTGTCTTTGATGCGTTGCAGCGTCACTGATTTCGGGAACACGATGTCGCCGCGCTGGATGTGCCAGCGCAGCACCACCTGCGCGGGCGACTTGCCGGTCGTCTCGGCGATGCGTGCGACCACGGAGTCGCCCAGCACCCTGCCCTGAGCGATCGGCGACCACGCTTCGGTCGCGATACCGTGCTGCTGCCCGTACGCGCGCACCTCGTTGTTGGCGAAGTACGGGTGGACTTCGATCTGATTGACCGCCGGCACCGTGTCGGTCTCCTCGGCAAGTCGTCGCAGATGTGCGACCTGAAAGTTCGACACCCCGATGCCGCGGGCGCGGCCATCTTTCTTGAACTCTTCCAAAGCTTTCCACGTTGAGACAAAATCGCCGTCATAGAGCGTGGGCAGCGGCCAGTGGATCAGGAATAGGTCGACGTAGGAATCGTCGCCGTCGAAGCCCAGGGCCGACAGCGTCTGATCGAACGCCCGGCGTGCCTCGTCGGGACGATGGAATCCGTTGTTCAGCTTGCTGGTGACGTACACCGCCGCCCGGTCGATTCCGGCATCGCGGATGCCTTCTCCGACTCCCTGCTCGTTTTGGTACATCTGCGCGGTGTCGATGTGGCGGTAGCCGACGTCGAGTGCGGTCTGCACCGCCCCAGCGGTCTCCGCGGGCGGAATCTGGAAGACGCCATAGCCCACCTGGGGAATCTGGGTCCCGTCGTTCAGTTCGATCATGGGTACCCGCGTCATTTCATGCTCACCTATCTTCCTTCGGTTGGCGTCCGCGTGCCCGGTGGGCACTAGTTGTCCATCACGGCTTGTCCATCACGACAACCCGAACAAGTGTGTGCCGCCTGCTGGACATGTCGATCGGGCTGCATGGGTGTGCGCTCGACGGGCCCTGTAACAGGATTGCACCACGATCCTGGACACTGCTACCAGTAAGCGACGGGTCGAGGTTCCGGGCGCCGGTCGGCTCAAACTTCGCTGGCAGTGAAGCTGGCGCGACGACCGTGGTCGAGCGGTCAGGACGGGTCGAGCGGTCAGGACAGCTGGTGTGGCTTGATTCGATTATCGGGGCCCAACCTCATACTTGACGCTACGGTGCCAGTGCAGGCGAAGGCTGCGTACTTACTGGCAGTCGCTGACAGCCGTCCGCGGGGCTTTGGGGCAGGGGAAGATGTGACGATCGATGCGTGGTTCACCCTTGCGGTCGTCATCGTCACCGTTGGCTTGCTCATTCTGGACCGATTCAATCCGACGTTGGTCATGGCCGGCGCCGCGCTTTCGCTGTACGTCTCGGGTGTCATCGGCCAGGATCAGCTGCTGGCGGGGCTGGCCAACGAATCGCTCGTTATCGTCGCCGCGCTGTATGTGCTTGCCGGAGCCGCCGACATTACCGGCGCATTCGAGGGTGTGACCTCGAGACTCCTGGACGGCGCGGCTCGCACGCGGCCC
>Ga0114921_10000764_pt1 | contig 13869 bp, 14 predicted proteins | sample BentaG_FD_87016 | JGI IMG/M metagenome (GOLD analysis project Ga0114921, IMG submission 87016) | Deep subsurface microbial communities from South Atlantic Ocean to uncover new lineages of life (NeLLi) - Benguela_00093 metaG | ecosystem: Environmental > Aquatic > Marine > Oceanic > Sediment ...
CAAACAGCCAACTCGCAAGGATTACAGCCGTCCTAGCGCTCAGCCTGCCGGATGGTATCGGTCGGTAAGGACGGTTGACGGCATCGATATCCCTATCAAAATAGTCGTTCACCGCGTTGCCGGCTCCAATGGCCAGGGCTGCTGCCGCAAATGCTATCCCAGCCGCGTAAGGCAGTTCCCCACCCCCCGCAACTACGGCTCCTATCAACACTGCCAAGCCCGCGAGCAAGCAGTTCAAGGGCCTGACGAGCTCGAGCATCGCTGGTAGGCGCGGCACCGATTCACCTTTATAAATTACTTTCGGTGACCTCTCTCCCCTAAAGTCGCTTAAATACTCCTCCAAACCTCTCAAGCGGAAGGTGAAAAAATGGAGTGGCGCGCGGTACAATTTGAACGCAATCTTAGGGAGATGATATGAGTGGTTTCATCCGCCCAAGGGTTTAGTCTCTCGAGGGAACACCTCGGGTTCGAGGACACGCTCGCGAACATAGCAAAGCGGATACGTGAACAAGAGGGGCAAAGGCGAAAAGTTGCAGAGGCGCTCGCTGGACTAAGGGACGTAACTTTGGAGGGCGTGGAAGAGATTATCGAACCTTCCCTCGTGAAACTGATTGAGCAAGACGCGCTCACGAACCTGACGGTGGCGGGCGTGGACGGTGGGATGCTCGAGCAGCAGCTCCATGGCCTCGACCTCATCCTCTTGCGGGCGGTTGTCGCGATGTTTCACTACCGCGAAGCCGGGCTGGAGTGGGCCGAGTACTTCCCAAGCGAGATGCCATTCCCCCGTCTGATAGATGTCGCGGAGCCGCTGGATGCCAGAGAATTTGAGCTCCTCGCCGGGATGGAACGTCAGCTGATCGAACTCGAGCACGCGACCGAGGCGGTCCGAGCAAATGAAATGAAACTCCTGTTACTGGATGGCTCTGTGGTGCCCCAGTACATCGATCGCTTCCCCCACAACCAAAGCTTGCTCGAACGCTACCACAAGCTCATCAATGTGTACACGAAGCTTTACGAGACCTGCGCGGAGTCGGGAGCCCTGCTTGCGGGCGCGGTCAAGGACAGCCGGGGCAGGCGCTTCATCGATATTCTAAGGTGTAAGGTGCTCCCAAGCCTAGGTGGCCTCGGGCTCAAGCAAAAGGAGCTGGAGGTCCTCGAGCGCTCGCGGGACACCGTTCTCCTAGACCACGTGCTCGAGGTGGGGGAGCGCACCTTCACCTTCCGCTACGCCGAGAAGCCTGCAAGCTACGTGCTTCGCGACCTCGGTGGGTGGGCGGCGAGGATTTTCGCATTTTACCTCAAGACTGTGCCATTCGACCGCCCGCTGCGCGTGGAGTTCGTCGATTTCGGGGGCGAACCCGCGGGGACCGCCGACCGCATCGCCTCGCTCATCTACGCACTTTCATCCCACCACGATGCATTCGGCCTTCCCTCGGTGCTCATCGAGGCGGATGCGTGTGCCCGCTTGGTTGAGGAGGATCTTTGCATCGTGCGAGACAGCATCGCGGACCGCCTCGGGTCCTCGGCATTGCTCGATTTGAGGCGGCACCGGAGGCCGTTCTGAGGTGAGTGAGTGGAGTTAGGAACCGTAGTCGCGACCGTGGATGGGCCCTCGCCGAGCAAGTTCACCTTCGTGGTCACTGAGAACGGGTGCAGAATGCCGGTCAGACAGGGGCAGTTCGTGGAGATCGAGACCGAGGAGGGCCGGGTAATAGCTTTCGTCACGGGCTTGATCAAAACCAATCGGTACTTCATGCGGGCCGAATCGGTCAAGGAGTACGAGCGAGGCGGCAGGCCCCTGACGGCGATTTTTCCAGCTGATCGTTGGGAGTACCTCATAGCCGAGGCTCAGGCGCTTGGGGTCCAGGGTGAAAATAGGCTCGAACGGACCACTTTTCCGCCGTCACCAGGGCAGAAGGTGTGCGAGGCCGAACCGGAGGCGCTGATGCGCTTTCTCGGGTTAAATCAGGACGGTGGGGTTGAACTGGGGAAGCTCAGGCACCATGAGGTTCCCGTAAGGCTCGACCTCACGAAACTGTTGCGCAAGCACGTGGCGGTACTCGCGATGTCTGGCGCGGGGAAGTCACATTTTGCATCTGTGGTGGTTGAGGAGCTGCTCGACCGTCTGCCCGAGCGGGGGCGCGTAGCAGTAGTCGTAATCGATGTCCACGGCGAGTACGTTGGCCTGGCTGAAAGTTTCTCCGACCGGGTGAGCATCGTCAAAGGGAGGGAACTCAGGATAGGTGTGCCGAACCTCAGCCCATGGCAGTTCAAGGAATTCGTGCCGGATATGTCAGACGTGCAGGCGCGGGAGCTCCAGCGCGTGTTAAGTGAGCTCCAAGCTGAGATGCGATCGGGCAAGGGGCCCTTTGGACTCGACGAGGTGATCGCGCACGTAGAGCGGGATGAGAGAATCCACAAGCAACTTCAGCAGGCTTTGCTGGGGTGGCTCTTCAACCTCCGCTCGCTTGACTTGTTCGACCGCGCCGATCACCCGAGCTGGGAAAGCATCGTTGAGCCCGGAAAAGCTGTGATAGTTGATTTGAGCGATATTACAAGTTTGAGGAAAAAACAGATGCTCGTAGCGTACGCGGCGCGGAGGCTATTCAACGCCCGCAAGCGTGGACGCGTACCACCGTTCGTGCTATGCTTGGAGGAGGCCCATCAGTTTTGTCCGTCAAGCGAATCCAAGAGGGCGGCGATTTCTAGGTCGATAATTGAAACGCTCGCTCGCGAGGGCCGCAAATTTTACGCCTCGCTCGTGCTCATCTCACAGCGCCCGGTGAGGCTCTCGACGACCGTATTATCGCAGGCGAACACAAACATCATCCTCCGCATCACTAACCCCTACGACCTCGAGCACATCAAGCAGTCATCGGAGGCGATAACGGGGGAGGTCGCGGACATGATATCCTCGCTGCCCGTGGGTGAGGCGTTGATCGTGGGTGAAGCCGTCAACCACCCGATTTTCGTGAGGGTTAGAAGGAGGCGCTCGCGCGAGTCGGCGCACGGTGCCAGTTTGGAGGAGGTTGCGAAAGAGTTTGAGCGACGCAGTGGCAAAGAGCGCGAGGACGCAAAGGCGTTCATGTAGGTTGCCCAAAGTTGACCAATTCTTCAATGCTTTGTCACACATATGACAACGTACCAATCATTCCGATGTGGGATTTCATTACTTCTACCACTACTTCGGGCTCGCGACCAGCAGCAACGCTCGCTCGCACAGCTCCCGCACGACCTCCGGCTGCAACACGTGCTGCTCGAGGTACTCGCGCAGGAGCGGCGTCAGGTCCCATGTTACATACCTGAAGCTAAGCTCTCCGGGATTCGTCCGCGCTTGGCACAGCTTTCGCACGGCTGCCGTCACCCCCCGCAGGCTATCGCCGCGCTGTTTTCGAAGCTCATCAACCAAGCCCTCGAACGCGCGCCCATCGTTCAAGTTTTTGTGGAGGTAGCTGCCCACATCGCTCGCCAGCTCTCGGTAGAGCTCGAGCACCTCGCGGAGCGCCAGCCAGTCAGCGTGGGCGTCGAGTTGCCAAAGCGTTCGCGCCCCCACGTGCTCCCGCAGGCGCTCAACGATTCCCTCGTCGAAAGTTAGCAGGGGCAGCCGAAGGTGCGCCGCCAGCATCAAGGCCCGCAGGTCGGTGAGCGGCACCTCTCGCTCCACCCCGAAAAGCAGGCGTCGCGAAAGTTCATCGAGCAGCTCTGGCAGGTAGACGACGACCAGCTTTCGGTCCCGCACGAACTGGCTCACCAGGCTGTAGCCGAGCGCCTTCCCCCGGACGGCGATCAGCTTGTCGCGCGCCAGCCAGGAGTAGGTCGCTGACGGCAAGTAGAGCTCGCCTCCGTCCAGCAACCGCTGCGCCTGCTCGAAGCTCGCGCGGTCTACCAGCACGCTTACGTCGCACACCGCCCCAAACTCCCGCGTTGCCATAACATCCCGCCAAGGCTTTGAGCGAAGGTTCTTTATATGGGGGAAAATTCGCCCTTAATTGGGGGATAGATGAACCAGAAACTTTTGATCTTCAAGATGGAAATACTCGAGGAGGTGCCATGGTGAGGAAGCTGGTCATCACCTGTCGCGACTTCGAGGTCGAGGCCGAGCTACTGGAAAAGCTGTGCCCCAATACCTGCGATGCAATTTGGAAATCTTTGCCGTTCGATGCAGAAGTAGAAATCTGGAAGGAGGAGGTTTACTTCGGCATTCCGGTAAAAGTTGAACCGGAAAATCCAACACCAAAAACTCAAGCGGGTGATGTCTCTTACTGGCCCGAGGGTCCGGGTTTCTGCATCTTCTTCGGGCACTCGCAGCCAATCAGTCCTGTGAACACTTTTGCTCGGATAAAGAGCGGTGTTGAAAAACTCAAGGCCGCACGAACGGGAGATCGAATAACCGTGCGCCAGGCCTAGGATACTTTCAAGTCGAGCACGATGTGATAAACTCTGGTGGCATAAGAGCGAATCGCCCTGCTCTCGAGCAACTCCACCTTTCTCCCCTTCGCAGCCGCGGCGGCGCGGGTAAACTCGATTGAGGGTTTGAAAAGCTCGGGTTCCTTCCCAAAATCGTAGAAGTGTACCACGCCTCCCTCGGGCTTCAGCGCAAGCAAAGCGACATCGAAGAACTCTCGGGCGAGCTCTGGCAAGGGCATGAGTACTCGATCTGCGTTCCCCCTCAAATGAGCTTCCACCACCTCCCTCGCGTCTCCCAAAATCGGCATCACTCGATCCCCAACCTTGTTGATGCGGATGTTTGTGCACATGTAGTCGAATGCCGCCGGGTTCTTGTCGATCGAGTAAACCCGTGAAGCTTGGCCGTGCTTAGCTATGACAATCGAATAGCTCCCTACACCAGCGAACAGGTTTGCCACTATTTCACCGAGTTTAACCAGCTGGGCGATGCGAAGACGTTCATGAGCCAATCGAGGTGAGAAATACACCTTAGCTAGGTCAACTTTGAAGCTACATCCACTCTCGTGATAAGTTGTCTCGGTTTTGGGCTCGCCGGCTATGAGCTCCAACTCACGCGTTCGAAACTCGCCCCTCACCGCGCTCGTCTGGCGGAGAACCGTTCGAACGTGGCAGTGGACCTGCGTCAGGGCCTCGCCAATGAGGTGTTTTTTTGGCAGAAGCCCGTCAGGCAGCTTAACCACCGCAATATTTCCAACGATGTCGAATGCGCGCCCTAGCTGCTTGAGTTCTTCGTCCGTCAGTTGTCCCTTCAACGCCTCACGCAGATTTTTCAGCATGCTTAATCCAACAACAGTCTCGCGTCAGACAAAAAGGTTTTAGGGGCTAGAGCATCTCCCTGCGCTTCGCCAGCCAGATGCTTAGGATAAAGGGGATGATAAAGTATCCTAACATAACAAAAAAGCTTGTGGTCGGGTCCGGGTTCCTCTCCATCCCCCCAGGCATCCCCCCACCGAACGCCGCCGCGAAAGGAACCCCATACACACTAGCAATCGAATCGCCCGCATATCCATGCATGAACCACGGGTCAATGTTCGCAAATATCAAACTGACTTCGATGACAGAAAAAACTAGCATGATTGTTAAGAGTGTGGCTATCGTGGCACCCATGCTTCCCTTGAGCGCTGAGCTGTAGAGAAATGCGATACCCAGCACGCTGTTTGCATAAACCAGCGCAAGGGCAAGCGAACCAAATACCTCGATTGGCAACTGTTGATAAATCCCGACTAACGCTATCACCGTGGCGACGTAGGCAAAAATGACAATAAGGGATGTGACAGTAAGGCATGCGATATATTTCCCGACGACAAGAGTGCTTCGCTTTACCGGATTTGGGAAAAGGATGTAACCAGTTTTATGTTCGAATTCTGAAGCGATGGAGTCCCCAGCGAAGAACACAGCTGCAAAAATTGGTATGGTTGCACCTGCCGAAGTTACGAATAAAGCAAAAAGTTTAGGGGAATCGGTGATGAGTGCAGGTAACTTCCCAGGGATATCCAACCCTTTGTAGAGTGCTATGATCAAGATCACGGCGAGGAGGGTAAGCACCAAAGCTCCGTAAAATCTCTTCCTCCGGAACTGCTTCAGCAACTCGTATTTAGTCACTATCTTCAGCTTCTCGAACTCACTCAAATGGCCGCCTCCGTGAGCTTGAGGTAAACACCCTCCAATGACGTTCGATACTTGCGTTTCAGGCGAGGGATACTATCGTAGACGAGCAAGTGACCGTGATCAATCAGCGCCACTTTGTCGCACACTTGAATGACCTCTGTAATGAGGTGTGAGGCCAAGAAAACCGTTTTCTCCTTTTTCGCCTTCTTTAGAATTTCCCGCACCTCCATCATGCCCCTGGGATCAAGGCCTAACGCCGGCTCGTCGAGAATCAAGATCGGGGGATCGTGGAGCAAGGTCTGCGCCAGCGCTAGACGCTGCTTCATCCCCCGCGAGAATTTTCCTATCTTGACTTTAGCCCATTCTTCAAGCCTGACAAGTTTGATGACCTCCTCTATCCTACTTTTCAACCCCTGCCCGCTCATTCCTCGGAGCCTCCCCAAATAGCTGAGGGTTTCCACGGGGGTTAGGAAAGGGTAAAACTCGGGTGTCTCCAACATGGTCCCCACCATCGAAATCGCTCGCTCGCGCTCCTCCATGACGTTGACGCCGTTGATGTAGGCCGTACCCGAGGATGGGCGGAGGAGCCCACACAGGATCTTGAGGGCGGTGGTCTTTCCCGCACCGTTTGGGCCGAGCAACGCGACGTCCTCATTTTTCCTTACCTTCAGCGAGAGATTGTCGAGAGCGAGGAAACCGTTGTAGTACCTGCTCAGCCCCTCGATGACGATGGATTCGCGCATGGTTTCTACCTCGACTTCACCTCAATTCTTAGATTATATATCTATTATCTGAAGGTGTCCCATAAGGATTTTTTCTGTCAACTCCTGCCTCTCACCTGATTTTACAACCTTTAAACACCAGGAACTCATGCCCGGTCTCGATAAATCCAATCTTCCTATACATCTCTCGAGCAGTATTGTTATCTACTAAAACCATAATCATTACCTTCTCACTGCGGTCAAGGAGTGCATTCACCAGAGCAGAACATGTCGAAGTGGCGTGACCCCTACCCCTGAATTTTGGAAGGGTGTAAACGTGGCCCACATAGGACAGGTCCTCTATGGTGACGCCGCTGGCGAAGGAAACTAACTTACCTCCCTCATAAGTCCCGTAGATGAGGCGTCTCCTGAACGCCTTTAGAATGTCCTCGCGCGTAATGGGGCCCATCTCGGCCTCCTCATAAAAACTCCTGTACAAATTCCCAACTGCTTCCAGCTTGTTGGCTCCCAGTTCTTTTGGATTTTGCATGATAATGGGCTTGAAGTGCTTCTTATCCATCCCCATGACCAACAAGGTAGCAATTTTCTCTTCGGTCGGGGGCCCCAAACGCCTCATGGGTTCATAAAAAGTCTTTAGGATTGGGAGGTGCCGAGGCTCTATATTGATGAGCGGTTCAGCTAAACTGGCCTTGTTCAAAAGTTCAGCTGCGCTTTTTACATCTCCTCGAAGGTTTAGGTCTCTCCCATCATGTTCAATCATGTAACCCGAGATCTCTGCATTTTCCAGCGCTACCCAAAATTTGGTTTCCTCTCTGTATAGCTCCAAGTCAAGAAGGGCGAAGAAATTGCTGATGATATCTCGTCTTATGAACTTGAGGAACGAGTCCTCGATGGCAGGAGCCAGAGGTTCTACTCGCATGCGCTCAACGCTAGAAACTTGCGATGGAAGGTTAAAAAAATTGTATTGCGAAAGACTAAAATGTTGGTATGAATTGAGAGAAATGGTGATAGAGTGGTCGAGCTACACGGGCGGGACCTGATAACGACGCAGGAGTGGTCGCGCGAGGAACTCGATGCGACGTTCAAGCTCGCGAAGGATTTGAAGAAAAAATACTACGCGCGCCAGCTTCAGTCTCTGCTCAAGGACAAGACTTTTTTCATGCTCTTCTACAACACATCGACCCGAACGCGGGCTTCGTTCGAGGCCGCGATGACAGCTCTGGGGGGTCACGCGCAGTTCGTGGATGTCACCACGACGCGGGCTGGAGAGGGGGAGCTGCCGAAGGACATGGCACGAATGTACGAGCGCTATGGACACGGGCTAGGTATCCGCGTCTTGGAGTCGGCGGTTAACTATGTTTACGGCAAGGGTAATGCGATGATTCGTGAGTACGCGGAGCACTGCGAGGTTCCGGTGATCGACATGGCCGATGATGTCTACCACCCATGTCAAGGGCTCGCCGACATGCTCACCGTCCAGGAGAAAATTCCGAAATACCAGGGGAAGCGCTACGTGATCATGTGGGCCTACTCGGACAAGGTTAGGTCATGGGGAAGCGTTCAGGAGGAGGCGCTGATAATGAGCCGCTACGGGATCGATGTGTCAGTTGCTGCACCCAAGGGATTCGAACTTGACCCAAAGATCATGGGCATCTGCCGCAAAAATGCTAGTGCAAGCGGTGCGGAGTTTGAGGTTACCGACGATCTCAAGGGCGCACTCGAGGGCTCCCACATCGTTTTCCCGCGGAGTTGGGCATCCCACGCGTGCGTGATGCAGGGAATGGACAAGTTCGGCAAGGCCAACGAGGTCAAGCTGCACGAAAAGTACCGCGACTGGATTCTAAATCAAGAGCTCGTCGATCGGATGGACCCGAAGTCAATCATCATGCACGTGCTGCCCGTGTTTCGAGGGCAGGAGGCCACCGACGAGGTCATGGATGGCCCCCACTCGGTGATCTACGACCAGGCGGAGAACCGGCTGCACGTGCAGATGGCGGTGCTCGCGCTGACGATGGGAGAAAAATAATTCATTAAATTTCCCCTGTAATAGGTATTTCACGTCCGCAACTGGGACAGCGATTTCCCATCAAATTTATTTTGACTAATTCAAGTCCGAAGCGCTCGATCAGCAGTTCCCTGCACTCCGGGCAGTAGGTGTTCTCGCACCGATGCCCTGGAACGTTGCCGAGGTAGACGAACTCAAGTCCTTCCGATACGGCTATGTCGTGAGCTCTTTCAATCACGGCAACTGGTGTTGGGGGCGCGTCGAATTTGTACGCTGGGTAATAAGCTGTGAAGTGCAAGGGGGTCTCCTTGCCCGCTTCTCTCAAGTGACGGCGAGCGAGGTTGTGAAATTGATTTGCGTGATCGTTGATTCCAGGAATAACGAGATTAACGACCTCTACATGCATCCCCATTTTTTTCGCTTCATGCACGTTCCGCCAAACGACCTCAACATCGAGCCCGCAATATTTTCGAACTACTTCAACATCGCCTTTGACATCTATGCACAGAGCATCGAGCCCGGCATCGTATAACATTCGCAACGCTTTGAGCGTCATGTAGCCGTTGGTGACGAATGTGTTGAAGAAACCTTTCCCGCGCGCGAGCTTGAAGACATCGAGCGACCATTCAAACGATAGGGTTGGCTCGTTGAACGAGATGCTCGTGGATTGACACCTATATTTTTCCACGAGATCCACGAATTTTTCTGGAGTAATGTACTCGCTTCGGGCGGGGTCTGGTGAAAATTTGCTTAGGTGGAAGTTTTGGCACCAAGGACATAAGCTGTTGCACGACCAGCTCCCGACCGTTAAAGCATAGCTACCCGGCCAAAAATGATAGAAGGGCTTTTTCTCCATCGGGTTAGCTGAAATCCCGCTCGAAAGACCGTACTGCAGGGTATAAAGTTCGCCATCTAGGTTTTGCATAGTTTTACAAAATCCGAGCTTGCCAAGTGAAATAACGCAGCGCCTCTCGCACGTGTTACACTTTACCCTCCTCCCACTCAGTTTATCGTAAAGCAAAGCTTTCTTAACCCACGGCTGCTTTGAGTTTAGGATAGCGCTCATATTCACAGATTTGTTATTTCATCACTTTTGTTTTAAACTAGGCCATGTATACGCGTGGCGAATACTTTCGCCCTCCCTTTATAAGCTTTATAAATTACTTTCGGTGTCCTCTCTCTCCCAAAGCGGCTAAAACACAACACGTGAAAAATTATTAAGCGTGAAAAGTGAAAAGCATGAAATACGTAGCTGAATTAATCAGTTTATCTATCGGTACAGAGAAGTTTGATCATTTTCCACGGATAAATGTACGGGGGATGCCGGGGGGAAAGGCGTGCTCAAGCAAGAGAAGTTTCTCAGTAAATTCAAATGATTCTGATGCACGCTTTGACGAAAATCCCGCATTTATCGCAGAATGTATGAGAAGTGACGGTCATGTAGGCGAATCATGCATGAATTTTTCCAACACCTGTACCGAAATTATTTCCACATTTGAGACCAACTTAAAATCCACAAAAATACCTTACAAGCTTCGAAAGTATTTCCAAATACAAGTCGAGATCCCCCGGAATATCAGAAAGAAGAACATTAGTATCACCGACGGTGTTAAAACATTTAATTTTTACTTGGCAACCATATTCCCAAAAATTACTCCACTACACGTGTTGGTCTTTAAAGATAATGAAATCAAATCAAAAACATACTTTCTGAAAATAAATGGGAATACGCATCGTTTAAAAACATTCGTGCCTGAAGTTGGAAACATATCAACGGAATATTCAAACGGATTTTCTAGTTGTGTCTTGAGTCTTTGGATTTCAGGTCCTCTGAGAAAATTGATCAAACAAATCTTTCTTGAAGGAAAGTTCCTTAAACTGATAAAAAGTTCCCCGAATTCTGTGTTCTCATCTTTGTTATCTGCTTTTCTCACATGCGACGGAGGTATAAGCTATTGCAAAAGGAATAAACTGCGACAGATATACTTCGACTCCAAAGATAGAGATTATCTTTGTTTTTTGCGGAGAGAAACTGAGAAGAGATTTAACATCCGATTTAGATTGTATAAAACAAAGCATCATGATTACCGGCTTGTGATCATGGATAAATTGAACATTGTTAAATTTCTACACAACGTAAACTTGGTTTCTCAACATTTGAGAAATAAAGCCAAGAATGTTTTAGATGGATATCAAAGATTAACTTCCGATGGAGAAGAAGTTATCTTATCGGTTATTAAAAAATTCGAAAAAATAAGGAGTATCCAACTGGCAGAAAATGTAGGGAAAAGTCAAAAACAAATCATAAGGTGGCTGAATAAACTATTATCCAAGGGGAAAATTAAGAAATTTAGGTATAGGAGCTTTGTTTATTATAATCTATCTTAGGCTTTTAACACCACTGGTACCTTTTTCAGATATTCTGCAGCGGTGATCACTCTCTTACCTTCTCTGTCAGCAGTTTCGTATACTTTTTTCAGTCTTTCCCTGTATCTTTTTCCCCTAAGCAGGTGATGATCTAAAATTATTAATTTCGTGTTAGTTTTTCTTATTGTATCACGGAGGTTCTCGATTGAGCGGTTGAGATTTATACGATTGATTATAAAGCCAAAAAGATAAGTCGATGGGCCATCCATCACCAAAACGTTTGGATTTCCCCCAATTATGTCATTTTTATAATCTTCTATCTGAACCCCTTCCAAATCAGAGGTGTGCAAAAATTTCTCCTTCCCGAATTGAATAGTTGTTGAGAAAACCCAACCTACGCGGTCAAACTCTAAACCATGGAATCTCGGCTCAGAAAATTTTATCCTTGTTTTACCGATTTTTATTTCTCTGCCATCAGCCCAATGAACTTCCAAGTCTCTAAATTTCAACTCTGGGATCCAAGGTTCTGAATTCCAATATTTTTCAACGAGTTTCTGAAACCATTTCCTGCCTTTGTCGAGCAACTCTCTTTTCCTCTCCGCGTAGCTACCCCATCTCTTAGAGCTCGCCAGAGGCAACTTTTTCATTGGATCTTCGTATTCCGTAACGAGGGGTTCTCGCAAAACTAGGTCCTTTTTCCCAAAATGCCGACAAACTCTCTCGAAAAACAATCTGGCACGGCTCCACTGTGACCCGTTTATAAACCGATTGGGGTTTTTGGCCCACAACACCTTCCCTTTGTACAATTCAGCGTTTTTTCCCAACTTCCCGATCAAAGCACAATGGTCCCAATGATAGTGAGAGATCACGATTACATCTGCTTTGCGGCTCGCTTTTTTAATTGCGCGCCTCCCTTGAGCCTCCCAGTAGAGCTTCTTCGCCCAAGATGCCGGGAAACTTGGCTGCATTACCGCGACGCCCGGGTCGATGAGCACTCGCACATCAGGTGTGCGAACCAGGGTGCACGATGACTTGGCGCCGAGCGAATCGAACCAAATCGGCTCAAAGGTAAGCTTGCCCATGATGATCCTTTTAACATTGATGCAATAGCGTAAAATAACTGGTTCTCATATCATGTCTGGTCAATGAGTTCCACCGGGCCCACCACCCCAGAACTACCTCGTGTAATATTTTGCATTCGAAGTGAACGTTGGGTTAGAAAGATATCCTTCAAATGCCTCAACTTTTAGCCTCTCGTTGTCAACCACCTGGGCGAGAATTGTAGCGGTTTCTCCCTCCCAGTTAGTCGTGCCTCCAAGTCTGTACACGATTATGCCGTTCTCGGCCGAAACCTCTGCCGGGTCCGGAGAATTTCCATCTACTTGGTAAACACCTACTGATATCGGAAGGGTCCCCCCGACACTTACCCTTATCTGCGAGGGGTCATCCCTGTCGTACACAAACGCCAGGTGTTTCCCCCATCCCCCCAGTGGGTCAGTAATGTTTTCTAAGAACCAATTCCCAACTAGTTTTCCCGGCTGATCAAAGTCTATTTTTCCACCCCTCGGTTCTGCCGTCCTACCGACCTTCTGGTAAAGAGACGCCTTCAGGTTATCCTCGAAGTAATCCAGCGGACAGACGGCATGCGCGGCATAGCTATATTTCTCAGGATGAATGAAATTTAGCGTGACATTTTCGTCAATCGCCCACATATCAAGATCGCCCTGAACTCCCCCGCACCCAGCCAATCTTCCAACTACATCTCCCGCGCTGACAGGTATTGGCGTTTCGATAGGGTTCCAACCAAGCTCCAACGTGCCCGCTTGTTCCAAGACCCAATTCTCTAGCTCCGAAATGTGTCCAAACTTGCTCTTGAATGTACTCGTGTGAGTAATAGTTATGCTATAATCATTGTACTTGCCGGAGTAGCCACTTCCCTCGGGCCAGTCATATTGAGAGTAGTAAATCTCTGTTATAGTTCCGTCCGCTGGGGCTTTCACTTGGTAGGGTGGAGGATAGGTCCATGGAGTTGTCAACTTGAAGTATACGTGGTCGGTGGGGAAGGTGTGACCAGGTGGACTTAGACTTCCTAGTGGGTATATTTCATTGTAATCATTTTCGTTTAGCGGGAGACATGTAAAGGTAATTGGGCCCTCTACAGGCTCGGGATAATTATCTTCTTCGTCAGGCCCTACATCCGGCTGATTTTCATCTGCCCCTCCGTCCGGTCCACCTCCCTGGGGACCACCAGGCTCAGGCTGCCTCGCGATGAAAAAGTAGCCGACGCCTGCCGCAACTATAGCTACTAAAACGACCGCCACAATCACTAGGGTAGCAATTCCTCTCTCGCTCATTCAACCCCAAAAAGACTATTTCCCCGCTATTTCAAGTTTTTGGACGACTTTTTGAAGCTCTCCTCGCAACTTTCCGAAATCATCCGAATCATTCTTCACGACGAGCACAGGAACATCGACGTGCTTGGGTAATTCCTCGTGGTCATCTCGCGCATAGGTTTTTTCCATTTCCTCCAGGGAAACGAGGTGGGCGTCGAGCCCCTTTTCCTCCCTTACGCGACGGGCATTGCGTTCCCAGCAGAGGTCGAAAGGGACATCGATGTAAACGACTACTGAGTTCTGCAAAATCTTCGGACTGAAGTGCTTAAACGCTCGAACGTAGTTGTCCCGCGAGAACTCTATGAAG
>Ga0114921_10000765_pt1 | contig 13868 bp, 31 predicted proteins | sample BentaG_FD_87016 | JGI IMG/M metagenome (GOLD analysis project Ga0114921, IMG submission 87016) | Deep subsurface microbial communities from South Atlantic Ocean to uncover new lineages of life (NeLLi) - Benguela_00093 metaG | ecosystem: Environmental > Aquatic > Marine > Oceanic > Sediment ...
AAGTTTATAAGAAACAGATAAAAGAACTTCTTAAAAAAATTAAAGATGCTGGAATGGATTTGACAATCAAACAGGAAGAAATCCTTGATGTTTGTGAAACAGAAGAAGATTATGAAGAAGCAATTAAAGTTCTAAATCACAGCCTTAAATTCAAACTCAATAAGAACAAATCAAAAGAAGAAAAAAGCAAGCCAGCAGGAGAACCAGGAGAGTTATTTCAGGGAGAAGAACAAAAAACAAAATGAAAATAAGGGAGCAACCATTCCTTCCTTTTTGGCATCAAGCCAATTCATCTCAATTCCCCTAATTTGCTTTTTCCCCTTAAAATGGTTGCTCCTTTTTTCTCTAAAGGAGAAATTATGGCAAGAGGCAGAATGATTGATAAGGTTGTTATTTTAAGCAAAAAAATAGACAAGATATCAGAAGGAGCAGAAAATCTTTATTATCGGATTTATGTAAATACAGATGATTTTGGTTTGTTCCATGCAGATCCAAAAATATTAAAAGGATTAGTCTATACTCTCAGAAATATTTCTTTATCAACAATTGAAAAGAGATTAAATGAATTGATTAAAGTTGAATTAATTAAGATTTATAATAGCAATAATGAAAAGTATCTTGAGATTGTTGACTTTGAAGAACACCAGACTTTCAGAAAAGATTATACAAGGAAGTATAAACATCCTAAGCCAACCAAAGAATCTTACGAATCTGTACAAGGCTGTACAGAATCTTCCTCTAAATTAAATAAAGATAAATTAAATGAAAATAAAATAAAAGAAGAAAAAATATATAAAAAAGAATTTGATATTTTTATGAAAATCTATGATCTGAATGTGGCAGGAGAAGATGCTTTCAAGGCCTTTAAAGCTTTAAGAAGAAAAGGAATTACTTTTCAAACCATAAAAGATGCTGTTAAAGGCTATGCTAATCATCTGAAAGTTGAAACTTGGAAGAAACAGATGTATCCAGCTTCTTTTTTGCGTAATGAGAAATGGAAAGATTTTATTGGTGTAGAACATAAACCGTCATTATAGGAAAAAAATGAAGATAAAGCCAATTGAAAAACAGAGGGCAAGAGCTTATGCAAAAGCAAGGTTAATCAAATTTAATGAATTGGAAAAAAAATATCAACCGGAATTTGAGAAAGCACAAAAAGCACAAAATGTAGATTGGTTAGATAAAATCAACAATAAGATTAAAGAAGAACTTGCTGAATTTTCTCAGAAATATTGGAAAAATAAATGAAAACACATTATCGAACAAAAGAGGAAGGGGAACAATTGAAAAACCGGATTGTTGAACTTAGAGATCAAGGCCGGAGTCTAAAACAAATTGCCATAATGAAAGGTTTGTCCACAAGCAGAGTTAGTGAAATTTACAGAGAGGCAAAAAAATGAATAAATGGAGAACTAAAGAAGAAAAAATAGAAAGAGATAAAAGAATTGTTGAAATGAGAGATAATGATCATTTGGGTTTTGCTGTAATAGGAGAGAGATTAGAAATGCACGAGAGCTGTGCTAATACAAATTATCATAGAATAAAAAAGGAACAGAAAGAAAGAAGAGAAAAAATAGAAAAAATTAAAGAAGATATAGTTGAGGTTATTCTTGAGAATATTACTTGCAGCCATAGAGAAGAACATGAGGAAGATGGAATACATATTTCTGCTGAATATGATATTGATTTTTCTTGTGAACAAAAAATCATTAAAATATTGGAGAAAGAATTATAAAGGAGAAATAAATGGAAGAAAGAACTCCGGAATCCTGGCTTGAATTATTTCATTCGGCATTCGTTTCCATTAATCTTGATGATACTGAAAAGTTGATAGCAGCAGAGAAGGCTAAAAAGACAATCTTAGCAGAGATATCCAGAAAGACAGTTCATGCAGATTGGTTTAAAAAAGAACTCAGGAAATTTCCTATAATTACAGTTGAGAAAGGAAAGAAAATCAACTATGCAACACAAGGAGCAGAGATATTCACTTATCTCATAAATCTTCTTACAGGATTGGGATTTAAAATAAGGAAAGCATAAGGAGGAAAAATGAGAATAACCCGAATGACAATTGAAAAGGGATATTGGGGAAATTATATTCTTGTATGTAGTGATGGCAGAACATTTGAGAACTTGGGGGGAAAAGAACTTTTAGAAAAAATAAAAGAGATTCTATACGAAAAGGAGATATAAATGAAAAAAATTAATATCCGTTACTTTTTCCAATCTATCAAAACGGATGAATTAAAAACTGTAATATTGACTTTGGCTGACATTGAATTAGGAGCTGTCCAGAAATTGTTTCAAGAAGAAGGATTCAAAATGATTGGCAGAAATTTAGGATCGGGAGTTAAAGATACTGAAGGAGTTGAAATATTTGATTATGATTATGTTGTTTCTGAGGACAGGAATGGAGGGAAGCCAATTAGCATTGTTTTTGAGAATGGGGAATTTTTAGGCCACTATCCAGGTGTTCGTTTTTCTTTAGATCCGGAACACGAAAGACTCAAAATTATTGGTAACAAAATCAATGTTCCTAACTGGATAAACATTGAAAGAGATCCAGGAGATGAAATTGAAGCTGCTATGATTCCAGAGGAGAAGAAAAAATGAAATGGTTTGAAAAGAATTGGTTTGGGATTGTTATTTTAATTATCATTTTTGGTTTTGCAACTTATTTTCTTGCAGACAGAAGCATGGATAAGAGAAAACTGAAAGAAAAGGATTTGGAGATCCAGGAAAAAGTTGAAGCTATAGAAATAAAAGAAGTTAAAATTGACAAGCTTATGAAAGAAGGAATTGATTTACTTGATGATGCCATAAGAAGCAAAAAAAGAATGCTCAAAGGAGAAGTTGATCTTGCAATAATGAGAGAAGAAAATGCAAAGTTATTGGGAAAAATCAAATCAATGCCTCCGGATGAAGTTGTTCTTCAAACGAAACAGAAGCTTAAATGTAGTGAGATTTGGCTAAAAGAGGAAGGGATTCTATTCTCTTTAACTTGTGCTAAAAAGAATCTTGAGATCCTGGAAGGCTTTGATCTGATTAGAGTGGAATACAAGCAGCTTGAATTCAATTATAGGGAAAGCAAAGCAGCCATAGGCAAGTTAGAGCAAACTGTTAAAACTATTTTCAAAGTTAATCTTGTTCAGAAAGGAATAATATTTGATTGGAAAGATATCTCTAAAAAGAAAGATGAGAAGATTGCTATTTATATCAAGATGAAATCAAAATCCTATTGGAAAGGATTCTTAGTTGGAGCAGGAGCTGGAGTTTTGATTGTTTTGGGATTGAGAGTTATATTGGGAAGATGAATAAATTAATAGAAGCAAAAATAAGATTATCTATACTTCTTTTAGAACAACCAATTGAAGAAAAAACAGATGCAGAAATAAATATTGGTTATGAGCTTTCAAAAGATGATGATATCCAAGCAATTTTAAAAAAAGCAGTTGAAGAAGATAAAAAGAAAGAAGAAAATAAATGAGTTATTTTAAAGATATGTATGGACAAAGAAGTAAAGAATTTATTGAAGGAGTTATTGCTGGCATTGAAGCTTATGCTGTATGGAGAGATGGGGAACAACTTGTTGGCATAAAGCAAGAACCATTAAAGAAAGTTATTGAAGAAGTAAAAAAAGAACTTGGCTGGCCAAAGGAGGAAAAGTGAATGAGTAAATATTTAGAATTTAAAAAAGCAGGATTTGCAAGTGAAAAAAGGATAACAGTTTTAAGTAAAAAACAAAAATCCCCTTTAGGAGAAATAGTTTTTTATCAACTTTGGAAGCAATATATTTTTGAACCAATTTCTAATGCCATTTTTAATGATGAATGTCTTATGGATATTTCTTCCTATATAACAATACTCAACAAGGAGAAATCATGAAATTTAGCAAAGATTATTCAAAGTTTAAAAATCCTGTTTTTACAACAATCAGAAAGAATACTCAATATTATACTTATAATTCAACTCATGTTATTAGAACTCCAATTGAAAGTTTTGATGTAAAAATCATTGAATTGAAGCCTATCAAGAAGATAGATATTACTGAGAAATTGGCTTGGAATGATGCTGATTGTTGCAGGTCTGATTTGGTTGCTATGCTTGAAAATTGGTATGGAAAAGCATTTGATGATTATGTGCTTTTAACTTTAAAAAAGGAGAGCCAATGAAGCCTGATCATGTGAGCGATTGTTGTGGGAAAGAAATGTATCAGGTTTATTACAAGAAACACGAAAAGGCAAGGAGGTATCCTCTTAATCCTGGGAAGATGTTTTGTTTAGCTTGCGATGGAATCTGCAAGCCCATCCAGCCATCAGGGGAAGAGGAGAAGTGAATAAATTACAAGATTGGGAAAAGTGCCAATGTGGGAAAAAAGCTACGAAACGAATTTTTGAGTTAACTGATAATTGTGAATTAACTTTATATCCTGTTTGTAGTGAATGTTATGAAGAAAAAAACAATCAAATTATTAAAAGTGAGATTAGCGATGCTCAGAATTAGAGAAGAGAGGAAGTGAAGAAAGAATGAAAAAACATTTTGCAATCGAATTGGAAAAAGAAGCTCAAAGAACAGCCAAGTTTTATTCAAGTCCTGATAGAGAAAGAAATGTTAATAGTGAAATCTTTGAAGTTAATCAAATAATCCCATTATCAGAAAAAACTGCTACTGTTATTTTCTTGAAGAATAATGGCAAGAAGGCAGTTGCTTTTTTCTTTTTCAAGAAAGATAGATGGGATTATTTTTTTCCAACAGATTCTCATACAATAGGTATGCAAGCATTCCCTGCATATCTGAGAAAGATTGAACTTGAAAATTGGAAGCATAATTTTAAGAAAGAATGATTAATCTCAATTGGAATAAGAAATTCCTTGATCAATGGATGAAAAGAAATGATGTTGAAAAAGGCAATTTCTGCCTTCCTTTTGTCTTTAATGATAAGACTAATCTTATGAATGGAATATTGTTTATGGGACTGAAATTTGATAAAACAAAGATATTCAAATCACTTTATGAAATTGAAACAGAAGTTGGTTGCGGAGTGTTCCAGATAATTCTGAATGGTAAAGAAAAGAAATGAAAGTTATTGATTTATATTGCGGAGCTGGAGGGTTTTCTTTAGGTTTTAAACAAGCTGGATTTGATATTATGTTAGGAGTTGATATTTGGAACAAAGCATTGGAAACTTATGAATTAAATATTAAATCAGAAATATTAAATAAAGATGTTAGGGAATTAAGGAAATATAATTTGCCGGAATGTGATGTTTTAATTGGTTCTCCTCCTTGTCCGGATTTTTCAATAGCCAAATTTAGAGGATCTGGATGGGGAAATAAACAAATGGATTTATCGTGTATAAATGCTTTTTATAAAATTCTTAATTATTTAAAACCAAAATATTGGATATGGGAAAATGTCTTAGGAATAAACAAATATCTTTTTTTTCAACCTTCAGCTATTTTAAATGCTCAAAATTATAATGTTCCTCAAAGAAGAAAAAGGATATTTATTGGCAATTATCCTTTACCAAAAGAAAATAAATTTAAAGGTTCTGTTGCTCCAACAATTATTGCCTGGGAATTATTGGGAGGCTGGAAAGGCTCTGATAATACAAGAAGATTTAGTCAATGGTTAGGAAGAAAGCCAACTTATCAAGAAATAGCTTTTTATATGGGATTTCCTTCAGATTATGAATTCTTAGGAAATCAAAAAGATAAATCAATTCAAATAGGAAATGCAGTTTGTCCTCCGATTGCAAAAGCAATTGCAGAAGCAATTTTGAAGATTATTGATAAATGAAATCAATTTTATCTTATGGAGCTGGAGTTAATTCAACAGCTATTATTGCTCTTGCTTTATTGAAAGAAATTCCCATGCCAGATTATATCATCTTCTCAGATACCGGAGCTGAATGGCCTCATACCTATAAATATCTAAATTATATTGAATCAAAAGGAATTAAGATTATTTATTTAGTTGGAGGAACTAAATATATGAATCTTCTTGAATTCTGCCAAATGAGAAATTTAATTCCCAGTAGAATGAATAGATGGTGTTCTGATCATTGGAAAATCAGGCCAATTGAATATTTAATTAGAGTAATAAGGGAAGAAATAGGAGAATGTAAACATTACTTAGGTTTTGATGCTGGGGAATCACACAGAGCAGAAAATAAATTAAGCAGATCAAGAAATCATGATTTCCCTTTAATTGAATTTGGGCTTAATAGGCAAGGTTGTAAAAACATAATAAGAAAAGCCGGATTGGGAATTCCTCATAAATCTGGCTGTTTTATTTGTCCATATCAAAATAAAGCTCAATGGATTAAATTAAAAAAAGAGCAACCTGAACTCTGGAAAATCGCTGTAAATCTTGAGAAGGAACAGATCAAAACAAATCCTCTATTTACCTATAGAGGAGGAATGACAATAGATAAATTTGTTGCTGATTTAGATAAGCAAGAGGAGCTTCCTTTTGATTTTGCTTTAGATCAAAAATGTGAATGTTTTTTTGATTAATTTAACTTTTCCTTGACTTCTTTATCTTCCTTGTTTATTTTCTAAGCAGGGAACGATTGAATGCCTCTCAAAAAATTCCATCTAATCAGAATCTCCTATATGGATAATTATACCTTTGGAGTTCTGTTGGATGGCAATCTTCCTTTCTGTGTTACATTGGAAAGAGCTTGGCTTGAAAACAAACGGAACATTTCCTGCATCCCGGAAGGAATTTATATGTGTGATCGTGTGGATTCCCCTAAATTCGGGGATACATTTGAAGTGATTCAAGTTCCAGGCAGAAGCCATATACTGTTTCACAAAGGGAATTTAGCGAATGACACTCATGGCTGCATTCTGGTTGGAGAGCAATATGAACCTTTAAGTGGAGAAAATGCCATTATAGCCTCCGGAAAAGCCTTTAAAGAATTCAAAGAAAGAACAAATAATATCAATCATTTCTTTTTAAAAATTGAATCTTATAAAAGGAGAATTGGTAATGACAAATGAAAATAATGAGAAGAAAAGATTTGGAAGGAGAGCTGGATTTGGAATTGCTGCTGTTGCTCTTATAACAATATTCTCTTATTTCTGTATGTTCAAATTCTCAGATCCGGAAATAGGGATTAAATGGGTTATAGTTTATTCAGCTATTACTGGAGGCATCTGCTGCCTTATTGGAGGACTTTTAACCTTAACTGATATCAAATCTTTAGCCAAGATTGGCTTCAAGAAATAGGAGAAATCCTGATGCCAATTATAAACTGGAATCTTCTTGGGCCGGTTCTTGGAGCAGTTGTTCTTATTCTCATAATAGTTTTTGGTTTTATTGTAAAAATGAGGAAAATTGATAAATCAATTCCTCATAATCCTCCAAAGAATCCAGCCAATTTAGATAAGAAAACTGTTTGTTTTGAACATGAAAGTAAGATATCAACAAATAAAGCTAATATTGAGAATGTTGGAAAACAACTGGATAAGCTGGAAAAGTCAAATAGTGAAGCTCATGGGAAAATATTTGATAAATTAGATGAAACTCAATTCAAGATTATTGAAGCCATAAAGAAAAATGGTTAATATAAGAATAGGTTCTCTTATTCAATTAAACGCTCCTGAAGCTGGTTTATTCACAGAGGATTTTGAAAGTGGCTGGTTGATATGGAATGATTTTGGAGATCCTATTTTTATTGAAAGCTTTAATCTTACAGATTGGATGATATGGAATGATTTTGGAAGTCCTATCTTTACTGAAGGCTTTGAAAATGGAGGATGGTAAATGGCTAAAACAGATTGGGATTTTATAATTGATGGAACAGGTTCATGGGCTGTGATCAATGCTGGGGGTTCTATGAGACTTCAGCTTATCTATAGCAAAGTTTATGCTCTTTGGAATGGAAGAAATGATTTAGCAAACTCTGAAATCATAGCTGAAATAAGATTAAATGATGCAAGCACTAATTGCAGAGGAGGGCTTGTTCTGAGAAGTGATGGGACTAAAAATAATATGTATATATTATATATTTACTATAATACCAGCATTAAGAGAAGATTCAATCTGTATAGAGTAGTCAATAATGTTTGGACACTCATTACAGATATTATAATATCTGTTTCTCCTTCTTCTTATATACCAACTCGATTCAGAATTGATGATTGGCAGCTTTCTTGTCATGTATATTATTCAGCAGCTTGGCATGAGGTTTTTGTCAAGGATGATGAACTTCAATCTCATGCTCAAGGATATGCTGGATTGACTGGGCTTTCAACTTATGCAAGCTACTCTATCAATTTCGACAATGTGGAAATAAGAGAAAGAACATAATGAAGAAGATCCATTGTAATATTCATAAACAAGATATAGTTATTTATGAAGCAAATGAGCATCATCTCTTCAAAGATGATAATAGAAGAGAAACTGTGATCTTTATCAATACAAGCAAAACTCTCAAGAGATTTGTTGCTGGTGGTTGTGATGAAAATTGTTTATCTCTTAAAACTTCTCTGGAGAAATCATGATAACTCAAGTAAAAGAAGGTTATGATTATATTCATATAGCTGCTGCTGTTGTTGATGGTGATGGGAAGTCTTGTGATGCCTCAACTGCTGAAGCTTGGTTTTATAAAGTTTCTCAAACTGATGGAAGCATATCTCTGGATACAAATATCAATGGAACTGGCAAAATTACTTTGACAAAACAAGATGGACAAACAGGGTTCTATGGTGAAGCAGTTGCAGTTGCTTCCCTTTCTGCTAATGAATATGTTATTCTCTATAAGGTTATTATAGAAAGCATTGAATCAATAACAGTTGAATTTTTCTCAATAGATATTGCTAAAAAATTAATACCTTTTATAAAAACTGAAACAGATAAAATTGCTCCAGAAATTATTAACAAGAAAGATGAATACAAAGCAGATGTTTCAGGAATTATTGTTAATGTGGAATTGTTGAAAAATATTTTAGATGGAAGATGGAAGATTGAAAATAATCAGATGATTTTTTGTGAAGCTGATAATGTAACAGAAATAATGAGATTCAATTTATTTGATGTTTCTGGTGATCCGGCTATGATAAATGTATTTGAAAGAAAACGAATATGATGATAACTTTAGGATTTGGGATATCTGGAATACCAGGAGATGTTACAATTAATTTTGTAGAACAAGCAATAGGATATCTGGAGGAAGAAGATAATTTTATTGGAGAATTGGAAGTGAATGAAGATATAATTGGGGAACTCTCAGAAGGAGAACAATAAATGAAATTCTGGGTTGTCAAAAAAGGAAACAAATCTGTTAGGGATATTCTGATAAAAGATAAAGATGGGAATATTGTTACTAATCTTTCTAATGCAGAGGAGATAATATTCCAGGTAAAGAAAGAAAAAACTGATGTTGTTATAAAAATTGAGAAAACTCTTGATGATGGAATTGAAGTTGACACTCCATCAGAAGGCTATTTGCGAATAACTTTGAAGCCAACTGATACAAATATAAATGTTGGCAATTATTTTATGGCACTTCAAATTAAATGGAATGAGATTGATGTTTATGAGATAAAGATAACAATAGATAATAAAGAAACCGAACATTTCTCAATAAAACAGGATATAATAAACTATTGAAAATAATGGCAGATGCCTTTATATAGATAAAAAAATTCATGTATAGGAGGTTAAACACATGAAAAGAAAAATTATTATTACCATTATTGCTTTATTTGCCATTGTTCTATTTCTTGAGGCTCAATACCATGTGTTCCATAGAGCCAATAGATATTGGCATAACAATGGAACATTCTCAACTGATGGCAGAATCCAGAGCATTGGAACTTCAAATGGCTTGAGGTTGGCTTATGCTGGAAATCGTTATATTGACATGGTTGCCAATGATGATGGTGAACTTGAATTTGAAGTGGATATTACAAGGGCCGGTGAAAATTACAGCACAATGCAATTTTGGACAGGCTGGAGTAATGTGGATGAAAACCGGAAAGGCGTAATTAACATTTTTGCATCAAGAGATACTATTTGCTCATCTCCAGGCGGATCTCCGGATATGGGAATGCAAATTGCTGTGAGAAATAGGGTTGTAAATTCTTCAAGTTATCACTTGAGAGGATTAGAAAGCATCGCCTCGAATAAAGAAGGTGGAGCAACTTGTGGAGATGTAATTGCAGCCTATTTTTCAGCAGAAAGCCTAAGCGGATGTACATCAACTGCTATTAAAACTGTTCAAATCAATTACGATCAAAGTGGAAATGTAAATACCGATCATTGCGGATTATATGTTCTTTGCAATTCTCAATCAAATGTTGGCACTAACAGAGGAATTTATATTACTACAGCAAGTTGGAATCAGACAAGAGAATATGCCATGTTCATTGATACTAATGCCGGAAGCTGGACAAATGGAGTAAGCTTCAATGGAACAATCACAAATGCCTTCGATTTTGAAAATACAGATGGAACAAATGCTGCTGGATTCAATGCAAGTTATGCCACAACCGGAGCAGGAGCTGTTGATGGCTATATCAAAGTTGATGTTGGAGGAAATACACTTTATATTTATCTCTGGCCAGGAGTTCCTTCAACCTAATTAGCCAAAGGTTTGAATGAAGATTGAAGTAAGCAATAAGGATTTTGTAACTTATCTGATTCTTTTTCTTCTTCTCATTTTCTGCATTGTTATATGGATGAAGATTGATTATGTTAGATTCGTGAATCAAGTTAACACTAACACTAATAATGTTCTGAATATTGATGCTTATCTCCAACAACAAGATCAGTTGAGAAAACAACAGCAAATGCCTGAATTTGAATTAGTTCCAAAGAAGAAAGAAGAAGTTAAGAAATAAATTCCTTTACAGAATTCCAGAGGCTGGCTTTAGGATTTGTTAGATGCTTTGCCTCATAGACAAAGCCAGAAAACGAAAATAGAGATGTAATCCTCCTTTAAATAGATTCATCCTTCTAAGCCAGCCTCTTTACTCAAGGCCATGAAGTATTCTAAAGCTTTAATAGAAACAATCTGTAAATCTCTGAAACAGGGATGCACTATTACTGCAACCTGTCAAGCTGCCGGAATTCATAGGGATAGTTTATATGGTTGGATGGAAAAGAATTCCGACATTTCCGACATTATAAAAAAAGCTCAAGCTTCAGCCATAAAAGAAGTTGAGAATACTTTGCTCAAAATGGCTACAGGGAAATTCAAATATATTGAAACCCATGAAGAACAGATAATAATTGGAAAGAAGAAAACTCCTGCTGTTTTGAAGAAAAGGATTCACAAAACTCTTCTTCCTCCAGTTGGTGCTGTTGTATTCTATCTTGCAAATAGGCATCCTGATGAATGGAAGAATCTCAAGGAAACAAAGCTCTCAGGAACAGTAACTGGAGAGATTAAAGCAGAGGATATTTGGAAAGCTTGGGAAGAAGCCAAAAAACAAAAGGAAGAAAAAGAGAAAAAAAACAATGCAACTCATTCAAGGATTAAGTCAAAAGGAAAGGGATAAGGCAAATAATGAATTTTTAGAATGTGCTGAATCTCCTTCCTATTTTGCAACCAAATACTGCTGGACTCTTGACATTGAGAAGAATGAAGAAAGGCTTTTTCCTGAGTATCCATACTTAATTGATTTCCTTAAATCCAATAAATATCCCCAGCTTGAATTGATTGAGAAATCCCGGCAGATGATGGCATCCTGGGCTTTCATGATCCTCTTTCTTTGGGATATCACTTTTAATAAGAATATCGCTAATTTTATAACTTCAAGAAAAGAATTCCTGGTTGATGATGGAGGAAGCTTATCAACTCCTAACTCCTTAATGGGAAGAATCCGGTATGTTTGGGAAAGATTGCCTTCTTTCCTTAAAATGCCTCTGGAGATATCTTTCTTGAAAATAAGGAATGCTTTCACAGGAAGTTATATAATTGGAGAGAGTTCAAATCCAAATGCAGGAAGAAGTGGAACATGGCACAGAGCATTGATGGATGAGGCTGCTCTAATCCCTAAATCAGAGAGTGTTTTTTCCTCTATTATTCAAGCTTGCAAGAAAGGCTTGTCCATGAATTCAACTCCTTATGGCAGAGGAGGCAGCTTTGCCAGAATCCGGTTTGATAAAGACACAAGCTTTAATAAAAGGAAATTCCATTGGAGATTGCATCCTGAGAGAGATTCTATTTGGTATAAGAAACAATGCAGGAATATGACTCCAGATTCAATAGCCAGAGAGCTTGATATTTCTTATGAGAAATCAGTTGCTGGCCAAATCTGGTTCATGTTTGATTTTAATAAGCAGATTGGGAAATATCCTTATAATCCTGATCTTCCTCTTTATTTAGGCTGGGATTATGGAATTGGAAATCCAACAGCAATTCTCTGGATTCAAGAAAAGCCTATTCCTGGAGAGAAGTTTCCAATGGTTTATATAATTGACGAGCTGGAGCAATCTGAGAAGATACCTTCTTATTATGCTGATATTGTTAAATCAAAGCCTTACACAGTAATGAGTAAGGATTCTCTCAAGCCTAAATTGAAGGATATGATTCATTATGGAGATCCAGCCGGGAAGCAAAGAGAGCTTAATATGAAAAGCTGGATATCCTCATTGGCAGAACTTGGAATAAAAACTATTGTCAAACATGGGGTTAGAACAGTTGATAAGATTATGGCCGGACAGCAACTTGTTCCTAATCTCAGGATTGATGAGAGTTGTGTAAGGCTTCAGGAGTGCATTTCAAATTATAAGCATCCAACTGATGATCAAGGAGCTGTCATTGATGATGGTTATGAGAAGAACTGGGCAACTCATTTAATGAAAGCTTTTGAGGAATATGCAGTAAACAGATTCCCAGTTAGACAAGCTAAAATAACTGCAAGATAATGTGGGCTTGATAAATCAAGCTAAAAGGAGAATAAAATGGCTTTATTTGAATCGAAGGTAAAGCAAGCGATAAAATTAACTGTTCTTGAAGCAAAGCAGAGAGCTGAAGATGAGAGGATGGATGAGGCACAGGAGAAGATTGATCTCTATCAAGATGATTTTGAGGAGATTATCAGAACCAGAATGCAGGATCTCTTTGAAAAGGCAAACTATGAAAGGCTTTATTATCATGTCAATCATTCCCAAAATGTCATAAAGAGAATTGTTAATGAGATCTCAACTGTCTATAAATCAGAAGCCAAAAGGATTCTTTCAAAAGGCTGCAAAAGATATGATGAACTGAAGGCTAAGATTAATTATGATGTTATTCTTAAGAAAGTAAACAGATACACGAATCTTCTTAATGAATCCATGCTGAAAATCGGAATCAGGAATGGAGAAATCTGCTATGATCTTATCACTCCGAACATAACAATGGTTATCCAGAATGAGCAAGATCCAACTGAAGCCGATGCTATTATGTATTCTTTGACAAGAGTGAATACTTTATTTGGCCAGAAAAAAGATGAAATCAGATGGTTTTATTGGGATATTGAAGGAAACCATTTTATTCTCAATGAAGAGATGAAGATAATTGAAATCGTTTATGAAGATATAACAAATCCTTCTCCTTATTTCGATAAAGAAAAAGAACAATTCCTCCTTCCTTTTGTTGTCTTTCACAGACAGCATCCGGATTATTCTTTTTGGGATCAGGATACAGGAAGGGATTTGTATAATGCTGCTTTGGCTATTTCTATCAATATGACAATGTTTGATTATTACTTTAAAACCTGTTCTTTCAGACAGAGATATGCAATTGGAGATACACAGGGAATTCCTCAAGACCAGCTTTCAGATCCGTTGACATTTTTTTGTATTCCTCCGGGAGAAGGAGCGAGTGTTGGAACTTTAGAATCACAAGTTGATATTGAACAGCTTGT
>Ga0114921_10000766_pt1 | contig 13863 bp, 13 predicted proteins | sample BentaG_FD_87016 | JGI IMG/M metagenome (GOLD analysis project Ga0114921, IMG submission 87016) | Deep subsurface microbial communities from South Atlantic Ocean to uncover new lineages of life (NeLLi) - Benguela_00093 metaG | ecosystem: Environmental > Aquatic > Marine > Oceanic > Sediment ...
AGGGCTTTTCTATGGACCTTTGCTCCTATCTGAGGACGGGCCTGGGCATAGCCGCTGGGATGCATGAGCTTGGGGAGATACCACCTGAGGCCCCCTACGGTGGCATGGGTAAACCCGATATGCTCATTGCCCCCGCCTTCGTTTGCGATGGCAGGTACAAGTATCTGCAGCCGGTGGCCCGCTATCTGGACGTTCCATACTTCTGTTACGACATCCAGCACTGGCCTACTGGGGTCGACCTCAACGATGAATCGGTGAGAAAAAGACTGGTGGCCCACTTTCTGGAGCAACTAAGGAATCTGGTGGCTTTCATCGAGAAGGTCACTGGCAGGAAGCTGGATAAGTACCGCCTCAGCGAGGCGCTCAGGAACTGGGTCAAGGTCCAGAATCTCTATGCCGCCGCGATCGAGTTTCAGACAAACCACCCCTGTCCTCTCCCCGCCCAGGACTCGGCTACCATATCCTTCCCCAACTTGCACATGAAGTGCTGGCCGGAGACGGTGGATTTCTACCAGAAGGTGTATGATGAGATGAAGCACCGCATGGAACACAACATGAGCTCTGTTCCCGAAGAGAAGTATCGGCTCTTCTGGAATGCCATCATCCCCTGGTACTACATCGGCCTCTACAACTGGCTGGAGGACAACTTTGGCGCGGTCACCCTGAACTACGAGTATGGCGGTGGCGATGCCGTTGATGAATCCATTATCGACTACGATTTCCCCCTGGAGTCCATCGCCCGAAAAATGTATGCCAAGACTTGGTGGCGGATCGGTGCCACAGAGAACGCCATCCGCGACATCGATTTTATGGTGAGATGGATCAAAAAGCACGATATCGATGGGGCGATATCGCTTATGGTGGCCTCCTGCCGTGCCACGCAGAACCTGGTCCACAACTGGAAATTGCTGCGAGAGAAGCTGGACATACCCACGCTGGGCATCGAAGCTGACATGGTTGATACCCGAACCTACTCTGATGTCCTGGTGAAACAGAGGCTCGCTGCCTTCATGGAGACTGTCGATGCGGCGAAGAGGGGACGACAACGGGGCTGAACTAGATCATCGCCCTTTAATTACCAGTGGACAAGTTCTCTTACCAAGCTGCTTAGAAGAAACCTTAGAAGGAGGGAGAGCAAGCACATGAACTACGAGACCTTGATTTATGAAAAGGAGGATGGCATCGCCAAGATAACGCTGAACCGTCCCGAAAAGCTGAATGCGCTGGGCTACCCCATGGAGCCAGAGATAGGCATGGCCGTTGATGAAGCGGCAAGGGACGATGAGGTGCGGGTGCTCATCATCACCGGGGCCGGACGCGGCTTCTGCGCCGGCGGGGATTTCAGGTACAGCCGGCTGCGGACGCATGAGCTTCGGCCGGAAGAGGCGGAGATCAGGGGTGAAGGCGTCAAGGGAAGACTTATCCAGTCTATTTTTCACGGGATACTGACGCTGCAACGAATGGACAAGCCCACCATTGCCATGGTAAACGGCCCCGCTGTGGGGGGTGGCTTTGACCTGGCCTTGGCCTGCGATGTGCGCATCGGCTCGCCCAATGCCAGGTTCATGGTGGCCTTCACCCGAATCGGCCTGGTGCCGGCCACTGGCGGCGCCTGGTTTCTGCCTCGCATCGTGGGTCTACCCAAGGCGCTGGAACTGCTCTACACCGGGGATTTCGTTGAAGCGGAAGAGGCCTACCGCATTGGGCTGCTGAACCGGCTGGTGCCGGCAGAGAGGCTTGAGGAGGAGACCATGACCCTCGCCCGCAAGCTGGTGCAAAACCCTCCCATGTCTCTCAGGTTAGATAAGTTTATGGCCTATAAAGGGCTGGGCACTGATCTGGAAACGGCCCTGGGCCTGGGCATTGCCTGCGAGAACATGTGCTTGCAGTCCGAGGACCATCTCGAGGGGCTCATGGCCTTCGCCGAGAAGAGGCAACCTGTGTTCCGAGGAAAGTAGAGGGGAAGCGGCCTAGAGCCTGCTCCTCTACCCCTGGAACGCCCGCCTCAGCTTTGATATAATGTGCTCGGTGTAACGCTTGTGCGGCTGGCGTCAGGGGAGGGGTGACCGAGCGGTTGATGGTGGCGGTCTTGAAAACCGTTGTCTCGAGTAATCGGGACCGTGGGTTCGAATCCCACCCCCTCCGTTTTTTCGCCCTTTATGCTGCATGAAGAAGTGAACCTGTTCCAGTTAGAGATTACTAAACGGGGGGTTAGAAACATGAAAATCCATGAGTACCAGGCCAAGGAAATGCTGGCCAAATACGGTATCCCTGTGCCCCAAGGAGGCATGGCAACCACCCCAGCCGAGGCCGAAGAGATCGCCTCGCAGCTCGGGGGGAAGGTGGTGATCAAGGCTCAGGTCTACGCTGGAGGCCGGGGCAAGGGAGGAGGGATAAAGACCGCCGAATCCCCCGAGGAGGCGGAGAGGCTGGCCCAAGAAATAATCGGCATGCGGCTGGTGACCCATCAGACCTCAGACAAAGGGGTGCCGGTGGAAAAGGTCCTCGTCGAGGAGGCGGTGGCAATTGCCCGCGAACTTTACCTCGGCATAGTCATCGATTCCGCAGCGGCACAGCCTGTGATCATGGCCAGCGAGGCCGGGGGCATGGACATAGAGGAGGTGGCGGCCAAGACCCCTGAGAAGATATTGAAGGCCTATGTCCACCCTGCGATCGGTTTTCAGTCCTTTATCGGTCGCAAGCTTGCCTACGGCATGAATCTAGACCCGAAGCAGATAAGGCCGGCGACCCAGCTAATAGGCAATCTCTATCGAGCCTTTGAAGATAGTGATGCCTCCCTGGTCGAGATCAATCCTCTGGTGGTCACCCCCGATGGCAGGCTGCTTGCACTTGATGCCAAGCTCAACCTCGATGATAACGCCCTCTTACGCCATCGCGATTACCCTGAGCTTCGCGATCCAGGACAGGAGGACGAGCTAGAGCTAGAGGCGGCAAAACATAACTTATCCTACATAAAACTCGACGGCGATGTCGGCTGCATGGTCAACGGTGCGGGACTGGCTATGGCTACCATGGACATCATAAAGCTCGTGGGTGCCGAGCCGGCAAACTTCCTCGACGTGGGCGGCGGTGCCAATGACGAGATGGTGACCAGTGCCTTCACCATCCTCCTCTCCGACCCCAAGGTTAAAGCGGCGCTGGTCAACGTCTTTGGTGGCATCCTCAGATGCGACATCATCGCTCGCGGCGTAATCGAGGCGGCGAAACAGATAGAGCTCAAGGTGCCGCTGGTGGTAAGGATGAGGGGAACAAATGCTGAGGAGGGGATGCGGCTCCTGGCTGAGTCTGGCCTGCCCGTGATCCTGGCCCAGAACCTGAAGGATGCCGCGGAGAAGGTGATGGCAGCAAAGGAAGGGCGTTTGACCGTTTAATAGGAGGTTTTTTGATGAGTATCCTCATCGATGAAAATACACGACTTCTGGTTCAAGGGATTACCGGGAGTGAGGGTAGCTTTCACACCCGCAGGTGCATGGAATACGGCACCAAGGTTGTTGCCGGGGTCACCCCAGGCAAGGGTGGCTCACTTTTCGACGGCGTGCCCGTCTTCAATCGGGTGGAGGAGGCAGTGAAGGAAACCAGGGCCAATGCCAGCATGCTCTTTGTTCCCCCTGCTTTCGCTGCCGATGCCATCCTCGAGGCCGCTGATGCTGGCGTTCCTCTGGTCGTATGCATTACCGAGGGCATCCCAACGCTGGATATGGTTGGCGTCCTCCGCTATCTTAAGGAGAAATCAACCCGCCTAATTGGGCCCAACTGCCCCGGCCTTATTTCGCCTGGCAAATGTAAGGTCGGCCTTATGCCTGGCGACATCCACATGCTGGGGGAGGTTGGCGTGGTCTCACGCAGCGGCACCCTCACCTATGAGGCGGTGGCACAGCTAACAGAACTAGGGATTGGGCAATCCACCTGTGTCGGAGTTGGTGGCGACCCGTTAATTGGAACCAACTTTGTCGACCTATTGCGGCTCCTCGAAGGTGATTCGCAAACCAAGCTGGTAGTCCTCATCGGGGAGATTGGAGGCACTGCCGAGCAGGATGCCGCCAGGTTTATCAAGAGCGAAATGAGCAAACCCATCGTCGCTTTCGTCGCTGGGAGCACGGCACCGCCGGGGAGAAGGATGGGCCATGCCGGAGCCATCATAACCGGTAGCTCGGGAACTGCCAAGGAAAAAATTGCAGCCCTTAGCGCTGCCGGGGCCACCATAGCCTCAAGCCCGGCAGAGATCGGCATCACCGCTCGCAAAGTACTGGAGGGTTCCGCTTGAGGATACTAGTAACCAACGACGATGGCATCTACGCCAATGGGCTTTGGCACCTGGCCCGGGCGCTGAAGGAGATTGGGCAGGTAACGATAGTGGCGCCAGACCGCGAGCAGAGCGCCGTGGGGACCTCGGTTACGCTCCACCATCCGCTGCGCGCAAGACAGATAAAGCCATTGGCACGGGGCGTTAATTGCTATTCCGTGGAGGGAACCCCCGCCGATTCCGTTATCCTCGCCCTCAAAGTGCTCCTCAGTGACAGGGTAGACCTCGTCGTCTCCGGCATAAATGAGGGGTCAAATCTGGGAAACGATGTGCTCATCTCGGGGACTGTGGGCGCCGCCCTCCAAGGATACCTCCAGGGTATTCCCTCGATAGCTCTGTCGGTAGGCGGGCTAAGAAAGGTCCATTTCGATGCCGCCACTAAGCTGGCAGCAGTGATCGCCAGGATGGTCAAGACAAATGCCTTGCCCAGAGACACGTTCCTTAACATAAACCTACCTAATTTGCCCCTGAGCCAGATCAAAGGGGTCGAAATTACCCACCTCGGAGAGAGGAGCTATGGTGATATCATCGAAGAGGGGCACGACGGCAAAAGAACATACTACTGGATCGTTCGGGGGAAGCCAACCTGGGAGCCAACAGAGGGCACTGATATACAGGCACTCATCAATGGCAAGATTTCCATCACACCTCTTCACGTCAACCTGACAAGCCACTCAGCGCTTCCCGTCCTTGAACAGCTATCCACCGCTATTTTCCAGGAACTAGGCAGTCATCGGCTGCGGAAATAAAAAGGGCAAACGCATACTTACCGACGGCGCAGCCAGCGCCGCCACCAGGGTTGCTTCGCCTCCGTCAACAGCTTCACCTGCTCATCTAGGTGCCGGCACTGGGCCTGCCAGTAGGCTACCTGGGCGTAGAGTTCAGCCTTCTCCTGCTGCAAGGACTTGACCATGTCTAGGGCCTTGTCCATGGTGCTGCCTAGGGCTTTGTCCAGGGCATTGGACAGGTCAGTTTCCACCCTGCCCCCAGAAGCATCCGCCTCGCCCAGCTCAATGCGATACTCCGCCCCGTAGCGCCCCGACACCAATTCAGCTTTGATTGTGCCGCCCTTGATCTGGCGCCGTATCGTCCTCTCTGACAGCCCTAGCGCTTTCGCAGCCTCGGCAACTGTCAAGCCCTGTCCAGACATTTGACCATACCCCTAGACAAAGCTTAGCCAAGGCCTGGACAAATGTCAATACCCCAGATCGATGCGCCAAATGCATTGTACGAAAAGGGTAATGACAAAGAGCAGCGAGGGCTCAGGGAGAGGCAGCTTCATGTGGTGCCGAGGGCGGGACTCGAACCCGCACGGGCTAAACACCCAAGGGATTTTAAGTCCCTCGCGTCTACCGGTTCCGCCACCTCGGCTTTCTTGACCTTTAAGCCACGAGGCCCCGCTGATTTGTGAAATCAAATCAGAGTTGGAATCCCCTATCTTCGCTAAAGAGTGGCGATGTAATGGCGCAACGGCTTTAACGAAAGCAGAAACCCCTATGGCGCGGAGTTGCATTAAGTTCAAAAGAGAGGCGACGGGCGGATTCGAACCGCCGAATAGGGGTTTTGCAGACCCCCGCCTTAACCACTTGGCTACGTCGCCCTCATCATCTCCAAGAATCGAAGATTCCTGGAGGAACCCAATCTCTTTGGAGCAGAAGAGGGGAATCCCCTGTCGTCTCTTATTTTATGCCAAGATTAACGGTAATGCAAGGGGAGACTATACGCACGTCTCGGCATGAAGCTGGCTTGAGATGCTGGGCTATGTATGGTGCCACTGTCTGTCCAATGTGTGGAGACTCAGCTATTGTGGCTTCTCCGTCTTGGCGTGACCAGGCCCGGAAGGGGGAAGTAAGAGCTATCTAATCAGCCTTCAGCAAGGACATCTATCGATGAAAGAGCGCGGCAAACTTGGTGGCAGCCCCCTCAGCGATGGTTCCGTTACTCAGAAAATCGAAGTAGAACTGGACGCATTCGCCGACAACCCCGGACACCTTCCCAATTAACTAAATTGACTTTCCCAACCTCCTCGGCTCCAGCCCTTTGCGCCTATTCTAAGACGAGCTCAAGCATGCTTTTGGTAATGGCAAGTTCATGCATTTTAAATCGACGCTCAAAAGTCTTCTAAGTGAACTTCTTGAACTCGATCGAGGGCTTGAAGACCTTAGTAGCACCACAGGCATCCTTGTCCAGCTCGCCCGTGTAGGCCAATAGTGCCTTAACAGACGGTTTGCCCAACAGGAGGTCTGATGTAAGACGCTCATAGAATTGATTTAGTTTGTTCATAAAGTGAAGCACATCTCCAGCCGTAACTCGCTCCCCAGTTTTGCATTCCGCGATGAAATATTGCTTCTGTCCCCACAAGGGGTCTTTTTTTTGGCCGAAGACGTCGAATCTGTTCCCGGCTATCGGCTTCTCGTATGAGACCTGGTATCCTAGCTTAGACACATATTCCCCAACTTTCCGCTCGAAGCGCACAGCTTTCGCTTGAGCTGCATAGCCGCGTTTTTGCCTTTCAAGACGCTCTACTGCTTTCTTCGCGGTTGCTTTACCCCTCTTGCCCTGCGTCATAAAGCCTCCTTCCGCCCTGGCTTCCCTTGCCTCCTATTTTAGCAAATCCTGGGCAAAAGGTCTCCAACCAGCATGTCAATTATTCGGGAAGATCCCAGACGGGTTTTCATTGTGACTCGGCCGGGGTGTTCTGCCCTCACCTCACCAACAATAGCCGCATCTTTCCCATAGGGATTCCCCTGCATTGCCTTGAGAACTTTCTCGGCATCTTCAGCTCCCACTATAGCCACAAGCCTGCCCTCATTGGCAACGTAAAGAGGGTCAAACCCTAACATCTCGCAGGCAGCGAGAACCTCCTCCCGCACCGGGACCTTTTCTTCTTCAATCCTTATACTTGCCCTTGACTGCCTTGCCAGTTCATTCAAGGTGGTAGCCAATCCTCCTCTGGTAGGGTCTCGCAAGCAATGGATATTTGGACTGGCATTTAACATCTCGGCCACTAAGCTGTTAAGTGGAGCACAATCGCTCTCAAGCCGTGTAGAAAAACTCAACCCTTCCCGTTTGCTGAGCACCGCTATTCCATGGTCACCTATAGGCCCGCTTAACAGCACCTTATCTCCAGGTCTTGCGTTGCTGCCCGAGATATCGATTCCTTCTGGTATTATGCCTATACCGGCGGTGTTGATGAATAGCTTATCAGCGCTCCCTCGATGCACCACCTTGGTATCTCCAGTGACGATTTTCACTCGTGCTTCTTGAGCTGCTTTCTGAATAGAATCCACGATCTGCTCTAATTCGCTTTGAGGAAGCCCCTCCTCGATGATTAAAGAGAGGCTTAAATAGAGCGGTTCGGCGCCGGACATGGCTAGGTCATTGACCGTGCCGTAGACGGCGAGCTTCCCAATATCACCACCGGGGAAGAAGATAGGACTCACCACATAGCTATCGGTGGTGAAGGCCAGCCTTCCGCTGAAGTCAAAAACGGCTGAGTCGTCCAACTTAGCCAGAATGGGGTTAGCCAAGGCTTGAACAAAGCTTTTCTCCACCAGCTCGTGGGCTTGCTTTCCCCCGCTGCCATGGGCCATGATGATCTTATCCTTCAAAACCCCCTCCATAAAGGTAATGGGCAGAGCAGCTTCCCTCTGAAGAGACCATGCAGGGCCCCACAGGATATTCTGGGGTGCAGGCCCTACCGAAGAGCCGACAATCAAGGGGGGTCTTAACCCCCCGCAGGATGTCGCCGCAGATGCAGCCCTTAGGTTCGTAAGCAGTGCCGGGATCAATATCAAAAGCGAGTTCAGCATCAAAGCGCTGATACTCTTTCCTCAGCTTTAAGCCGCTATCGGGAACCTCCCCCATCCCCCGCCACCAAGCGGGACAGGGCTCAAATACTCGACCCATAAGCCTCAGAGCCTCCCGGTTGCCTTCAGGGCGCACCCCCCGTCGGTAGGCAATCTCCACCTTAGACTCCCCATTTTCAATCTGGGCCACCAGCATATCGACGCATTGCAGGACATCTAAAGGTTCAAAGCCGGAGACGACACAGGGGATGCCATAATCTCGGGCGATGAATTCCCAGGGATGGGAACCAATAATGGCACTTACATGCCCAGGGCATATGAGGCCGTGAAGTTTGACCTCGCCCGAGTCAAGAATGGCTTGGATCACCGGAGGGCAAAGTTTATGCAAGGAAAGAACATAATAATTCCTTATCCTCCCCTCCTCTGCCTGGAGGATAGAAGCAGCGATGGTAGGGGCGGTGGTCTCAAATCCGATGCCCAGGAAAACCACCGACTCGGTTGGATTCTCCTCCGCTATTTTAAGGGCGTCCATAGTGGAATATACTATGCGCACGTCGGCGCCGTCGGCCTTGACCTCTTGCAAGCTGGAGTGGCTCGCGGGCACTTTGAGCATATCGCCAAAGGTGGCAATAATTACCTCTGGGATTTGAGCTAGGGCAATTGCCTTATCCAAGTCGGCGTTTGCCGTAACACAGATAGGGCAACCAGGGCCCGATACCATCTCAATATTAGAGGGCAAGACCTGGCGGATGCCATATCTAAAGATAGTTGCCGTATGGCCGCCGCAGAACTCCATGAAGCGTGCCGGGGTCCTGGATCTGCGATGAATTTGGGAGATCAGCCCCTTAGCCAGTTCAGAGCGCCGAAATTCGTCAATAAATTTCAACCTTCCCCTTCCTCAGCCGCCGCTGCTATTTCCTCGAGGAGCTTTAAAGTTTCCTCGGCCTCTTCTTGATCCAAGACATTTATGGCATATCCGGTGTGAACCAGCACATAGTCCCCCACTTCGGCTTCCGGGGTGAGCCAAAGACTGATCCTGCGAGTTATGCCTCCTATCTCAGCCTCAGCTTCCTTATCCTCTATAGACTTAATGAGTGCCGGAATAGCAAGACACATATTCCGCCCCTTACTCCCCTTTTTGCCTACTTATGCTAGCTCGAAATTAGCGATCACCGCTTGTCCCAAGGAAATCCCGCCATCATTACAGGGCACAAGCTTGTGAGAGAGCACGCCGAAGCCTTCTCTGCCTAAAGCAGTGGTAGCCAACTTCAGGAGCAGTCGATTTTGAAAAACGCCCCCGCTCAGCGCAACTTGAGTTATCCCGGTCTCTATTGCAGTCAATCTACACATTCCGACGATCATCTGAGCCATAGTGTTGTGGAACTTAAGCGAGATTATGGGAATAGGGACTCGATCCTCAACATCTTGAACTATCGCTGAGAATAGTTCTCCTAGCTTTACAACCCTCACTCCTTGATGCTCCACAATAGAAAAAGGATAGAATTTCGAGTCGAAATCATCTGCTCTACCTGGGGCCAGCATCTCAAGCTCAATGGCTGCCTGAGCTTCATAATCAATTTCTTCTTTCACCCCGGCTAAGGCTGAGACGGCATCAAAGAGCCGACCGGCACTTGAGGTTGGAGGAGAGTTTATCCCTCGCTTTAGCTGCTGCTTTATCAGCTCAAGCTCAACTGAATGGATCTTGCTCAGGGGGAGGTTTTCCAAAGGAAAGTCTTCTCCTAGCAGGGTATAGAGATAGCTCAATGCCATGCGATAGGGCTTTTTAATTGCGACCTCACCTCCAGGTAGAGGCACATATTCTAAATGTCCTACTCTTCGAAAACTGCGCCAGTCGGCGAGCAGGAACTCCCCTCCCCAGATTGTGCCATCGGTGCCGTATCCCGTGCCATCGAAGGCTACACCAATAACAGGTCCTTCGATCCCCTTTTCAGCCAGACAACTCACTATATGGGCATGATGATGTTGAACCGGGATCAGGCTTAACCCCTGCTCCGAGCCAGCTTGAAGGGCATATTTTGTAGAGAGATATTCCGGGTGCATATCATAGGCCACGATTTCAGGTTCAATGCGAAATAGTTTTCTATAGAGCTCAATAGTGTTCTCGAAGTGCTCTAAGGTTTCCTCATTCTCCATATCACCAATGTGCTGACTGAGGAAGGCATGCTCATCTTTAGTGAGACAAAATGTATTCTTTAGCTCCGCACCGCAGGCCAGGATTTGCTTTGATTTGAAAGGAAGAAAAACGGGGTATGGGGCATAGCCCCGGGCGCGCCTTATGGCCTGAGGCATGCCCTCTACCATATACACGCTATCATCATAGCGGCTAAAGATGTCCCGATTGTGAAGTAGAAAATAATCAGCAATGCCTCCGAGCCTTGCTAGAGCCTCATCGTTATCTTTGGCAATAGGTTCCTCACTGAGGTTGCCGCTGGTCATGACCAGAGGAAGGCCTGTCTCCCCTAATAGAAGGTGGTGCAAAGGGGTATAGGGCAACATGACCCCGAGGTAGTTCAGATTTGGAGCTACTGCCGAGGAGATATTGGATGAGCTATGCTTCCACCTTAAGAGCACAATCGGGCACTCTGGAGATTGAAGAAGTTTGCGCTCCTCAGGGGATACCAAGCAGTGCTTTTCAATATCTTCCAAAGTGGCCATCATGACTGCTAAGGGTTTAGAGGGGCGCCTCTTTCTGCTCCTAAGAAGGTTTACCGCTTCCTCATTTGTGGCATCACAAGCGAGCTGAAATCCCCCCAGGCCCTTAACGGCCAAAATCCTCCCCTCTTTTAAGAGATCACTCGCAGCTTGGAAAATATCGTTGCATTCGATAGGGTTACCGTTACCACCGATTAGCTCTAAGCTAGGATCGCATTTAGGGCAAGCGTTGGGCTGGGCGTGAAATCTTCGATCAAGGGGATTATCATATTCTCGCTGGCACTGGGGGCACATTTGAAACTTACGCATGGTGGTCTTGGGTCGGTCATAAGGGATGTCCTCGATAATAGTAAATCGAGGGCCACAATTAGTGCAGTTAGTAAAGGGGTAGCGGAAGCGGCGATCAGTGGAGCAGAACAGCTCCCTCCTGCAGTCCTCACAAGTAGCAATATCCGGTGATACTAGCTGGTATTGTCCCTCTTGGCTCAGGCTTTCCAAAATTTCAAACCCGGTATAACCCTTAAGGGTATGGAAAGTAGCTTCGACCTCCTCAATGCGTGCCATGGGAGGAGCTTTCGCTTCAAGGTCACTCAAGAAATTCCTTAAGGTCTCCTCATCTCCTTCTATCTCAATCTCCACGTTTCCCGAAGTGTTGCGCACCCAACCCTTCACATTGTGCTCCTGAGCGAGCCGATAGACAAAGGGTCTGAAGCCAACCCCCTGCACTACCCCCCGTACGCCTATCTTCGCCAGTTTTCCTGCTTTGATGAGCACCATTTGCCTCAAAAAGAGCCTAGTTAATGAACAGGGCCAAGTTCAGTAACCCTAAACTCGTTACCGCGCTTTGGAAATTTGCTCCCTCAGATGCTGAAATCCATTCTAACCCTCATCTCTCAGACTCTACTCCGAGTTGCGGGAGCATATTCTTAAGCAGCGTTATTCTTCGCATCGCCCTCCAATTCCCTGGCGACAGCCTCGACGGCCTTCGGAATCGCCTTCTCCACCTCGGGGGTGCACTTTTCGCTGAAGGTGGTTACATCCTGCACCTCAATGGCGAAGATGACAATCTCCTTGGGTATCTCGAGCCCCAATCTCTTCCCCAGCTCAAGGGCGGTAGCAAGGTTAACATCGTGAGTGGAGGCGGCATGTCGGGTAGCATCGAAATCTTCGACCTCAAGCCGATAAATCTGGCCCACCTTTCCCCGATTGGTCAGGATGGAATCGATAAGGATCACCCTATCGTAGCCAACGATGAGATCCAAGAGGCTGAGCCCGGCGAGGTCGCTCTCCATCACCGTCACCTTTTCTTCATCGAAGCGACTCTTGAGCGCTTGGGCAACGCGAAAGCCCACGCTATCGTCGCTAAGGATCGGATTTCCTAATCCTAAGACCAAGGTCTTCAACCTTTTTTCGAACTGGGGCGAGGAATTTTGGCCTAACATAGACTGGCTATCGTGGCGGCGTTTGACTGTAAGTGGCCTATAGAACGAAAAACCAAGGCGTGGGCTTTAGAGGTTTCGGCTCACCCGTTGCACAATGTTTCCTTCAGCGTCGCGGATTATCACCTCCAGCGGCATCTGTCCCGGCAGCGTGTGGGTGGCACAGGCCATGCACGGGTCGTAGGCGCGGAAGGCCATCTCCACCATATTCAGCAGCCCTTCACTAGCCACCTTTCCTGCGGTGATCAATTTTTGTGCTGCCTTCTTAATCGACATATTCATGGCAGGGTTGTTCTGCACCGTGGCCACGATGAGATTGACCTTCTCCACCATGCCCTTCTCATCCGTCTTGTAGTGATGGTAGAGGGTTCCCCGGGGCGCCTCCACCACCCCAACCCCCTCATCAGGGGTGGCCGTGGGGACGGTGCGAACGTTGGGGTCGGTGACCTCCTTGTCCTGACATAGCTCCAGAAGCCGCTCAGCAGCATACATAATCTCAACCAATCTTGCCCAGTGGAAGGCCAGAGTGGCATGGACTGGCTTCCCCCCCAGGGTGCTATACATCTTCTCATAAGCCTCCTGAGCCAGGGGGGTTGCCATGCCATCGGCAACATTCAGCCGAGCCAGTGGGGCCACGCGGTATACCCCGCTTTCCTTACCCTCGGTCAGCCCCTTCCAGCCCACCTTCTTCAGGAAGGGGAACTTGAGGTAGGACCAGGGCTCAGTGTGCTCCCCGATGTAGTCCACATAGTCAGCGGGCTTGAACTTGGCAACCTCCTTCCCCTCAGGGTCAACCACCCTGATATCGCCATCGTAGAAGTTGACCTTATTATTGGCATCCACCATGCCCATGTAATAGCTCTGCATGGTATAAATCGGGCCGGTGATGATGTCCACATACTCCTTGTTACCCAGGACGACATCATCGAACAGTTTGAGGGAGAACTTGCCGAACTCCACCATAGATTTGGCCTTCTCCTCAAAGTCCTGCCTCTCCTCCTCGGTGATCGCCCGGCTCATGCCCCCGGGCAGACCACAGACGGAATGGGTGGCCTTGCCCCCGATGACCGCCTGAATGTCTTGAGCGTAGGCGCGGTGCTTGATCACCTCGCCGCCAATCTCAAGTCCCACCTTAGCAATAACCCCCAGGATGTTCCTCTCAGCAGGGTCGGCGGTGGGCCCCACCACAAAGTCGGGGGCGGCAAGAGCGTAGAAGTGGGCGATGTGGGAGTGGCACATGTGGGCGCAGTAGTACAGCTCCCTCAGTTTCTTCGCCGCCAGCGGAGGGTCGACATGATACACGGCATCAGTAGCCTTGGTGGAGGCCATGTGATGGGCTGAGGGGCAGACGCCGCAAATCCGGGGGGTGATGCGGGGCAGCTCCTCCACCGGTCTCCCCTCGCAGAACTTCTCAAAGCCCCGAAGCTCAGGTATCTGAAGGTAGGCATTAGCGACATTGCCCCCGTCGTCGAGAAATATCTCTATTTTGCCGTGTCCCTCCAGCCTGGTTATGGGATCGATGGTTATCTTTTTCATTGGACTTCCTTACATCTTTTTCCTTTTTAACATAGAACTGGACATGCCGAAGCGGTAGAAGGTGCCCGCCGGGTCCTTAACC